>Ga0307477_10000139_pt1 | contig 101173 bp, 86 predicted proteins | sample atmos_gasesECM2C_FD_203316 | JGI IMG/M metagenome (GOLD analysis project Ga0307477, IMG submission 203316) | Hardwood forest soil microbial communities from Morgan-Monroe State Forest, Indiana, United States - atmos_gasesECM2C_515 | ecosystem: Environmental > Terrestrial > Soil > Temperate... | reverse complement strand
TTTCCGATTGCGAAAATTGCCGCGAAGCTTGCCGTCGGCTACACGCTCGACGAGATTCCGAATGACATCACGCGCAAGACTCCCGCCTGCTTCGAGCCCACGCTCGACTACGTGGTCGTCAAGATTCCGAAATGGCAGTTCGAAAAATTTCCCGGCGCCGACGAATCGCTGGGACCACAGATGAAGTCGGTCGGCGAAGTGATGGCCATCGGCCGCACCTTTAAGGAGGCGTTGCTGAAGGGCGTCCGGGCGCTCGATACCGGCAAACGCATGGGCTCGGAAAAAATCGAGCCCAAGATCCTTACCCAGCGTCTGGTAACACCGCATCCCGAGCGGCTTTCCTACGTGCGCTATGCTCTGCGCCAGGGACACACGATCAAGCAGATCGCGAAGATGACGTCGATCGATCCCTGGTTTCTCTACCAACTCAAAGAAATTAACGACATGCAACTTGAGCTGGAAAAGCATCCGATGGAATCGATCCCCACAGAAGTGCTGCGCGAAGCCAAGCGCATGGGCTTCTCCGACGGACGTCTCGCCGGGACCTGGCGTCTGGACGGCAAAGGCGGCCAGGAAAAAGTTCGCCACTTCCGCAAGAAGCACGGAGTGAAACCGGTTTACAAGCGGGTCGACACCTGCGCCGCAGAGTTCGAAAGCTACACACCTTATCTCTACTCGACTTACGAAGAAGAAGACGAGGCCGCGCCCACGACGAAGAAGAAGGTGGTCATTCTCGGTTCAGGTCCCAATCGCATCGGGCAGGGAATTGAATTCGATTATTGTTGTTGCCACGCCAGCTACGCGCTGCGTCAGGATGGCTACGAAACCATCATGATCAACTGCAATCCGGAGACGGTTTCGACCGACTACGACACCAGCGACCGCCTCTACTTCGAGCCGCTCACGCTTGAGGATGTATTCGCCGTCTGCGAGCATGAAGCCTCGGGCGGCGCGCCGGTCGGAGTGATCGTGCAGTTTGGAGGTCAGACTCCGCTGAATCTTTCGCTTCCGCTTAAGGCGGCAGGCGTCAACATCATCGGCACCACGCCTGAATCGATTGATCTGGCCGAAGATCGCAAGCGTTTCGGTAAACTGCTCGAGGAGCTCGACATACCGCAAGCTCCGGGCGCGATGGTCGCCTCGGTCGAAGAGGCGGTCGAAGCGGCGAAGAAGATCGGGTTCCCTGTGCTGGTTCGTCCTTCGTATGTGCTCGGAGGACGAGCCATGGTCATCGCCTACGAGGAAGACACGATTCAGCAGTACATGAAGGAGGCGGTCGAGTATTCGCAAGACCGGCCCATCCTCATCGACAAATTTCTGGAAGACGCGATTGAAGTCGACGTGGACGCGCTTTCCGACGGCGAGGATGTGGTGATCGGCGGCATCATGCAACACATCGAGGAAGCAGGCATCCACTCCGGCGATTCGTCATGCGTGCTGCCCGCGGTGGATATCCCCGAGCCGCTGCTCAAGCGCATGCGCGAATACACGTTCAAGCTGGCGCGGGCACTCAAGGTGATCGGACTGATGAACGTCCAGTTCGCAATTCCGCGCGGCGAGTATAGCTCGGGTGGTGATGGGGGCTCGCCCCGTCCCAGCGGGGCAGAGCCCCGCCACCACACGGCCAGCGGGAACGGCAAAGTCTACGTGCTCGAAGTGAATCCGCGCGCCTCCCGCACCGTGCCCTTCGTATCAAAAGCTACGGGCGTGCCCATGGCCAAGATTGCCGCGCGCCTTATGACCGGACGCAAGCTGCGCGAGTTTCTTCCGGAATATGTCGAGCGGGGAACGGACCTCGACACGGGGCGCCACTTCTACGTGAAGTCGCCTGTCTTTCCCTGGTCGAAGTTTCCCGGCGTCGACACGGTTCTTGGCCCCGAGATGCGCTCCACCGGAGAAGTCATGGGCATCGCTGACAATTTCGGCGAAGCCTTCGCGAAAGCGCAAATTGCCGCGGGCCAGAAACTGCCGACCAAGGGAACCGTCTTCGTCAGCGTCACCGACCACGACAAGCCGCACGTCGTCGAGGTCGCGCATCGCTTCGTCGACATGGGATTCAAACTTGTGGCCACGCATGGCACAGCGGATATCCTGGAAGAAGCTGGCTTGGCGGTTGAGCGCGTATATAAGGTGAAGGAAGGCCGCCCTAATGCGGTCGACCTGATCAAGGCCGATCGCATCCAGTTGATTGTCAACACGCCGCATGGTCCCGACCCCTACTTCGACGAGAAAGCGATCCGCCGCGCTGCCGTCACCGGACGCATCACGACGATTACGACGCTCTCCGCCGCTCGAGCTGCCGCAGAAGGTATCGCTGCCCTGCAACGCGGAGAAGTGCGCGTGCAAGCTCTGCAGGCGCTCCATGCGGAGAGGGTCACTGCAAAATAACCTTGGATGACCAGAGCCCCACTCATCATCGCCATCGTGCTAGGTCTCCCTATTCTCATCGCCGCTACTGTCTTCGGTCCGACCACCTTTGATCTTGTTTTCCATCGCCGTCCGCCGGAGCGCTTTCTGGTTCCCGCTGGATACAGCGGCTGGGTGCGCGTCGATTTTCGCCAGAAGGATGCGCCGCCATTGCCGATCGAAGACGGCCACGGTCTGCTCAAGCTCAATGCGCGGGGAGCGCTGCAAACTTCTGCCGATCCTCAGCCTGGCCACGGAAGAGACGATTTTTTCTTTTATTCAGGCGACCGCCGTACGCCGCTCTCGAATGCCGGAGTTTGCAAGGGCGGCATGATCTGGCAGATTGAAACCATGGTTGACGAGCGCACTTCGACGCCGTTTGAACGCTTCTTCGTCGGGACTGAAGCTCAGTATCGCCACGAGGTCGACCCCACCGGCAAAGAGCCCGCCTGCGAGTGAATCGATGTTCCTCGATTGCTTCGCCAGCCGGAGCGGCCACTACGCTCTGGATGACAAAATTGAGCGCGAAGCCTGATAATTTGAGTGCAAGGGTACTTGCGAACGACTAGCGACGAACGACTGGTAACTATCGGCATCAACTGGGTCCACCATGCTTTTATCCGGAATCTTCCCACCCATCACGACGCCCTTCTACCCTGATGGTGAGGCCTATTACAAAAAGATCGAATCGAACGTCGAGCGCTACTCGCGTACGCCGGTCGCCGGCATTGTGGTGCTCGGCTCAACTGGCGAGGCAATTTTTCTCTCAGACCAGGAACGCCGCGACGTGCTGAAGACGGCGCTCGCCGCCGCCGCGCCCAGCAAAGTCATGATCGCAGGCACCGGAGTAGAGTCTGCACATGGCACGCTGCAACTCACCGAGTACGCCGCCGAACTCGGCTACGATGCCGCCCTGGTCCGCACGCCGCATTACTACAAGAAACAGATGCTGCCAGCAAACCTGTTGGCTTTCTATCGCACAGTGGCGGACAGGTCCCCGCTGCCGATCATCATCTACAACTTTCCGCAGGCCACCGGATACGACATGCCCGCTGAGGTCGTGGTCGAACTTGCCGGCCATCCCAACATTGTGGCCATCAAGGAATCGAGCGGCAACCTCGACAAGGTGAAACAGCTGGTCGAGGGTACGCGGAACATAAAACGGCAGTCCACGGTGACCGAAACCTTCGAGGCCGTGACGCCGCGCATGCTCAAGGCAGCGGCCGCGGAAAGCGAGAAGCAGAGCAGGGAACTGGTCAGCGTCGCCTCGCTCGCGGGGACCTCCGAATCAGTGGAGAGACGGGCGCCCTCGCCCGTCCACGACGACACGGGCATGAAACCGTCATCCTCTGCGGTGACCGTCGTAGGAAAATTGAAGACGCGGCAAAAAGAAGTTGGCTTTCAGGTCATGGTCGGTGCCGCTCATCAACTTGAACCGTCGCTGAGTCTGGGAGCGGTCGGCGCCATTCTCGCCTTCGCCTGTCCCGCGCCGATGGCGTGCTACGAAATCTATGCCGCGTTCAAAGAAGGAAACAACGCGCTCGCCCGCGAAAAACAAGAGCGCGTGAGACTGGCTGCCCAGCGCGTGGTTGGTGACCTCGGCATCCCCGGAGTGAAGCACTCCATGGACCTCAACGGATACTTTGGAGGCCTGTCGCGGCTGCCGTTCCTGCCACTCTCCGGCGAACAAAAATCAGAGATCGAGAAGTTGATGGCGGGAATTAAGAGCTGAAGACTTTCTGCAGCGCGAAGAGGTTAACTCGAAAACAATAAGGAGCAAATTATGGCGACCACGACCCAGCCGGCCACCGGCGAAATCACCAAGCAGCTCATCAACTATCGCACCGACGCCGGCGTGGCCGTGATTGAGATGAACGATCCTCCGGCGAACACCTACACCTACGAAATGAACCGCCAGCTCGACGAGTCCATCCTCAAGGCGCGCATGGATAACGATGCGCACGTCATCGTGCTCACGGGCGTTGGAGACAAGTTTTTCTCCGCCGGTGCAAACATTAAAATGCTGGCTTCGGTCGATCCAACGTTCAAGTATTACTTCTGCCTGCACGCGAATGAGATGCTGCTGCGGCTGGAGCACACGCCGAAACTTGTGATCGCGGCAATCAATGGGCATTGCGTTGGCGGAGGCCTCGAAATCGCGATGGCTGCCGACCTCCGAATTGCCCGCAAGGACGCGGGAAAGATCGGTCTGCCCGAGGTCAATCTGGGCGTGCTTCCCGGCACGGGAGGAACTCAGCGTTTGTCGCGCCTGGTAGGGAAGAGCAAAGCCATCGAGCTGATGATTACGGGCAACACGTTTTCTTTCGAAGAAGCGCAGGAGTTCGGCATAGTGAACGACATCTTCGAGCGCGACGGCTTCATGGAGAACATCATGGAGTACGCGCGCCAGTTCACACCGCCGAATAAGGCCGCCAGGGCTGTGGGGCGCATCAAACGTGCAGTGCAGACGGGGTGGGAGATCCCAATGGAATCGGCTTTAGCTGTCGAGCGAGAGAATCAGCAGATCCTGTTTCAGAGCGATGACGCCAAAGAAGGCTTGGCCGCGTACGTGGAGAAGCGTCCGGCGGTATTTACGGCGAAGTGAGAGGAATAAGCTTGAACCATGGGGAGCACAGAGGTTCGCACGGAACTCCCTGTGATTTTTCCCTGTGTTCGTCTGTGTCCCCTGTGGTGAAGAACTGAGGTCTCATGCCAGGTAAAGTAGCAAAAATCGGAAACTTCAGTGACTGGGTCGGTCTCTTCAACGAATGGCGTAAAGAGGTAGGCGTCGATAAAGATGACGTTGAGGCTTTCCACTTCGATACGCTTTATGGCGCAATCGAAACCGGAGAAATCCAGTTCGGTTCCTACAAAGGCCGCAATAAGTGGGAGAACCTGCGCCAGGTTCCCACGCAGCAGATGCGGGACGCGCTGATGAACATGATCGTGTATCAGGGCGATACCGAATTTGCGAGCGTGGAGCAGCAGCGCAACCTGTTTGCAACCGCGCCCACAGAATATGATCGCCGTGCGATCACCCGCGTCATGATCGAAGAGATGCGTCATGGCTGGCAGATGTGCGCGCTCCTCATTGACTTCTTCGGATCTTCGGGCAAGGTGGAAGCGCAGAAAATGCTGGAGCGCCGCGCATTTGAAAACAAAAGATTACTAGGAACCTTCAACGTCGATGTCGATAACTGGCTGGACTTCTTTACCTACACCGATTTCGTCGACCGCGACGGAAAGTTTCAACTTCAGATGCTGAAGTATTCGTCTTTTGCGCCGCTCGGTCGCTCGACATCGTACATGCTGCGCGAGGAGGCCTTCCACATGGGAACCGGCCATGATGGGCTGCGCCGGGTAGTCGAGGCGGGCGTAATCCCGCGGTGGCTGCTGCAGAAATATTTAAATAAGTGGATATCGAGTTCGTTCGATTTGTTCGGCACGGATCATTCTTCGTCCGCGCACTGGGCCTACGTCTGGGGGATCAAAGGCCGGTACGACGAACTGGGGAACGATAAGACCGCCGATCTCGATGACCTGAACGACTACAGCCGTCACCTATATCGGCAGGAAGTTGTGGGTTTGGTCGAGCGGCTGAACACGTTTCTGACGCCAGGCGAGAAAGAGTTCTACACGCCCGACATCCGCTTCAATCGCAGCATCGGACAATGGACAGGGCAGAAGTTTCACTGCGAGACTGGCGAGCCGTTGGACGACCGCAGCTACGAACAGCACTGTGAAGAAAATCTTCCCAGCGCGAAAGATAAAGAGCTGCTGCTCGACATCATCCGCAACGAAAAGAAATGGATCAAAGAGAAAACTGGTGCCCGCGATCCGCTGTCGACGATTGGCGAGCCGCGGAAGCAAGCGATCAACATTTAGCACGTGTGGGGCGGGCACTCTTGCCCGCCAGAACCGAACCTGCCACGGAGTCACGGAGGAGATGCAGTAAGTGCTTGTTTTCGTACTACCCTGTGTACCTTTGTGCTCCCTGTGGTAAAGATTCCTGCTGGAGCTACCGCCGAGATGGCTACCGCAGCCGCAAGTCGAGTTGAAGTAGATGTCACGGTTCCCACCGGCCGCGTCACCCTAATCAACCCTCCGCTCAATGTCATCGACCTCTCGATAATGCGAGAGCTGCAGCCAGCACTCGCGGAGATCGAATCCCGCAGCGATATCTCGACAATTCTCTTTCAAGGCGACGCCCGCGTTTTCTCCGCCGGTGTGGACGTCAAAGCCCACCTCCCCGACCAGATTCACGATATGCTCACAAGCTTTCACGCGGTGATCCGCGCGATTGTGGCCTCGCGCAAAGTCACGATTGCCGCCGTCCGCGGCGCTTGCCTCGGCGGAGGCGCGGAACTCGCCGCCGTCTGCGATATGGTTTACACCGCGCGCGATGCCAATTGGGGATTTCCTGAAATCAAGCTGGGATGCTATCCGCCGGTTGCGGCCGTCGTGTTGGCCACGCTGATCGGTCAGAAGCGCGCCGCCGAACTCATCCTTACCGGACGCCAGTTCACAGGAGACGAAGCCGCGGCGCTGGGCTTGGCGACCCGATCTGTGGCGGCTGAGGAGCTCGAATCGGTTGTCGAGCGCACGCTTGCCGAACTCCGCCAACTGAGCCCCGCCGCGCTCGCCCACGCCAAGAGGGCCATTTACGCGTGGGATGCGATTCACTTTGACAAAGGGCTGGCCCGAGCCGAGAAGATTTACCTCGAAGAACTCATCTCGACCGCGGACGCGCGTGAGGGTATCATTGCCTTCCTCGACAAACGACCACCGAAATGGACCGGCAACTAGAAAACGCGAAAGTTGAAGCAGGGACGAAGGTCGAAACGAAGGTCGAAACGAAGACCGGGGCGAAGCAGTCCACCTACCGTTCCGGCCACTTGATGTGCCGCACGCCACTGTGGGGCGTAGCCGGCTTCCTCGGTTGCGCCTACTTCGCGTGGCTTTCGTTTAGCTACGTTACTCGCGGCAACTATGACTGGCCGCATGACTTCTGGACCGCCGCCACCTACATCGTGTGGATCCTTCTGCTGGCCGGCTTGGCGCTCGACACGCGCTGCCTGCGCGAGCGCGTGTTCTTCGGCGTGCTCGTCATCAATTTTGCGGTCGGCTGTGGTTTGACGCTGTGGAGCAACGTCCCGCCCGCCGACGTACGTACCGCTCGAATTGGAACTGGCGCGCTCTGGGCGGTGGCCGCGCTGGCAAGTCTGACTACCCTGGGAAGTGCGGCGGAGCTTCGAAAGAAAGGCGCGAGCTAATTGTCATGCGTGGATGGCACGGACTTCCCGCGCTCGGCTCCGTAAAGATCGTCTGATTTCTCGTAGAGACGCGGCTTGCCGCGTCTGGTAGCGGAGTGAGACGGGGCAAGCCCCGTCTCTACAGATAATCATTTATGGACTTCGAAATCTCTCCCGGGCAGGTCAAGTCGCTGCAGAAGAGCGGCGAAGCATTTACCCTGCTAGATGTTCGCGAGCCTTGGGAATACGAAGCGTCCCGCATCGAAGGGGCAAAGCACATTCCAATGGGCGACGTTCCGACGCGCGCTCACCAGGAACTCGACCCTGATGATCACATCGTGGTCTTGTGCCATCACGGTGTGCGCTCGTTGACGGTCACCAGCTGGCTCCGCCAGCAGGGATACGAAAAAGTTCAATCCATGCGCGGCGGCATCGATGGCTGGGCGCGGACCGTGGATCCAAAAGTGCCGTTGTACTAAAAAGCAGCCCTTAGCACTTAGCCCTTAGCATTTAGCTAAACCACACGCTTTTGGCGGAGCGGCAGGCAGCGAAAGCGATCACCGACCACTGACCACCGATAATGATCACCGACTGCCACATCCACATCGAGCCAGTAGAACTCCTTAAGCCGCATGCCCTGGAACTGATCAAGCGCAAGCGTGCCAATTTCGATGAGATCGCCGAATATTGCCGCTCGCCCAAGGCTTTCCTGAAGTATCTGGACCGTTGCGGCGTTGACCGTGCCGCACTGATCAACTACGTAGCGCCCGAGGTGATGGGCTTTACGCCCGCGGTCAATCAGTTTGTCGCCGACTACACGAAGCACGATCCCAAGCGGTTGATCTCCTGTGGCAGCCTGCATCCGCGGCACACCACCAACATCATGGCGGACGTCGAGCACATCCTGCGCCTTGGCCTTCGCATGATCAAGATCCATCCGCCGCATCAACTGCTGTTTCCGAACGATTATCTGAACGGAGTGAAGGAACTGGAGATTATCTATCGGGCTGCCGAGGCCAATGAAATCCCGGTCATGTTTCACACCGGGACGTCGATCTTCCCCGGGGCGCGCAATAAATACGGCGATCCGATCTACGTTGACGATGTGGCGGTCGATTTCCCCAAACTCAAAATCCTGCTGGCGCACGGCGGCCGCCCGCTTTGGATGGACACCGCGTTTTTTCTCCTCCGGCGGCACCCGAACGTCTATCTCGACATCAGCGGCATTCCGCCGAGAACGCTGCTGAAATATTTTCCGCGGCTCGACGAGATCGCCCACAAGACGTTGTTTGGCACCGACTGGCCGGGCCCGGGCGTTCCCGACGTCAAGCAGAATCTTGAGGAATTCAAGGCGCTGCCCATGAGCGAAGAGATGCGGGAGCAGATCCTGAGCAAGACCGCGGCGTCACTTTGGCCGGAATAGTCGGGGACGAGTCGAGACAAGCTTAAACCACAGGGGGCACAGAGGCTCACAGAGGAACAACCACAGAGGTTCTTTCTCCTGCGTACCCCTGTGTCCTCTGTGGTAAAGATTTTGATGTCCGATGCCGAAGCGGCAAGGTAAGGTCTCTATTCGCCAGCCGCCTTGCCTGCCGCTTTCGCGCCGGTCAGTTCATCGGCCAGAGCATCGGCGCCGTAAATGTTGTGCAGCGCTTCGATGATTCCGCGCGAATCGACATGCACGGCCCGTGACTGGCGGTCGTCATAGTAGAAGCTCAAAACCAGCGACTGAATATTTCCGTCGAAAATAATTCCGACTACTTCGCCCGCTTTGTTCACAGTCGGGCTGCCCGAGTTGCCACCGATGATGTCTGCGGTGGAAACATAATTCAGTGGCGTCTGGAGATTGAGTTTCGACTTCATCTTCAACCAACTGCCGGCCAAATCATATGGAGGCTTGCTACCGTGCTCCTCGGCATGTTGGAAGGCGCCGCCGAACGTGGTGAAGTACGGAATCTTTTTTCCATTTTCCTCATATCCCTTCACCGTGCCATAACTGAGGCGCAGCGTGAAGGTCGCGTCTGGAGGCTGCGTGAAGCCGGTCTGGGCAAACCGCGCGCGCGCGATGGCCGCGCCGTCGCGCCGCACCACGGCATCCACCTCGTCGTCGAAGCGCTTGCGCACCGCCCGCGCCTCAGCATCCACGTTGCGCATGAGGACGATCAGTGGATCCGTACTCGCATCCACCGCGGCCTTTCCACCCTCATACAGTTGCTTGCGGACCGCTACATCTTCCAGTTTTGTACCACCGATCAGCGCCTTGGCAGCCTCTTCGGGCGACTTGCCGCTCAGCGACGCCTTCACGGCAGCATCGTCGGGGCCCAGCGCTTCCTGCATCTGGGCCAGGGAGAGGGCTAACGTCGCGGTCTCAAGACTCTTGTAGATGGGAGCGGTGCTGAAGAGTTCCTGCTCCAGTGAGGGCAGGCCAGAATCACGATACTCGCGCAGTCGGTTGCCGTTAGGTTTCGGCTTCTCCTCGCCGGCACGCACCAGAGTCCGGGCGTAGAATGTCAGTTCCGAGCTGAACCCGCGCATGCGCTCGACGTACGTAAGCGGGTCATAAATTTCCCGGTTCACCTTCACGGCGTTGGAAATCTCATTCCAGGGGTTGGGCCCGCCCGGATGCTGGTCCATGTAAGCCTTTTCCCGCTCGCGCTCCGCCGTGTTTATCCGCGCCATCGCGGCTACATCCTGCAACCCTCCATACTCGCCGGTAATCGCTTTCTGCGAATTCTGCAATCCGAAAATGTCCTCCTGAGCGATGCGCGCATTCTCCGCCGACTCCGCGCTGAACTTCTGGAGCATGGCGATCCGCCGCTTGTAGTTGGCGAGGCGCCACGGAAAATCCACGCTCTTCAGAAACTGTAGTTGCGCCACCGTTTTCAGGCGATCCGTGTTTCCCGGGTGGCCGGAAACGAAAATCAGGTCGCCATCTTTAACGCCAACTCTCGACCATTGCAGGTAGTTGTCGAGATGGACCGGCTTGTCGTTCTCATAGATACGGAAGAAGGTGATGTCCAGGTCATAGCGTGGGAAGGTGAAGTTGTCGGGATCGCCGCCAAAAAACGCGGCTTCGAATTCCGGCGCAAACACCAGCCGCACATCGGTGTACTTTTTGTATTTGTAGAGGTTGTAAACTTCGCCCGAATAGAGCGTGACCACGTCGCAGCGCAGGCCAGTCGAAGTGGCGCAGTCCTTTTCGATGGCGCTCATGGTGGATCGTTGTGCCTGGCCAGCATCGGCGGCCGACATGGCAGTCGTGGCGGCGGCTTTCACTTTCGCGGAGACGTCGTCGATGCCGACCAGCACGTTCAGTTCAAGGTCGGGACACTTGGCCTCTTCCGCTTGGTTCTTGGCGTAAAAACCGGTCTTCATGTAGTCGTGGCCGGAGGTGGCGAGTTTCCCGATGCAGTCGGCGCCCACGTGATGATTGGTGAATGCTAAGCCGTCGGCCGAGACGAACGAACCGGAGCCTCCATTGTTAAAGCGCACCGACGACAGTCGCAGGTGGTCCAGCCATTGTTGGGTCGGCAGAAAGCCGTATTGCTTCTGGACCCGATCCTTCGGGAAGGCGTTATATAACCACATGCCCTCGTCGGCGAGCGCCAGGGGCGTTGCCAGGATAAGGATGAGGCCGAGAATGAGCAGTCTTGTCTTCATGAATATCTCCGGGGAGTCTTTGGGATTTCTGCCGGGACACACTTTCTCCGGTGGCAAACGGTTAATTCTACGCCGCGCACTCTTTTCAGGCTAACGGCGAGCTTGGAAACTGCCGCCGCTTTGGCGTATAAAAGAAAGTTGCCCAGCCGCTGCTTTTTTTTGCGCGAACGGGCAACATAGATCCATCCGCACTGCCAGCGAGGAGCCATGTCCAGCGTTACAAGCCTGCACGCCCCCAAAGGACTGGAAGGGATTGTCGCTACCACATCCAGCATTTGCTACATCGACGGTGACGAGGGAGTGCTCGCTTATCGCGGGTATGACATCCACGATCTCGCCGACCACTCCACCTTTGAGGAAGTCTGCTACCTGCTCTGGTTCGGACGTTTGCCCAAGGCCGACGAACTCAAGACCCTAAAGCAGCGCATGGCGGACGAGCGCAAGCTGGATGCATCGATCATCAATTTCCCGAACTTGGCGCCCAAGCATGCGCTGCCCATGGATGTGCTACGTACTGTGGTGTCAGCGCTTTCTTTTTACGATCCCGACTTCGACCGCAGCAATAGTGATCACGACGCGAACGTCAACAAAGCGATTCGCCTGACCTCTCAGATTGCAATGATCGTGGCCAATTACGACCGCATTCGCAAGGGGAAGCCGGTGGTGGAGCCGGATCGATCGCTCTCGCACGCGGCGAATTTCCTACTCATGCTGAACGGCGCCGCGCCCTCGAAGACCGCCGAACGCGCTCTGGACATCGCGCTCATTCTGCACGCCGACCATGAACTGAACGCTTCCACCTTCGCGGCCAGGATCACAGCGGCAACGCTTTCCGATATGCACTCAGCCGTGACCTCCGCCATCGGCACCCTCAAAGGGCCGCTGCACGGCGGCGCCAACGAGGCCGTCTTCAAAATCCTTAAGGATATCGATGCCAAGGGCGTCGACCCGGTCGAGTACGTCAAAGCGATGCTGGCCCAGAAGAAGAAAATTCCGGGCTTCGGACACCGCGTTTACCACACGGAAGACCCGCGCGCCACGCACCTGCGGCAGATGTCCCGCGACCTGGGCCATGCGAGCGGCGATCCCAAGTGGTTCGAATACTCGCAAAAGATCGAAGACTTCGTAAAGGCTGAGAGGAAGCTCAACGCCAATGTGGACTTCTATTCGGCTTCCACCTACCACACTCTCGGCATCGATGTAGACCTGTTCACGCCCATCTTCGCGGTCTCGCGGGTCAGCGGATGGACCGCCCACGTTATCGAACAACTTGACGACAACCGGCTGATCCGCCCGCGCGCCGATTACATCGGGCCGGTATATCCACAAAAATATGTGGCAGTGGAGAAACGCTGAGGCTCGTGTGGTGACGGGGCGGAGCCTGTCCTGAGCGGAGCCGAAGGGCCCCGTGCCAGCGGGGCAGAGCCCCGCCACCACGCCTCCGCGTCATCCCCAATGGTCATGTCCTTTGGTCATCTGCCCGGGCTTTAGGGTATGTCCTATCCTCGTAATCAAGCAGCGCGGTTACGTGAGAACCGTTAAGTCAGCAATTATTGGCATCCTCCGCCATAGCTGAGTTTCCCACCCGTGCCGTACCGGCTCGTCTACCCCAGGGCGAGGCTTTTCAAGGGGGTGTATATGAAGTACATGTTTCGCCTGCCCGGACTGCTCTTGATCGCTCTCGCGACAAAACTTTCTGCCGGACAAGCGGGTTACCAGGTTATACCCGTCCAAGACGGAGGAACGATCAGGGGAACCGTGAAGTGGCAGGGAGCGTTGCCGCACTTGGTGCCCTCCGAAATCAACCGAGACCCGCAGGTCTGCGATCCGCTGGGGCAGAAGCGCCGCGACCTTGAACGGTTGCTGGTCGGCCCGAACGGCGGCGTCGCGAACACGATCGTGTATCTCAGGAACATCACCCGTGGGAAAGCGATGGACCTGCCCGCGTCGCGCCGCTTCCTCAACCAGAAGACCTGCCGCTACGAACCTCACATTTTGCTGGTGCCGCTGGAGGCGATCTTGACGGTGAGGGACAGCGACCCCTTGCTGCACACGGTGCAAATGTCGGGCAACGCGGATTACAACCTTCCCTTTGTTCTTGAGGGGCAGGAGATCACGCGTCCCATGACCCGCGAAGGCAGAGTAGACCTGCGCTGCAACGTACATGTCTGGATGAATGGCGAGATGGTAGTAGCGCGGCACCCTTACTATGCGGTGACCGATCAGGATGGCAATTTCGAGCTCACACAGGTTCCGCCTGGGGACTATGAAATCGTCGCCTTACACGAAGGATGGAGGGTGGTCGGCGAGAGCTCGCTCTATGACATTGCGACGCAAATCCGGGTGAAGCGTCCCGTTTTCTCCGATCCTATAATCTGGAGCAAACCGGTCACGGTTAATCCCCATGGCATGGCGGATGTGAATTTCACCCTCGGGGAACGCACGCCGCAGATGGCGCAAGGACATTAAGACTTTCCCGTAGAGACGCGGCTAGCCGCGTCTCACGCGCGTCTATAAAGACGGCGCAACCCCCGTCGCTACAGGTAAACCTGCTTGTTGCGCCCCGCATCGGTACAATAGAAGCATGCTGCGGCGGGTCTATCTCGACAACAACGCAACGACTCCAGTGCTCCCTGAAGTGCTAGAGGCCATGCGGCGTTACTTTGGAGAGCACTTCGGCAACGCATCCTCCATCCACCATCATGGACAGGAGACGCGCGCCGCCGTCGAGCGCGCGCGCGAATCCGTGGCCGCACTGCTGGGTTGCCGCGCCTCGGAGGTCGTCTTTACATCCGGTGGTACGGAAGGCGACAATCTCGCGATATTTGGTTTAGCGCGGAAGGGCGACCACGTCATTGCCTCGACCATCGAACATCACGCCGTACTTAACTCTTGCAAATATCTGAGCAAGTATCCTGGCATGGCGGCATGCGAGGTCACTTACGTCCCAGTGGATGGCTGCGGGCTGGTGGATCCGGCGGATGTGAAGCGCGCTCTTCGTCCGAATACGAAGTTGATTACCATCATGCTCGCCAACAACGAGACCGGCGTCGTGCAACCCGTCGCAGAGATTGGAAAGATCGCTGCCGAAGCTGACATTTACTTCCACACCGACGCCGTGCAAGCGGCGGGGAAGATTCCGATTGATGTCAACGAAATCGGGTGCGATCTGCTGACCATCTCCGGCCACAAGATTCACGGGCCCCAGGGTGTGGGCGCGCTCTACGTCCGCAAGGGAACTTGGCTTGAGCCCATGCTCTATGGCGGCAGCCATGAACGTTCGCGCCGCGCCGGAACGGAGAATGTTCCGGGCATCGTCGGACTCGGCAAGGCGGCTGAACTGGCGCGCGCCGGCTTCGAGCGTGGAGATGATCACGCCGATCAAAAGATGGCTGCTGCGCGCGACCACCTGGAAAGGGAATTGCTCGAAATCGAAGCCACGGGCTTGAACGGCGAAGGCGCGCCCCGCGTGCCGAACACGACAAACATTTATTTCGATGGCATCGAAGGCGAGGCGCTGGTCATCGCGTTAGACTTGAAGGGACTGGCAGTCTCGACCGGCGCAGCGTGCTCCTCCGGAGCGATTGAACCGTCGCACGTGCTGACCGCGATGGGGTTGCGTCCCGACCGCGCGAGAGCCAGCATTCGCTTCAGCCTCGGGAAGCAAAACACGCCCGAGGATGTAGACTTCGCACTGGCCCTGATCCCGGAAACGGTAGAGCGTTTGCGAGAGCTGTCGCCGGTGTGGTCGAAAAACGCACTTAGCATTTAGCACTTAGCCAAATCGGAGTCGTGAAAAGCTAAGTGCTAACTGCTAAATGCTGAATACCGAAACCATCGCCGTCGCCATGTCGGGAGGAGTCGACTCCTCGGCCGTCGCGGCGATGCTGCGCGCGGAAGGCCACAACGTCATCGGCCTGACCATGCAACTCTGGAACCAGCGCCGTCTCGCCGGACACGAAGGCATGCCGGAATCCGTCCAGGGCCGCTGCTGTTCCATCGACGACGTTTACGACGCTCGCCGCGTTGCCGAGACCCTCGGCATCCCCTACTACGTGGTTAATCACGAGGAGCGTTTTGAGCGCGATGTGGTGCGTCCGTTCGTCGAGGAGTATCTCGCCGGACGCACGCCGATCCCTTGCAGTCTCTGCAACAATCACTTGAAGTTTGACCAGCTTCTCATTGTGGCCCAACAGATTGGTGCCGATAAAATCGCGACCGGTCATTACGCCCAAGTCGTCTTTGACGAGCAGCTCAACCGCTGGCTGTTGAAACGACCGGCCGACAAGTCCAAAGATCAGACCTACTTCCTCTTCGGCCTTACGCAGGAGCAATTGAGCCGCACTCTCTTCCCGCTCGGCGGCATGACCAAGCCGGAAGTGCGCGAACTTGCCCGCAAGCACCGTCTCGCGATTGCCGAAAAGCCCGACTCACAGGAAATCTGCTTCGTCCCCGGCGGCGACTACAAGCGCTTTCTCGAAGCCTACCTCAGCGAGCAGGGAGACATGCCGACGGGGATTGCCGGCGAGATGGTGACGACCGACGGCAAGGTGATCGGGGAGCACGCCGGCGTTCACAACTTTACCGTCGGCCAGCGCAAGGGACTCGGTGTGGCGACCGGCTCGCCGCTGTACGTGATTCAAATCAACAATGACACGCGGCAAGTGGTAGTTGGCAAGGACGAGGAGCTTTACTCGCGCACTCTCCGCGCACGCAGGGTGAACCTGATTTCAACGGCCGAGCTGCGCGAGCCCATGCGGGTAGCAGTGAAGATCCGCCACCGGCATCAGCCGGCGCCGGCCATCATTGAATCGGCTGGGGAATCCGCCGGGCCGGACGAAATCCAAGTTACCTTTGATGAGCCGCAGCGCGCGCTTACCCCCGGCCAGGCTGCCGTTTTCTACGATGGCGATATAGTCGTCGGCGGCGGTTGGATCGAAAACCCCGCTCCGTAAGTACCAGCGAGTGGAGAGCCGGGCGCCACGCCCGTCCCTCCACCGCCTGATTACCCGCCCTCGTTACCTGAGATTACTTCCACACGATTTCATAGCACCTTCGTGGCCTAGACCGGCCGATGAACCAGAGGTAAGTTTATTTCACGACGGGACCTTCGTAGTCTCTCCCCAGTAAAGGTCCGGCGTGGGGGAGCGATTGTATGAAAATCTGGCATTTGTGTTATGCGGCATTGGGGATTGCGGTGGCGCGCTGGGTTTTTAAGCGTCAACCAATGCGCGTAACCGATCCGATTGCCCGTTTCCGTACCTCTGGCCTGCTGTAAATAGCAGTGGGTGAAATGGCTTGGGCGCGCCCCGTTGCGTGTCGCTTCGATTCGAGCGCGTCCATGCCCGTTTCACCGATGCCCTTTTCCCATGCCCGGAAGTGCTAGCACTACCGTGTCCCTTCGGTAACTTCTTTTCCGTTCCATCTCGCCTAAACTTTCTATGTGGTCCCGCTGAGCGCGCACGCGCCGCTCAGCGACCGAAATCATGCCGTCCAGATTCCTCAGCTTGCGGTTGGTTGCGCTCCGTGCGGTCATCGTTGTGCCGCTGGTTGTGTTTCTGTGCCCGTTAGCTGCTTCGGCGCAAGACGATGCTCCCTCGCTCGGCGACCTCGCACGCGACGTGCGCAAAAACAAATTGCGGCAGCCTCAACAACAGGAGGATCCGGCCCACCCGATAATCGACAACGACAATCTGGTCCAGGTCATGGACGATGCCAGGAAAGCAAGGCCGGTTAAACAAGACAAGACCGTCTTTTCCATCGACCCTTCCGGAAATACGCTCAAAGTATCTTCGCCCGATGTGACCTGCAGTCTTTCTTTCAACGCCCGGGCCAGTTCGCTGCTGATCAAGCCAATTCTGATCGAAGACTTGCCGCTCACCGAACTGCTCAAGCTCGACGGCCCCGGTTCCATTCAGGATGAAAGTCTGCAACTGGAAGTATTCAACGGAACTGACTGGGACATTCGCGAAATCACCATTGGCCTGACGCTCGAACGCAAGCCTGGAGAGAACGCCGAAGTGGCCGCGGGTGCGCGTGTGATTCCCGCCGCCGAGGGCCTTGCGCCAGTTACTGTCGAGCGACATTCCGACGTAACGCTGCTTTATCACCTCAAGGCCGCGGCCAAGCCCTTCAGCACAACCGCGTTCCACGAAAATGTCGGAATCACCCCCGGCCCCGATGAAGATTGGCGATGGTCGATCGTAGAAGCCAGAGGAATCCGGCCTTCGCAAGCACAGCCGGCGCCCGATTCTCTGCAAGACCCGCTGTTTTCTATTCCCTCGTCGTTACTGCCGGGCCCGAAAGATCCGGAGCTTGCGCCAACCGCGCCCTAAATTCTGGACAAGCCGGTAAAAGACAAGCAGAGTGTCGAAAAGTCCGCGAGCCCCAGTGCAACTCCGCGGCAATAAAAGCTTGAACCCAGGGGCACAGGGATTCACAGGGGAGCGACGCAGAGGTTTTCCCTATGGTATTTCCCCTGTGTTCCTCTGTGTCCTCTGTGGTTAAGACTTTTGCAGAAGCCTGTCATCTTCATCAATCGTCGCCAAGAAGCGCGGCTTCTGCCGTACCTTCGTCAACTGCTCGAACGAGTAGGCGATCTTGAGCAATGTAGGCTCGCTCCAGGCGCGCCCGAAGAAGGAGATCCCGACCGGCAGCCCCCAGAGGTATCCACCTGTCACGTTGATATTGGGATAGCCCGCAACGGCGGCCGCGCTCGAACTGCCCCCTGCTGCATGATCGCCATTGATCAGGTCGGTGAGCCATGCAGGTCCTGCCGTGGGGGCGACGAGCGCATCGAGTTTGAACTTATCCATGATGAAGTCGATGCCCTCGGCGCGGGTGAGTTTTTGATTCAGGGCCAGCGCATCGATATATTCTTTTGTACTGAGCGATCCCTTCTGCTCCGACTTAAGAAAAATGTCCTGCCCGAAGTAGGGCATTTCGCGCCCGCGACTGCGCTCGTTGAATTCAATCACGTCCTTCAAACTCTTAACCGAAGTATTGCCGCGGCGTGCGAGATAGGCTGCCAGGTCGGCCTTGAGTTCGTAGTAAAAGACGGTAAGTTCGCTCTCGTCGAACTTGCCAATGGTGGGAATATCGGCGGGATCGACGATCTCCGCGCCAGCCTGCTTCATCTCGCCGATGAGGGTATCCATAAGCTGGTCGACGGCATCGTTGAAGCCGAAATATTTGCGCACCACTCCCAGACGCGCGCCTTTGAGGCCGGCGGGATCGAGAAATTTTGTGTAGTCCGGGGACACCTTGCGACGACTATCAGCCGTCGCCGAATCTTGCGGATCCGCTCCCGCCATAGCGCCGAGAAGAATGGCGACGTCGCGCACCGTGCGCGCCATCGGACCCGCCGTGTCCTGACTGTGCGAGATTGGAACGATGCCGCTCCGACTGACGAGTCCAACCGTAGGTTTAAGTCCTGCCAGCCCGTTCGCGGAACAAGGACAAACGACCGATCCGTCCGTCTCCGTGCCCACACCGGCGACGCAAAGGTTCGCGGAGACAGCGGCTCCAGTCCCGGAGCTCGATCCACAAGGATTGCGGTCGAGGGCATATGGGTTGCGAGTAAGTCCCCCGCGACCGCTCCATCCGCTGGTCGAATGACTGGAGCGAATGTTGGCCCACTCGCTGAGATTGGTTTTACCCAGAATCACCGCACCGGCCTTACGCAACTGCGCGGCGACGAAAGCGTCGGCTGGAGGGCGCGACCCGAGCAGAGCCAGCGATCCCGCCGTCGTATTCATGCGGTCCGAGGTATCGATATTGTCCTTGATGAGCATCGGAACGCCGTGAAGCGGCCCGCGCGGCCCTTTCGACCTGCGCTCCTGATCGAGCGCGTCGGCGATCTGGAGCGCATCGGGGTTGAGCTCGATGACGGCGTTGACCATGGGTCCGGCTTTGTCGATCTCCGCAATGTGCGCCAGATATTTCTCGGTCACAGAGTGGGAGGAATGCTGGCCGGATTGGAAAGCTTTCTGGAGGTCGTCAATCGTGATCTCGTCGAGCTCGAAATCTTTCTTGAAGTTTTGGTCGAGCTTTTGGACGGCCGCTCCGGAAGTAGGGGTGGGATCGCCAATGCGAGCCGCGCCGAGAGCCGGATAAGCAACCGTGGCAACCGTTGCGGTCATCCCGGCGCGAAGGAAGTTGCGGCGCGAGTTGGAATTCGAGTTGACCGTCGGATTGAACTTCGGGGGAAGGGAATCGGCCGGCATCAAAGCTCCTGCATTATTGAATGACTGATGTGAGATGAGTTGGCACGCAAGTCGCGAGCGGGAATCTTACGAAGAATGCGGAAGAAAGGCAAACGCTGGGAACGTTGGGTAGTGGGTCAGTCTGATTTCCACAGTGCTCCGCGTTTAGGTTCGACATCAATTGTGTCTCCCTTGTGGAGCTTGACTTCGCCGCCTTTTTGAAAGATGATCAGCGCCCCAGCAACACCTACTGCCACATAGCGAGCTTTACCGGCTCCAATAGCACCGTCCACGGCGTCATCCGCCAATTTCGCTGCCGCGAGTGAGCCACCCAGCTTTAGCAGACGCATCTTGTTTCCCGCTCGGAATATTCCTTCACGATCTTTTGTAACTGGCACTACGGGCTCATCGAATACCAAAGACATTGAGCCACGCCGAAGCAAACGCCGCGCCGGATGCGTTACCAGCTGCCCGCTGTAAACCTTTCCCGCGCCATCCTTAGCTGTGAACACAGTTCCGGTGGGCAACTTCGAACTAAGATCTTCCAGAAGGGTCAATGTTGTGGTCTGGGCCGCACTCATCGCGCTGGCGATGAGGCAACTTAAGAAGAATACGATTTTCCACATGTATCTGATACTACCCGGCGAGTGCTTTGAGCAGCAACTTTTTGTCAATCTGTTTCGCGATACGGGCAGTTTCGGGCACCAAGGCGCAGTTCCTCGACAGTCTCATCCGCATCGAGAGATTTGGTCTTTCCACGAAAGACGTGCTTACGTGCTTGGGGTCACAGTTACCGCTGACAGTTTTCTGTTGCGGGTCAGTCCGGATATCCACCGTCTCGCTTTAGCATCCCGCCTATGGCATGATGTCCCAATGACGCCAAGAGTCAAGAATGTGCTCTTCGCAGTATTTTGGTTCGTGATAGGTCACCTCAGTTGCGCCGTCATGCACCACTGGCACGACATCGCAGGGAAATGAGAAACTCACCCACTACCGAACGTTGTCTTGGATAGAGCAGAATGGTAGTCTAACGAAGTTGAGCGGGAGTAGTTCAGCGGTAGAACGCCAGCTTCCCAAGCTGGATGTCACGGGTTCGATCCCCGTCTCCCGCTCCAATCTTTGGGTGATTCAGGCGGGTTGATTCCACGCAGCGTTCAGAATTACTTGCCAGTGCTAGTGGACGACGATGCGGCCTTCGACTGGATCAGGCCGATACCCAGGGCGCCCAGGGCGCCAGCGAGCAACCCCAGCAGCACCAGCACGGGCACGCTCTCAAGAAGCGCATTCTTCACTAATTTCGCCATCTTGTATTCTCCACTCGATTCTCAACTCGGAGTCTGTTGCCTAAGTCAGTTTAGCATTTGCGCTTCCATTCCCGGACCCCAGGGACAGGCCGCAAGAGGTTGCGGCAGCGAAAGATAACGGGGAAAGGGTTTGCTCCTAAAAGCAATTGTGAAGAGTTTTTCAACTATTGGGAAGGTGTCGCAGGAGTAGAAGCGAACTTGCTAACTCGGAAACTGTTAGCAAAGCCCGCCGCCCTCTTCTTTTGCAGGCTAACATGTTCGTATCAAGATCTCGTGCCGCTTCGGAGGCGCGATGAGGATGAGAAGCGCAATGAAACTTTCTAGCTTCGCTGTTTGCGTCATGGTGATGCTCATGTCGAGTCTCTGGGCGCAGGACATTCCTGTCGCCGGCGCCCAACCACCGGCTAAGACCGTGGCAGCGGCGTCCGGCAGCCAACGGCCGCGAATCGGCCTTGTGCTCGAAGGCGGGGGCGCGCTCGGGTTGGCGCACGTCGGCGTGATCAAGTGGCTGGAGGAGAATCGCGTGCCGGTGGACGTCATTGCCGGCACCAGCATGGGCGCTTTGGTCGGAGGAATCTATGCCAGCGGAGAATCGCCGAACCAAATCGAAACTTTGATCCGCAATATCAACTGGAGCGAGGTGCTTCGAGGCGCTACGCCTTACGCGGACTTATCATTCCGCCGCAAAGAGGACCGCCGTGAGTATCCCAATGCCTTCGAATTCGGGCTGAAGAAAGGCACACAGTTTCCCAGCGGCTTTAATTCCGGGCAGCAGGTGGGATTGATTCTGGATCGGGTGGGGCTGCCTTACTCGGAGATGAAGAACTTCGACGAATTGCCGATCCCGTTCCGTTGCGTGGCGACCGATCTCGTAGCGGGAGACTCGTACGTGTTCGACCATGGTTCGCTGGCGGAAGCGATGCGGGCCTCAATGTCACTGCCGGCATTTTTTACGCCGGTGCGCGAACGCAATCGCGTACTGGTTGATGGCGGTCTGGTCGATAACTTGCCGGTGGACGTGGCTCGGCAAATGGGCGCGGACATTGTGATCGCTGTTCATTTGGCGCTGCCACGCCTGGATCCGAAGGCCCCGCTCTCGTCGGTGGCGGTCTTGCAACGCTCGGCAAACGTCAGCATCGCGGTCAACGAGCTGCGCAGCATGGAGAACGCCGACATCCTGCTGAAGGCGGACGTGGAGCGATTTACCGTGACCGACTACAGCCTCTATGACAAGCTCGAGGCCGAAGGATACAAAGCCGCCCAGACAAAGAGCGCGCTGCTTGTCCTTCTGCAGGTTGACGAAGATGAATGGCAGCAGATCGTGGCCGCACGGAAAGAGAGACGCAGACCCGTGCCGGTGCCCGAGTTCGTGGAAGTCATTGGCGGACAAGGGGACGTCCTCAAGGGACTTCAGCACCAACTGGCCGACCTGGCGGGGCACCCCATCGATCCGCATCAACTGGACGAAGAGATGATGGGCGTCACCGGTCTGGGACGCTTCACTAGAGCGGGGTATCGCGACATGGAGCGGGACGGGCAACATGGGCTGGAGGTCGAAGCCGAAGAGAAAGACTACGCGCCACCGACGGTGCATCCTGCCCTCGTCATTGATGGGTCGGACTATAAGAATGTGCTATTCGAGGTTGGAGCACGCATCACGTTCCTCGATGTCGGTGGTTTCGGGTCGGAGTGGCGCAACGATATCATCGCGGGCTCCGAGTACGGACTGAAAACAGAATACTTTCATCCCTTCACGTCCTATACAGGCTGGTTCGTGGCAGTGCATGGGATCGCCGACAGCAGTCCGTTTTTCGTATACCAGCGCAACAAGCTTCTCGGTGAGTATCGCAACCGCATAATGGGAGGCGGCCTGGATCTGGGCTATACCTTTGGACGGGGCGCGGAACTTCGCGTGGGATATGACGCCGGATATCAGAAGGTCAGCGAAGATCTTGGGATTCCAGTGGCGCCAGCGGTCAAGGGACGGTTCGGAACGACGGCGGTCCATTACCGGCTCGAACGCTTTGACGATCCGGTGATTCCGCGCAGCGGAGCGCGCGTGGAGTCGACCTTTAAGTTCTACGACACTGCTCCGGGCACCTCCGACGTGGTACCGACCGAGGAACTGCGTCTGGGCTTGGCCGGGCGGACGAGCCAGAAGTCGTCAGTGCTGTTCTTCGCCTCGGGAGGCACTGCGTTCTCGACCAAGAACACCGGCTTCCCGCCCTTCAGCCTGGGCGGCCCGCTGCGCCTCGGAGCATATGGGACGAACGAGTTGTTGACCAACCAGTATTTTCTGATACAGCCGGCAGTCCTCTACAAAGTGCGGGAAATCTCGCCGCTGTTGAAGCAGAATGTATATCTGCTTACGATGTATGAGGCGGGAAAAGCTTACGGTCAGCCGCCGAACGCGCGGAAGCTCGCGCAGGATGCAACTGTCGGACTTCTGTTCCAAACGCTGTTTGGCCCGCTGTTCTTTGGAGGGAGCATCGGAGATAACGATCACCGCAAGTTCTTCTTCAACGTGGGCCGCTTCTTCTGAGACAAGCTGGTGGAAATGAAACAAATTGAGGGAGAACCGGGCGCCCCCGCCCGGCCACCCTATGATAAAAAAGATTGATAAAAAAGAAACATCTGAGGTGCATTCATGACAGAACCAACTTATGAAGAATTGAAAGCTCGCCTATCCGATCTGGAAAAGCAAGTCGAAACCAAGAAGAGAAGCGGCGTTATGGAGTTCCGCGTGAGTGAGAAGGGCGGTGTCAGCGTCTACGGACTAGGCCGCTTTCCGGTGACACTCTACTACGAACAATGGACGCGCTTGCTCGACGCTGCTCCCGATCTCAAGGCTTTCATTGAAGAAAATAAAAGCAAGCTAAAGATGAAGCAGGGCTAGCACGCTCGTGTGGGGGACGGCCGTGTGGGGACGGGCGTCTCGCCCGTCCAAACCGAGCGCAGCTCGGCAGACTGCCTCTGGTCACGGCACCTAATGGTTTATGCCGGGAAGAAATCTATGTCCGCCGAAGACATTCTCAGCCACCCCCAGCCCCCACCCGATGAGCGCGTAGCCTATGGTGCCGATCCGAATCAGTTTCTTGAAGTGCGTCTGCCGCGCGCGAAGGGACCGCACTCCGTTCTGCTGAACATTCACGGCGGTTTTTGGCGGGCGAAGTACGACCTCGCGCACGCCGGACACCTGTGCGAAGCGTTGCGAGCAGCGGGCGTCGCGACCTTCAACATCGAATACCGCAGGGTGGGCAATGCCGGCGGTGGATGGCCCGGTACATTTGAGGACATCCGGTCGGCCTATCGTTTTGTTCAGCAGGAGCATTCCCGATTCCATCTGGACCTCGACCGGCTGGTTGTGATGGGACATTCGGCGGGCGGGCAGCTTGCACTCTGTTTAGCGGCGCACGAGACGTCGCTTCATCGCGCAATTTCGCTGGCCGGAGTGGTCGATCTGAAGAAAGCCCTCGCGTTGCAGTTAAGCCACGACGCCGTTGCCGAGTTTCTGGGTGGCAAAGCGGAGGCGGTGGCCGAGCACTACCGCGAAGCGGACCCGATGGAGCTCACCATTCCGCACGCCCGGCAGTGGCTGCTCCACGGCAGTGAAGATGACACGGTTCCGCCGGAGTTCAGCCGCGACTATGTCATGCAGAAAAAGAAGGCTGGCGAGTCAGCAGAGTTGTTGGAGATTCCGCACGCGGGCCATTTTGATCTGATTGATCCCACTGCGGAAGCGTTCAAGCAGGTTAAGAGTACAGTACTGACGGCGGTGGCCCGACAAAGTTGATTGCGGCTGATGATTGCCGCTAAACGCCGGCAGGGAATTTCATTCCGAGATTATTGCTGCTTAGCTTTGGGCGCAGCCTCTGGTTTCGGTTTCTGCTGCTTCTGGGCGTCTTCGGTCCACGGTGGAACCACCCCGATGAAACGCGCATAGGCGATTGACTGGCCGAGGTGCTCGGCGGCATGGCGAACGACAAACAGGAGCACGCCGCGTTCGGTGTTCTTTCCGCCGAACCAGTCCAGGCTCTTGTCGAGGTCGGCGTCGGGCATAGCCGCGATCGCCTTGCGGGCGTGGGCGAATGAGTCCTTGAGCGTGGCAATAACCTTGGTCTTGTCGGTGGTCGACTTCTCCAGCCCTTTCACATCGACGCCGGCCGGAGGGGGTGTGCCAACGAGCTTATAGATGTTGTAGTTGGCAGCCGATACGTGCAAAAATACTTCAGCGAAGGAACGCACATCGGGCGCCGGACGCCAAGTGTATTTATCGGCGGGTACAGCCTCCGCTAAGCGCAGAAATTTGTCTTCCTGGATCATCACCTCAGCCAGCACTTCGGATCGATACCCGGAGACCCCAGGAGTGCCGTCCTTATAGGGATTGACTTGGGCATTGAGATCAATTGCCGGACGCACCAACGCCAACAGACAGACGGCCCAGAAAATGCTTTTCATGGCCTTTCTCCTTCAGTCCCGCCAGGGAAGTCGTTTCTCAACGCAGAACAGGTAGGTAGAGTGGTGCGCCCGGACAGACGATCTTAGAACACCGGTACTATCCGACCCTGCAGAGCACCCGGCCTTCCAACTTTGAGCGTTCTCGCCTTCTCGCAGGTTTAACCCGACGTTGTTCCACTCTCCTGCTCGCCGTAGGAGGCGCTCTGTCTCTTCCCACTCAAGCCAGCACAGGCTTGAGTGGGCGACTGGCTCGCAGGGTCACGGCTTTGCGAGACAGATCTGGCCTGCGATTTCTGAGACGAATGTGATGGGATCCACTCCTCCGCCGTTGAGGTAAATTGTGCCGGTGGCGCCCGCGAATGTTCCAGTGCTGCTGTTTGGGTCTATGGTTCCCATGCTTGTGAATATACCTGTCACAGCGTTGAAAATAAAGACCAAGTGATACTTCAACTGGCCTTCCTCCGTCGTGAGCACAGCGTCGGCTCGGAACGAAAACACGGACGGATCAGGCGTAGGTTCTCCCCCAGGAGCAAAGGCGGTCACTGCTGTTCCATTTAGCCAGCCGCCTTTGGTGATAGTTCCATAGGCAACACCGGGAGCGCCGTTGAAGACGTCCACGGAAGTTCCTTTCAATTCCTTGCAGTTCCGGTTGCTGCCTTGCGCCCGCGTCGTGTTGCCCAGTACAGCTACCAATATCACGGCCAGCACTGCCAAATTCTTCGCGAATGTCATTTTTCTTCTCTCCTGTGGTGAGCTTGTTAAGTGACAGCTCGACAGCAGCCGTCCCCCAACGGTTCGAAGCTGACACTCCAGCTCGTGAAAGTCGTGATTGGAGTGTGACAAAGTCGTGAAAAATCAATCAAAACGGCGCTAGAATCTCATATCCACGGCGGTTCATGAAGTTTTGGGGAAGGGAATGTCGTGACCACTCCAGCTCGTTACGCCGCAGACAAAGCGCGCCGGCAGTATCACTTCGCGGGATTTGTTCTGGATGCGGAAAGCGGCTTCCTGCGTCATAACGGTCAAGAGATTGCTCTCCGACCGAAGTCGTTTGAGGCGCTACTCTATCTCGTCCAGCACAGTGGTCGGATCATCAGCAAGGATGAGCTGATAGGCGCGGTTTGGCCGGATGCGGCGGTTACAGACAACTCCTTGACGCAATGCATCATGGAAATTCGTCGTGTGATTGGCGACGATTCTCAGCAGCTCATTCGCACAGTGGCGCGGCGCGGATACATATTGGCAGTGCACGTGACAACACCTGTGGCCAAGTTCGCGTCGTCGGCGCCGATCGGTGTATCCAGGACCGAGACGGCCGGCCTTCCGCGCAGCTGGCCGCTAGTGGCTGCGGCTCTGGTACTGGTCATTGTGGCTGCTCTTGTCGGCCTGCATTACTTTGCCGGAAGCCGCAAGGGTGAGAGCGCAAATGCGAGGCTAACCATCCGCTCGATCGCCGTGTTGCCTCTGGACAACCTTTCCGGTGATCCCGCGCAGGATTATTTCGCTGACGGCATGACCGACGCGTTGATCGACAATCTCGCGCAGATCCGCGCGTTGAATGTGATCTCCCGAACCTCCGCCATGCATTACAAGGGAAGCAAGAAAGCCCTGCAAGAGATTGCGCGCGAACTGAAGGTGGATGCCATAGTGGAAGGGACGGTACAGCGCTCCGGCAACCGGGTACGGGTGACGGCGAACCTGATTCAGGCAGCAACAGATTCCCACCTCTGGTCACGGGATTACGAAAGCGATCCTTCCGATGTATTGAAACTCGAGAGTGAGCTGGCGCGGGCGATCGCCGGAGAGATCCGGGTGCAATTGACAACTGATGAACATACCCGTCTGGCTTCGGCTGGCGGCATCAATCCTCAGGCGCACGATCTATATCTACTCGGGCGGTACCACTTGTATCGCGCCAATGAAGAGGATTTGCAGCGGGCGATCGAATACTTCGAACGCGCCGTCCGAATCGCCCCTGACTATCCCGAAGCTTACGCCGGTCTGTCTGACGCTTGGCTGCGGCGCGGCTTTGGCAGCAGAGAAGTCGAGCTGCCGGCACGTGCGGCAGCAATGAAGGCGCTCGCCTTGGATGACCAAGTCGTTGAAGCACACCTAGCCTTGGCCAACATTAAGCTCATTTATGACTGGGACTGGGCAGGCGCGAACCGCGAGAATCAGCGAGCTCTGGAGCTTGATCCCGGGAACCTTGATGCTCGAATCTGTCGCGGTCAGCTGCTCATGATGCTGGGTCGGCACAACGAGGCAATCCGCGAGGGCCGCACGGCCGAGCAACTGGACCCGTTCTCCTCAGCAACTCAGGCTGCGCTGGGTTTGTTTTTGCGTTTTGCCGGCCGCTACGAGGAAGCCATTCCATACCTGCAGCGGGCGGTCGAGTTGGAGCCGCGGAGCCTGCAAGCCAACATGCGGCTGGGCAGAGTTTACGCGAAATTGGGAAGATACGACGATGCGCTGATTCAATTCAAAAGGGTTCAGGAACTTGCGCCGACAGCCGACTACGGGCGGGCGGGGATCGCGCGCGTTTACGCTGCGACGGGCAGGCAAGGCGAAGCCCGGCAAATCCTAGCCCGGCTCAAAATGGCGGCCTATGACGCTGCGCTGGCATACATAACCCTCGGTGACGAGGACGCGGCACTCAATGCTCTAAAGCAAGCAGTTGCCGAACATCGCGAGACCGAGCCGCTGGTCTTTAGTGCAGAACCTGAGTTTGCCATTCTGCATTCGGATCCACGCTGGCCCGAGCTGCTGCGGCCCATGAATTTTCCTCCTCAATGAAGTCACAAACTGCTTTTGATGGATCACAATGGGAAAATCACATCTGATTCGAGGAGCCGCGAACGAGACTGCTCTTCAGCGAGATCCAGCGACAGCGAGAGCAGGTCAATTCAGATCACGTCGAGCTTCGCCACTGAGAATCTTGAGGGATCTGGTGCGCCCGGAGAGAATCGAACTCCCAACCTCATGGTTCGTAGCCATATCCAAGAGGATTGTGCGGGCATGTGTACGCTTGTATCTCTATGTGAAATATGAAAACGGAGGAATCATCCCAACACAGATACCACCCTAAACAAGCAGGCACTCCCTACAATTTTCACTACAGTTGATCGTTCGCAGTATAACGCAAAGCGTCGCCGTGCCGCCGCGTGAACGCCGCACGACGTTAACCAGTTTGGGCACCTACTAATCACCGAGGTCGATTTCCAATCGGAGGTCATATCCGGCGTTTTCCCTCGGCCTGGAGAAACGCTTCAGCGTTTCTATCGCCTTCCGAAGTTCCGTGTGTTCTTGGCCTCCGTCCGTGAACCATTGCTTGCCGCAACTGTGGCAACGTGCCGGCGTATCCCACTCCTGAACTGGCTTTCGCATAGTGACGTTGCAATCGTGGCAGCGAAATTCCAGAGCCTTCACGTCACTGAAGTCCAACAGCGTTCTTCGTTCAACTGTCATCACTTTGCCTCTCTTTCCCGCTTCGCTTTTGCCCTTGCACTGCATCTCGCACGCTTTGCAGATTACACCGCAGTGCCTGTTGCAGAGGGGCGCCGAAAGAGGCTTAGTTCCCCGGCTCAAGCGCGGCTAGAAGCGCGGTTTCGAGCAGCACAGCGTGAGGTCTACTTTGGAGCCTGACAACCGCGAGCGAACAAACGTGGATCGAAGCCGTATAACTTCATTTCCGCTTGCGTGAGGTAATTTTCTTCTTCTTCACGGGGGCCGCTCTTTGCCCCACTTCTATTAACTTCGGGGATTCTGTGCTGAAACCGCCTAAGGAATAGTCCACTACCAACTGCACAAGGCTTTTTACTTGGGGTGAACAGGATCGGAATTCTAAATGATCTAATACAGGTTCTCCGCGCCGTTTTAAAACTTCACCAATGAGAGCATGGACAAACGATTGAGTGGAATACTTCACCTCGGAGAAATCAAGGACCACTTCAGAATTGTCCCTCAAGGATGGCAGAATCGTTTCAGTACGAATCTTCTTCGCTTCGTCTTTGTCTTCGGCGAATCCGCCAACCGCGGCTTTCACATGGATTACTATCGTTTCCGGCTGCATTTTATGTGAACTTGATTTTCCCTGCTGCAGTTTTCTTGGCTGGAACCTGTTGTCGTATCCACTGGAAGAACGCTTGGAAATTTGGGATTTTGTCCGTCGCAACTTCTACAGCCGCGACTGTCCCTTGCCAGTAAGACGGCGTCACCCAGAGGTCATGCCGCGGATCACTGAATGCATCGTGGTACACGAGAGGTTTGTCAGTGCGCCGCGACCTCAACAGCCGAAATGCAGTGTCGCCGGATAGCAAGACAAAGTATCCGCCTGTAGCCTTGGCAATGGCGCGTGTGATAAAAAGACCAGCGCCTGCATTTCTCTGTTGCACCGTACATTGCGTCTTTATATGCCCCCGTAATACCAGGTTGCATAGCCAATCGGAGCGCGAGTGAATTATCTTGTTTTGCTTCTGGATACGAATTCCCAATGTGCTCCGCTATGCCCCATCCGCAGTCAGCCACGGCGATCGAGACGCGCCTTGGTTCTTTATTTGTGTACCGTTGAGCACAAATGAAGGCACCATCCGGCGATCCAGAGTGCTCTAGCACATTTCGGAGTAGTTCGCTAACGCAGTATTGCACTGCCGCCAAACCATCCGGTTCTTTATCGAGATGAAGCAGTGCTGAGACATCTGCAATTACGGCAGACAACTCGGATCGGGTTCGGACTTGTGCAAGAGGCAAGAAGCGGCCTGCCTCTTCATGCTCCTCTAAAGCGGCTTTTTCGGGTACGTTGAGCAGCTTAAATAGTCCCATTCGCCGAGCATAGTTCGTATGGCCACCCTCGGTATTCTCTATGGCTATCTCGCAAGTGCGACGCTGGCGATGACACCACCCTCCCCATGCCGCGCTCATCGCCAATGCCATCGGGTCCATGTGCGCCCACTTTGGATGCATTACAAGGCGGGCCGGACTGCCACCATCAGCAAACGGTTTATTTGTCAGCAGAAAGCTCTTCAGCGTGTGAATACTGGCATTATTCGGAATGGTGAAGGTGGGCATGTCGCGTTCTTGACTTTTACACACCATTAGGCGACACTCCGTTCTGAGAGCGGCGCGTGAAAAAAGCTATCGGTTTCCAATCACCCGAGCCTTTCCGCCAAGAATGAATCGGGCGATTGTGGAAAGTTCACAACCTCTATACTACCTCCGCATCCGTTTCTCTTGCTCAGTACTCTATAAAGAAAAAGATCGCATTCGACTCAAAGCTCTTTCGCGTCAGGTAACCGTTCGCGATCGCGCCAGCGGTGAATCAGTTTCCTCGCGGGCCGGCAGCCTCCAGGATCAGAATGCTGCGATGTTCGTTTCTGGTCCTCTTGCCTTTGCTGTTCACTATAGACGCACCCATTGGACATCTCTGATCGGCTCCACTAGCGTGCAGACCGTGCAGTAAACTTCGTCCGGGTCTGCCGGTCGAGGCTTGCGGTTGAGAATCAAGTTAGGGCTTTGGCAGCGTCGGCACCGCGGCACGTAAATCGGGTCCGGTTGCTCGCTACAAACTACACTCATCAGCAAACCAGCCTGGTCCTGCGGAAGATATCGCAATAATCTGACCTGCAACCGGATTGGCCGCGTTGTAGCATGCTTCTGCGCCGGGCAGGAAAGCTGCCTCATCGAAGATCATGACCGACGGATGGTACATTCGCACTTTATCGTCGCCTGACGGGATGCCGAAGACTTTGCCGCCGTCCTCCCATTCAAGCCCCAGCGCCGAATCACTCTTCAGCGGGTGACGCACGCGAAGCCACTCTGGTTGGTTTCGGTAAAGGATGGACGCGTATTCACAGAGACGCTTTGCCTTATCCTCATTCGCTGTCTGGACAATCACTTCCCCCTTGTGCCACTGAGCCCTGCTGGTAGCCCATATCATCGTGCACCAACTGGTGAGCATTTCTCTGGTTTTGGGGATGAACAGGCGGCGGTCGTTCTTAAAGGCTGCAAAGACTGGCTCGAAATAACTCTTTCTCGGGAAGGGAGCCCGAAACGGTAATCCCTGCTCTTCCCATTTCGGATTCTCGGTTGCCGTGTGATTGTGTGCCCAGTAGAGCGGATCTGCCGCACACCGTCTGTCTAACTGATCGTGCTCGATGTCAGCCAACTGCTCCTGAAGTTCGCGCAACTCTTCCGCGCCGAACTGCTTTACCAGTTCTTCGGCGCTGCAACTGTTGAATTGCTCAATTAACTCTGTGATCGCCAGACTCTTCATGCTGTTTCAATCGTTGGAGCGTTTCAAATATCGCTTGCGCGTGTTCTTCTGCGGAACGCTGTACGACAGTCGCAGTCAGTGTCACAGATTCCGCGGGCTTACCATCCAACCGATTAGCAATCGCCTCGATGGACCTGGGCGATCCGCCGCCGTTCGAACCATGACAGGCGTTCCACCACCAAACGCGTGCCGCTACTTCGTAGTAGCTCGCGTCACGGCCTCGCTCATCGGGATCAGTCTCAAAACCGATCTTGCGCAGGGCTTGAGTAAGGCCGCTATATTTTTTATCGCTGGGCCGGCCGCTCGGATTTCCCGACTGGCCCTTTTTCCAGTTCTTCAAATTGTCCTTGTTTGCCATCGTTGCTGACTCTCCTTTCAATTCGGGCGTATAATTCGCGCCGCTATGACAGATCAACAGCCGTCACTCTCTAAACTGATCGGGAAACGCATCAGCATCAAAGTACCGCTTTGGAAAGAAAACACCGTCATGGTAGTAAGTCTTGTCGGCGTAGAGACTGGCGGGATCTGGATAGAGAGCGCGCAAATCATGGAAGAACTGCTCGCAGAGACTCCCTACAAGATGACGCAAGCCTCGATGCAGATTTTCGTACCCTTTCAGCAAATCCTCGCCATCTACTATCCCGGTGGCGGTCCGTGGATTTCTGAAAAAGTAGCGCAGTAACCTCTGGTGGCAAATCCGCAAATCTAACCTGCAAATTAGCTTGTCCTGTCACGGGCTCTTCCTCCCTGTTTCTTGCGTTCCCTCTCATCCATGCGACCGATCTATCTCACTTCGAAAAAGTCTTGTAAGCCCCGTATGCAGCCGTTCCGCCTGCGCCGATTCCGAGTCCTTTAATCATTCCTGGAACAAGATTCTTTTTGGTCGCATCCCACACCGTTTCCCATGTATCGGAGAGCCGTTTCGCTTTGGCGTAATCGCTCATAGCTTGACCGTACTGAGTACCGACCCCCGCATTCTCTGCGGTCTGCTGGATGGCATCTCCCAGTTGCCCCTTGAACTGATTCAGCTGACGCCGCATCGCTGGAGTGATTGCGGCCTTTTCGTTGGCTGACAATTCGCCAGCCGCAGAATAGAACTGACGCGCCTCGTCATAGGTCAAAGGGTCAGCATCCGGAGCCGTCACCCGTTGCAAGAATTTCTGCATGACTCGCGGCATCGTGCGCCCAACATCCTGCAAGTCCTTCGCGCCAAGGGCCGCCTGGCCAGCTCCCTCAGCGTCTACAGCGTTCGCACCGGCGGCGTCGGATGCGGCATTGAATGCGCTGCCTGCAGAACTCCTTAGGGCTTGCGGATTAAATCGGGACAAAAAGCTCGGCAACTTCGCTCCGCCATAGCCGCCGGCAATGCCCCCAACGTCGCCCGCGAGCGCGGCCTGATCGGGATTCGCCCCTAACAGCGAAGCCCCTCTTTGGCCTAAGGTTTGTCCCACGACTCCCCCGCCAACGACACGGGCCACAACGCCTGGATTCGCGGCAGCGAGTGGAGCGAGGAACGGGAGAGCGGGCAGAGTTGCGCTCCCTGCTCCCTGGATCACCTTGTGTCCGCCTTTCGCAACGTCACCGCGCACAATATCCGCGATGCCGCCACCCATTTGCCCGAATGAGGCCTTATCCCAGTCGCTCAAACCTTCGGCGAGATTCGCACCCTCAGCGGATCCCGGCATTCCCGCATGCCGCGGGTCGTACCCCGGAAGGTCGCGGGTATCTGGCACAGGCTGAGGTTTGAGAACCTGTTTCATGCGATCCCAGAAGCCCGGCGCCTCGGTTGAACTGGCACCGAGTGGCAGTAAGGTTGCCCCCTGCGGGATCGGCACACTCCCGCCTTGCCCTTGGTTCAAAGGCTGAAGAGTGGCTCCCTGCGGAATTGGAACAGTTCCCATTCTTGTAACCCTACTGCGGCGCCGGCGTCATAGTCTTGCCGTCAGACGTGTAGCCTACAGTCTTGCCGCCAACGATTACGGCGTGAGTTGCACCCGTTGGCGCAGCTCCCCCGCCTCCGCCCTGGCTGCCTAATCGGTTGAAGACCTGCTCGGCATCGGGTGAGATCACACGGAAATCCGCTGGCTTGCCCATGCCGTTCTCGTATTTGAACTGCAGCGCTTTCAGCCGACCTTGCACCAAGCCCACGTCGGTTGAGATCACGTCCTTATTGATTCCCTTGCTGAGCGAGTTGCTGATGGTCGAGCCGATGTTGGCAATTTCTGGGTCGGTCGCACCGCTGTTTTTAAAGATGCTGCCCAACTCCCCGCTCACCGCGTTCTTGACGGCATTGAATACAACCGGAGCAGACTTTCCGGCCACTTTTACGTTGTAGGCATTGCCGATTTGATTCAGCAATTGCGTGTTGCCATTGTTCAGCGCGTCGTTGGCCTGGTCGAGTTGATCCAAATGATGAGCGACAGTGTTCAGCGATTTAATGTTCTGGGAATCCGGGCCTGACGTGAAACTCTTGCGCACTGCGGATTTGGTGCCGTACTGAGTCTGATCGTAGTTCGGATCGTAGGCTGACACCGCTGAGAGCAGGTCCGCGTAGGACTTGGGGTTACGGTTGGTGCGGAACTGTGTCGGATCAATCTCGTAGTTGGAGATCTTCTTCACTAAGGTTTGTTGCTGCGGCGTCATGCCCTTTAGTGCGTCGTCACCCGTGCTCACGGGGAAATTCATTCCGCCGAATGGGTTTGTGGCATTGATCACCGCCATGGGCGTGGCTTGTCCCATGTCCTTGATCGTGTTGCCCTGGTTGTCAACCAAGAGTGACCGGCCTCCGGCCTGCACCGTGCGGATGCCGCGGTTAACCATCTCATTGGCGCTGTTCTTGATCTTGAGCGGTACGTTGTCTCCGGGTTGCTTCCCCAGTATCTGAGCCTCTTGCGCGCTGAGTGGCGCGTATCCAGCATTTGAGACTGGCTTCTGTGTCCGGAGATCAATCAAACCGAGGTTCGGATCGTCCTTGTAGAATGCGGCTTCGGTTTGGGCCTGCTCCAAAGCCTCCTTGGTAGGAATCGCTCCTGCCTCGGCTCCGAACTTCCCAGCCTCAGCTCGATTCTTCGCGGCTTCTGCCGTATCTTTCTGCATGGCGGCCATGCGACCGGCTTGAAACCATGGCAGTTTGCCCCACTGCGTATCGACGGGCTGCAACTGCGCCTGCTCGATCTGGGTTTCAGCCTGGCCCTTCTCCACTTGCTGGCTTTGAAGGGCGCGAAGGAACGGAAGGTTATAGCCTGCCTCCATCGCCATACCGATCCCGCCTGAACGCCGGCCGCCGCTCGCAACTGTAGCCTCTTCATTTGCTGCCCGTCCCGCGAGTGCTCCCTGTACGCCTTGAGTCAGGAGCACTCCTAATTTTCCCAACTTACTGAGTCCGGGAGAGAGCGCGTTGACGCCTCCGGGCTGTGCGCCTGCTGTAGCAGCTTGGATAAAGCTTGGTTGAAACGGCTGCGGCGGCTTATAGGTCTGCCGCGGCACATCGGCGCTGGAGAATTGCGGTTGGCCGTTCGGACCCGCGCTCATATTCGGCGCTGCCGGTGGAGGAGCAATCGACTGGGCGCTCCGGTCTAATGTTCCCTGATCCCGAATTTGGGCAAAGAGCTTCGGATTGACCATCTGTGTTTGGCCAGTATCGGGGTCCGAGATCGCCGAATTAGGAACCGTCAGACCGCCGGCCTTGTCAAACAGTTGCCCCACGCTAGTCGCCCTCTCCGTTTGCGATTTCCCCTAGAGCCGATTCGTCGATTGCATCCCGAAGGCGAATCTCGGCCGCGGCCCGTTCCAGCACTTCAAGCTTGACCGCATTTGGCAGGTCAACGCGGTCGAGTGCCAATACCGTAGCGGCAACCAATGCCTTAATCTCATCGTCGCTCATAGTTTCCCAAACTGCTGGCGCCGCCACTTTTCTGCGGTGTCTCCGCGCCAGAAATTGTCATCAAATTTTCTGTCCAACGATGGTTCATCATCCAGCGAAGACTGACGCAGCAGGGCGTCTTCTTGCGGACTCGTATTAAAGCTGTGCTGCGCGCCCTGAATCGCATCGGAGGTACCATGCTCGTCTCTTTCAAGAAACTTTTTCAGCCACAGCGGATTGTCCCAAGGCAGATGTTTCAGCGTCGGATCTTTTTTCATGAGCGCGATGCGGCTCGCGTCATATTCGTTCAGCTCGGGCATGTCCTTGCGCTCGGCGAAATCAACCGTGTTGCTCGATCGATGATCCTGAGGTATCCACATTCCAATCAACTTAGGGCCGGTACTTTGTCGAACCGAAGATTCCCGGATACTTCGCGCGCTGCTTCGCGCTCGGCTGATTACCTCCGCCAACCGTGCGGACGGCGCCTCGCATCGGGTATCCCGACTGAATTGAGTTGTATCCCTTCGGGAGCCTGGGCTCTCCCACTGCGGCCAAGTCGCTCGCTGAGGACGTTGTCCCTTTGTGGATGCTAAAGCTCGTCTGCGGCTGACTCGCCTTGGAATTTCGCGGCATCAGATTATTGCTCGTCGAGCCGTAAGGGCGCTGCGCTTTGGCGAAGCCCTGGTGAACGCCGGCCGGAATATTCATCGATCCCTGTCGGTTTTGCATTGGACTGGGCGAAGCCTTGATAAGCTTTTGCCCGTCGCGTGAAGTGTCCGCCGCATCCGACAACACGTTTGGAGTTGACCGGAACTGCCCGGCGCCCCCACTGATTGGATTCCCTCTGACTACTTTCATATTATGTTGCCTCCTAAAATTCCTTTACAGTCTTCCGTGATTCTGCTGCCAGAAATCCATCACGTCATCTGTGAAGATGTCGCCGTTAGTTCGGAACCGGGTACTGCGGCCAGATCCCTTGCTTGGCGCTCGCACCGATGATCTCTGCTGCACAGACGATCTCGTTGCGCTGGCTCTAGGCCGCTGTGACCTGACAGGCTGCGGTTGAATTGCGTTGAGTTTGCCCAGGAATCCGAGCAGATATTTGCCGCCTGCATCCGCGAAGCGCAACGCCATCCCGCGATCGATCGGCCCCTCGACTCCGAACGCCTTCAGGAAGTTTCCGAGAAAATGCTCGGCCATCTCCGGCGAGTTCAACCGATCGACACTCGTGACTTTCCCGCCTCGCGCCTGATAAGTTGCGTAGAAATTCAGAACTCCCTGGAGCACGGTCCCGGTTAGTAATTGCTCGTTGACTTGCGTAGTCCGCGGATCCACGCCCCACGCCCGCAAAAAATCATAAGTAAATGCCTTCGCCGATTCCGGAGGAATTTCAGTGGGGAGCTTGCTCAGGTCGCCTCCAACCGAGTCGTAAAGCTGCGCGGCTGACAAGGCAGTTTTCGCCATCACGTTGCCTAAGCCTTCGACGTTCGCTCCGGCGGTATACAGATCGGTGCCAAAAGCCTCACAAAAGCCAGCAGCAAAGTCCTTTGCCAACGCGGCATCGTTGAGGGAATGTTCCTGCACAAGAGCATCCAACGCTGCAACGCTTTCCTGAACCGAATGCGGCTCGGGTTGTGTCTGCTGCTGCGTCTGCTCCGGTTGCGACGCTTGCCTACTCTGCACCTGTTCTGGCGTTTCGTCGAAAAACTCGCCAGCTCTGTCGATCTCGTCGCTGGAAAAATGATCTTGGCTGCGATCAAACTCCTCGAATTGGCCGCCTTGTTCTTCCGCCGTCTGTTCGACAGCTTCGGGGTCGCCAAGCAAAGAATCGGCGATCGTGGCCTGCGTTTCGGCGTTGGTCACGTCCATTGCTGGCCGCTCAAATGTAGTGTCAGGCATTTGTTTCTCCTTCTCAACTCCAAAGATCCGGGGTGCTGGCGTGGTCGTAACCATCGATCTGCACTGTCCCACCTGGAGCCCCACTGCCGGCGCCCATGGCCGCCATGATGCTCGCCAGGTTGCTCGTGACCGCCGATAACAACGAAGCCGTAACGCCCACCGTGTGAAGGTCGTCGCGTTTGCCTCCGGCGATGCCAATGTTGGTTGTGTACGGACCGCTCGTCACCTTGCCCGCGGTATTGACCAAAGAGAATCGAACTCGATAGACACTCATTTGCGCCATGCTATTTACTCCCTTCTGCGGTAACGATCTTTCCCTCTTCCAGCAACCGGGTGAAATGCTCCTCACCCAAAGCCACCCGCAAATTCTCAAGCGGGGAACCGATTGCGATGCTCAGTTTGCCTGCAGCGCGGAGGTTCGCTAGCACTGCCTCGCTGAGTTCCTCCATTGAGTCAAGAACGAGTACGGCCTCGTCCGGCTCGAACGTGATCGTGATCCGTTCAGGCGGTTCGTCTCCGAGGTATGCCGCAGACTGACGAAGCTCCTCTTCCGCCCTGCGCGCCGATTCGCATGCGGGACATTCGGACGGCGTCCAACGATCCTCAAAGCGGCCAGGTCGTGGTGGCAGTGGCTCAGAACTCCAAGTACAGAATCCCGCGACTGCGCGCGATTCGCCGCTCCCCATCGCCTTCGAGCCTAGGAAATAGTTCAATTGCCCAAAAGTGTGGCCGCACACCCCGCAGGTACAGTCTCTGACCCACTCAGAGATGTACTTGTAGGTCGGCTCTCCGGCTTCCGTTGAGGGTTGCTCTGGATTGTCCTGGCGCTCACTATCAGGCTCGCGCTGGCCATCCGCGGCAGTAGCCCGAGCCGCGCGCTTGCGATGCTCGGTCACTGTGCTCACTGCGCCGCCTCCGCTAAGTGGGCGACCGTGGCTTCATAGGCTCGGTTGGCGACTTCTCTCTGATCGGGTGGGAGGATTGCAACAAGGCCATCCGCGTACTTCGCCGGCGCCTGTAGAGCAAGCGCAACGAAGCGCGCCAACTCTGGATCTTCCGCGCGTAGTCGCGCGATATAAGCCCGCGTAAGCTCCCGCGTTGTGAACATGCCGCGGCGCTTGAGTAGGGCCGATCGGCTAGCAGCAATCGCAATCTCTCGCCGGCGTTCGGCAGGCAGACGCGCGGCCCTGGCGTGTCCACCTCGCTGCTGAATCGTAAGAGACTCAATCATGCTTGCACGGTAAGCGACATGATGCCGTATAGTCAATTGCTGCAGTAAAGTCACGCAGCGAACTGACAGTTACGGTAAAGTGCCTTCGTCGCTGGCGCGGCTGATGGCACCTAACCATAAGGCCGTCGCTCACTCCAAAAGACTTAGCGGACAAATTCCGCACACTGTAGGGAATTCTGTAGGGAAGATTCGTCAAAACCGGCCCGCGCGGCAGGGCGTCTCAGCCTGGGAAGCGTGAAGCTGTCCGGCCTGTGTCTTTTGTGACACACTCCCCCCTTTGTTTCGTCGTTGCCCCGCGGACGCTTGGCGCCCGAATGATGTAACCAGTAACCAGTTGTAACCAGTGAAAACGTGGGGTCCGAAATATATATTGCCCCTACTCTCATGTGTGTGTACGTACATATAGTGGTTACACTGGTTACACAGGTAAAGAATGAACGACTTGCAACTGGTTTCAAGACTGGTTACGAAACTGGTTGCAAATTTCAAAACGGAACGTCCTCATCGGTGATCGGGTGCGAGGGCGTGATCGCCGAGCCTGCAGTTTGAGGGGTTGGAGTGTTAGCCGTCCGTGCATCGGCGCCCAGCATAACGAGGTCCTTGGCGACGATTTCGGTCGCGTATTTTTTCTGGCCGGATTGCTTGTCATCCCAAGAGCGGGTTTCGAGTCGGCCTTCGATGTAAACCTTGCTGCCCTTTTTCAGGTGTTCGCCGGCAATCTCGGCGAGACGCTGCCAGAGCACGACGATGTGCCACTCGGCTCGGTCCTGCCACTGGCCGTCCTTGCCTTTGAAACGTTCGGCCGTCGCGAGCGACAGTTTCGCCACTGGCGTGCCCTGCGGCGTGTACTTGAGTTCCGGATCCTTCCCGAGGTTGCCGATCAGAATTACCTTGTTGACTGATTTCATCGTGAGTTTCCTTTGGTCCGCTGGATAAGTTGTCTCAGGTACTCGGCGCGGCCTTGGCGTGTGAGCCTGGGCCCGCGTTTCAATTGCCATTTGAGCCGTGCCAATTCTCGCGAGTTCATCGTGCGCCCCGGACGTAGAACCACTTTCCGCGGGCATCGCCCGTGCCGCCTTGTTTCCGCGTCCAGCCCTCATGGGTCAAACAGCGGGCTACGCGGTTCTTGTCAGTCTGTGTGCAGCGTTCCAACTCCCTGTGGATTGCGTGAACCAAGACGTCATTGACGGTGACGCAGCCGGGGACGGAGAGAAACGGTTCGATTGGCAGTTGGCTTGCGCCGTCCGTTTCAAATCGTTGCTTCGGATCGTTCGCCCAGTCCATGATCGTTTCGTGCCATATATCCAGGTCGTAGCGTTCTTCCTGCGCCGCCTTCGCGAGTTTGGTCAACTCATCCGAATCGAGCCACCAGACAACGCCGTCGCGATAGCGCTTGTAGGCTTCGGCCCACAGTTGGTCACGATCGCGGGTAAGGGCAGGGATGTTGATCGATCCACAGCGCACCGGCCAGAATCGCCGGTTTCCGGTTTCGTCGGTGAGCGGGGTTTCATCGTTGACGCTGGCAGCAAATACGCAGGTGCGCGGAACGTCCTCAGCCCTCCGGCCGTATGGAACACGAAAATGATCTGTGCGCGCCGTGAGGAAGGCTTTGACTCGCTCCAGCTCTCCGCGCCGCACGCGGTCCATCTCGGACATTTCGAGGATCCACTTGCCGTGTAGCTCGATCCGCGAATCCTTCGAGCCCAGTTCGGAAATGTGGTCGGCAAACCATTCATCGCTGGCCAACACTCGGAGTGCAGTTGATTTCCGAATTCCTTGCGGACCCTCGAGCAACATCGTGTGATCAACCTGGCATCCGGGTTGGAAGATGCGCGCAACCGCAGAGATCAGCCAGCGCGAGCCTACTGCTGAAGTGAAGGGAGAAGCTTCGGCGCCCAGATACGTTGTCAGCCACTGATCGAGGCGTGGCTTCCGATCCCATTCGAGCCCGTTCAAGTAGTCCTTGACCGGGTGAAACGCATTTTCTCTGGCGACGGTTTGAACGGCTTCGGCGGCTACTCTCGAAGTGACGAGAATGCTCTCATGTTGCAGCCAGTCGGCGCACATGGAATCGTCGTAATCGGTCCAGTTGCGGCCGGCCTGTTTTTGCCAAGCAGCGGGCTTCTTGGTCGCCACATAGAGTGAAAACTCGTTGAAGGCGAGAACATTCTCCCACTGCGGGTGGTAACGCAGAATCGTGATCGCGTTTGCCAGTAGGGCCTTTGGGTTTCCTTCCTGGGTGCGAATGAGCAATGCCGAAATGTCCGGCAGCGGTTCGCTCGGCTTGTTGCGCGTGAAGTCCAGGGGCACGCCCTGCGGCTCATCTTTCATGCCGCACCTCGAATCCCGCGCTCTGCCAGTAACGCGTTTCAGCTTGGCGGATCCGGTCAAGTTCTTCGCTCATAATCAGCAAGCAATACTCGGCCTCGCCGGGGAAGTCTGCGGGCGCCCCTTGGCGAAGTTCGCTCAGCCGGGAAGCCGCCTCCGCGTATAACGATTCCAAGGCATGCAGCCAATCGCGCGCCGCGATCCGTTCGCGCCGCTCGTCTTCCTTCACAGCGGCGGCAGTGGCTTCGGCTCGTTCGCGTTCGCGTCTCGCCTTGCTGATTTGTTTGCGACCGGCAGGAGTGACTTCGCGTAGTGCGCCCACATAGCCTGCGGCTTGTCTGAAGTCCAGGTGGTAGCGGAGTCTCGCAAAAGAAAGAACATCACCACCCTTGACACCGCACCCAAAACAGCGAAACGCGCCCGATTCGAGATGGAGCCGAAAGGAAGTTTTTGATTTGCTTGCGTGAAACGGACAGCCGGCCTTCGGACTGGCCCAGCCGCGGGAGGGGCGGCGCAGCTCTCCAAGTTCGCGCTCATAGAACGATCGCGGGACTGACATAGCCGCACGATCAAAACTCCATCCGCTCTGTTGACTGACGATGGGAGTGCTGCTAACCTCGGTCTGCGTATTCACGTTGTATCCTTTCTGCACGAAGCACGGCCCGTTCCCAGCGGGCCGTTCTAATTTGGTTTACACACGGGCCGGCGTTGCCTTGACCGCTGCAGGCTTTGGGTCGTCCACGATGAGCCGCAGCAATTCGCTCTCGCGGATGACGCGCCGATCGCCGATTTTCGCCCCGCGCAGTTTGCCCGTCTTTAGCCAGCTCCAAATTGTCCAGTGCGATAACCGCAGCATCTCCGCGGCTTCATCGACGCTGTAAAGTTTTTCCATCTCGATTTCTCCTTCTGTGAGCGGCACGCCTCGTCTCCACTCGCTAGCGGGGCTAGCATCTCTCCGTACTTGACAGTAACAAATTGGTGCGGTATAGTGCGCTGGTATTGTTTAGTAAAACCATAACGTTGGTCTTGCGGTAAAGTGAGGCAACAATCATGGTCTGGAATAAAAATGCGCTTGAGACGGCGGCCAAGGAGTGGGCTGCGGATCTCGGGCTTGCGGATTATCGGGAAGGCGTAAGGGACACCGTTAGGTTCTTTAGGAATGCCGATCGGGAAATGCGAAAGTCGCGGCGGCTCCTGTTGGACCGTGTTGCGAATGCACCGCTGGAATCGCGCCAACTTCAGAGGAGAATGGAATCGTTTGAACCTGTAACTCCTGTCCAGCTCGCGTATGCCAAGAAGGCTCTCCAGTTGATTTGGCCGCGCGATGTGCCGATCCCCAGCAAGCAGCAGGTTGTCGATCTCCTATTGGCGGCAGCGAGTAAATCGGCAGATCGCCCTGGCGTATTTGCGCCCTTGGCCTTCGGGCACTTGGAGTTCGACGCCAAGAATTTCCCAGGGCAACTCCTGATTGCCATTCTGGAAAACTGGCCGTTTATGGCGGTATGCGGCAATCCGGAATGTAAGACGCCTTACTTCTTTTCGAAGCGCAGCACGCAGAAGTACTGCGAGCGCGGCGAATGCACGCGTTACGCGGTGCGAAAAAAAGCATTGAAGTGGTGGAACGACAAGCGGGCCAAGACTTCTAAATCGAAAGGGAAGGGAAAACAATGAGCATCTACAAGCGAGGGAATGTGTACTGGTTTGATTTCATGTTCAATGGCGTGCGCTTCCAGGGTTCGACGAAACAGGCGAACCGGCGCGCGGCCGGAGAGATCGAGGCGGCGAAGAAAACGCAACTGGCCAAAGGCGAAGTCGGTATCGAGCACCGCGAGCCTACACCGTCCTTCGTTGCATTTGCGGAGCGGTTTCGCCAAGAGATGAAAAGCAAGCATCAGGCGAAGCCGAACACGGTGAACTATTACGAGAACGGCCTGAATCGTCTTTTGCTTTACCCGGCATTGCACAAAGCGAATCTCGCTCACGTGGATGAGCAGATGATTGCTGCTTACATCGTCTGGCGCCGCGCCCAGAAAAACGCGAACTACAAAAAGTCGAACGGAGCAGCGCCGCTCAAGGTCGCCACCGTGAACCGCGAATTAGAAGTCCTTCGCCGCATGCTGCGCTTGGCGCTGGAGTGGAAACTCCTGGGGGTGATTCCCAAAATTCGCCGGCAGCCCGGCGAAGAGGGTCGCGACCGGGTTGTCAGTCACAATGAGGAACGCGCCTACCTTGCGGTCGCGCGGCAACCGTTGCGGGACATCGCGACCATCATCATCGACGCTGGCATGCGCCCCGAGGAAGTATTCCGCATGCGCTCGGAGAATGTGCATCTGGAGCCCGCGGGCGACGCGCGCTTTGGGTACATCTACAACCCATTCGGCAAGACGAAGTACGCCCGGCGAAACATTCCCTTGAGTCAGAGACTTAAAGCGATCCTTGAAATGCGGCAGCAGCCCGAGGGATGGGTATTCGCGGCAAAGACTAAGACCGGCCACATCGACAGCGTGAAGAGTCAACACCGCGACGCCCTTCGGCATTCAAAGGTAAAGCCGTTCGTGTTGTATTCGCTCCGGCACACGATGTTGACGCGGCTGGGAGAAGCGGGCGCGGAGGCATTCGCGATTCAGAAGATTGCCGGGCACAGCTCGGTCCTCATCAGTCAGCGCTATGTGCATCCCTCACCAGAGGCGATCGAGAACGCGATGGGCAGACTGGAAGCCTACAACGCAAGCAAAGCGGTTGCGGAGCGGGTGCAGTGAGTTTGAATGTGACAATTCTCACTACAGTGCGAAGTGGGCTCTGGGCGGGTGGTTGGCAAGTGCTTGAAAAGATGGTGCGCCCGGAGAGAATCGAACTCCCAACCTCATGGTTCGTAGCCATGCACTCTATCCAATTGAGCTACGGGCGCATCGTGGTGAAATTGCGTCTTCGAATTATAACGGAAACAAATTCATTTCGGCCAACCTCAATCGCTGCATACGCTCAGGGATAAATCCCATGCCGGGTTCGACCCCGGTCGTTTCCCGCCAAATGCCGCGCTGGCGGTGGAAATCGGCGACCTTGCCGAAACAGAAAAATTCAAATTAGCGTAAAAGTTTCCGGCCCAGCGCAAAACCTACCCGGCCCGGCGTTCTATCCACATGTGCTGCCAATGCGTTAGCGATGGTACCCAACATGCTTCTCTTTAAGGCAGACGAAGTGGCGCGCAACGGGGCATTTGGGAAAATACTTCGGCCAGAGGTCTTTCCGAATGCCCCTTGCATTTTCATTTATCGCCGAGGGTGCACTCCGCTCAGTTTCCCGGCCCTCCCCCAACTCCCCCCAAATAGGGTCAGTAAGGAAACGGGCGGAGTGTTGTTCTACCCTCTCTCGTCAGAGATTCCCACCCAGAACTCTCATGCGACAACCAGCTGATCCTGCACGTCGATGCCGGCCTGGCGGAGCAACTTGGCTACCGAGTCGCCCTTCAATCGCGAGGCGTCGAACAGCACGCGCACCGTCCGCTCTTTCTCGTTGAACTGGATGCACTGGATTCCGTAGACCTCGCGGACACTGTCAATGGCCCGCAACTCAGCTTCTCCGGGCGGAGTCTGGTAGCGGTAGGCGACTTCGAGGTAGGTCATTTCATTTCTCCCAAGGAATTAAGATTCGAGGATTACTCTTTGACAATCTAATATGAGTATCTAATAAGGACTGGGTTCCGCCAAGCACGAACTGCTCGTGTAGGGACGGACGCATTCGTCCGCCCCAGCCGAGCGAAATCCGGAGTCGATTTAGACTTCAAACAACGAGAATATGGACCACCTCAACCGTGTAGACACCTCGAACACCGCATTGCCACCCACCAAACAGAAAGACCCGGTTTGCGGCATGGATGTAGACCCAGCAAACGCCCGCTATCAGGCGCAACACAACGGAAAGGAATATTTCTTCTGCTCCACCGGTTGCCTTACGAAGTTTCAAGCGAATCCTGAGAAGATTCTGTCATCCCCACCGAAGCCAATGGGATCGGGACTAGTGTCTCTGGGAAGACCGGCCTTGGTCATGCCAACAATGGGCGAGCCATCCGCTCCTAGTGCTCAAACGCCGAGCGACCCCGGAAAAGACACGCGGGCCCATGTTGGTCCGACCTACGTTTGTCCAATGTGCCCGGAGGTGCGGCAGATCGGGCCCGGCCCCTGTCCTAAGTGTGGAATGGCGCTCGATCCCGAGTCACCGGCGCTCCCCGCAACTAGGCGCGAGTACACCTGCCCGATGCATCCGCAAATCGTGCGAGCAGAGCCTGGGAATTGTCCGATTTGCGGCATGGCGCTCGAGCCGCGTACGGTGACAGTCGAAGAAGATAATCCCGAGCTACGCGACATGACGCGGCGGTTCTGGATCAGCCTGACACTGACCGCCCCACTCCTGGCGGTGGCTATGGGAGCCATGCTTGCGCCACATCTGTTCATGGCATCGCCATGGACCTCGGCACTGCCGTGGCTCGAGCTCATTCTCGCCACGCCAGTTGTCCTGTGGGGTGGTTGGCCTTTCTTCCAGCGCGGATGGGCATCGGTAGTAAATCGCAGCACCAATATGTTTACGCTGATCGCCATGGGCACGGGCGTCGCTTACGTGTACAGCGTAGTAGCAACACTATTCCCGCAGATATTTCCTGCGTCGTTCCGCAGCATGGGTGATCGCCCGGATGTGTATTTTGAAGCGGCTGCGGCGATCGTCACCCTCGTATTGCTGGGACAGGTATTGGAGCTGAGCGCGCGCAGCCAAACATCGAGCGCCATCCGGGCGCTTCTCGATCTAAGCCCGAAGACGGCGCGCCTAATGAACGAAGAAGGGCCGGAGCGGGATATTTCGCTCGAAGAAGTAAAGCCGGGAGATCTACTGCGGGTGCGCCCGGGAGAAAAGATCCCAGTGGATGGCGTGGTGCTAGAGGGATTGAGCACAGTAGATGAATCCATGATTACGGGCGAATCCGTGCCCGTGGAGAAGACGGCGGCATCGCGTGTGATCGGCGCGACCGTAAACGGCAACGGATCTCTCGTGATGCGCGCCGAGCGCGTTGGTAGCGAGACCATGCTGGCGCAGATCGTGCAAATGGTCAGCCAGGCGCAGCGCACGCGCGCCCCAATCCAACGGTTGGCGGACAGAGTTGCGGGGTGGTTTGTTCCGGCCGTGATCGCAATTGCGTTCGTGACATTCATAGTGTGGATAAGCTTCGGACCGGAGCCGCGTTTCGCGCATGCCATCGTGAACGCCGTGGCCGTGCTGATCATCGCGTGTCCGTGCGCGCTCGGCCTCGCAACGCCGATGGCGATCATGGTCGGCACCGGACGCGGCGCGCACGAGGGTGTGCTCATCAAGAATGCCGAGGCGCTGGAGACTCTGGAAAAAGTGGACACCATAGTCTTCGATAAGACTGGGACGCTGACCGAGGGAAAACCGAAAGTGGTGGCGTTTTCGACGACAGAAAATTTGCCAGGTACTTCGGAGAACGAGCTTCTGCGGCTGGCGGCAAGTCTGGAGCGTGCCAGCGAGCATCCGTTGGCCGCGGCGATTGTGGCGAAAGCGAATGAGCTGAAGCTGAATTTGAGCGAGCCCGCCAATTTTCAATCCACGCCCGGCCAGGGCGTGCGCGGGACCATAGAAGGGAAGAGCGTGGCAGTTGGAAACAGCGCTCTGATGCATGCTGTCGGAGCTTTCGAGAACAAGACGGCCGTCTCAGTTCTCAAATACGCTGGTTCCACTCCGATCTATGTGGCAGTTGACGGCAAGTATGCTGGGTATATTTCCATCGCGGATCCGCTGAAACCGTCCGCTGTGAAAGCACTGCGCGAACTGAAAGCCCAACGAATCCGCCTGGTCATGCTCACCGGCGACAACCGGGCTACCGCCCAGGAGATTGCGCGGAGCCTCGAAATCGAAGATTTCAAGGCCGAGGTTCTGCCGGCGCAAAAAGCCGAGATCGTCAGGAGTCTGAAGAACGAAGGCCGCATAGTTGCCATGGCGGGCGACGGTATCAACGACGCGCCCGCGCTGGCGCAAGCGGACGTCGGAATCGCCATGGGGACGGGAACCGACATCGCAATCGAAAGTGCCAGCATCACGCTACTTAAAGGAGACCTTGAAGGAATCCTGCGTGCGCGCAAGCTGAGCCGGGCGACGATGCGCAACATCCGGCAGAACCTGTTCTTCGCATTTGTCTATAACTCGATCGGCGTGCCGATTGCCGCGGGCGCGCTCTATCCGGTCTTCGGACTGCTGCTGAGCCCGATCTTTGCGGCGGCCGCAATGAGCCTAAGTTCGGTGTCGGTAATTACGAACTCGCTAAGGCTGAGGAAGGTGAAACTGTAAATCGAGCCCACTAGAATGTTTGTCATCCCGAGCGAAGCGAGGGATCGGCAGTTCGCCGCAAAATGCAGATCCCTCGCTTCGCTCGGGATGACAAATTTCACGGGATTCCGGAGCAAAACTATAATTTGCTCAGGTAGTCCGTAATTTCCGGGCTGCTCCAATCCACAGCCCCGATAAACTTGCGACGGATCATTCCGTTGCGGTCGATCACATACGTTTCCGGCCAGCCAAATGTGCCGTAGAGAGAGCTCGACTTCTGCGCCCCATCGCGAACCGTGACCAGGTTGATTTTATAGTCCTTCAAAAACTTGTGATACGCAGCGTCATCGCTGTCAATACTGATGGCGAGTACGACGACCCCTTTGTCCTTCAGCCGCTTCTGCATCTGGACCAGAGAGGGAGTCTCCTCGATGCAGGGCGGACAAAAAGTTCCCCAGAAATTCAACACCACCACCTGCCCGCGAAACTGGCTGAGCGTCACTTTGTGGTCGGAATCCTGCACGGTGAAGTCCGGTGCATTCGAGCCGATGCGGGCAGGATTGCCCCCGCTGTAGCATCCGATCAGTGCAGACAGCAATCCAATAGTTAGGAGCGTGGCAAGAAGCGTTTGTCTCACCCCGCTATAATAGCGAAAAACTGAGAGATAGTTTAGTTATGGATGGTTCACTTCCAAGCGCGATCCCCGAGGTGTCGATTATCGTTCCGGCCCGGAACGAAGAGGCCAGCCTTGGCGAATGTTTGGAATCGCTGACCGCTCAAGCCGGAGTGGCTTTCGAGATCATCGTGGTCGACGACGGTTCCACCGACCGCACGCGCAAAATCGCGCAGAGTTTTGCCAAAGTGCGGGTGATTTCTGCGCGGCCTTTGCCAGACGGCTCGACGGGGAAGAACAATGCAGTGATGGCCGGGGCCAAAGAAGCGCACGCGCAGTGGCTGCTGTTCACCGACGCAGACACCGTGCATCTGCCGGGATCGCTGGCGCGCGCCTTGGCCGAAGCGAAAAGGGAGGGAGCGGATTTGCTGTCCTACTCGCCCGAGCAGGTCGTCTGCACCTTCGCCGAGCGGGCCGTGATGCCCGTAGTCTTCGCGGAACTGGCAGCACAATACCCGCCCCAGAAAGTGCGCGAGCAGAGTTCGGGGATTGTCGCCGCGAACGGACAATATATTCTTGTCCGCCGCGCGGCCTACGAGGCCGTGGGAGGGCACGCCGCCGTAGCCGCGGAAATACTTGAGGACGTGGCGCTGGCCCAGCTGTTCCACAATGCCGGCAAGCGCGTGTATTTCCGTTATGGCGGAGACGCCGTATGCGCCCGCATGTACCGCAACTGGGCGCAGCTCCGCGAAGGATGGACGAAGAATCTCGCGCTTCTGTTTCCTCAACCCGAACAGCTTGCCGTCCGGAGTTTGTTCTTTTGGTTGGTGGCATGGTCGGGGCTTGGCGTCGCCGTGTCTGGCGCAGTCAGCCAGCACTTCGCATGGATCGTTGCCGCCGCTCTTTGGCTCTTGCCGTACCGGCGAATCCGCGTCGCACATTTCTCGCCTACTAATAACCTCATCGCGATTGCTTGCGGCCAGCCGATGTTCGCCTATCTTCTACTGCGCTCGAAGAAGGCCCACGAGAATGGCCAAGTAAGTTGGAAGGGACGCGCTTACAGAACCGGCGCTCCAAGCGGAAGTACGCCCGCAAAAGTGCAACCCGAAAAATCGATTCCAAGAATTAAGAATCAAGGATTGAGAGCTAAAAGCTAATTGCAAAATGCTAAGAGCTGCCTTTATGGTTTACCTAACACGCAAAGCGGAATTTTCCGCCTCGCACCACTATCACAATCCAGCGTTTACGCCTGAAGAGAACGCGCGCATTTTCGGGAAATGCAACAATCCCAACGGGCACGGGCACAACTACACCCTGGAAGTCACCGTGAAGGGCGCGGTCGATCCGAAATCGGGATTCGTCGTCGACCTGAAACAATTGAAGGATGTCATGAGCAGGGAAGTGCTCGATGCGCTCGACCATCGCTTCCTGAACAAGGAGGTGCCCGAGTTTTTCACCAGGATCCCGACGACCGAGAATCTGGCCATTGCGATCTGGCAGCGCCTTGCGCCAAAGCTCAATGCGGCGCAGTTGCACCGCGTGCGCGTCTACGAAACGCCCGATCTGTTTGTTGATTTCTACGGAGAAGCATGAAGGCGCACCTGAGCCGGCGATATATGTTTTCGGCGTCGCACCGCTTGCATAGCGACAAGATGTCGGAGGAAGAAAACCGCGTGACCTATGGCAAGTGCAATAATCCCTATGGCCACGGTCACAACTACACCGTCGAAGTTACCGTCAGCGGGCCGGTCGATCAGCGGACCGGCATGGTTTGCAATCTGGTCGATCTGGATGGATTCGTGCACAACCAGATCCTGGAACGCTACGACCACCAGAATCTGAACGTGCTGCCGGAGTTCGCGCAGCAGGTTCCGACCACGGAAAACCTATGCGTCGCAATCTACGAAATTGTGAAGCGCGGATTCCGTAAGGCTCATCTAGAGAAGATAAGAATAGAAGAGACGATGATGAATTCGTTTGAATATTCGGGAGAAAACGGTCGTTAGTAGCTGGTCGTTGGTCATTGGTCATTGGTCGCTGGTCGTTCGCGGATCCAGTTTGCCAACGACTAACGACTATCGACCATCGACTGACGACCAGGAACCTATGAAATCAACCACTGAACCAAACACCCTGACCAGCGCCACCTACGAAGACCTGGTGCGCGAAATGATTGTCCGCCTCGGCGAAGATCCCGATCGCGAAGGCCTTTCCCGCACACCAGCGCGCGTGCATAAGGCCATGCAATTTCTCGTCAAAGGCTACAAGGACGATCCCGAAGCCCTCTTGCGCAAGGCGCTGTTTACGGTCAACTACGACGAGATGGTGATCGTGAAAGACGTCGAAATGTTCAGCCTGTGCGAGCACCATCTTTTGCCGTTTTTTGGCAAGGTGCATGTGGCTTATATCCCAAACGGAAAAGTCATCGGCCTGAGCAAAATACCGCGTCTCATCGAAACGTTCTCGCGTCGCTTGCAGATCCAGGAGCGGCTGACTACCCAAATTGCGGAGGCAATCCAGAACACCATCGAGCCGCAGGGCGTCGGCGTTGTCATCGAGGCCCGGCATCTGTGCATGATGATGCGTGGCGTCGAGAAACAGCATTCGTCGGCGGTAACGTCGTCCATGCTAGGCTGCTTCCGCAACGAAGAAGAAACACGAACCGAATTCCTCTCGCTGATCCGCCAGAGAACAAACGGCGTATGATTTGAAACTAGCTAGTGTGGGGACGGGCGCCTCGCCCGTCCAAGCCGAGCGCAGCTCGGCAGCTGCCAGCGGTCACTGTGACTCTGGGCTCGCTGGGCTGTTATGCCAAATTGTAGACTCCCTGCTCGTAAGATCGCAGCGCTTGGCATAAGCTGAAAAAAACCGCATGCCGAAGCGCACACTCAGATTTCGCGAAACGCAGCTGCGCGAACCCGCGCTCTCCGGCCGCCTGGCCCTCATCACCGGCGCCAACCGCGGCATCGGTCTCGCCATAGCCCGAGCGCTGGCGCGTGAAGGATGCAATCTCATCATTACCGGCCGCGACGAGCGTGCTTTGGCCAAGGCGCGCACTGAACTGGAAAAGCTGGACGTTCAAGTCCTGGCGCAGTCCTGTGACGTCCGCAGCCCCGACTCGGTTGACTACCTCTTCGCACTCGTCCGCGGATTGCGCATTCCCCTGGACATCCTCATCAACAACGCTGGCATTGGACATCCCAATCGCACCGTCGGCGAGTTGCCCTATCCCATTTGGATGGAAGTAATCGACACCAACCTCAACGGCCTGTTCCTCATGACGCAGGCAGCGCTCGCCGTGATGAAGCGCGGGGGCACGATCGTGAACAATCTCTCGATCGCCGCCGAGCGCGTCTTCCCGGGGTCGGCAGCCTACAACGCGTCGAAGCATGGCGCGCTCGGGTTTACCAACACATTGCGCGAAGAGTTGAGGCCGAAGGGCATTCGCGTGATCGCCCTCATGCCCGGCGCAACCGATACTGAGATCTGGAACACGCTGTGGCCGAAAGCGCCAAGGCGCAAAATGATGTCCGCCGAAACCGTCGCCCGTACGGTGGTCGACGCACTGCGATTGCCCGAAAACGCGACCGTAGAAAAAATCGTGGTGATGCCCTCCAGCGGCACGCTTTAGGGAAGGTGATTGTTGACGCGAACGCTTGGGTGAGCATCCAATAGGAAGTGGATGCCGTGGTCAGCGGTTCGCTATCGACCAACGACTGAAGCTCAACACCCGAGAAATAGCCTATGTCATTCCTGACTTACTTCCAATCGCTGAAAGAGCCCGAGCACCGCCTGGCATGGGCCGTGGCCATCGCCGCCGACGCCCTGCAGATCGCCGCGTTTCCGCTCTTCGTCGAGGGAGGCATCTCTCCCGCAGACTCGCTGCTCGACCTGATTGTCGCCTTCGTTCTGATTCGTCTGCTCGGATGGCACTGGGCCTTCTTGCCGACCCTCGCAGCCGAGCTCGTTCCCGGCGCAGATCTCTTTCCCACCTGGATCGCCGCCGTATGGTTCGTCACCCGCCAGCAGGTGAAGGCCAACAGCAATTCGAGTTCCAACTCCAGTCCTAGTTCCAACGACCCAGAGATTCTTCCTCCCGGCCCCGCGCCAGCCCCGCGCCGCTAAGAAGTCCGCCGACTCGCGGCGATCACTCTAGCCGTAAGCACAGAAGGCCTTTACTGACGGCTGACGGCTGATAGCTGATGGCTGAACTCCCTACCACGTCCCGTAGCGGTATCGTTGCGGCCGTTCGCCGAACAAGTTAATCATGATCACGCCCGCGACAAAACCTCCAACATGCGCCCAGAAAGCAATCCCGCCTGAAGTCTGACTGGTTTCGGCGATTGCAGTAGCGAAGCCGCTCAGGAAGTTTCCCAGGAACCAGTAGCCGAGCATCAGCCACGCCGGAACGTGAAACAGAAATATCGGCGGAAACCAAACCAGCACTCGGGCCCGCGGATACAAAATGAAGTACGCTCCCATCACGCCCGCAATCGCGCCGCTCGCGCCCACACTGGGCACGCGCGAGGCCTGGTTGAGCAGGATGTGGGTAGCGCCGGCCGCCACTCCGCTGACCAGGTAGAACACGAGATACTGGAAATGTCCGATGTAATCTTCGACGTTGTCGCCGAAGATCCACAGAAACAGCATGTTTCCAGCCACATGTAAGAATGAAGCGTGCAGAAAGAGCGAGGTAAACAACGGCAAAACCGCGGTCGCCAGCCCGTCTGGGGATTGTCCGGCGAGCACGGCCAGCGTGTGGTGAGGGACTACACCAAACTCGAACATCACCGAATTCAGCGCCCGATGACTGACCGAAAGCTCCCAAAGAAAGACCAGCACATTCAGGACGATCAGAAAATAGTTGACGAACGGTGTTGAGAACGTGGGCTGATCGTCACGAAGAGGGATCATTTAATTGGCAATTTGTAATTCGTAATAGGTAATTTGGAGCAATATCGCTGATACGGTAACGATTAAGGATTCAAATTACCAATTACAAACTACCAGATTGCAAATCTTTATGAACGGTGTCATAGTCATCGACAAACCGGCAGGGCTAACGTCGCACGATGTGGTCAATCGCGTGCGCCGAATTCTCGGTCAGCGCTCGGTCGGTCATCTCGGAACCCTTGACCCCTCGGCCACCGGAGTCCTGCTGATTGTCCTCGGCAATCTCACGCGCCTCGCGCAGTTCTACGTCCATTCGGAGAAGACTTACGAAGGCCTGATTCGCTTTGGCTTCGCCACCGACACTTATGACGCCGATGGCGAGCCCACCACGCCGTTGCAAGACGTGGACCTGAATGGGGATGAAGTGCGCACCCTGGCTGCCCAATTTCAAGGCACAATCGAGCAGATGCCGCCGCCGTTTTCCGCCAAGAAAATTGCCGGAGTGCCCGCCTACAAACTTGCCCGCAAGAAGCAGGAAGTCGTGCTTAAGCCGGTACAAGTAGAAATCAAAGAATTCGAGATTCTGGACACCAACGCGAATCAAGCCACCTTCCGCGCGCGCGTGGCTTCGGGTACATACATAAGGTCGGTGGCCCACGAGATGGGTCAGAAGCTGGGCTGCGGCGCTCATCTGGCGTCCCTGCGCCGCACCGCCGTCGCCGAGTTCGCAATCGAAGATGCCCACTCGTTGACATCGTTAGAAGCCGCGATGCAGCAGGGAAGTGCTGAGTCGTTGTTTGTCCATCCCAGAAAGCTGGTCCCGCAGTTGCCGAGCGTCACCGCCAATGAAGAAAGCGCGGCCCTCATCCGCAGTGGTCGCGCCGTGAATCTGCCGGAAATGTCTCGTGCCCCACAGGTCAAGGTCTTCTACGGACAACACGACCTCATTGCCATCGCGACCCGAATCGCAGGCACGCTCTTTCACCCCAGCATTGTGTTTACGGGCTCCGCAGACTAAGTCAACACTAGTCTGCGCACCGGTTTGCACTCTTTATTCTTATTGCCTTAACACTGCGGTCGCTGGCTTGACATACACTTTTTTCTGCCTTTCCTCGAGCGCTCGCTTTGTCGGGCCCTTGCATCACAACGTTCAATTCAGGAGAAGAACACATGCGTATGGCGAGATGGATACTGGCATCCTGGCTCATTCTGGCGGCCGCATCGTTTTTTGCACAGACTACTGTAGTAGCGGTTGGTAATTGCCAACCGAAAAAGACTTCGTTTCCGACCATTCAACAGGCTTTGAACGCTACTCCGCCAGGGGCTACTATCGATGTGTGTCCCGGACCTCATTCAGAACAGATATTGGTTTACCAGGCAGTGACCCTGAAGGGAATCGCATCCGGGAATCAGGGTGCCGCGATCATTACCATTCCAAACGGAGGCTTGGTGCAGAATGCGACGAGTCTGGCTACAGGCGCGGCCATCGCAGCGCAAATCCTAGTACAGGGCGCAACCGGTGTCACCATTAGCAATATCACGGTTGATGGCGCCAATAACGGCATCAACGGGTGCGGTCTCGATCCGATCGGAATCTATTATCAAAATTCGTCAGGGACCATCTCGCACGACACCATTCTCAACGAGGTTCTCGGTGCAGGCCTTACCAGCTGTCAGGCTGGCCTTGGCATCTTCGCGCAGAGCGGTAACGGGGGGAGCTCAACCGTGACCGTCACAAACAACCACGTGGCAAACTATCAGAAGAACGGAATCACGGGCAATGAAGTCGGCACATCCGTGACCATGACCGCAAACGATGTAGTCGGACAAGGGGCAACAAACGGCGCGGCGGAGAATTCGATCCAGATCGGGTTCGGTGCAACCGGAAGTATCACGAGCAACACGGTGGGATCGGATGTGTGGGCTCCGGATGTGTTCGGAGACACCGGAGACGCAGCCGCGGGCATACTCGTCTACGCGTCGCCGAATGTGGCTGTCAAAAGCAATAACGTCAGCAACACCCAGTACGGAATCGCGATTGTGAGCGATCCCACATCAGGAGCGGCCGACGGTGCGACGGTGACCAGCAACACGGTTTCGCTGACTCACCTCTACGATGGAATCGACCTGTGCAGCAACACCAATACGGCGACTGGCAACACGATTAATGGCTCGGACGAGTCCGCCATCCACCTCGACGACACCTGTACGGGAGCTTCAACTGGCAATACCGTAACCTCAAACAAAATCAACTCGGCCTGCGCAGGCATCCTGAGCGGCCCGGCAGCCACTGGGACGATTACTTCCAACACCTTTTACAACGTTGTCACTCTGCAGGAGACGGCCAGTAACACCTGTACGCCTCCGCCGGGATTGCCCAACAAAGCCGCAGCCAGATCGCATGCGCGAATCAGGGCCGCAAGACCGTAGGGAAGAACGAGTGGGACGTGCCGGGGCGTGGGTCTTTGTCGCCGACATTTTCTTTGGCTATACAGAGCCCATCCTATGTAATGTCCGATAACAGGTATTATGTAAAGACACCTCGAATTGCGCCTTTCCCCTAGAGACGCTGCTTGCCGCGGCTCCCACCGTCGAGTTGACAAGGAACGATGACCACCGATCCCTCTGGATCTTCGACTATATTCAATCTGCTTCCGATAACAGCACGCTCCCTTCGACGTCTCTTAAATAGAATGCCTTCCGGGTTCTACCATGCTCCGAAATAGCGCTCCTACTCTCCTCTTGATGGCCATCGCCTTGATGGCCATCGCCGCTGTCACTCCTTCTCTGGCGGCCCAAACGGCACGCCCCGGGCCCAAGCGCGAGCACTTTCAGAATGCGAAGGTCCTCTACGGATGGGCACAAGACAGCCGCGGCGAACGCCTCCGAACCTTCATCACCCGTCCGAACAACGCCACCGGCAAGGTTCCTGCAATCTTTTTCGTGGGCTGGCTGAGCTGTGACAGCATGGAATATCCCGACGCTGACACGAAAGACGGTTTCGGCATTCTTTTGCGCCGCCTGATCGAGCAATCCGGCTACGCGACCCTGCGAATGGATAAGCCCGGCGTGGGCGATAGCGAGGGCGACTGCGGTAAGGCTGATTTCGCCGAAGAACTCTCGGGATATCAATCAGCTTTCGAGGAAATGCTCAAGTATGACTTTATTAACCCTGCGAAAATCTTCTTGATCGGCCTGAGCAATGGGGGCGGCACATCACCGCTAGTTCCTCGCCAGCATCCGGTTCGCGGCTACATTGCAGCCAGCTCTTGGGGCCGCACCTGGTACGAACATATGCTGGAGCTGGAACGCCGCCGCCTGACGAAAGACGGCAAATCCCCGGCCGAAGTCAACGCCGCGATCAATGCCTTTGTTGAGTTCTACACCCTATACCTCATAAAAGGCATGACGCCAGGCCAGGTCATCGCCCAGCATCCCAAATGGAAAAGTCTCTGGTACGACTCCCCGGACGGCCAGTACGGCCGTCCGGCAGCGTTTTATCAGCAGTTGCAAGCCCTGAATCTCGGCGAAATCTGGCAGAAGGTGAACGAGCCCGTACTCATCATCCACGGCGCTGCCGACAACATCATGAGCCGCGCCGACAGCGAAGCCCTCGGGCAAATTGTCAACCGGGTCCATCCCGGGCATGCCCGCTATCTGGAGGTGGATGACATGACTCACGGCTTCACCGTACGTGACAAATTCTGCGAGGAACTGATCCCTACCATCCTGACCTGGATGAAAGAAAGAGCGGCTGGGAACTGACAAATGACCGTTTGCACTACCTAGGCGCGTGCAGCAGTTGTGAAAGATCCTGGCGGAATTTCTGCAACGCCTCGAGCCGCTCCGGCGTAGCCTCCACAACTTCGGTCTTCGCTTGAAAGACTTTGCGCCCTTCCCTTTCGGTAAGTACCCCCATCACTTCGCCCATGCGCCAGCCGGGCGTGCCCAGGACCTGGAAGCCGTCCACGCCCGATACAAGCAGTGCAACGCAGTTGTCTCGCATCACGCCAATGCATTTGGGATAGCGTTCAAAGGTCTGAAGCTCGAATCCCGCAAGGTAGATACGCTGGAGCTGTTCGGCGGAATCAGGCATGTTGGGGGAGCCTGTTCAAATTACAAATTACAAAATTGCCAATTCTCCCTATTGCGCTTCGGCGCGAATCACTTCCAGCGCATTTCCCTCTCCCAGCTTCAGAAACGTGAAAACGCCATCGTTGGCCGAATAGCAGGCAAATGATGTACCTACACCAGTGGCATCAGCATAGCTGCCGATCTTCCGACCAGTCTGCGCGTCCGCGATTATCACCGTCTGGCTCTGTTTTTCTTCATTCCAGAATGAAATCGCCAGCCGATTTCCGGAGAGATGAAACGCGCTCGGCACGCCGCCTGGCACCGGAGCGGCGATTTTGAGCGCCTGTACAATCGTGCCGGTCGCTGCGATCACATAGATGAGTGCCGGCGAAGAGCCGCGCATAACATAGAGGTTGCCGTCGCTTCCGGCTTCAGCATCCGCCAGATCGAGCGTCGGCGCCGGCTTCTCGGGATCCTTCTCAGCGTTTTTCCGGGCGTTCTGACGCCCGCCTGCATTCGATTTTGCTCTCACTTTCGCAGTTCCATCGGCTTCCGGAAACGACAGTTGCGCCACTTCCCTTCCGTCGGCGGAAAACACCGCGGTAAAGTTGCGGCCGCGATCGTTTCTATCCTGCACATCGCGCTTCACGCCCGACACCAGGTAATTTCCATTGGCAAACGCTGCGAACGTATATACCTCAAAGTCAGCCTCTAGAATCGTCGGAGATGCCGGCGATCCGTCGGAAGAAAAATGCAGCACGTAAATGCGCGGCTTCGAGACGCCACTCTGCGCAACCTGATACATGCCGCCATCGGATGCGGGCGAAAAAGCGTCGGCGCGGTCCAGCGCCAACTGCGAAAATACGGCTGGGTCAAAGAGCGCGACGCGCTTTCCATCTGGATCGATCTTCACCACCGGGCCGAGCAGTGGCCTGTCCATTGCATACTTACGAATATAGAGATTGCCGTCGGCGTCACACTTCGAGGGACTCATGAACGCTCCGCCCATCTCCGAAACCACATTCATGGTGGAGGAAGCGCGCAGCGCGATAGTCGAACCCGACGGCGGAATGTTAGGGACAGCAGAGGGCGAAGCCGAATTTCCTTGCGCAACCGAAAGTGCAGCAAAGAAAAAGAAGAGGGTCCAGAACGCGAATAACCCACCGGAGAACGATCCCATCGAGCGCCTAAATTTCCCACAAAGCCCAGAAACAAGCTGAGAGTTGACGTCTGAAAGTTCACGTCCGCCTGGCCTACATCTTGTACTTGCCCAAATCATCATCATTGAGGTCTTCGAGCCACTTGCGGAGTTCCTCACTACTAACCGCGGGCACCGGATTGGCGGCCTGCTTCGAGTTCTTCAGAACTTCATCCTCCACGAAGATGGGGCAATCCACACGCAGCGCCAGCGCCAGTGCGTCCGACGGGCGCGAGTCGATGCTGACTACTTGGCCTTCCCTTTCCAGCCAGATCACGGCGTAAAAGGTATCCTCTTTCAGTTCCGTGACCACCACTTTATGAACCATCACGTCGAGGCCGGTCAGAACATTTTTGATCAAGTCGTGGGTCATTGGGCGCGGCGTGTTGACTTTTTCAATTTCAAGCACGATGGCATTGGCCTCGTACACGCCCACCCAGATCGGAAGAACGGTGTCGCTGCCGACGTCCTTAAGCAGCACAATCGGCATGTTCGAAACCGGATCCATCATCAGCCCGCGAATTTTCATTTCGACTTCCATAGGAACCTCAACCCAACACTCGCCAGTCGCACAAGGCGCCGAAAAACTCAGGCTTCGTATGAGGGTATCGCTTTAGCGATACCGCAACGTCTCGATATCAGAAGCCCTTTTAGGGGCGGATGCCGCTATGCGACAGCCATCTCTCCCACCAAGCTGTTTGGGAAACTCCCCGTAACCCGCACCGGCACATAGCTCCCAGTCGCAAGTTCAACGCCGTCAGGAACCCTAAAGTTCATCACCTTAATCTGCGACGTCCGCCCAATCCACTGCCCGCGCGCCGGATTCTTCCCTTCCACCATCACCTCGAGCACCTGCCCCACGTGCCGTTGATTGCGCCGAGCGCCAATCTGTTTCTGCTTATCGTTGAGCACCGCCAGACGCCGAGCCTTCTCCTCATCCGGAATCGCATCCTCCAGCCTCAACGCCGGAGTGTTCGGCCGCGGCGAATACTTAAACGTAAACACGCTGTCATATCCCACCACATCCATCAAGCTAAGCGTCTCTTCAAACTCCGCTTCCGTCTCGCCTGGAAATCCAACAATCAGATCGCTAGTGAGAGATATATCCCGCCGAGCCCCCTGAATCCAGGAGACACGCTCCAGATACTGGTCCCGAGTATAAAGGCGCTGCATGGCATCAAGCACGCGCGTAGATCCGCTCTGGACAGGCAGATGCACATGGTCGCAGAGCGTCGGCACGGCATCGATCACCTCAACAATATCGCGTCCAAAATCGCGAGGATGCGAAGTAGTAAACCGTACTCGCCGGATCCCAGAGACCGAAGCCAGAGCCGCCAGCAGCTCAGCAAAGCTCTTCTTTCCATCAGGATCGCGGTAAGAGTTCACGTTCTGCCCAAGCAGCTGAATCTCCGTATAGCCCAGGTCCGCCAGCTGCCGCGCTTCTCCGAGAACTGATGATGAGGTCCGGCTCCGCTCCTTCCCACGCGTATAAGGCACCACACAGTACGCGCAGAACTTGTCGCATCCCTCAATAATCGTGATGTACCCGCGATGCGGATTCGTGCGAGCTGTAAAGTCAGTCTCAAAACACTCGTCAGTCAAGCGATCGTCAAGCCCGGTAACCCGCTGCCCGCCAGCCTCCAACTGCACCAGCATCTGCGGAAGCTTGCGATAAGAAGCCGACCCGCACACCAGCGATACATAAGGAGCGCGCTCAAAAATCTTTTCCCCCTCCTGCTGCGCCACGCACCCCAGGACGCCAAACTGTTTCCCCTGCGCCCGATACTTCTTATAATCCGCCAACCGGTTAAAGACCTTCTGCTCCGCCTTGTCGCGAATCGAGCAGGTGTTATACAGCACCAACCCCGCTTCTTCGACCGTCGGAACCTGCCGATACCCCTGCTGCAAAAGCGTCCCGACCACCTTCTCGGAGTCGTGCGCGTTCATCTGGCAGCCGAATGTTTCCAGGTAAAACGTCTTGTCAGCGGTCTCCGACATGGAGTCAGTATAAACCACGATTCTAGAGGGTAAGGAAAAGAGGGTGCCCCCCGTCTCGCGCTTTCGAGAAGTGGGCCGCCACATAAGTTAATGGCGGAGTGCGATCATACGACCGGATCTTCAACAGGTTTCGCGGGATAGCGCCGGACGAACCTCTAGGCTCTTGATACTCGCCAACAAATCTGTACTGAGGCGACTTTTGTCCAAGCATGCGTCCCCGCCTGCCTCAACGACGCTCGGCAACAAGTGGATCGGATCATGCTGGCTAATCACCAGAATCTTCGCTTCAGGCAGTTCTCGCCGGAGAACACGAGCTGCCTCCAACCCGTTCATGCCCGGCATACTGAAATCGAGCAGGATCACGTCGGGCAGGAGTTCCCGTGCTTTTTGAAGTGCTTCTGCACCATCTCTGGCCTCCCCGCAGACTGTCAAGCCCGTCTTAGACGTCAAGAGTCGCGCGACTCCAAGGCGAACCGCTTCGTTATCGTCTGCTATGAGAATGCGCATCTTCGTCTTGCGCGGATTTGCGCAGAGCCTATCCTGTAGCCTCCAATGGCTCAAGTATACCGTCTGATCGGGACGTCGGAATCGTCGGTACTGGGAACGTGACCGAGATTGTGGCACCCGTTCCGCTCGACTGAATATCCATCGCGCCCTTAAGATGGCGGACACGCTCACGCATCCCTGTGATCCCTACTCCCGTGCGCTGCGCTCGAATCGCAGCCAGCTTTTCGGCAGAGATTCCTTTGCCGTGATCGTCAATCCTCAGCAATACGCTGTCGGCGTTACGAGAGAGGCGTATGGTCGCAGTTTTGCTGCCGGAATGGCGATGAATGTTAGTCAGGCCCTCCTGTACGATGCGAAAAATCGTCAATTCAAGGTCGGCGGGGAGGCGGCCGAAGTTCTCAGGAATGCTAAGCTCAATGTCCAGATCAGTACGTTCCTTCAACCCCTGCATGTACCAATGAATCGCCTGCGATAGGCCATTTTCATCCAATAAGGGAGGATGCAATAAGTAGGACGTCGTGCGGATCTCCCGGCTAAGCTGCTGAACCAGGTTCTGGGTGTCTTCTACAGTTTCACTAAGCGAGGGGTTTTGTCCTACGCGTTGGGCGATGCCGGCAATGTTCATTCCCAGCACGGTGATGAGTTGGCCGGCACTGTCGTGCAACTCGCGCGCAATACGTCGTCGTTCATCGTCCTGTGTTTTCAGCAAACGGTTCGATAGCTCGCGAAGCTGTTCCGACTGCTGGAGGATTTCCGCGTTTCGCTCCTCCAACTCTTGGGTCCGGGCGCGTACTTGGACTTCAAGGCCAGCGGACAGCGTGCGGAGTCGCTCCTCGCTTTCACGCAACGCTTTGTCGCTTTGCTTCTGTTGGGTGATGTCATTGTTCGTTTCGAGAACGCGCTTCCGATTCCCGCCGTCATCCCGATCAAGCGCCCAGCGGCTGGCAACTACGATTTTGCTGCCGTCTTTGTGTCTGTGAATGAGTTCGCCGGTCCAACGACTATCGTGGTGCAGTTGTTCGGTGATGAGCCCTAGCGGCTCGGGAAATTCGGTGCGCAACAACTCATGACTCACGCGACCCACTGCTTCCTCGCGACTGTAGCCATACAGTTCGGACGCGCTTTGGTTCCAATAAGTAACACGGTCAGCCTCATCGCGGATAAAGATTGCGTCATTGCTCAAATCGAGCAGCCGCGCTCGTTCAGCCAGCGCTTGCTGAATCTGCTTTCGTTCCGTGATATCCCTCGCCACTTTCGATGCGCCAACCACGCGGCCAGCGGCGTCCTTGACCGGAGAAATCGTAAGAGAGAGGTCGAGCATAGTTCCATCCTTGCGCCGGCGGACGGTCTCGAAATGATCCACTCGTTCACCTCGTCTGAGCCGCTCAATAATCCTCACTTCTTCGTCCCTCCGATCCTCGGGAATGATCAGAGTGATGTGCTGGCCCACGGCTTCTTCACGGGTGTAGCCGAAGAATCGCTCCGCGCTCTTATTCCAACTAGTGATGACGCCGTCGAGTGTCTTGCTGATGATGGCGTCGTCGGAGGAATCCACAATAGCAGCCAGCAAATCGACTGCTCTTCGAACGATCGTTCGTTCGGAGACATCACTTGGTGCCTCGGTCGCCGTCCGTTCTCCGCTTGGATCTGCAATCAGGCTTTCAACCGCCGGGATCAAATCTCGTGCCAGATCGGCCTTGTTCACATAGCCGCCGGCTTTTATTTCTGCGCCCTGAGTGGAGACCACCGTGAGATCGTTCTGACTGACGATGATGACTTTGGATTCGGGCACTTCTCGCCGGATGATTTTAGTTGCCTCGACTCCGTCCATTCTGGGCATGGATATGTCCATCAGAACGACGTCCGGTCGCAGGCTCTTCGCCTTTTCCACTGCCTCGAAACCGTCCGCGGCTTCTCCACACACCACCCAGTCTCGGCGTGACGACAGGAGAATGCGAACTCCCCGCCTGACCGTTTCATGGTCATCAACGATAAGGATGCGCACCGAACCCATGCTCTTCTCCCCAAAGTCAGCCATAACAATCGCTAACTATAACGTTAACTATAAGATGACGGCCACCCGCCATTCAACAATGCCACACGCCCGCTGCTAACACCTTAACTCAAGACCCCGCGTCCTTGAATACAGCGTCTCCCTGAGGTGCAAATACAGCGTTTTTCCGATTGCTTTCAGGGGAAGAGATAGCAGTTTAAATCTCTATAGGAGTAGCCTCGGAATCTGACGTGTGGGAAACCGTAGTTAGGAAGAACGTTGGAAGGTTGGCTGCAATGAGATCATGGCAAACAGAGACAGGACACCTCGCATGCCGCTGGTCTGAGGCGGGACAGCGCATTTAGTACAATCCGCGTTGGATGGAAGAGACTTCAGAAGTTCAGAGCGGTTATTTGCCTCCCGTTCCGGATTTTGCCAGCCACAGTCCATTCGGGGGAGCCACCTCTTGGTTCCAGCTCCATACTACTGAACGCGATTCCCAGTAGGTCGTGGATTCAAACTGAGTCAGTACCAAAAGCCGGGGAAGGTTGCGACCAGACGGCAAAAGGCATAAGATCTTCCTCGGCTTGTGTAGTCCTCTTCGGGAGCAATCTGCTGAACATCCATCAGTGAAGGAGCCGGGACGCACAGGTCAACATCGTGATCGTGTGAGGAGAGAAACCATGACGCTGAATCGGACCGCCCTTATGTTTGCCCTGGTCGCATTAGCTGTGCTCTGCGCTGCCACGATGGCGTCCGCTGGCACGATCCGCGGGTCTTCTGGAAACGGAGAGGACAGCAACGCACCGAACTGGTTGTTGCTGGGGCGAAGCCAGATCACAACCCTCACAGCGAATGGCAAAAAAGCTACCATGACGCGAGAGATTATTTGCCTCAATCAAGACGTGGAGAATGCCTTCCCCACCCCCACTCTTCCCTTAAGCGGAAGTTGCGATACGGGCGACTACATGTATCTTTTTCAATTTCAGTCCACCGCGACGAACCTCGGAGTAGCCATCGGGAAATTGTCGGGGTTCGATCCTACCAACCTAAACAATTTTGGGGTGATGATTTGTGACAGCCCCACCAATACGATCGAGATGTGCACGAACGATCCCACCGGCACGCACATTCCAAGCTTTACCGCCGTTGCGGCAAAGACCTCAGTCACATTTACGGTGCCAAATACTTTCCCTACCTATGCTGCGGGGACTGCCCAGCAGGGCCAGGGACTGACGTTTTTCGTAATCACCAAGCAAGCAGCTCCCTTGCCAATATCTCTGCCTACGGTTGGGATCCGCTGACAGTCCGGTGAGGGCTGCGGTTCCGAAGAGAGGCTTCGACCTCGGCAGCTTTGCGCGCCGAGAGCCGAAAGCCTCTTGCCGCAGCCTCTCGTTTTACAAGTTGTAGGTTGGCTCGCGCAGAAGCCAGATCTCCGCTGACAATCTGGGCATCTGCAAGAGCCAGGCGCGCCTGCCACTCCAGCCCACGGAGGCCTTTCTCTCCAGCATGGCTTTCGACCTGCTGCAGTTCGCGCTCCGCCTCGGCGCTCTTCCCGGTCTTGCTGAGCAGCTTCGCTCTCGTAACGGTGAGGGAGAGAGTGGTGGGCAGATCGCGTGCTCCAAGCTTTCGAGCGAGATCAATTTCTTTCGCCGCCCGGCCATAGTCTCCCTGCGCGATTAGGGATTGTGCCAGGACGTCCTCCGCAGCGGTACGCTGATCCGCATCATTTTCTGTTTCGAACTCCTTAGCCGCATCTCGCGCCAGCGATTCCGCCTGAGAAGGCCGACCGTTTTCCAGAGCGAGGATGGCAAGCGATGCGCGGCTGTTTGCCATCCCTCCCTTCTCTCCTAATTCCCCGCGCATCGCCAGCGATTGTTGATAGGACTGTTCCGCACCCCGCAGATCGTCTTCTGCGAGCAAGACATCACCCAGACCGGAAAGCGCCATTGCCAACCTGCTCTTAAGCTGCAGCTGACGCGCTCTGGCGATTGATTTTTCGAGGTCTTCTTTCGCGTTTCGCAGGTCTCCTTGCAGGTACCACACAGAGCCCAGGTTGATCAGGGCTTCGACTATGCCTGCCTGATCGCCAATCTCCTCGGCGGTGCGAACCGAATCCTCGAACGATTTGCGCGCCGCGCTAAAATCACCCTGCTGGGAAAGATTGACACCGAGATTGTCCAGGGCCATTAGAGCGTCGGACTTATCGCCAATCGAATTGGCGAGCGCCAAAGCCAGCCGATATTGCCGCGTGGATTCATTGAGCTTCTGTTGATAGGCCTGCACATTGCCAAGGTTGATGAGAGCGCCGGCTATATCTTTTTGTGCGCCAATCTTCCGCGCCAGTTCCAAGGCCCGTTCATGCATGTCCTGAGCGGAGGAGAGCTGACCTTGATCGGCGAGCACGTCAGCCACACACGTTAGACTTCGCGCCTGGCCGCGCAGGTCGCCCACTCCCGCGAGAATCTCGCCCGCCTGCTGCCCAGCAGTCTTCGCGCGCCCCGGATCTCCAAGGTTGCGAAGCGCCCAGCACTGCCGAAGCAGAGCTTCTGCCCGCAAGCCCTCAGATCCTTGCCGCCCGGCTGTTAGAATCGCGCGCTCGGTGGCAGACTCAGCGCGTTTGTAATCAGACAAAGAGGCCGCAGCGCTGGACTCCGCCAGATCTATGCGGGGATCGTCTCCCATCGGTGCGGCGATCTTCCGCAAGGCGTCAGTCGTCAGCAGACCATCCTGCCCTCGGCCCGCTGAAACCTGGGCGCTGGCGAGGCGTAGACCATATTCAGGATCATCCGGGAAAACCGTCCACAACGAGTGGTAAATGTCGACCGCCTTGGTCCATTCGCGCGTCTCCTCCCGAAATCGCGCTTCGATGCCCAAAGCATCCTGACGAGAAAGGCCGGCGGACAATTCGAAAGCCCGCTGCGCCTCGTGTTTAGCCTTGTCGTCATAACCGAGTTGCGACCACACTTCAGCCAACGCCTGGTGCGCCATGGCATAAGCCGGATCTTTCCCGACCGCTTGCGTGAGCAGATCGCGAGCTTGCATCGTATCGAACGATCGAAGCTTGGCGAGTCCCTCGGCGTAGAGCTTGGCCGCTTCGGTGTTCACCGGCTCCGACGCTCGTATGGACGTGGCCTGCTCCAGGGTCACCTCTCCCGCTCCGCACTCGTTTCTGAGAGTCTCTCCGAGATGACGCACCAAGTCGAAGAGCTGAGCTTCAGTGCCAACCTGGGAGAACTTTGCCACCGTTTCGCCCGCAGCGGCGTCCTGCACGCGCACATCCACGCGGATCTGACCGTCGAGATCAAGGTAGGACCCGAGCACAACGAGATTCGTGCCCAGGATGCTATGCACTTTCGACAATGTCTCAGCGGCAAGACTCTCCGCGTCGGAAAGCGCCAGGTCAGCCTTGGCGCGGGCTACATTCTCGCCGGGCACGGTTCGCAGCTTGTCTCCGGCGGCGAGTTCGGTGGTGAGCATTTCGGAAAGTGCGGTGGACAGCCAATTCTGGTTCTTATCCGAGCCTAAATTCTTAAAGCCGAGGACGGCTACGGAACGGCGGGACCGAGCCGCATTGCCTCCTGATGTCCCTTTCCGAGTGACAAAATACCCGGCAAGCCCCAACACAACGACGAGAACAACGACAGCGGCGGCGAGCCAAACACGCTGCGGCTTGGCCTCTGCCAGGACTGGTGCGCCGGCCGCGAGGCGCTCCAAGTCACCCCGTAATTCGGACGCTGTTTGATAACGGCGGGCGACATCCTTCTGAAGCGCCTTCAGGATGATGTCATCCATACCGGAAGGAATATTCTGATTCGTCTTGCTAGGCCGAGCGGGATTGCTATTGAGAATGGCGTTGATGAGGAGTGGCGTCCCAGACTCGGAAAAAGGACGTTTGCCGGTTGCCATTTCGTGAAGAACTGCTCCGGCGGCCCAGAGATCGGTGCGAGCATCGGCCACTCCGCCGCGCAGCTGCTCGGGAGCCATGTAGGGCAGCGTACCCGCGATCTCCTGCGTCCGCGTCTGAGTGGCGGTAAGACCGTCGTCGCTCGCCCGTGGAATAAGCTGAGCCAGCCCGAAATCGAGGATTTTCAGCAGACCGTCCGGCGTAACCCGCAAGTTACCGGGCTTCAGATCGCGATGGATGAGTCCATGCTCGTGAGCCGCGGCCAATCCTGTAGCCAACTGAGTGCCGAGGCGAACAGTTTCCTCCACGCCAAGGGCGCCGGCGGAGAGTTTCATGTCGAGGGTTATTCCAGGTATGTACTCGGTGACCAGAAAGTCAGCGCCACCCTCGTTCCCGAACTCAAAAATCGTGGCGATGTTGGGGTGGTTAAGGCGGGCGAGCGCCAAGGCCTCTTTTCGGAAACGCTTACGAGCGCCTTCCTCGGCGAGCAAGCCGGGGAGTAGCACCTTGAGCGCGACCTCGCGTTCGAGTTGCTCGTCGTAAGCCTTGTAGACGACGCCCATCCCACCCGCGCCGACCTGGGCAAGGACACGGTAGTGAGAAATCGTCTCGCCGACCATCACAGGGTACCCGACACAGGCGCAAGTTTATGTCGCCCGAATTTTGCGGTCAACCATGTCCCTGACCGTCGCCGAGAACGGAGTCAAGTCGCGTCAAGAGGAAAATTTGGGTTCACGCCGCCGAGCTTCTGGCTGAGATCAGCGGCGATCAGTTTGCCGTGGAAACGGCCATTCTCAATGAAGATTTCGCTCGTCTTCGATCCGGCGACGATCACTCCGGCAACATAGATTCCCGGAACGTTCGATTCCAGGGTCTCGGGATCGCAGACCGGGCGAAGCTGTTCGGGAGACAGTTCAATGCCCACGCTGCTGAGGAAATCGAAGTCGGGATGGTACCCAGTGAGCGCGAACACAAAATCGTTTTTCAATCGAAGAGCTCCGGACGGAGTTCGTAGCGCGACATAATCACCGCCGATTTCCTGCACCGTGCTATTGAAGTGCGCGACGATTTGGCCAGCCTTGATGCGGTTCTCGATGTCGGGACGCACCCAATATTTGACGTGGCTGTGGATCTGCGGTCCGCGATGGACGAGCGTGACGCGAGCGCCATGCCGCCACAAATCCAAAGCCACCTCCGCCGCGGAATTCTTGCCGCCAATCACAACGACATCCGTCTCAAAATAAGGATGCGCTTCGCGATAGTAATGGAAGACTTTTTCCAGGTCCTCGCCGGGGACATCGAGTTGGTTGGCGAGATCGTAGTAGCCGGTGGCAAGCACGATCTTGCGCGCGCGATAATCATGGATGGCGTCGTGCCGGTCGGTCGTAGTGACGCGAAAATTGCGGTCCTCACCGGTAATCGTCTTCACCCACTCATACTGGTGGATCGGCAAGTGATAATGTTCGGCAACACGGCGGTAATATTCGAGCGCTTCGAGCCGCGTGGGCTTCGCCAGCGCAGTGGTGAAAGGAACATCGCCAATCTCGAGCAACTCCGGCGTGGTAAAAAACACCATGTTGCTCGGATAGCGATAAATGGAATTGACGAGGCATCCCTTGTCGACGATGAGAGCTTTGAAGCCGGCCTTCTGAGCCTCGATGGCGCAAGCCATCCCAGTGGGCCCAGCGCCCACGACCAGGACATCGGCCCAGAAGTCGGGCCGCGGCTGGGCTTGAGTGCGGGGGAGAGTTTCCGGAATCTGTTCGACGGGCAAGGGCAAGAGTGTTGGGGTCTTCATCGCGTGTAATGGGAAGCGCCAATTCTAGCACCGTGCGGTCACGAGCACGCCGCGCAGCCTTCCCTAATTCGCTTACCTACTTCTTCAGGCAAACCGCTACTCCATCGCGGATCGGCAAGATGGTAGTAAACAGATCTGGCGACTCGGAGATCAATTTATTGAATTCGAGGATGGCCTTGGTTTGAGCGTCCGGATTGGGCTTGCGGAGCTTGCCGCTCCAGAGAACGTTATCCGCGATAAACAGACCGCCGCTCTTCAGCCGCGGAAGCGCCAAACGAAAAACGCGCGGGTAGTCGGTCTTATCGACATCGTTGAAGATGATGTCGTATTGTTCCTTCTCCTCCGAAAGAAATTCGAGCGCATCGCCCACGCGAATAGTGATGCGCTGGCTGACGCCCGCTCGATCGAAGTAGCGGCGGGCTTTATCGGCGCGGTTGGGATCGCCGTCGGTGTAGATGACGCGTCCCCCGTCGCCCACTGCGCGCGCCCACCAGATGGTGGAATAGCCAATGGCCGAGCCCATTTCGAAGATTTTCTTCGCGCCACTAATTGTTGCGAGTTGATAGAGCACTCGAGCGACGGCGGGGCCGACGATGGCCACATCGTTCTTGCTGGCGTCAGCTTCCATCTCGGCGAGAACTTCGTCGCGCGGCGGCAGTATCGCATATAGATAATCTTCAACCTCAGGAACTGTAATTCCGCCCATTCGCCAGTAAGCGGTTGCGGACTGATCGGTCATGCTGCTCCTAGTGGTCCAAGCTGCCGCGACTCGCCGCGGCTCGGTGACAAGAATACGAAGCCATCGTTAAAGGTTCGTGAAATCATCGTTAAGAATGCTTAAGATTGAGAATGTTATGATTTATGAAATTGTCTGACCCGGTTTCAGTTCCAATACTTTCACGTCCGGCACAAGTTTCTGCAACTCTCCCGGCGTTCCCGTCAGCTGAGGAAATGTACCGAAGTGCATGGGTATGACGGTTTCCGGCTGCACCAGTTTGCAGGCATAGGCGGCCTCGCGAGGTGACATGGTGAAATGGTCGCCGATTGGCAACATGGCAATCTTCGGTGCGTAGAGGTCCCGGATGATGGCCATATCGCTGAAGACGTTGGTATCGCCCGCGTGGTAGAGCTTGACTCCGTTCGAGAACTCGAGCACGTAGCCGCAGGCTTCGCCGCCGTAAACGATTTGGTCGCCATCCTGAATGCCGCAGGAATGCACCGCGTGGACCATTGTGATTTTCACATCCGCGACGGTTTGCGTGCCACCCTTATTCATGGGTGCGATCTGTTTGACGCCTTTCTTTTGCAACCACAAGCAGAGCTCGTAAATGCCAACCGCGATCGGATTAAGCTTCTTGCCCACGTCAACCGCATCCCCGATGTGATCGCCATGCCCATGGGTGCAGAGCATTACGTCGGCTTTCTTCACGTTCTTCTCGCTGTCCGGGCACTTGGGATTGCCCGCAATCCAGGGATCGATATAGACGGTCTTCCCTTCCGGCGTCTGGATGCGGAAGGTGGCATGGCCAAGCCAAGTAAGTTGGATTCCTTTAAGATTCACGAAACACTCCTGCCGGCGTGCGAATTAGCATTCTAGTGACGCGGGCGGAAGCGTGCAACGAGCGCGCCCAATCCCCGAGAATATTGGATTTGATTTAAACAGTTCCGGTTGCACCCAAACTCGTGTATAAGATGGTGCTCAATGCCCGACCTCAAAGTATTGCTGTCACGCGAAACCATTGCCAAGCGGGTCGCCGAACTGGGCGAAGAAATTGCGCGCGATCTTCACGGCCAATCGATTATCTTCGTCGGCGTTCTCAAAGGCGCGGCCATTTTCTTGAGCGATCTTGCGCGCCAGGTTCCGCTCGACGCCACCTTCGACTTTATCGGAGTCTCGAGCTACGGAAACCGCCCCATAGCGAAAGAAGACCCGGCGGGCCACGCGGCGTGGGATTCGCTGGGCGAAGTCCGTTTGACTAAAGACCTCGATCAGTCGCTGGCGGATCGCAACGTGATTCTGGTCGAAGACATCCTCGACACCGGACTGACGCTGAACTACATTTCGAGGTTGATGCAGGGACATCGGCCAAGATCGCTGCGCATTGCGGCCCTGCTGGACAAGCCTTCACGCCGCAAGCAACCTATCCACGCGCAATATATCGGCTTCACGATTCCGGATGCCTATGTGGTCGGCTATGGCTTGGACTATGCGGAACGCTACCGCAATCTTCCGGATATCTGTGTGCTGGAAAATCTTTAAAATTTGCAATTGGCAAATTGTAATTTGTCATTGTGAGGGCTGCGTCTGCGAGTTTCAAATTACCAATTACAAATCACCAATTACAAGTGGAGCCTGTGGAAGAGCCGCTCCCATCGGCTGCTATGATGTAGCTTGTGAAAATGACCGCCTCGCAAACTGAACGCGCTTCCGAGGTGGAACCCCTCCTGCTGGAAGTAGCCGACGTGGTGAACACCACGCTCGACCTGGAAACCACGCTAAAGCGCGTGGCGGAACTGGTCCGTAAGGTCATTGACTACGAAATTTTCGCGATCCTGCTGCTCAACGAGCAACGGCAGGAGTTGTACGTCCGATTCCATGTGGGGTATCCGCCGGGAGTGGCCGACCGCCTGCGCGTGAAGATGGGTCAGGGCGTTACCGGACGCGCCGCGCAGACTCGGCAAGCAGTGCTGGTCGCCGATGCTACACAGGAGAGTTTCTACCTTGAAGCGGTGCCCAACGTTCACTCGGAATTGGCAATCCCGCTGATCGTCAAGAACCGTGTGATTGGAGTGATCGACATTGAGGCGCGCGAAAAGGGTTACTTCACCGAAGAGCACAAGCGCCTGCTCACGCTGATCGCGTCGCGCATGGCGGTGGGCATCGAGAACGCGCGACTGCACACGCGCACGATTCGCCAAGCTCGAACACTGCTGCTGCTGAACGAAATCGCGCGCGAACTCACGTCGATTTTGAACCTGGACGAACTGCTCAGGCGCATCGCCGAGTTGCTCAACCGCCTTATCGAATTCCAGATGTTCAGCATCCTTCTGCTGGATGAAACGGGGGAAAAACTGCAGCACCGGTTCTCGCAGCGCTTCGAGGAAAGACTGCATTTGAAGCACGACATCCCGATGGGCCGCGGAGTGGTGGGTTACGCCGCGCAGGCCAAGGAAGCCGTCCTGGTGCCGGACGTTGCCAAGAGCGACCGTTACATCGCGGTGAATCCGGAGACGCGCTCGGAACTGGCGGTTCCGCTGATCTACCAGGAGAGAGTAATCGGAGTCCTCGATCTGGAGCACACGCGGCGTGGCTATTTCACCGAGGATCACAAGCGCACCCTGACCACACTCGCGGCACAGCTTGCGATCGCAATTGAAAACGCGCGTTTGTACGAGGAGATTGCCCGGCAAGAACAACGACTGGAACGCGATTTGGCGCTGGCGCGCGAACTGCAGTTTCGCCTTCTGCCGCATTCGCTTCCGAAGATGCCGCATCTCGAAGTCGAGGCGAAGTTTGTGCCGGCCCGCGCCATCGGCGGCGATCTCTACGACTTCGTTCCTTATTCGTTATCACGCCTGGGGATCGCGATTGGAGACGTCAGCGGCAAAGGCGCGCCGGCCGCCATTTATGCCGCGCTGGTCAGCGGCATTCTGCGTTCTCATGCGCCAATTGAGCCGAGCCCGGCAGAGATGCTTTCGGCGGTGAATCTGTCGCTGGCGGAACGCAGGATTGCCGCGCAGTTCGTGTCGATCATCTACGCGGTGTGGGACGATGAACGGCGGACGCTGCTGGTGGCAAATTCCGGTTTGCCCCGGCCCATCTATTGTCATGACGGCAAGATTGAATTTATCGAGGCCACAGGTTTGCCCCTGGGATTGTTCGACGAAGCGGATTATGACGAACTCAGTTTCAAGGCGAAGCCGGGCGATCTGTTCGTGTTCTATAGTGACGGAATTCTCGACGCGCGCAACCGGTTCGGTCACTCTTTTGGGCCGGAACGTGTGGCAGCGATCGTCGCCGGCTGCGCCACCAAGGCGGCAGACTGCGTGGTGAACGAGATCTTCAAGGCGGTTACCGAGCATGCCGCTGGAGTGGATACGTTCGACGATCAGACGGTGGTCGCCATCAAAGTGAAAGCCGGGCCGGGCAAACGCAAGTGAAGCTCGAATCGCTAGCGTTACGTCCTCCCGCGTTTGCCTATTTGCGTGGTGACGGGGCTTTGCCCCGTACAAGCGGGGCGCTTCGGTCCGCTGGTTCCGGCGATCGCGGTAGAGAACTCTACTGCGAGGCCGTGGCTCTCAAAGGTCTTGCCGAGCGCCACGGAACTCCACTGTACGTGTATTCCGCGGCAATGATCCGCGCGCGAATGAAGGCATTCGCTCACGCGTTTCGTTCCATTCCTCACACGCTGTGCTATTCGGTTAAAGCCAATTCGACGCTAGCGATTCTGCGTCTGGTGGCCAGCGAGGGGGCGGGCTTCGACGTGGTTTCTGGCGGAGAACTGCAACGAGTTCTGCTCGTCGGCCGGAAGAATGCGAGCAAGGTTGTGTTCTCGGGTGTTGGTAAAACTGCCGCGGAGATGGAACTAGCCCTTCGCTCGGGTATATTGCTCTTCAACATTGAAAGCGCGTCAGAGTTGAACTTGCTTTCCGCAACCGCCACACGATTGAAGAAACGAGCGGCGGTAGCGGTGCGAGTGAATCCGGACGTCTCGGCGAAAACTCATCCCTATATCTCAACGGGACTGCATCAGCACAAATTCGGCGTGCCAATCCCCGAGGCGCGGACGCTCTACGCGCAGGCCGCGAAGTGGCCTTATCTGACAGTGGCCGGAGTGAGCGTTCACATTGGTTCGCAGATTACCGATGTTGGCTCCTTTCAAGCGGCACTCGAGCGCGTTGCCGATCTGGTTCGCGTGCTGCGTGCGCAGGGCCACAACATTCGCTATATTGACGCCGGCGGTGGCTTGGGAATTTCTTACGAGGGAGAGCAGGAGAGTTTCGAGAAACAAATTTCGGCGTATGCGAGGGCGATACTTGGTCCGTTGCGTGGCTTGAAACTGCATTTGCTGCTCGAGCCGGGACGCTCCATCGTGGGGCCGGCAGGCGTGTTGCTGACGCGCGTCCTCTACCGCAAAACGAATAATCACAAACGCTTTCTGATCGTCGACGCGGCGATGAACGATCTACTGCGTCCTTCGCTATACGGCGCGTATCACGAGATTGTCCCCGTAAGCGGCAAACCGCGCGAAATTGAAATCACTGACGTGGTCGGCCCCATCTGCGAGACGGGCGATTTTTTCGCGCGAGATAGAAAACTCCCGGTAGTCAGCGAGGGAGACTTGCTGGCCATTTTGGACGTCGGCGCGTACGGTGCAGTGCTGGGTTCGAACTACAACACGCGCGGCCGGGCGGCGGAAGTGCTGGTGGACGGCGCGAAGACACGAGTGATAAGGCGACGAGAGAGCGTGCAGGATCAGATGCGGCTAGAGAAGTCCTAGTGGGAGAGCCGGCGTCCCCGCCCAGCCGCGACGCTGCTGGACCGGCGAGGAAGCCCGTCACTCCACAAGCGAGTTATAGCGATCCCAAAATTCATCACCGTCCACAACGCCGGCTCGACTCACCGCTTCGTGGCGCCGCCGTCGTAAGTCAGTTTGCCACCAACCCAGGTCTTAAGCACCTTGACTTCGCGAATCTTGACGGGATCGATACTAAGCACGTCGTCACTCAGCAATACCATGTCGGCCAGTTTCCCCGGAGTAATCGAACCTTTTTCGTTCTCCTGAAATTCGGCGTAGGCCGAACCCATGGTGTAGGCTTCAACCGCTTCTTTAATAGTCAACTTCTGCTCGGGAAACCATCCAGTCGGATTCTTGCCATCGAGCGTCGCGCGCGTTGTGGCTGCATACAGCGTGAGCATGGGGTTGAGCGGCGCGACATTCCAATCCGTGCCCAGGGCGACGCGAACGCCGTGGTCGAGGAACGTGCGGAAGGCATAAGTGCGGCTCGAGCGGTCGTGTCCGATGCGGCGCTCCGCCCAGCGGCCGTCGTCGATAGCGTGATAGGGCTGCACGGACGCGATCACGTGCAATTGTGCGAAACGGTCGAAATCCTTGGCCGCCATATGCTGCGCGTGCTCGATGCGCCAGCGACGATCGCGGCTCCCATGCGCCTTTTCGATTTCGTCATAAATGTCGAGGATCGCCGAAATTCCAGCGTCACCAATAGCGTGCGCGCAGATCTGCAAGCCCGCGGCGTCGGCCCGCATCATGCGATCGCGCATCAGCGAGATGGGCTGCATCTCGTCGGAGAGCAGGCCGCGATTGCTCGGCTGGTCCGAGAATGGTTCGAAAAAATACGCCGTGGCCGATCCGAGCGAACCGTCCGCATAGGCCTTCACCGCGCCGATGCGCAGATACGGCCCGCCAAACGCCCGCCGGACGCCGATCTTCACCTGGTCGTCCACCTGGGTAATCAGCGGCGCAGCATAGATGCGCGTGGTCAGTTTGCCTTCGTCCAGCAACTCCGAGTAGATCGCAATGTCGGCATAGTCGGGATTCATGTTCTGCACGCTGGTCACTCCGAGTGAGGCGGCGTGTTCTAGCGCGCGCTCAATGGCGTGGCGGCGCTGATCGTGGCTGGGAGGCGGCACAGCTTTGAACAAGAGATCCATCGCCGCGTCCTTCAGTGCGCCCGTCGGATTTCCCTGCCGATCGCGGACGATGACTCCGCCAGCCGGATCTGGTGTTTTCGCGCTGATGCCCGCCAACTCTAAGGCGACAGAGTTCGCCAGAATCATGTGGCCGTCGTAGCGATTGACGGCGACCGGGGTTTCGGGTGTTGCCGCGTCAATCAGTTCTTTGGTCGGCAGTTCCGCTGGATTCCATTTCGTTTCGTCCCAATCGCCGCCGAGCAGCCATCCGCCCTTGGCAGTTTTTCCGGCGCGCTCACGAATGCGGCGGGCAAATTCCTGAGGGCTGGTGGCGTCATTGAGTTCCACATTGTCGAGTTGCGATCCGCCATCCATGAAATGCACGTGAGCGTCGTTGAAGCCCGGCAACAAGCGCTTCCCTGCTGCATCGACCACGCGGGTGTGGGGCCCGCGCCAGGCGTCCACCTGCTGCCTTGATCCGACGGCAACGATCCGGTCGCCGAGGATCGCAACCGCCTCAGCGTCCGGGCGAGACGGATCGACGGTCCAGATGTGCGCGTTTTGGATGATGGTGTCCGCGGCTGCTCCAGCTTGCGCAAAGCTGCACAGCGCGCAAGCGAGAACGACGACGATTTGCAGGGACCATTGCTTCATTTCTTCTCTTCTCACCCTTAAATCCGGGTTCGATCAAAACGCGAAGCGGCATGATCTGCGGACACTTTAGACCATGAAAACGCTAAAACCGCCCCCCGTCATTCTTCTCCTGAGACCTGGCACCTGAGATCTGACACCTAACCTCACCGCTCTCCCCACTTGAGCTTGGTGGCGAGCGTCTCGAAAAATGTTTTCTGGAAACGCAACAGCCGGGCCGGGTGTTCCGCCTTAACGCAGCGCACGATATCGCCGTCCCGCACTGGCATGCCGACCTGTCCATCGAGACTCAGATAAGCTTCTTCCTCTCGGGTAATAACCTGGATTTCGATCTCGACCGTATCGCGCACAACCACCGGACGGTGCGTCAATCCGTGGGGCGAGACCGGTGTAATTACGAAAGCATCTACATCCGGTTCGAGGATCGGCCCTCCTGCTCCGAGAGAATATGCGGTAGAACCGGTCGGCGTCGCGATGATCAGGCCATCCGCTTTGTAACTGGAAACGAATTCTGCGTCCACGAAAAGCTCGAAGTGATTCAAGCGCGCGATGGCGCTTTTACTTACCACCAGTTCATTCAAAGCAGTGTGAGTTGCAACGATCCCGCCGCCCCGCACCAGCGAGCAACTCAGCATGGAGCGGTTGTCCACGATGTAGTGCCCTTTCTCAATCGCGTCCAGAGCGGGGTACAGATCGGCCAGCGGAAGTTCGGTCATGAAGCCGAGGGTGCCGAGGTTGACGCCGAGGATCAGGGTTCCGGTTTTCGCAACTGCGCGCGCCGCCGAAAGCAGCGTACCGTCGCCGCCGAGCACCAGAGCCAGGTGCGGCGATCGCGCGGCCAACTCACTTCGCGGCACCACGTTGGACGCCGAGAAGTAGGCTGTGCTTTCCTGGTCCACCACCACCGCGTAGTTGTGCTGCTGGAACCATTTTTCGAGCGCCGGCAGTGCTTCGGACAATTCGGGACGGTCCGGCTTCGAAATGATGGCGACGATTTTCTGGCGGGTTGAGGTTTGCGGAGACTCGGGCATGTCTTCTGGTTTCGATTCTGACATCATTCTGACATCGGACTTCCGATTGTACAGAATCACTCGATGGCAGGCGGCGAAAACTCTGCGTGGAGCAGGAATTCGCGATTCCCTTCGCCGCCAAGGATTGGAGACTCGATCCATTCGGTGCGCTCACATCCCAGTTCCGTGAGCTTCGCTTCTACCCTGGCCACCGCTGCTCGCTGTGCCGATTCGTCGCGCACGATTCCGCCTTTACCGACCAGTTCCCTGCCCGCTTCGAACTGCGGTTTCACCAGCACCACAATGTGGCAACGCAAATTGGGAGTCAGGCTGGCGCAAGATGAAGCGGCGCGGATTACCGCCGGCAACACCAGCGTGGCAGAGATGAATGAGACATCCATGGCAAGGAAGTCAATATGCTCGCCAATGTCGTCGGGCGCGAGATACCGGGCGTTGGTCTTCTCCAGAAGCCGAATGCGTGGATCATTGCGCAACCTGAAATCCATCTGACCGTAACCGGTGTCAACCGCAATCACCTTGGCGGCGCCGTGCTGCAACATGCAGTCGCTAAAGCCTCCAGTGGAAGCGCCGATGTCGAGACACACTTTGCCACCGAGATCGATTTCCCAATGCCCGATAGCTTTCTCCAACTTGAGCCCGCCACGGCTGACGTAACGGAGATCCTCGCCCAGCAGGCGCAGGGTTGAGCCCGGGTCAATCGATGCGCCCGCCTTCTCGACCTTCTGCTCGTTGACGAGAACTTTGCCGGCCAGGATAAGCGCTTGCGCGCGTTCGCGCGACGGCGTCAGTCCACGGTCCACGAGTAGCTTGTCGAGACGCGTCTTCACTCGGATGAATACTTCACTCCTTTGTGTAGAGACGGGGCTTGCCCCGCCTTGCTCGTGCCGACCCCACTCGCTGCCGGGAGACGCGGCAAGCCGCGTCTCTACGAAAGAGCTGTCCACGAAAAGGCGGTGCGCAATACAGCAAGCACCCTAGGCTGTGCAGAGTGTTGAAAGCGGTTCGTTGACAAAAGGTTACAAGAGTAAGTTCCCGCTTTTCCACAAACTTTTCCTCAGCGGTGTTGAAAAGGGAGGCGGAACTGGTGATTGGCTGATCTCAGATCGGACAATAATCGGTTCATCGGGCCATCTGGTCAGCGGGTGATAGAAATTCAAAGACGGAGAGTTTTGAACTCGGATGATCCGATGGCCCGATCACCCGATGATTTCTCAGCCCGCAACTTCTTCCAGAGTCTTCTGATCGATATCGAAGTTGGCATGCACGTTCTGCACATCGTCGTTATCTTCGAGCGCTTCCATCAGACGGATCATCTGCGCCGCCTGCTGCCCTTCCAGTTTGATGTAGGTATCCGGAACCATACTCACACTCGAGGAGACGGGCGTAATGCCGGCCTTCTTCACCGCCTCAAGCATGCTTTCATAGCCGGAAGGCGACGTCAGAATTTCCCAGTTCTCGCCATCGTCCTTCAAATCTTCACCGCCCGCTTCGAGGATGATATTCATCAGATCATCTTCCTTGGCCGCCGACTTGGGAATAATAATGTCGCCCTTCTTGTGGAACATATACGCGACCGCGCCCGCTGCGGCCATGTTGCCATTGTTCTTCCCGAACACGTGCCGGATTTCGCTCACCGTACGATTACGGTTGTCGGTCGAAATTTCCGCCAGCAAAGCAACGCCGCCCGGGCCGTATCCCTCAAGCACAAATTCCTCATAGGTTGCTCCCGGCAGTTCGCCGGTGCCGCGCTGGATGGCACGCTTGATATTGTCGGCGGGCATATTCTCGGACTTTGCCGCCAGGATCGCTGTGCGCAGGCGCGGGTTCATGTCAGGATCGCCGCCTGACTTCGCCGCCATCGCGATTTCCTTGATGAGACGGGTGAAGATCTTGCCGCGCTTGGCGTCGAGCGCACCCTTCTTGTGCTTGATTGTTGCCCACTTCGAATGGCCGGACATAGCGATACCTCGTATCTATATAACTAAAACTTGATTGCGCAGATTCTCGGAATTATGGATCCGCCCGCGGAGGAAATCACAGATCAGCCTCGACGTAAAAACGTTCAGGCGAATACGGATTATAGCATGGGGCGAAAGGTGCATCCTCCTCCGCCCCGTTGCTATCGGACTCCCTAGTTGGCTGTCGCGCAAAATAGGGTGTTCAGCCGGTGACGCTCTTTGTCAGTTCTCCTTCTTTCTATTGGAAAGGCGCCCTCCTTGCAGGCTCTGTGCTCTCTCTGTTCTGCGGAGACAGCGGCGCTGGCTCGCTGCAGTTTGTGGTTCCTCCGCCAAGATTCGTCAAAGCTCCGCGAGTGGCAGAGAATTGTCCCGAGCACACCACGTCAACCCCGCTTAGATTGCCGGTGACGAGGGCGGAGCCATCCCCGGGGAAGAAAGCGAACGACTGGTCGCCCACATGCACACCGGTGTTGCCATTGTTGCTGATGCTGTTGACGATGGGAGCGACGAAATCCATATGCAGCAAGGCGTCTTCCAGCAGCACGACGCCACTGTTACCATTTCCGGTGATGTTGGCCAGTTGTAGCCTCACCGTGGCATGATCCTTGGCCGTGACGCCATTGTTTCCGTTGTTGGCGATAGTGTTAGTGGTCGAGACGGTGGAGAGAATAAGAAACGCCGCCTCCGCCACCGAAAAGCCATCCGCTGCGTTGTTCTGCACCGTGTCGTCCGCCACAATCACGCGCGCATCGTTGACAATGAGGATGCCAGGGCCGTTGTTATTTTGAGCGACATCGCTAACGGAATCGCCGTGCGCCCGAGAGTAGCGTATGCCATATCCCACCTGCGAGTTCTGGATGGTATTGCCCTGCGTCCGGCAAACTGCGTTTTCAAAGCAGTCGACGCCGCCATTGATGGTGAAACCGGTCATAGCGAAGCGCTGGGAGTCTCCAATAGCCACTGTGTCCAACGTCCCGCCCGATGCGTCGCTAATAGAAGCGCCTGCCTTGCTGGCCTGCAGAGTAAGATTATCCAGGCTGTTAATGCTCACATTCTCGTGGCACGCCCCGGTAACAGTGACTGTGTTAGGTCCCAGGGGGGAATGTGCCGAGATCTTGGCAATGGCCGCGCCGATGGTTCCGCCTTTGTTGCAATCCACCTTGAGATTTGCACCCTCTGCCACTACCGTTAATAGAAGGATCCCCGGTAGGGCGAACAGCAACTTGTGATGGGATAACGCTTTCATAGGAATCTCCTTTTTAGTTGATTTTGCAATGATGGGGTTTGTGGTTGTGACCCTGATTGTCCGAGCGGCCCAGCCGCACCGGAATCGCCTTCCCAGCCACAAGCCGCACCAAGTGCCGGGTCTAGGCCGAACTGCTGCGGGGAAGAGGGAGAGCGGGGCGGCCTATGGCCCGCCAGCTTATCCTTAAAACGCCCGTTGTCAAGCGGAAATCGCATTTGGTTGAGAAACGACGGGCTGCAGGGCGCAGCCCGTCATTGTCTTCCACTACGGCGTTTTCCACTACGGTTCTCGCCCGCTGGCGCGGCGAAGAAGGACGATTACGGCAGGGCCGGCAGCACCTCAGTCTTCTCGACCTGTACCGACTTCAGCGCGCTCGGACTGACTCCGAGAGCGTGCAGAATACTGGGTGCGACCTGCGCGGTGGAGACGAGAGTCTTTAGCACACTGGACTTGAACGCCGGGTTGGAAACGATCAGTCCAACGTTGGTATCGCCGTAGCTGAACCCGCCGTGCTCGGAATTCTTCGCGGTGGAGTGAGTGTAAGTGGTCCCGTACGTCGGCTCCACAATGACGTCGGGAGTGCGGCTGTCTGTCGACGGATCGTTGAATTTCAGTGTGAGTTCAGCCCCGCCCATCACTTCGTCGATGAACAGTGGAACAGCATTAGTGTTCAGATAGTCGGCAACTTGCTGGCCTGTGGCATTCTGCCCCTGGAGCCAGATGAGCGCGATGTCGTCGTCCTGCACGAAACCGCAGGAACCGGTTGAACAATTGTTGGCACCGGCGATCGCGATTCCGGCAGGGTTAGTGCCGGCATCGGGTAGGGCTGCGACCAGATCCGCAAAGTGGCCCGGCTTATTGACCTTCACCGGGTTGATCGGCGATTGGCCGTGCTTGGCGGTGACGATGAACAAGGTCGAGTCGTAGAGGCCCTGATTCTTAAGCGCGCCAATCATGCTGGCCAATGCCGCGTCGGTTTGCTGCAAGGCATAAGCCAAGACCGCGCTCGGCGTGCCCGAGCCGTCGGTGTAGCCACCGGGCTGCTGGTTGATGGCTGGATCGGTGTCGCTGATACAGCTGTGGTCGTAGTTGTCCGTGACCAACTTCTGTCCCACGCTCACCGCCTGGAAGTTCATCCCAAAAATCACCGGAGCGCCTGGTGCGGGTTTGCCGTCGTGGGTCAGGCCATGGATCTCGTTGATGATCCCGTGAACCTTTTTCAGATCGTTCTCCGCCGTGCAAACCACGCTGTGGGTGTTGTCGAGTCCGCCGACGTTGGTGACTTCAGGGGTATAAAGATCGTCTACTCCCGTACCCGAGGGCCCATTCACCAGATCGTAGGCGGGATGCTTATCCGCCCATGCCGTGTGCCAGCCTTTCGACTTGGCTACCTCAAAAATAGTGTTGGTCCGCAGAGCGCTGTGTGGATAGAGGGCTACGCAGTTCCCGAATCTGTCGCGGACACGCGGCAGCTTGGTCGGGTCAATCACGTTTTGCGAGACGTTATGCGCGTTGTAGAGGTCGATGCTTTCGTCAAACACCATCATGTTGCCCGCCGGACCCGAGCAGGTGACGTTCGTGGGGTCATAGATCGTGCGATCATAACTGACGTCATAGAACAGCCCATGGCTGACGGGAGAGCCGCCGGTCACCAGCGCGAGCAGGCCGGGAAAAGAGTCTGAATTCGATGGCGTCCGGGCGTTGGTGTACGTGATCCCGTGACTGGAGAGCTCGGCCAAAGCCGACTGCGGGTTCTTGGCGACATAATTCGCAACATCGAGGGCATGCATACCGTCGACGCTGATCAGAAGCACATGCTTGATGTTGCCGGATTGCGCGGCAGCGGTTGTGGAAACCAGGCACACAAGTACGACCGCGGCAAGCAGAGCGGGGAGAAAACGACGAACTGTCACTGGAAGGCCTCCTGGAAAGAATCGAACTGGCGAGAAGCCTATGGGGCGGACATTTCAGATAGGTTAACGTTAGATAAATGGAGTGTTAATAAAGACGACCCATCTGCCAGTGGAGCGACGAGCGCCTCGTCCGTCCAGACTGGGACGGCTGGCTCTCCACCTGGCGTCATCAGCTAGATAGCGCCGTGCAGGCAAGCCATGAGGTAACCTTGTCGGGACTCTCACATGACCGCGAACGCCGTCGACCGCCAACTCACCCAACTCGAAGCCTGCCGATATCGCTTCGGACGTCGCGAAGCCGCTCGCGTGGTGACATTGCTGAAACGGCTCGACGCAATGCGCTTTTCTGATTCCCCGTCGCTGATCCGCTTCCACGAAGCGCTGCTTTTCCTCCGCGCCTTTCCGCAAGGGCCAGCTGTAGTGCGCGCTACCGAGCGCATTCTTAATAGCTTTCACAAGAAAGTTGAAGCATTACGCGAAGTCCGCGCTGACATGGACGACTTCGACACTTTCGAAGTCTCCGGCATCGCCGGCACACAGATGGAAGACACGCTCAGTTTCGATGTCGCGAACTGGCTCGTCAAGCGCCTGCCCAACAAGGTCGAAATCGCCTGGGATAACTACGAACCTGGACGAGACTTAGGCGCAACCGGTCCACGCTTCATTCCCTTGCTTGACGACGACGCGAATGTCGAGGCCGACACGCCGTGGCGCCGATGGCTTGAGGCGGCTGCCGGCAAGAAGCGCGTTCCGGCGTGGCTGATTTCGCGCTTCGAGCAGTTGCCGCTGCCCGCTCCACAAAAAGCTGAACTCTACGAATCACTGCGCGTGCCCTTGCGTTGGAGTCTTGAGAACTCCGTCATTTCGCGAACGCGCAACTGGAAGCCGGTTCGCAGCGTTTATCAGCACATTTTCTATCACACGACACCGTTCATCAGCCGGAGTCAGGTGTCGCTGGCTGCGGGGTTGGCGCGGCGTCCACCGCGACTGACGAGTCTTTCGCGCGAGCAGGGCGAGCAGGTCATGGACACGATCCGCGAGGTCATGCTGGTCCGCTACCGCGAACTTTACGGCACGACGCTTGGCGATCCGCAGTCGGTGGTGCAAGCCGATCTTGGAACGCACGAAGCAGGCCGCGGAGTGACAATCTATCTCTGGAACCTGCCGCCAGATCGCCGTCTGCCGCTGCGCGCCTATGTCGCTGGATTGACGCTGAAGAATGGAGTGCCGATCAACTACATCGAAGCCATCGGACTCTGCGAGTGGATGGAGGTGGGCTTCAACACCTTCTACACTTTCCGCGGCGGCGAAGCGGGATGGATCTACGCGCAAGTGCTGCGCTGCCTCTGTCACCGCATGGGAACGACGTGCGTCTCGGTCTATCCGTATCAACTGGGCCATGACAACGAGGAGGCGATTGAATCGGGCGCATTCTGGTTCTATCGCAAACTGGGCTTCAGACCGGGACGCGCCGATCTGCAAAAATTGGCGGAACGCGAAGAGGAGAAAATCGCCGCCGCTACTAAGTTAGGAAAAGCAAAATATCACACACCCGTGCGCACGCTGAAGCGGTTGGCCGCCGGACACGTCTTCTACGAAATGCCGGGAAGCGAAGTCGGCGCGTGGGACAGATTTTCAACGCGCAACATCGGATTGCGAGTCAACCGGCGAATGGCGCGCGATTTTGGCGGAGACGCCGTCCTCATGCGCGAGCACGCGAGGCGTGCGCTGGAGCGAGTCTTAAATGTGAAAATCGAAAGCGTCAGAAGCGGTGACATCAGCACCTCTTCGTGGACGCCGCTGGAGAAGGCAGCCTTTGAGAATTTTGCGCTCGTCCTGGCCGATGTGCCGGGATTGCGTGCGTGGACGCGCGAAGAAAAAGAAGACCTCGTCCGAATCATCCACGCCAAAGGCAAACGGGATGAAATGCTCTACCTGCATCTTACGCAGCGGCATGGGCGGCTACGGAAGGCGCTGCTGACGCTCGGGTCATAGTCGAATCGGTGGAATGATTTCTTCTGCACCTCGCCGACAAACCGGACCGACGGCAGAGGTACAGCGCGTCAATCACCTTTTCGGCATGGATTTTTTCCCCGACGAAGGATTGATGAACCATTCGCTGCATACCGCAATTATTGACCGCCAAGGGAAATTGTTCACCAACATCGAGGGCAATCAGTTTACAGCCGAACAACTCGGCGACCTGGTGCAAACCGTCCTGAGTCGCAGACCTGAGCGTTCTCTTGCCAAAACCGTAAGCCTGGGGTCGCGTTCTGCGCGGCCTTGATTCATAGGAGCTTGAAACGCGAGAGTCAACGGAGCACTGAGTGCTGTCTACAGCCATCCCTTTTGCCGTGCGATACGCGCGGCTTCCACCCGATTACTGGCGCCCAACTTGCTCATCGCTTCGGAAAGATAGTTACGCACCGTTCCTTCGGAGAGACGGAACTTTGCGGCAATCGCAGCGCTGGAGATACCTTCTCCCGCCAGACGCAGAATCTGGCGCTCGCGGTCAGTGAGGGGATCGTTTTCGCCCCAGGCTTCGGCGGCAAGTTCCGGTGCAACGGCCCTCATGCCGGAGTGGACGCGCCGCACGGCGCCGGCCAGTTCGGAGGCTGGGGAATCTTTTAGGAGATAGCCACGGGCGCCGGAATCGAGGGCACGGCGCAGATATCCGGCACGCGCGAATGTAGTGAGAATAATCACCCGCACTGGCAATCCCTCGCGCTTCAACTCTGCAGCCACTTCGAGGCCACTTATCTCCGGCATCTCAATGTCGGTTAGAAGCAAGTCGGGCTTGTGCACACGTACCAGTTTCAGCGCCTCCATGCCATTACGGGCCTGACCAACCACTTCGATATCCCCCTCGCTTTCGAGCAGAGCGGCTAGCGCACCCAGCACCATGGATTGATCCTCAGCGATGATGACGCGAATCTTCATTGCATTCCGTTCGATTTATGGGGTGTGCGAGGAAGAATGATGGTGAGCGTGGTGCCAGGCGAAGTGGTACGTTGCAGAGTCCCGCCGAGCATCTCCACGCGCTGGCGCATACCCCTGATTCCCTGGCCTTCCGCGCCATTGCTGCCGCAGCCATTATCAGCAACTTGGAGAGTACAAACATTGTCGGCTCGTGTCAGGCGCAGGTCGCATTCGGTAGCGTGCGAATGACGCAGAATGTTGGTCACCGCCTCACGGATCACCAGCGCCAGAACTCCTTCCTGGGCGGAGCCCATCTCCAGAGCGTCCAGGGTAGCCGAAGCCTGCACCTTGACGCCCGCCGTTTCAAGCGTGACGCGGGCCTCCGCAATCTCGGCATTCAAACCAGCAGCCCGATAACCCTTGAGTGCGCTCCGCACCTCTGCGAGGGCTTCGCGCGAGATGCGCTCGACCTCGCGAATCTCTTGGACGGCCCGGGTCGGGTCCCTATCCGCCATACGGGAGGCCAGCTCCGATTTAAGGATGATGACCGACAAGGTGTGTCCCAGAACGTCGTGCAGATCGCGGGCAATGCGTTCGCGCTCGGCAGTCTTGGCAAGATGCTCAATCTCTTTCTGCGCGAGGCGGAGCCGGCGATTGGCCGCGAGCCGTTTCGCGTGCTGGATATTCATTGCTCCAATTGCAGCGATCAGGAAAGAGGTTGAAACCCAGAGCCCCAGCGGCAGGTGAGAACTCCACATGACCGCGCTCGCGCTGGCCTCCAGAGTGACCAGGATCGAGACGGCAAGTTCAGTTCCTCCGCAGAACCCCGCGAAAGCAGCGGCGTACACGAAGAATACGCACGCGCCGTAACTGTATGGTATGAATACAACGCCCAACAGGCCAATGCCAGCGATGATCACTACCTTCTCTGTTCGCTTCTTAGTCCGCCCTGCACGGAAATAGAGTGCGAGAAAGACCAGGGTGGCCGCCAAAGTCAGGGCCCATCTTCTGATTGAGAAGTCGTGGAAGGCGGGGTCGAGCACGAAATACAATAGCCAGGCCAGCCAAATGTGCTGCAGCCAGCCCGCCTCACCCTCATCTTCCTTGCGCAGTAATTCCATTGTTACCGCCCAGCATACGGCACTCTAATTTTGGCATTGAATCGTCAAAATGGTAATAGTGCTTGCCGGAAGTGCAATCCTCGGATCCTACACCAGTCTCCATTGCTTGCAAGCGGCCCGACTAGTACAGGGTGTCATCAATCCGGTGTGACAAATGTCATTTTTCCGCTTTAGGAGGAGTTCGAGCGCGGCGGTGAAGCCTCACGATCCAGTCGCATGACGATTGTCATTGAAAAAACGTGACTCCCCACACTTATCACGGGATAAAGAACAACCGAGAATGGCAGTCGAAAGGATTAAAGTTCGACCAATAAGGATACTCGCTTATGAAATCTCGTTACGTATTGCCCGTAGTGTTGCTGGGGATCTTGTCTTTGTTTTCGCTGTCGGCCGCACAAGAAGGAGAATTAAAGAATGATCAGCCTTCGGCCAAAACCGCAGCCAGTCCACGATTCGTTGACTTAGTACGTGCCGATTTCTTTGCAGGCATGATGGGAGACCAGGCCCGTTTCGAACGCGCCATGCAGCTCTGCGAAACAACCCTCGCAAAAGAGCCTGAGCAACCAGACGCTATGGTGTGGCACGGTGCGGGGCTTCTTATTCGTAGCGCGCAGGTTATGAAAAAAAGAGACTTCAAGCGATCGGGAACATTGTTTCAAAATGGACTCGACGAAATGGACCGGGCGGTGTCACTGGCGCCCGATGACCCATCTGTCCTCTTACCCCAAGGCGCAACTCTCTTGTCGGTTTCTGCAACTCCGCTTCCGCCCGAACTGTCGAAAAGACTGCTGCAAAAGGGAGTACAAGACTTTGAAAAAGTGCTTAGGCTGCAGGCTGCCTATTTGGCAACCTTGCCGCTCCATGCCCGGGGAGAGCTGTTGTCGGGCTTGGCAGATGGATGGCACCGCCTTGGCGATGAAAATAAGTCGCGTGAATATCATCAGCGAATCGTTAAGGAATGTGTGGGGAGCTCATACGCAAGCAACAGTGAAAAATGGCTGAATAACGAACTGCCCGCTAATTCGCGCCCAACCTGCCAGGGATGCCATGTCAAGTAAGTGTGTTCGAGGGCGGGTGGGCCACTTTAACGACGAAGTATAACGCGGGTTTGTCTTTAACATTGTTTGAAATAACTGGGGGTGCGCCACTTCTCACGCTTTTTGAGAAGTGGCCTGCGTCGCTGCCGCCATCGCCCAGGTTATGGTTGTCCGGCCGGATGGCCCACGTCTCGCCGCGAGTATAAGGCGACTTTTTCATCACACGCAACCGTGACTACTGTCACAGACGCGCAACTCGGCCCATGCAACAATGATCTCTGACCGGCAAAGCCGGAGCGCAGTCTTCAAGCAGATCCGAGAAGGCGTGGCCCAGTTACTCTTTGATAAACCAAGCTGTTCAGCGAGCGTGAGCGAAGCCAGTGCGTAAACGCGCACGAATCCGACCAAAAACCGCCCCAAAACGGGAATTTAGGCCGAAAATCGGGCTTAAGTCCTTATCCATGTAGTTGTTAGGGGTAAGTCCTTTAAAGTCATAGCGTTGCGGGAAATTGAGGGGGGAGGGGGGAAGGGGGCATAAAGTAATATACTGTGTAATACCCATCCAGTAAACATCCAAAAATGAAGTCACAACCTCCTAAATTTGGAGGCTACTCCGGAACGAAACTCGGCCCAAATAATCCACTACGGTGTGATCCGTTTCGCTTTGAATGCGTAGATGACCGCCAGCAGCGGAGGCGCAAGCAGGAATCCCCAGAACGGAATCACAAATCCGAGAACGATTGGGACAAGAATCGACGCCCACATGGGCACTCGCGCCACGCGGCGCATGATGTAGGGCTGAAGCACGAAGCCATCCACCACAACGATCACCGCATAAAGAATGAGCACGTAGAACGGATGCTGCCAGTCTTGCCAACGGAGCGCAGCAGACAGGACCGGACCAAGCAATCCGAGGATAGGGCCGAAGTGAGGAATGATCTGCACCGCCGCCGCCAGCACCGCCCACAGCGGAGCCCACGGGACGCCAATAATCCACAGGCCAAGCAGCCAGAGGAGGCCGACCGCGAGCGAGTCCTGCAGCTGCGCGATGGCCCAGTGCTTGAGAGCGGAGGCGGTGATGCGGACATGATCGGCTGCGGGCACTGTCTTTGTCGTCTCACTGCGTCGTCTTACTGCGTCATCTCACTGCGGCGGTGTCAGATAGAAAATCTTCGCGCAAATTCTATTGGCAAAGCGGGCGTCGCCCCCGGTTGCGAGCAAACATATCGCGCGACTTCGTTGGCGATGGTATTGATCTCGTCCAAGTCCATTTTCCGGAGTAGTCCCAGAACAAGCGCGGCCGTGAACGAATCACCGGCGCCCACCGTATCGACGACCTTCACTGGGCGAGACGCGCAATCGGACCACCGCACTTCATTATTATCATTATCCTTTTGATAAAGGAGACTGCCATTTGCGCCACGCGTCAATGCGACCAATCGCAAGCCGAACATTTGCGCCAGCCGTTCTATATGATCCTCAGCCGCGCCAGTGAGGTTAAACATGGCTGCCAGAGTTGGCAGTTCGTCATCGTTCAACTTGAGCACATTTGCCCGTTGGAGCGACTGTTCAATCACATCACCCGAATAGAACTGTTGCCGAAGATTAATGTCAAAAACGCGCAGCGCGTCTGCTGGTGCCACCGCGACCAGTTGTTGAATTGTATTGCGCGAAGGTTCGCTACGTTGGGCCAGAGTTCCGAAGCAGATTGCGTGCGCCTCGTTGGCGGTGACAAGCGCCTCCGTTGTTACGGCAATATGGTCCCACGCCACATTTTCCTGGATGGTGAAATGGGCAATCCCATCGTCGGAGAGTGCGACCTTCGCGATACCGGTCGGCGCGCCTTCGTCGATTTGCACACCGGTTTCAGGCAGGCCCATCTCATGAAACCGGCGAATGATTTCGCGCCCATAGTCATCCTTCCCCACGCGCGTGATGACCTGAGCTTGAGCGCCGAGAGCATGCGCGTGATAGGCGAAGTTCGCTGGCGCTCCACCCAACTGTGGTCCGGAGAGAAGCAAGTCCCACAACACTTCTCCCACGCCGATAACGTTAGAGTTCATGGCAAAGTTCATGGTCTATTCGATGCCCAGTTGTTTCTGGATTTGTTCCAGCGGCACGCCCTTCGTTTCCGGAACCATCGTCTTCACCCAGATAAGTTGCAGAACCATCATGCCGGCAAAGAACGAGAAGACGTAACCAGGCGGGAAAACGGAGACCATCTTTGGGAAGAAAGTCGTCAGCAAGGCGGCGAAGATCCAGTGCGTAAAGCTGCCGAGCGCCTGACCTTCGGCACGATGACGGTTGGGAAAGATCTCGGAGATAAAGACCCAGATCACCGCACCTTGACCGATCGCGTGCGCGGCGATGAAGGCGAAGATACAAACCGGCACGATGCTGTAATGCTCCGTGAAAAAAGCCCATGCAACCAGACCGAGCGAGCCGATGTAGCCGAACGAGCCGATAAAGAGAAGCGTGCGACGGCCCAGCCTGTCAATGAGCCAGAGGCCGACAAACGTGAAGATGAGATTGGTAAGGCCGATGCCGACCGATTGGAGCAGCGCTGCTTTCGCACCCAGCCCGGTAAGTTCAAATATGCGCGGCGCAAAATAGAGAATCGCATTGATGCCGGAGAGTTGGTTGAAGAATGCAATCAAGATCGCCAACAGGATCGGTTTGCGGAGACGGCGCGTCCAGAAATGTGTCGACGACGCTTTCTCCGAGGACGCAGCGGTAATCTCGTCCGCCTCGGCTTCGATCTCGGCTTTCGAGGCATCAGGTTCGATGCGGTGCAAGACCTTCAGACCTCCCGCGCGATCTCCCTTCCTGCCCAGCAGCCAGCGCGGACTTTCGGGAAGGCCGAAGCAGAGCAGAGCATAGAGAAGCGAGGGAAACGCGGCGACACCAAGCATCCAGCGCCAGGCATTCTCGCCGACGCCTGCAAGCAGCGCGTTGGACACGAAAGCGATCAGGATGCCAAAAACAATGTTGAACTGAAACATGCCTGCAAGCCGTCCGCGGTATTTGGGCGGCGCAATTTCCGAGATGTAAAGCGGAGCTACTACGGTGGAGATGCCGATGCCCAGACCTCCGATGACACGGGCAGCGATGAAAAGAGAAACATTTGTCGCCAAGCCCGAGCCGACTGCACCGACAAAGTACAGGACGCCGATCCATAGCAGTGTGGCTTTGCGTCCGAAGCGGTCAGCAGGCCATCCGCCGACGAGCGAACCGACGACGGTGCCGTAGAGGGCGGAAGCCATGGCAATGCCGTGGAGGCCGGGACTGAGTCCCCAAAGCGATTGAATTGTTTTTTCCGCGCCGGAGATGACGACCGTGTCGAAACCGAAAAGGAATCCGGCGAGCGCGGACGTGAGCGACCAGAAGAAGACGCGAGCATTCATAGAAAGATGGACCCGATGAGCGCATCCCACGATAAACGCATCGTGGAGGCCACGCAAATGTGCGGTCTGTGCTTCGAGCTTCGAGCCACCGGCGAACAGAAGCAACTGGAGAGATGCGCTCGCAGATGGCACAAATGCAGAATCGAATTGCGGAGTTGGAGGCGCCGCTACCGCTCCTTATTTGGACTTCAGCTTCGCCAATGTATCCTTCACCCGGGGCGCCAAGGAAGAGTCAGGCGCTTCCTTCAAATACTCTTCACATTCCTTAGCGATTTCATCGTCCTTGCCTTTTCCGGTGAGCGCCTGCGCCACGATCAAGTGTGAAATCGCAAACTGCTTGTGGTCGGGAAGAGAAGGTACTTTGCGGGCATTGGCGAGAGCGAGATCGGTTTCGCCGTTTTGCAGCTCCGTGTTGGCGAGCGCGGTTAGGAGCTGCGCGCTTTTCGGCTGGTCGGCAGCCGCGTGCAGCAGGTACGGCTCCGCCTCCTTGTATTGTGTGTTCCCGTAATAGAACTGACCCAAATAGAGATTGGCCTGCTGCACAGTCGGATCAATCTGTGTGGCGCTGCGGAACGCCTCCACGGCGTTCTTGCCGTCCTTCAGTTGGATTTCCACCTGTCCAAGATTATTGAATGCTTCTGCGTATTTCGGAAACGCGGCAATCGCCTTCTGAAAATGAACTTTGGCCTCTTCCCAGTGCTTCTTGTCCATCTCCTTCGAGCCCAAGTTGAATTCCTGCTGGGCAGCCTCTGGGATGACTACAGCGAGAGCCCGGCCGGCGGCATTAGCTTCAGCTTTCTCCGTCAACCGTACCTCTATACGTTCGGTGATATACGGTCCCCCATTGGTGCCGCCCGTTTCAAAGATGTCGCTTTTCGTTGTCTCGATGTTGGGCCCGCTTACCTGCACCTGATAACGCCCACTGCCAACGCCGTCGAAGGTAGCGCCGCCATTTCCATCGGTTGTCTTGATACTCGCCATGCCCCCGCGCGGAGAAATCAGCTCTACCCGCAATCCTGGCGCGGGCCGGTGGTTCTGCTGGTAAGTCACACGCACGCTTACCGTGGTAATTCCGGCAGAAGAACCCGCACTCATGGTGGTCGTCTGCTGTGCGGCACTTACCGCGCAGAGAAAAGCAAGCGCCAGAGTCAGTAACCAAAGATGACTCGATTTCATGACTGTCCCTCCATCCTTGCTGAAAGAAAACCACCTCGCCGTGCGGGAAACATCTCTCCCCGGGCGAACGCTTCGGTAGCGCTAGCTCAGAGACGGACAAATTATAGACCCGAATGGGAACCAGCGGCAGTGATGATTTCGTGCCTCAAAATGGCACGCTACCGCTTGCTTTCCCGCTTGCCGCGAACCTCCAATGCCAGATCAGCCGTTCCAAACAATCCCGTGAGATTGTCGCGCACGCCGAGACGCAAAATGTACCTCCCCGGCGCCAGCCGGATAGGCACATTCATAGGTAGCTCCTGCTGGCGCACCCGTTCGTAAGTCGGCTCCTCGAGGGATGCCTCCGCGGTCTGCACTTCCGCCTTCACAAGCTTGCCTTCGGGAGTGAACACCTGTACCTCAAACTGCAGCGTGGAGTAGTGGAGGTTCCCGGCTTCGGTTTGAAACGAGAGCGTGGAGGGATCCACCGCAAATTCAACCACCGTGTCCGAATCCGGCGCCGGAGGCAGTGCCCGAGCCATGAAGGTCACTTCCGTCGAAGGCAGCGAATTCGCTGTCAAAGCCGCCGTCAGCGTGCGCTCGCCGTTATCCTTTCGCCACTCCGACGGATTCACCGCGAAATATCCGCGGCGGTACCGCAACTGCACGCCCGGCCGGTCCACCTGCAATCTGATTTGGCGAAACTTCCCGCCCCACTTTTTGTTGCTCGGGTAATAGCCGAGCATGTAATAGGAACTCGACTCCCTCAGCGCCGACTGAATGGCATGATCAAGGTCGTTGCTGTTGCCGAAGTAGCGTCCGCCGGTGTCGCGAGCAATCGTTTCCAGAGCGTCGTGCGTGGAGAATCGCTGGAAAGCCTCGCCGCTCAAGGCGCGGTTGTTGTCGATGCCAAGGTGAATCTTGCCTTCCGAATCCCGGCCGCTGAGGCTTGGATCCCCTAGGCTTTCCGGCACCAGCCCGCCAGCATCAATGGTGTACGTAGCCACATGGGCATCGTTCAGCAGATTGATCGTCCGCCGGATTTGATCGCCATAATTTCTTTCTGTCTCCATGCTGCTGGGCGAATCTCCCACTACGGAAAACGGGAACCCCGTTGAAAACCACAGCAGCTCCTTGCGTCCATTCTGCGCGGAGGTGAAGCGGGCAATTTGCTCCAAAGCCGAAAGGGTGGTCGAAATGCGGGTATCGCGCGAGAAGTTTTCCGATTCCCGCTCAAAACGGTCCATCATGTAAGCAATATCTTCGAAAATGCTGGCGTTGCTTCCGCCGGCCGCAAGCGTGGCTGGAAGCCCCGGATCCGGGTCGCTGCCGGTCGGCCCGCCCGTGGCCCGCTGCGGCAAATTGACAGTTGGCGCGGGAACAGAAGCTGACGGCGTTTCCATCTGGCCGCCGCCGCGCGCCAAAGCGGGTGTTTCCGCCAGGTAGTGGTCCAGCGCCGCTCGCAACAGAAGCGGGTCATGGGTGAAATCCTGCAGCACCGTCAGTTTGTTGCCGAGGGCAATCACCGCCAGCTTCGTGTTCGGATCGTATTGCCGAGCCAAGAACTTCAGCATCTGCTGCTTCACGTAAATCCGGTCTTGCGGAGGAGTGTTGAGGCCGTCGAGCAGCAGCACGGCCACGGTGCCGTTTTCTGCATTCGTCTGCGTCACCGCAGGACGGTTGGTCGTCACGTGCAGAGGAAGGACCGGCGGGGGCGCCGGGTTCGAAGGCTCGGAAATGCGCTCGGAGAAGGATGCGATCCGCTGACGAACGCCGTCTTCGGTCACCGTGAAGTCATCCGCTTTCAGGCCCTTGACCGGATGGCCTTCCTTGTCGAGGACAATAGTATCCACCTGCACCATGCGGGTGGTGACGCGCACCACCAGCCCCGGCTCTTCCGGAGGGGGAGAAGGCTGTTGCGCGACAAGCACACCGGCCAAAACCACCAGCACCGTAATCTGCACGACGAATCGCTTCATTGAAGCATGTCCTTCAAGCCGCTTGCCGGTTACTGCTGCGGCAGATGTGGCTTGGGCCTGAGTTTCTGATACATGGCGATGGCCTGGTCTGCGTCGTTGGCGCGCCCTTCGCGCCGGTAGGCGACGCTGAGCTGATAATAAGCGTAATCAGTCGCGTGCAGGCGGATCGAGCTTTCCAGATCCTGAATGGCGTCTTTCACCTTTCCTTGTTCCAACAACGCCTTCCCCAGCTCATAATGAGCATCGGAATGGTTCGGCTGCCGGCTCACGACATCCTGCAATAACGGGATGGCCGCATCTGCCTGATGCATCTGCAGCCGCACGTATCCCAACTGGTACTCCGCCGGGATATAGCCGGGATTCACCGATAGCTCCTGCTGAAATTGATCCGCTGACGCGTCCAGCTTTCCCTGCTTGAGTGCCACCATTCCCGAATCATAGTGAGCCTCGGCGATGTGCGGATCGAGCTGCAGTGCCCGCGCAAACTCTGCCAAAGCCTCGGGATAATTCTGCTCCTGGGTGTAAGCCTGGCCCAGCATCAGGTGTACGGCCGGCACGTTCTGATCCTTTTCCAGCATCCGGGAAAACACGCGCGCGCCGTCCTTGGCGTTACCGCTGCGCACCAGCGACACGCCGGCCGCGTAGAGCAGACCCGCGTTGTCCGGCAACTGGTCGAGGACCGGGCGCAACGTCTCCGCGCTCTCGGCGAACTTATCGCCCATGTAGTAGCAGAGGCCCAGCATCTCGCGGATGGAGAGATCATTCGGTGTGCGGCGCAACTCCCGCGCCAGCGGCCCGGCGGCTTCGTCGTATTTCTCCGCACGAAACGCGGAGACGCCCCAGTTGCGATCCAGGCTGGGGATGGAAGGCTCCCATTTCGCCGCTTGCGAAAATTCCTCGGCGGCCTGCTTGTTACGCGAGGCACGCCCGTCAATCACCCCCAAGTTGTGATACGCCTGCCCCAGCAGAAGCGACACTGATTTCGTGTACGCAGCCTCCGCTCTGCCGTCGGATGGTTCGGAGTTTCCGGGCCGCAGCATCATGGAGCGAAGATCCTGCTGATTAGAGTCACCGTTCGCCTTCCCGGTGTCGCTCCCGGCCGCGCTTGCCCCATCCTTCTGAAGCGTGGCGCGAATCCGCTGCGCCTTGGCCGACTCTGCGGCGGCCTCCTCGTTCTTACCCAGCTTGCCCAGCGCTTCCGCGAGGCCCTCGTAGGCGCCCGCCATCGGGGCATCCATCTGTTGCGCAGCCGGCGTCAGCTTGATGACGGAGCGATAGGCGTCCGCCGCCTTTGCCCATTGCTGCTCGGACGCGTAACACTGGCCGAGATAGAAAAACGCTCGTGGGTCCTCAGGTTGACGCTTGATGGCTTCTTGCAGCGAGGTTTCCGCTTTGGCTAATAGCGACTGGCTCTCGCCCCGCGAAACGTCAGGCGCCTGCGCACTCAATACTGAGGCTAGCCCCAAATAAAAATGAACTTGCGGGTACTTTGGGTCCAGCGCAGCCGCGCGCTCGAATTCTCTTGTCGCCAGCTGTGGATAGCCGGTCGCCACGAAGGCCCGCCCGATCAATACGTGCAACTGCGCGCCTTCAGGCAGGGAGTTCTTCATCTCGTCGAAGAGCACAGTCGCCAGCGACGTCTTCTTTAGTTCCAGATCGGCCAGGGCAAGGCTGTACGCTATGTCAAAGTCGGTGGTCAGGCCCAGCGCCGCGTGCAGCTCGTCGGCCGCGGCCTGATAGTTCCCCTGCAAAAAATCAATTTTGCCGAGCAGGGCGCGGGCGCGGAAATGGTCCGGATTCTTCTGCAGCACTGCCCTCGCGTCCGTTTCCGCTTTCGGCATGTTCCCCGAATAAAGCTCGGTGATGGCGAGGTCCACGGCGGGATCCGGATCATCCGGGTCCGTCGCCATCGCCTTCTGGAGCAACTGCTCCGCGGCGGGATAATCCTGCCGAGCAGCGCGAAGATTGCCCAGATGGTCGAGTCCGATGGCAATGGCCCGCCGATATTCCTTTGCCGCGCTGTCGAAATTTCCGGCCAGTTGATAGGTCTGCGCGGATTCGAAATGCTGTTGCGCGGCGTCGGTTTTGGGCGCCGCGCTTCCGGGGGCAGGTGCAGCGCTCGTGGCGGCGGACTCCGCTTTTTTGGCTGGCCTCTGCGCGGCAAGAGCGGGCATTTTGAGCGCCAATGCAGCGGCAAGGAATATTCCGCGGCTGATTCGGAGCGGCATCATTGTGGAGGAGACTTCGTATTCGCGGATTTCGGTAATATCTCGCGCTTCAGTTTGTCATTCGCAGCCTGGTGCAATTTCTCGTATATCTCGGTTTGCGTTTTTGCCTGCTCGGTCATTCCCAGCCGCGCATAGACCAGCCCCAACTGATAGTGTGTTTGCGGAACATCGGGCCGCAGTTTCAACGCGATTTCCAGGGCCGTGCGCGCCCCAGCGATTTCTCCCTGACGCAGCCGGATGACACCCAGCTCTTGCTGGGCGCCGGCGTGGTTAGGGTCTGTCTTCACCACCTCTTCCAAACCCTTGCCGGCCGCGTCAAAATTTCCCTCGCGCTCATCGAGCATCGCCAGGTAATAGCTCGCGTCATTGTTCTTAGGATCGAACTGCAGGCTGCGGGTGAACTCCTGCCGTGATTCGGCTTCGTTCCCTTCGTCGTAATCAATCATGCCCAACAGAAAGAGCGCGTGCGGATCGTTGGGCCGCTCCGTCACCATCTTCCGCGCAAGCGGATCCAAGATTTCCTGGAACCGCTGCGTCTCCTGCAATACCCTGCCATAGACGTACTGCGCGTCCGGATTGTTGGGTTCGAGTTCGTAAAGGCGCTTGGACGCCAACCTGGCGCGCTCGAGCTCCCCGATTTGCATATATTCGACCGCCAGCTTCATGAGCACCGCGGGATCGTCCGGCTTGACCGCATCCGCGCGCTTCAGCAGCTCTACCGAATCTTTCCAGCGGTTCTCCTCGGCGGCAAAGCGACCGGAATCGAAGAGGATGTCGAACGATTTCGGCTGCATGTGCAGCGCCTCCGCCAATAACTGGCTAGCTTCCGCTCTCCGCCCCTCGGCTACACGCACCCGCGCCAGCACGTGCACGTAATCGCCACCGGGCTTCGCTGGGCGGATCGCTTGCATCAACTTCGACGCGTCCTCAACATAGCCGTTGTGCAGCAGCACCGCTACGAAATCGAGCGCTGTTCGCTGCCTCGCTGACGGCAGGCGCAATACCTGCGAGATCAGGGGAGGGACCTTGCCGGGCTGCGCGAGTTCGAAGTAATCATGGGCCAGCAGCGGAAGCACATCGGCTGGGCGCGATGTCGCTGGAATGCGCTCCACCGCCGCCACCGACTCCTGATACTTGCCAGTCTGCTCGTACAGCGTAGCTAGCGCCAGGTTGGCATCGCGATCGTGAGGCGCAATCTTCGCTATAGCCTCGTGAGCCGCGACCGCCTCCGCCGCTTTTCCATCTGATTGGTACAAAGCTCCGAGCCTGCGTTGTGCCTCCAGGCTGGAAGGATCAATTTCAAGCACGCGATGAAACAGCGCCTCCGCCTCTGCATTGCGCTTCTCGCGGACGCGCAGATCGCCCATCAGCTCCAGCGCCCAGACTTCGTCCGGATGAGCCGTCAGGACGTCCCAAAGCTGCTTCTCGGCGGCAGGTAATTGACCGTGGCGGATGAGCTCAACAACTCGACTCTTGGCGGGGATTTCAGCGATGACAACGGAGGCGAGGACGAAGACGACCACAGCGAGCGCGGCTGGCCGCCGAATTCTGCACTCACTGTTTACTGCGCGGCTGACCACCGACCAGGCCCCATTTCCGTATGAGTAATGGACTTGCACTCAATTAAAAAGGCGGGCTGGACCGAAGTCAAGCCCACCTTTTGCTTAGCCCGATGCGCGAGCGCCTTAGAAGATCAACTTCAGGGCGTACTGAATCTCGCGGTTACCCAGATTGTTGGAGAACGGCGTGTTGCCGAAAGTCGATCCACCCACCAGCTGAGATCCCGTTACGACGCCGTTCACGACCTGCCCGCCAGCGGCAGTGTATTTCAGGTTCGTGTTGCTATCTAAGCTGGAGCTGCCGTAGCGGAACATCGGATGGTTGAACAGGTTGAAGAACTCCAGGCGGAATTGCAGTTTGGTACTCTCGCCCAGGATCTTCGGCAACCCCCAGTTCTTGTCGAGCGCGAAGTCCACATCCCGGATGTTCGGGCCATGGCACTGTCCAGTTTGGGACTGTGGCGGTTGGCCGAGAACATAACCGTTCATGGTGAAGGCATTGGGGTTGATATACCGCAGATTGTTTCCGCTGAAGCAGGACTGCCCCGGCACCATCGACGGACGAACGCTAAGATTCGTGTAGGCGCCGTTGCCCACCACCCCCCACGGATCCGCTCCAATGGTCCCGCTGCAGGGTACTCCACCGGCGAGAGAGACGCAGTTGGTGCCTTGCAGTGCGCCCCCGATGGTGAGGGCATTGCCGGTTGCAAGGCTCACTACCGTGCTGGTCTCCCATCCACCGGCAGCGGCTTTCAGAAAGCCATTCCGCCCTTCGAGGCCGGGCAGGTTGTAAACCAGACTAGACGAGAAAACGTTCGGCCGGTCGAAGTTGGACAGTCCACGGCTGGCGCGCGGATTGTAGAGGTCCGCAATCCCGTCCTGGTTATTGGGGTAATCGCCTTCGGTGTTGGCGATGTTCTTGGACCAGGTATAACTCGCCTGGAAGATCGAGTTATGCGACATTTTCTGCGTAAACATGGTCTGCAGTGAGTGGTAAATGGAATCGCCTGCATGGGTCCATTGGTAGATCGATTTGGGCGCGCCTCCTCCCCAGAGTTTGCCGAAGGGGAACAGGCCGACGGCATTGTCCCCAGCCGCGCGGGTAATCCAAGCCAGACGGTTCTGTGGCGGCAGTTGATTAATATCCTCGTAGGTCGCGAGGTGAATGCCGCGCAGGCCAACGTAACCGAGCTCCAGCTTGGCATTGCGGTACAGCTCGACTTCAGTTGTCAGGTTCCACTGCCAGCTATTGGCAAGGTTCGTGCTCAGCTGTACGCTTTGGGTGGGCGTACCGCCGGGGGAGTTAAAGTCGTTCATGTTCACGCCTTGTGTATAGGTGGGACCGTCGAGCGTGCGCTCAGGGCCGACGCCGACCGTGAACGGGGGATTTGCGCCGACGAGCCGGGTGCTAGTGCCGCTGATCGGATCGCGAGTGAAGAACTGCCCAACCCCCGCCCGCAGCACAAACTTCCCGTGGCCGAATGCGTCCCATGCGAAACCAACGCGCGGCGCAATCAGGTGGTAGTTTGAGGGAACAATGCTGCGATTCTTGGAATAAACACCTCCAGCGAAGCCAAGTTTCGCACAATCATTAGGCGCCCCCGCTGCCAGTACAACGCCGTTGCAGGGAGAATTGCCGAGAGCAGCGTTATAAGCAGAGGGCTCAAAGCTGGCCAGCTTGTTGTCGTCGAGCCATGCGTCAGGCATGAACGACCAGCGGAAGCCGTAATCCAGGGTCAAGGTCCTGGTTACCTTCCAGGTATCGCCAAAGTAGAACTCGGTATCGCGCCAGCGAGGATCGCTGATAGGGTTTCTCCCATTCTCGTTCACTCCCCAGAGTGCGTTCAACAGGATCGTGTCCGACCACTGGTTGCCTGTCGGGCTGCCCCAGGCAAAGCCGTTAAAGGTCTGCCCACCTTTCGAGCCCGGTACCCCCCCCCCATTCGAGAGCTCGGGCTTTCCGCCATTAACGATACCCGCCCCGCCCCACATTCCGCCGGCCTCTTCGCCCTGTTCCTCGTCCTTGGCGTTATGGTCGTAGAGCACGCCCATCTTGAAGGTGTGTTTGCCCTTGGAGATGGAGAAATCATCTTTCCACGTGTATAGGTCCTGACGGTTGCCCCACGGTCCGAGGGAGCCGATATACGTTCCGCACCAGCAAATCTGTTGTGGAAGCTGGCCGGAGTGGAGCTTGCCGCTGGTTGGGAAAATCAGGGGCATGGCGGAAACGATCTTCTGCTGCAGTTGAGGATTATCGCCGGCCTGGGTGATGTTGATGCGGTTGGCCCCCCAGGAGAAGGCAAAGTCGTTGACCTTGTTGGAGCCGATGGTCGTGGTCAATTTGGCCACCAGCATCTTGCTGGGCTGCGACCATGCATCGCTCACTGCCGGAAAGTTCGAGTCGCCCCACAGCCCGCCTTCTTCATATCCGTGCAGCGGATTCTCCCAAGACTCATTGGTGAAGTTAATCATTAAAGTCGTTCTCTTGGTGATGTTCAAGTCACCGCGAACGTTCTCTTCGCGCCAGTTCAGCGGAATTCCCACCTGTGATACCCAGTCCTGCTGGGCACAGAGATTGCTGATGTTCGGGGCTGGAAGCTGGGAAAGATAAGCCTGGCCGGCGGGGCTGAGTCTAGCGGAGGGAATAACGTAGCCCGCACCAGTTGGCTGACCGGTAATTGGGTTAACCCCAAATGGAACCGTATACGTGTCTTTCGTGGGGTTTCTTGGGTCTACATAAGTTGTGCTCTGGTCAATGGGCATCCCTGGCCCGCCGCAGGGGACCGAAGCGCCCGAAGCGGTTTTTGTCAGATTCCAGGTTGTCGGATCAGTAGGATTAATAACAGCACCGGCCGCAATCCTGGCCGCCGCCAAGTCGTTGAAATTGCCTCCAAGCTCCGCTGCCGTCGGGAGCCAATTCTGCCGCACCTGGCCGCGGCGCTCTTTGTTCCACTCTTCCGACCAGAAGAAGAAGGCCTTATCCTTCTTGATCGGCCCGCCTATGGTGTAGCCGTAGTCATTGCGGCGCAGATAGTTCTTCTTTCCGCAGATAGGATCGCCGACGACACAGTTCGCTTTCTGCTGGCCGAGGAAAAAGTTTGCGGCATCGAGCTTATCGTTGCGGCCGTAATAGTAGGCATCGCCGTGAAACCCGTTCCCGCCCGCTTTGGTGACGAGGTTGATCTGTGCGCCGCCGGCACCGCCATACTCAGGGCCGTAGCTGTTGCGCAGGATCTTAAATTCCTGGATCGCGTCTACCGAGGGATAGACAAGAATGGTGCGCTGCGAGCCTTCGTCATTATTGTTACTCCCGTTCACCTGCCACTGGTTGGCATTGGCCGGCGCGCCGCTGAAGGAGATATCAACTCCCGCCAGCAGGCCCTTGTTCTTGTTGTCGAATCCTCCTCCAACTGCAACGCCCGGCATCAGCGTGGTCAGCTCGATGAAGTTGCGGCCGTTCAGCGGCAATTGGCTCACCTGCTCGCTCAGCATGACGCCGCCCACTTCGCCGTTCTCCGTGTTCAAAAGGACCGCCTTCGCCTCCACGGTCACCATTTCCGTGGCGGCGCCTATCTCCAACGCCAGGGTGGGCGTCGTCACCGTGGCAACGTGCACTGCCACATCCTTCTGCGACAGCGCCTTGAACCCTTCCTTTGTCGCACTGATCGTGTAGGTTCCAACCGGCAGGTTGAGAAAGCTGAAATTGCCCTGCGCGTTCGAGGTGGTCTTGCGCACAGCTCCGTTAGTCTGGTCAGTCAGCGTCAGGGCGCAGCCTGGAAGCATAGCACCGCTCTGGTCAGTGACCGTTCCGTCGATATCGCCGGTGGTCTTCTGGGCAAACGACAGCGGCAGAAATGTGACTAAGGAAACAGCTAGAACGGCGATGAGCTTCAACATGGAACCCATAGACCCCTCCGGGAAGAACGGTTTGAGTGAAGGCTTCACTTTGCACGGTTAATACTTTAGTACTAACTTAAGATGGGAAGCATTTAACGGCAAGCGGCATTGTATTGTCAAGCTAAAAAAACGATATTCTAGCGGCGGCGCTGCTTTCATATTTCCATATTTTCCATATTTCCATATAACGATATCTCCGTATAACTATATCTCCGCGATCGGGTCTATCCGGGCGTTTCA
>Ga0307477_10000138_pt1 | contig 101369 bp, 82 predicted proteins | sample atmos_gasesECM2C_FD_203316 | JGI IMG/M metagenome (GOLD analysis project Ga0307477, IMG submission 203316) | Hardwood forest soil microbial communities from Morgan-Monroe State Forest, Indiana, United States - atmos_gasesECM2C_515 | ecosystem: Environmental > Terrestrial > Soil > Temperate... | reverse complement strand
CCCGCCGTTTCTTTCGAGCAGGTACGCAACCGCATCGAGGCCGACCTCGGCATGGGGCTCTTCGACGCCTACGCCGAGTTCGACCCCGAGCCGGTCGGGCGCGCCTCGATCGCGGTGGTGCACCGGGCCCGGCTGCACGACGGGCGGGTCGTCGCGGTGAAGGTCCTGCGGCCGGGCATCGACCGCCTCGTGGCCACCGACCTCGACCTGCTCCAGCCCCTGCTCGAGCTGGTCGCCCGCCAGACTGGCGACCAAACGGCCGGGTCGCTGCTGCAGCTGTTCGACGGGTTCCGGGAGCAGATCGGCGAGGAGCTCGACCTGCGCAACGAGGCCCGCGCCATGGTGCACTTCAAGCGTCTGCTCGCCGGCGTCGACCTGCCGGCGGTGGTCGTCCCCGAGGTCTTCCCCGAGCTCGTCGGGCCCAACGTGCTCACCATGGAGTTCCTCGAAGGCGTTCCCATCGACGACCTCGCCCGGGCGGCGGACTACGGCGTCGACCCGGCTCCGCTGGTCGAGCAGGTGGTGCGGGGGTTCTTCCTCATGACGGTGCGGTGGGGGGCGTTCCACGGGGACGTGCACGCCGGCAACCTCTTCTTGCTGCGCGACGGCCGCATCGGCGTCCTCGACTGGGGCATCGTGGGCCGCCTCGACCACGACACCCATCGGTTCGTCATCCGTCTCCTCGAGGCCGTCCTTGGGGACGAATCGGCGTGGGACGACGTGGGCGCGCACATGGTGAAGGTGTACGGCGCGGCCATCAAAGAAGGGCTCGGTCTCGACGACGAGCAGGTCGCGGTGTTCGTGCGCAGCATCATCGAGCCGGTGCTGCTCCGTCCCTTCGGCGAGGTGAGCCTGGGGGAGATCCTCGCCGCCCCTCAGGCCCAGGTGGCCCGGGCGCGGGGCATCGACGCCCACAACCGCTCGGCGCGCGCCATCGTCGCCCGGCTCCGGGCGCAGCGCCGCATGCGCCGGCTGGCCGAAGCCCACGGCGCGGTTGCGTCGGACTTCGACCGGGGCACGTTCCTGCTCGGCAAGCAGCTCATGTACTTCGAGCGGTACGGGAAGCTGTTCATGGCCGACACGCCGTTGCTGTCCGACAAGGATTTTTTGACGTCGCTCCTCGCCGGCGTGCGCCGGTGAGTGGACGAGAGCGAGCCAATGGACAGCACCGTCGTCGAGATCGACACGACCGGCCGCGAGGTCGTCGACCTCACCGATGACGTCGAGTCGTTCTGCCGGGGCCGGGGCGACGGGCTGTGCTCGGTGTTCGCGCCGCACGCCACCGCCGGCGTCGCCCTCACGGAGACCGGGTCGGGGTCCGAGGCCGACCTGGCGCGGCTGCTCGAGCGGTTGCTCCCGCGTGACGACCGCTACCGGCACCGTCACGGCTCACCCGGGCACGGGGCGGACCACCTGCTTCCGCTGCTCGTCTCGCCCTCGCTCGTGCTGCCCGTCCTGGCGGGCCGGCCCGCCCTCGGGACCTGGCAACGGGTGGTGCTCGTCGACACCAACGCCGACAACCCCCGCCGCCGGGTGCGCCTGAGCTTCGTCTCCGACGGGGTGTCGAGCCCCTCCTGAGAGGGTCGAGCCCGTCCTGGGAGGCGTACGGCCCGAGCGGCTTGTGGGGAGGTGCGCACCGGTCGAGGATGGCGCCATGACCGACCACGCCACCTCGTCCCCGGACTACACCCACCTGGCCAGAGCCCTGACGCAGACGCTGCACCTGGCCGCGCCTCCGATCGCCATCACCTTCGGGAGCGAAGCGCCGCCCGGCGTGCTCGCCTTCGACGCGCCCATGTCCGAGCCGGCCGCCGACGGCCGGGCGGGCCGGGTGTCGGCGGGCTGTGTGTTCTGGGTGCGCGCCACGGAGCGCACCTTCGCCACGGTGCCCGAGGACCACGGCAACTGCTCGGTCGGGCGCTACACCCACGGCCTCGCCACGATGGAGGAGATCGCCGGCAACTCCGACGTCGCCGCCCTGCTCGAGTCGGGGTGGGTGGACGCCGACGCGGTCGGTGCCATCCCCCGGGTGGCCGACCGAGCCGAGGTGATCACCTACGGCCCGCTGGCCGACGCGATCGTCGAACCCGACGTGGTCCTGCTGCGCGTGAACGGCCGCCAGATGATGGTGCTGTCCGACGCCCTTCCCGGCATGCCCATCGAGGGCAAGCCGCAGTGCCACATCGTCGCCCGGGCGAAGCAGCACGGCGAGGTCGCCGCCAGCGTGGGGTGCGCGTTGTCGCGCGCCCGCACTGGCATGCGACCCGACGAGATGACCGTCGCCATCCCCGGCCCCCGTCTGGCCGAGGTCGCCGACGCGGTCGACCGGGCGGCGTCGGTGGACGCGGTCGTGGCCAAGTACGCGGCTGAGGACGCCCGCCGCTTCGTGAGCTGAAGGGCCGTTACGGCACGATCACCGTGACGGTCTGGGACTGCGGGCCCTGGCCCTGTGAGTCGTAGTCGGCCACGGTGTAGCGGTGGGTACCGCGGGGGACCCTCGTCTGGGTGAACGTCGTCGGCGCTGAGCGGGGCCACCCGCCGGCCCAGTACTTGCGACCGTCCCGGTAGGAGTTGGCGCCGAGCGCTCCCGCTCCGTTCGTCCACGTGAGCGTGACCCTCGACCCCTGCACCGACGCCTGGAGATTCGTCGGCGCGCCGGGCTGACCGGTGAAGGTGTAGTGGTCGGACGACGAGGTCGCAGACGTCCCGCTCGGGGTGGTCACGGTGACGTCGACCGTGCCCGATCCCGGAGGCGAGGTGGCGGTGATCGAGTTGGGACCGTTGACGGTGAACGCGGTGGCCGCGCCGGTCCCGAAGGCGACCGACGTGGCCCCGGTGAAGGCCGACCCGGTGATCGTGACCTGCGCCCCGCCCGTGACCGGCCCGGTGGTGGGAGTCACCCCGGTGACCGTCGGCGGTGGGGACCGCGGGTCGGCGAAGATGAACTGATCGGCGGTGCTCGGCGCGGACGTGCCGTCCGGTGTCGTCACCTCGACGTCCACGGTGCCGGCAAGGTGGGGGGGAGCGATGGCCGTGATCGACGTGGCGAGCGGCGTGACCGACAGGTTGCCGACGTGCACCATGCCGGTGAAGTTGAGGAAGGTGCCGTTGCGGGCGAGGTCGCAGCTGCCCCGGAACCCGACCAGCCCGGCCACCTGGGGCCCGACGTTCGACGTGTCGGAGCCGGCGAGCATCCAACCGGCGGGCTCGGTGGCTCCCACCTTCCAGATCTTCATGGCGAAGCTCGTCGGGTTGGTGCCCGTGATCTGTCCCTTCACGTGATAGGCGTAGGGCGCTCCGGCCGGGAAGTCGGCGGTGGGGTCGATCCCGGTGTTCACGTTGAGGCGGAACGCACCGCCCGTCGGGTTCGTCCCCGCGCTCTGCGCCCGCAGCATGAGCACGGGGTGCCCGCTGTTGGCGTCCCAGCTCGCACTCATGCGGTAGTAGGAGCGGTCGGTGTCGTTGGCGTTCTGGAAGCGCGCCACGACCCCGCCGAGCAGTCCCCCGAAGTTGGGCGTGCCGGAGGGGAGGGCCTTCAGGTTCTGGGTCCAGGACAGGTCGAACCCGAACTGGAAGTTGAGGGCGCTCGTGGGAACGGTGAGCACCTGCTCGGCCTGCGTGTAGCGCGCCGATCGGATGGCCATGACGCCGCTCGCCCCGTCCACGGACTCGGAACCCGTCGCACCGCCGCCTTTCTGCACGGTCCAGGCGCCACCCTGATCCGCGCTTCCCCATCCGCTCGTCACGGTGCGGGCGAACTGGTCGGCCACGTACGTCGACTGGGAGGTGGTGAAGCTCGTGGCGTCGACCGTCCCGAACTTGACCGCGGTCGCGCCCGCCAGGTTGGCGCCGTCGATGGAGACGGTCGTGCCTCCGGAGGTCGGGCCGTCCGAGGGTGAGAGCTGGGTGACGGCCGGGCCGGGTTGGGCGGCCGCCGGGTCGGTCCCGAGCCAGGCGCCGGCGACCGTACCGAGAACGAGGGCCCCGGAGGCGACGCGCCACGCACGGCGCCACGGACCGCGTCGTCCGACCCGGCGCGTCGCGCCGGGGTCGTCGTCGGCGCATCGCGCCGCGCTCGTCGCGCCGATGAATGGATCGAAATCCGGGATCGTGGGCATCCAGGCTTTTCTCGGCACGCACCGAGGCGACATTGAACGAACGACGCAGGAGATCGCGCTGTCGGACAAACATGCAGTTCACGCGCTTGACGCTCGCCGCGTCCACCACGGTGCGAGGTGGAGTGCGACCACCAAGGGCGCGAAGACGTGCGTGCTCTCACCCGGGTGGGCGGCTGGCCACGCCCCCGAGGACGACGTCAGCGCCGCGTTCGCGCCGTGGGTACGACTCGACCGTCGGTACGCCCTGAGTGTCAGTACGACCTGAGCGTCAGTACGACTTGGGCAACTGCAGGGTGTGCTGGGCCACGAAGTTGAGGATCATCTCGCGGCTGACCGGTGCGGTCCGCAGCAGCCGCGCCATGCCCCACATGTCGGCCAGGCCGAACTCCGACGACAGGCCGTTGCCGCCGTGGGTCTGGATGGCTTGGTCGAGGGCCCCGAGGGCGGCCTCCGCCGCGGCGTACTTGGCCATGTTGGCGGCCTCGCCCGCCTCGGCCGACTCGGGGTCGTGGTCGTACGCCCACGCCGCCTTCTGGCACATGAGCCGGGCCAGCTCGACCTCGATCTTGGACTTGGCGAGGGGGTGGGCGATCCCCTGGTGCCGGCCGATGGGCGTGCCCCACACCACCCGGTCGCGGGCGTAGGCGGCCGCCTTGTCGAGGGCGTAGCGGCCGATGCCGTTGCCCATGGCGGCGGACATGATGCGCTCGGGGTTCAACCCCATGAACACCTGGCGCAGTCCGTCCCCCTCGGTGCCGACGAGACGGTCGGCGGGGACCTCGACGTCGTCGAAGAACAAGGTGAACTGCTTCTCGGGGGCGACGATCTCGACCGGGATGAGCGTCTTGGTGAGCCCGGGGCTGTCCATGTCCACGACGAGGAGCGACAAGCGCGCCCGCCCCGTGCTCTCGTCCACACCGGTGCGCGTCACCACGAGCGCGGACTCCGACTCGTCCGCGCCCGAGATGTAGTACTTGGTCCCCCGCACCCGGTAGACGTCGCCGTCGCGCCTGGCGGTGGTCGAGATGTTGTGGGAGTTGGACCCGGCGTCGGGCTCGGTGATGGCGAACGCCATCTTGAGCGTGCCCGAAGCGAAGCGCGGCAGCCACCGCTTCTTCTGCTCCTCGAGCCCGAAGCGGGCGATGATCGTGGCGCAGATGGCCGGCGACACGACGAGGAGCAACAGCGGGCAGCCGTGCGCGGCGAGCTCCTCCAACACGATGGCGAGCTCGCTGATGCCCATGCCGCCGCCGCCGTACTCGGCCGGCACGTTGACGCCCAGATACCCGCCCCGGGCGAGCTCGTCCCACAGCTCCGGTGTGCGGCCCCCGGTGCGGGCGCGACCGGCGAAGTAGGCATGGCCGAACTTCGACGCGATGGCGCCCACCGCGTCGCGCACCATGCGCTGCTCGTCGGTCTCGCGGAAGTTCACGGCTCGGTCTCGCGGAAGTTCACGGATCGAGGAGGCGCACCGGGACGTCGACGAGGCGCGACCTGAGGTACTCGCCCAGGCTCTTCGCCTGCGGGTCGGGGCGGGTGGACGACGCGACCCCCTCGCCCAGCAGGCCGTGGACCACGAAGTTGAGCGCGAGCAGGTTGGCCAGCTCGTAGCGGTCGACGGCCAGGGTCTGCGCCTCGGGCAGGAGCTCGCGCAAGCGCGCCGTGGTGAGCTCGTCGCGCAGCCACGCGAACGCGTCGGCGGTGCGCGCCCACAGCCCCACGTTGGCGTTCCCGCCCTTGTCGCCCGACCGCGCCCCGGCCACGACGCCGAGCGGCACGCGCCGGGTCGGCTCGGCCCGGGCGACCGGCGCGTCGGCGACGACCCCGATCCGGCTACCGCTACTGCCCGGGGGACCACCGGTGGGCGCCGCCTCACCGACGGGTGCCGTACCGACGACGTCCACCTTGCGCCCGTCGTGGTGCACGACCGTTTCGTGCACGGCGCTCCGGGGGACGAGGGTGGGCCAGAACACGCCGTAGGCGGTGCCCTCGGACGGGGGGGCGGTCAGGTAGAAGCCGGGATAGCTGGCCAGCGCCAGCTCGGTGACCGCCCCCGAGAACCGGCGGCCGACCTTGTCGGGGTCGGGGTCCTTGACCGTGACCCGCAGCTGGGCGCTCGCCTCCTCGTTGGTGGGCGCGTCGGGACGGTCGGTGCGCACCAGGCGCGTGTCGAACTCGGCGTACCGGTCGGCGCCGCCCAGCGACTCCTCCAGGGTCCGGCGCACGAGGGCCGCCTTGTCCTCGACGTCGAGCCCGGTGAGGACGAAGGTCATGGTGTTGCGCCACCCGCCGAGCAGGTTGACGGACACCTTGAGCTTCTCGGGCGCGGGGAAACCCCGCACCCCCGACAGCCGGACGCGGTCCGGGCCGACCTGCTCCAGTTCGATGGTGGAGAAGTCGGCCACGACGTCGGGGTTCTCGTAGCGGGGGCCGCCGATCTCGTACAGGAGCTGCGCGGTGACGGTGCCGACCGAGACGAGGCCGCCCGTGCCCGGGTGCTTGGTGATCACCGCCGAACCGTCCTCGGCCATCTCGGCGAGGGGAAAGCCGGGGTGCTCGAGGCCGGGCACGTCACGGAAGAAGGCGTAGTTGCCTCCGGTCGCCTGGGCGCCGCACTCGAGGACGTGGCCGACGGCGACCGCGCAAGCCAGCCGGTCCCAGTCGCCGCGGTCCCAGCCGAAGCGCCACGCGGCGGGGCCGACCACCAACGACGCGTCCGTGACCCTTCCCGTCACGACCACGTCCGCCCCTCCCGCCAGGGCCTCGGCGATGCCGAAGCCGCCCAGGTAGGCGTTGGCGCTGACCGGTTCCGAGCCCGCGTCGGCGAGGGGCCGGCCGGTGTCGAGATGGGCCAGCTCGTCGCCGGCCTCCTGGAGCGCGCCGAGCTCGCCCAGGATGTCGTCGCCCTCGACGTGCGCCACCACGGCGTCGATGCCGAGCTTGTCGGCCAGCTCGCGCAGTCGCTGCGCCAGGCCGGCCGGGTTGAGGCCGCCCGCGTTGGCGACCACCTTGATGCCGCGCTCGACGCACGTGCCGAGGACGTCTTCCATCTGGCGGTAGAAGGTCCGCGCGTACCCGAGGGTGGGGTCGCGCTGGCGCGCCTTCCACAAGATGAGCATGGTGAGCTCGGCCAGGTAGTCGCCGGTGAGGACGTCGACGGGACCGCCCTCCACCATCTCGTGGGCCGCGGCCAGGCGGTCCCCGTAGAAGCCGGAGCAATTGGCGACGCGCAGCACGTTGTCCGTCATGGCTTCGTCTCTTCGTGGGCGCTCTCTTCGCGGACGCCTTCTTCGTGGACCACGACGAGGAGCCGTCCCGCCTCCACCTGGTCGCCCGGCGCCACGTGGACCTCGGCCACCGTGCCCGCCGCCGGGGCGCGCACCTCGTGCTCCATCTTCATCGCCTCGATGGCCACGAGCGTGTCACCGGCGGCGACGAGATCGCCCGCCGCCACGGCCACCTTCACCACCGTCCCCGGGAGCGGCGCCACGAGGGCCCCCTCCGCCAGCTGCGCGCCGGGGAGCGGGAACCGCTCGACCTCGGTCAGCACCGACGCGCCGTCGGGCCCGTCCACCCACGTCACCCCATCGACGCGCTGCACGTCGTAGCGCCGCGCCACCCCGTCCACGGCGAGCACCACGGCGTCGGGGGTACACGACACCACCGACACGTCGTCGCGGGGCGACCCGTTCACCGCCACGGACACGCATGTGCCGGTGCGGTCGAATTGGTAGGCGACGTCGATGCGCGCCGCACGTCCGGTGAGCGCGCCCGTCTGTGGCGCCGAAGGGTTGTTGCGCCAACCCGACGGGATCCCCGCCAGCACCGGCGCGTGGGCCCGGCGCTCGGCCTGCGCGGCCAGCGCGCCCGCCACCGCGTGCAGCTCCTCCGCCGCGGCGTCGGCGAGGGGCGCACCCAGAACGGCCGGGTCGTGGCGCTCGAGGAACCCGGTGTCGATGTCGCCCGCCAGGAACTCGGGATGGCGCAGGATCCGCACGAGCAGGTCGCGGTTGGTCGTCACGCCGTGGATGCGGGCCCGTTCGAGCGCCCCGGCGAGGGCGCGCGCCGCTTCGTCGCGAGTCGCGCCGTACGCGATCACCTTGGCCAGCATGGGGTCGTAGTACGAGCTGACCTCGGACCCGTCCTCCACGCCGCTGTCGGTGCGCAGTCCGGGCCCGGTAGGGACGGCGAAGCGGTGCAGCCGGCCCGCCGAGGGCTGCCAGTCGCGGGTGGGGTCCTCGGCGTACAGGCGCACCTCGATGGCGTGGCCGCGCAGCACGGCCTCGAGCACCTCGGGCGGAAGGGCGTGGCCGTCCGCCACGAGCAGCTGCAGCCGCACCAGGTCGAGCCCGGTGACGAGCTCGGTCACGGGGTGCTCCACCTGCAGCCGCGTGTTCACCTCGAGAAAGGCGAAGCGGCCGTCCGGCAGGAGCAGGAACTCGACCGTGCCGGCGTTGACGTAGCCGATGGCGCGCGCCGCGGTGACGGCGGCCGCGCCGAGCTCGGCCCGCAGGTCCGGAGTGACCGCGGGGGAGGGGCTCTCCTCCACGATCTTCTGGTGCCGTCGCTGGATCGAGCACTCGCGTTCGAACAGGTGCACGACGTTGCCGTGGGCGTCCCCCAGGATCTGCACCTCGACGTGACGGGGGCGCGCCACGTACGGCTCCAGGAACACCGTCCCGTCGCCGAAGGCCGACGTCGCCTCGCGCCGGGCCGACTCGAGGGCGTCGCCGAGCGCGGCGGGCCCGTCCACCACGCGCATCCCCCGGCCGCCTCCGCCCGCCGAGGCCTTCACCAGCACGGGCCACCCGAGCGCGGCTGCCTGCCGGGACAGCTCCTCGACCGGCCCGTCCGCCCCGCCCGCCGGCCCGTCGGGACCGCCCGCCCGGCCGTCGGGCCCGCCCGAAGGAACCTCCACCGTGGGGAGGACCGGCACCCCGGCCGCCGCCATAGCCGCCTTGGCCGCGAGCTTCGACCCCATGGCCTCGATCACCTCGGCGGGGGGCCCGACGAAGACGAGGCCGGCGTCGGTGCAGGCGCGGGCGAAGCCGGCGTGCTCGGACAGGAATCCGTACCCGGGGTGCACGGCATCGGCGCCGCTCGAGGTGGCCGCGTCCACGAGCAGGTCGGCGCGCAGGTAGGTGTCGGCCGCGCTCGCGCCGGGCAGCCGGACGAACTCGTCCGCCTCGCGCACGTGGGGGGCGTCGGCGTCGGGGTCCGAGCACACCGCCACGCACGTGATGCCCATGGCGCGCGCGCTCCGCATGACGCGCCGGGCGATCTCGCCCCGGTTGGCCACGAGCAGCTTGTGGATCACGGCGCCATCACGGTGCGGTTCACGGTGCGGTTCACGGTGCGGTTCACGTCGCCGTCACATCCGGAACACGCCGTAGCCACGCGTGCCCTCGATCGGCGTGTTGTCGATGACCGAGAGGCACATGCCGAGCACGGTGCGCGTGTCGCGGGGGTCGATGATGCCGTCGTCGTACACACGGGCGGTGAGGAACAGCGGCAACGACTCCGCCTCGATCTGCGACTCCACCGCGGCGCGCATCTGCGCGTCCGCCTCGTCGTCGAAGGGCTCGCCCCGCGCCTCGGCCCCCTGGCGCGCCACGATCGACAGCACGCCGGCCAGCTGGGCCGGGCCCATCACGGCGGAGCGGGCGTTGGGCCACGCGAACAGAAAGCGGGGGTTGTAGGCCCGCCCGCACATGCCGTAGTTGCCGGCCCCGTACGAGGCGCCGATGTTGATCGTCAGGTGCGGGACCCGCGAGTTCGAGACGGCGTTGATCATCTTGGCGCCGTCCTTGATGATCCCGCGCTGCTCGTAGTCCTTGCCCACCATGTACCCCGTCGTGTTCTGCAGGAAGAGGAGCGGCGTGTCGGTCTGGTTGGCGAGCTGGATGAACTGCGTCGCCTTGTTCGACTCCTCGCTGAACAGCACGCCCCGGTGGTTGGCGAGCACCCCGATCGGATAGCCGTGGACCGACGCCCACCCCGTGACGAGGCTCGGTCCGTACAGCGGCTTGAACTCGTCGAAGCGCGACCCGTCCACCACCCGGGCGAGCACGTCGCGCGGGTCGAACGGCACGCGCAGGTCGGCGGAGGCGATCCCGAGCAGCTCGTCGGGGTCGTAGAGCGGGTCCTCGGGCGCCATGCTCGGGCCCGGGCCCAGCTTGCGGTGGTTGAGCCGGGCCACGATGTCGCGCCCGATGCGGATGGCGTCGACCTCGTCGGTGGCCAGGTAGTCGGCCAGACCGCTCACCCGGGCGTGCATGCTCGCCCCGCCGAGCTCCTCGTCCTCGGACTCCTCGCCCGTGGCCATCTTCACCAGGGGAGGGCCTCCCAAAAAGACCTTGGAGCGCCCCTCGATCATCACCACGTGGTCGCTCATCCCCGGCACGTAGGCGCCACCGGCGGTCGAGTTCCCGAACACGAGCGAGATGGTGGGGACCGCCGCGGCCGACCGCTGGGTGAGGTCGCGAAAGCCCCGTCCCCCCGGGATGAAGATCTCGGACTGCGTGGGCAGGTCCGCCCCGCCCGACTCGACCAGGCTCACCGACGGGAGCCGGTTCTCGAGCGCGATGTCGGCCAGCCGCGACCCCTTGCGCATGGTGTACGGGTTCGTGGCCCCGCCCCGCACCGTCGGGTCGTTGGCGGACACGATGCACTCCACGCCGCTCACCACGCCGATGCCCGACACCAGGCTCGCGCCGACGTGGTACTGCGTCCCCCACGCGGCGAGCGGTGCCAGCTCCAAGAAAGGTGAGTCGCGGTCCAACAGGAGCTCGACGCGCTCGCGCGCCGGCAGCTTGCCGCGCTTGCGGTGCCGTTCGACGTAGCGCTCGCCTCCGCCGGCGCGGGCCGCGGCGAGTTCCTGCTCGACCTCGGCCAGCGCGGCCTCCATCGCCTCGCGGTTCTGTCGGTACGCGTCAGCGGTGGTGTCGACGGCCGAGGTCAGAAGGGGCATGGTGGCGGATCATCCGAGGTCAGCTTGGGCGGCAAGGTCCGCCGGGTCATCGATGACAGACTAAACCTCATGGACGCGCGACCGCTCTCAGCTGTTGTCCTCGCCGCGGGTGAAGGCACGCGCATGCGATCGGCGCGTCCGAAGCCGCTGCATCGTCTGTGCGGGCGCCCCATGATCCTCCACGTGCTCGACGCGCTGGCCGAGCTTCCCGTCCGGAAGGTCGTGGTCGTCGTCGGCCACCGCGGCGAGTGGGTGACCAAGACGCTCGCCGACCACGCGCCACCGTCGCTGTCCATCGAGTTCGTCGAACAGCACGAGCAGTCGGGCACGGCCGACGCGCTGGCGGTCGGCCTCACCGCGCTCCCCGAAGGTCTCGTCGACGACGACGGGGACGTCGTCGTGCTCCCGGGCGACACGCCGCTGGTGCGCCCGCCCACCCTGGCCGCGCTGGTGCGCCACCATCGCGTCACCGGCGCAGCCGCCACGTTGCTCACCGCGGTGCTGCCGGACCCCATCGGCTACGACCGCGTCGTGCGGGGCAAGGACGACGCCTTCGTCGGCGTGGTCGAGGACGCCGACATCCGGGACGACGAGGACGCCGCGGTCGACGAGGTCGCCACACCCATCCACTGCCTGCGCCACACCGTCCTGGCCGCGGCCCTGCGCCGCGTCCCGCCTACGGGGCACACGGGCGAGCACCCTCTGACCGGTGTCTACGCCGTGCTCCACGACGCCGGTTACCGGGTCGAGTCGCTCGTGGTGTCGGACCCGATGGAGACGGCCGGCGTCAACGACCGTGCCCAGCTGGCGGTGGCCGAGGCCGAGCTGCGCGACCGCATCAACGAGCGCTGGATGCGCCGGGGCGTGACCATGTGGGACCCCGAGCGCACGTATGTGGACGCGGGCGTGCATCTCGAGCCCGACGTGGTCCTGCTGCCCGGCGTGGTGCTGCAGGGTGAGTGCACGGTGGCGGCCGGGGCCGAGATCGGGCCCGACTGCCATCTCGTCGACACCACGGTCGGGGTGGGCGCCCGCGTGACCAAGAGCGCCGCGGTGCGGGCGGTGATCGGGGACGAGGCGCGGGTCGGGCCCTTCGCCGCGCTGGGTCCGGGCGCGCACGTGGCCGAGCACGCTGTCGTGGAGCCCTTCACCCGCCTCGGCGCCGACATGCCCGTCTTCGAATAGCGGCACGTCCCGGGTTCGAATAGGGGTAGACCACGGGCATGGACGTTGCCATGCTCGGGACGGGAAAGATGGGTGGCGCCATAGCGCGCCGGGTCGAGGCGCAGGGGCACGCCCTCCATCTCTGGAACCGGTCCCGCGCCCGCGCCGAGGACCTCGGATTCGGCACCGTGCACGCCACACCGGCCGAGGCGGCGTCGGCGGCCGACGTCGTGCTGTCGAGCCTCACCGGGCCCGAAGCGGTGCGCGACGTCTACCTCGGCGAAGACGGCGCGCTCGAAGCGGCCGCCCCGGGGCGCGTGTACGTGGATCTCTCCACCGTCAACCCCGAGGTCCACGAGGAGGTGGCGCGCACCGCGGAGAGGCGGGGCGCGCGCTTTGTCGAAGCGCCCGTCTCGGGAAGCGTCCCCGCCGTCGAATCGGGAAAACTGCTCGTTCTCGCCGCGGGGGACGCCGACGCCATCGACAGCGTCCGTCCCGTCCTCGAAACGCTCGGCGAGGTGCGCCACGTCGGCCCGCTCGGGACGGGCAGCCGGCTCAAGCTCGTCGTCAACTGTTACCTGGGCATCACGCACGCGGCCGCGGCCGAGCTGTTGGCGGCGGCGTCGTCGATCGGTCTCGATCCCGCGATCGTGTTCCCGGTCCTCGTGCGCTTCGTGCCCGCCCTCGAAGTCCGCCGGCGAGGTTTCCTCGAGCACCGTCACGAACCCACCATGTTCGCAGTCAAGGACTTAACGAAAGATCTCCGCCTCGCGCTCGAGCAGTACGGACGCGCCGACGCACAGACCCCCATCACCCGCACCACCCTCGACTTGTACTCCCGAACCGAGGCCACCCTGGCAGATGCCGACATCCCCGCGGTGGCCGAGATCTTCGCCCCGGGTGGCACAGCGGCGAGGTAGCGTCGGACCACATGGAGCTGGTCCCGCGTCGGCGTCTCGAGCTCGTCTCCGGCAGATCGCATCCGGCCCTGGCGCAGGAGATCGCGTCGCATCTCGGGGTGGAGCTCGGCGGGGCCAACCTGCGCGAGTTCGCCAACGGCGAGATCCACTGCCGCTACGACGGATCGCTGCGGGGGAGCGACGTGTTCATCGTCCAGACCCACGCCGGCCCGGTGAACGACTCGATCATGGAACAGCTGATCATGATCGACGCAGCCAAGCGCGCCTCCGCCAAGCGCATCACCGCCGTGTGCCCCTACTACGGCTACTCGCGCCAGGACCGCAAGGCGACCGGACGCGAGCCGATCACCGCCAAGCTGGTGGCTGACGTGCTCCAGGTGGCGGGCGCCGATCGCGTCGTGAGCGTCGACCTGCACTCCGGCCAGATCCAGGGCTTCTTCGACGTCCCCTTCGACCACCTGACGGCGACGCCCGTGCTGGTGGAAGAGCTCCAGCGCCTGCGACCCGGCGACTTGGTCATCGTGGCACCCGACGCCGGCCGGGTCCGGGTGGCCGAGCGTTTCAGCCAGCACCTGCACGCCGACCTCGCCTTCGTCCACAAGCGGCGGCCGCGGGGGACGGCGAACCAGGTCGAGGCGCTCGACGTCGTCGGCGACGTCGAGGACCGGCCGTGCGTGCTGATCGACGACATGATCGACACCGCCGGGACCATCTGCGCCGCGGCCGAGCTCCTCCTCGAGCGGGGGGCGGGCGACGTGTGGGCCATGGCCACCCACGGCGTGCTCTCGGATCCCGCCCTCCAACGGCTCGAGAAGTCGCCCATCTCGAGGGTCGTGGTGACCAACACGCTGCCGATCCCGGAGGAGCGTCGCATCGACAAGCTCCAGGTGCTGTCGGTTGCCTCGCTCATCGCCGATGCCATCGACGCCGTGTTCGAGGACACCTCGGTGTCGGAGATCTTCGGCGGCGACAACCTCACCTGAGGCGCGATCCGCCGGACAAGGACTCGTCGCACAGAGTCCCCCCGCAGCCGCCAGAGAGAGTGGGGGCTCCTGGGATGCACCGAGCTCGACACTCCTGACCCGTCCGCGTCTCCGCCTACACTTGACCGTTCGCATCGGTACCGTCGCCGATCGGGGCTACTCCGGTCGGCGATCCTGAGGAGCTCGTCTGATGGCTGAATTGACCCTGGTGGCCGAGCCCGGTCGTCCGACCGGGACGCGCCCGTCGCGCCGCCTGCGCCACGAGGGCCGCATCCCCGCCGTGGTGTACGGCCCGGGCGTCGAGCCCATCTCCGTGTCGGTGGCGGCCCGTGACCTGCGGACGGTGCTCAGCACCGAGGCCGGGCTCAACGCCGTGCTGTCGCTCCAGGTGGACGGCAAGCGCTTTCTGACCCTGGCACGAGAACTGCAGCGCCACCCCGTCCGCGGCACCGTCACCCACGTCGACTTCCAGGTGGTGGACCCCGACCGCGAGGTGTCGGCCGAGGTGCCCATCAACCTCATCGGCGAAGCGGTGGAGCTGCACCGCTCGGACGGCGTGCTCGAGCAGCAGATGTTCTCGCTCACCATCAAGTCGCGCCCCGCGGACATCCCGTCGCACTTCGAGCTCGACATCAGCGAGATCGTGATCGGTGCGTCGGTGCGCGTCGCCGACATCGCCATTCCCGCCGGCGTGTCGACCGACGTCGACCCCGAGTCGATCGTCGCCATCGGACAGCCGCCGCGTGTGGTGGTGGAGGAGGTCCCCGAGGGCGAAGCGGCCGAGGGCGAGGAAGGGGCCGAAGGCGAGGAGGCCGCGGGCGAGGGCGGCGCGGCCGAGGCCTCCGCCGAAGGCGGCGGCGAGTCCGGCGGGGAGTCGTAGCTGAGGCGCTTCTTTCCCGCCGCCGGCCGGGGCGCGGCGGCCGACCTGCTCGTGGTGGGGCTCGGCAACCCGGGCGCCGAGTTCGAGCGCACCCGGCACAACCTCGGTGCCGACACCGTGCAGCTGTTGGCGGAGCGACGGGGGCTGAAGCTCCGGTCGGAGAAAGGCACCCGGTCGCTCACCGCGGCGACCCGCGTCGACGGCAAACAGGTCGTGCTGGCCGTGCCGCAGACCTACATGAACGAGTCGGGCCAGGCGGTGGCGGCGCTCTTGCGTCGGTATCGGGTGGCGGACGTCGGCGACATGGTCGTCGTGCACGACGAGCTCGACCTTCCGAGCGGGCGGGTCAAGGTCAAGGTCGGCGGGGGCACGGCGGGCAACAACGGGGTCAAGTCGGTCCACGCCCACGTGCACGATCCCGGCTACGTCCGGGTCCGCATCGGCATCGGCAAGCCGCCCGGTCGTTCGACCGGGACCGACTACGTCCTGCACCGCCCCGGCCGGGCCGAGCGCGACACGCTCGATGTCGCCATCCACGTGGCGGCGGACGCGGTCGAGGTCATCGCGGCCGAAGGTGTCGCGGCCGCCATGCAGCGATTCAACACCGATTCCGACGACGACTGACGGAGGGCTGGACCGAGGATGGCGGCGGTGCCCACGTCGGTAGCCTGACGGTGGGATGAGCCTGCGGTCCCTTCCTCCCCTTCTCCGCAACGAGCCCGCCATGCTCGACGCCATGGCGGGCGGGAGCGGCGCGCTCGCCGTGCCCGACGCGGCGGGCGCCTTCGTCCTGGCCGGCCTGGGTGTGCTGGGCGACCGCCGCCCGATCCTCGTCGTCACCGCCACCGTGGCCGACGCCGAGCGCTACGCCCACGACCTCGGCACGTTCCTCGGGCCGGGCGAGGTGGAGCTGTTCCCGGCGTGGGACACCCTCCCGTTCGAGCGGGTGAGCCCCGAGGCGTCCACCATGGGACGGCGCCTGCGCCTGTTGTGGCGCATGCAGGAGGCCGAGCCCGAGGCCGCGCCCCGCGTCGTCGTCGCACCCGTGCGCGCCCTGCTGCAGCGGCTGGCCCCGCTGTCGGAGTCGGCCGCGCCGGTGCGGGTGACCCGGGGCGCCCGGCTGGACCAGCGCGACCTCATCGCCCGCCTCGTCGCCCTCGGCTACCGGCGCGAGTACCAGGTCGAGCACACCGGGGAACTGGCGGTGCGCGGCGGCATCGTCGACGTGTTCCCCTCCACCTCGGATCTGCCCGTGCGCATCGACCTGTGGGGCGACGAGGTCGACCGGCTGACCGAGTTCGACCCCGGCGACCAGCGCTCCGTGGCCGAGCTCGACGCGGTCGAGCTGTTCGGGTGCCGCGAGGTGCTCCCCGACGCGGCCGTGCGCGCCCGGGCGGCCGAGCTCGTCGGCACCGAGCCGTGGGGCCGCACGCAGTGGGAGCGCCTGGCCGAGGGCCAGCTCTTCGACGGCATGGAGTCGTGGCTGCCGTGGCTGGTCGACCACGAACGGGTCCTGCCCGACCTGCTCCCCCCGGGCGGGCGGGTGGTGCTGGTCGATCCCCGCCGGGCGCGTGACCGCGCCGCCGAGCTGATCGACGAAGAGATGGCCCTGGCGGGGGCCCTCGCCGTGACGTGGGGCGTTGGTGAGGGGCGCGACGCCGGTGAGGGGACGGCCGGTGAGGGGACGGCCGGTGGGGATCACGCGCCGTTCCCCCGCCTGCACGTCCCGTACGAGCGCCTCCTCGAACGGTGCGCCGCGCCCGTGCTGTCGCTCGTGCCCGTCGCCGACACTCCCAGCCTGCCGGCCGTGGTCGCCCAGGGCTTCGAGCCCGTCCACGGGGACCGGGCCCGGCTGGCCGCCCGCCTGGGCGAGCTCGTGCAGTCGGGCTACTCGGTCACGGTGTGCGCCGAAGGGGCGGGGTCGGCGTCGCGCCTCGCCGCGGTGCTCGCCGAGGAGGGCCTGTCGGTCCCGGTGGTGGAGCTGCCCGCCGGCCCGCCCGACGGCTCCGACGGTGCCGGCCGCACTGATACAGCCGACCTCGCCCGGCCCGGCATCCGGCTCGTCGTCGCCCCGCTCGAGCGGGGCTTCGTGGTGCCGGGGGCGAAGGTTGCGGTGCTGGCCGAGGCCGACATCACCGGCCGGCGCCGCGCCCACCGTCCCGCCCGGGCGCGCGCCCGGCCCACCGACGGGTTCTTCGACGACCTCGCGCCGAGCGACTACGTCGTGCACCGCCAGCACGGTGTGGCTCGCTACGCCGGGATGGTGACCCGCACCGTGAACGGCGCGTCGCGCGACTACCTGCTGCTCGAGTACCGCGGCGACGACAAGCTGTACCTGCCGTCGGACCAGATCGACGCGCTCACGCCCTACAGCGGGGGTGAGTCGCCTACCCTCAACCGGTTGGGCGGGTCCGAGTGGCAGCGCACGCGGGCCCGGGCCCGCGCCGCGGTGCGCGAGATCGCGGAGGAGCTCGTCGCGCTGTACCGCCGGCGCCTGCACATCACCGGGCACGCCTTCGCGCCCGACACCCCGTGGCAGCGCGAGCTCGAGGACTCCTTCGCCTACACCGAGACCGTCGACCAGCTGCGCGCCACCGAGGACGTGAAGCACGACCTCGAGGCGCCCGTTCCGATGGACCGGCTGGTGTGCGGCGACGTCGGGTTCGGCAAGACCGAAGTGGCGGTGCGCGCCGTGTTCAAGGTGGTGCAGGAGGGCAAGCAGGCGGCCGTGCTCGTGCCGACCACGCTCCTCGCCCAGCAGCACGCCCAGACGTTCGCCGAGCGCTACGCCGGGTTCCCGGTGCGCGTCGAGATGCTGTCGCGCTTTCTCACGCCCGCCCAGGCGCGCCACGTCATCGCCGGGTTGGCGTCGGGTCAGGTGGACGTGGTGATCGGCACCCACCGCATCCTCGGCTCCGACGTCAAGTTCAAGGACCTCGGGCTGCTCGTGGTGGACGAGGAGCAGCGCTTCGGCGTGAGCCACAAGGAGGCCATCAAGCTCATGGCCTCGGGTGTGGACGTGCTCACCCTGACCGCGAACCCCATCCCCCGCACCCTCGAGATGGCCCTCACCGGCATCCGCGACCTCTCCCTCATCAACACACCCCCCGCGGCGCGCCAGCCGATCCTCACCTACGTGGGCGAGTTCGACGAGGCCGCCGTGGTCGAGGCCATCCGGCGCGAGCTGCTGCGCGAGGGGCAGGCGTTCTTCGTCCACAACTGGGTGCAGAACATCGAGGCGGTCGCGGCGCGGCTGCGGGTGCTCGTCCCCGAGGCGCGCGTCGCCGTGGCGCACGGCCAGATGGACGAGGGCACCCTCGAGCAGGTCGTGCTCGACTTCTGGGAGCGCCGCTACGACGTGCTCGTGTGCACCACGATCATCGAGTCGGGCATCGACATGCCGACGGTGAACACGCTTGTGGTCGACCGGGCCGACCGCCTCGGCCTGGGCCAATTGCACCAACTGCGCGGCCGGGTGGGGCGCGCCGGCCAGCGCGCCTACGCCTATCTCCTCCATCCCGCCGACCGCGTGCTCACCGAGGCCGCCTACGAACGCCTGCGCACGATCGGTGAGCAGACCGAGCTCGGCGCGGGGTTCAAGATCGCCATGCGCGACCTCGAGATCCGCGGCGCGGGCAACCTGCTCGGACGCGACCAGTCGGGCCACATCGCCGCGGTGGGCTACGACCTGTACGTGCAGCTCGTGGCCGAGGCCGTGGCCGAGCTGAAGGGCGAGCCCCTGCGCCCGCCGGTCGAGGTCACCATCGACGTGCCGTCGGACGCACACCTGCCCGCCGACTACGTGGCGCGTGAGGACCTGCGCCTCGAGGCCTACCGGCGACTGGCCTCGGTGACGACCGAGGACGAGGTCGACGACATCCGGGCCGAGTGGCTCGACCGCTTCGGGCCGCTGCCGGAGCCGGCCGAGGGGCTGTTGGCCGTGGCGCGGCTGCGGGTGGAGTGCCTCCGTACCGGGGTGCGCGAGGTGTCGGCCACCCTCGCCCGGCCCGGTCAGGGCACGGGCCCCCCCGGCCGGCGCGGGTTCGTGGCCCGACTGGCGCCGCTGGAGCTGCCCGCGTCGGCCCGGGTCCGGGTGCGGCGGCTTCGCCCCGAGGCCGTCTACAAGGAGGACGCCCGGCAGTTGGTGGTGCCGCTCGGCTCGGGCGAGGCCCCGGTGGAGGCGGTGACCGAGCTGCTGTTGCAGCTCCTGCCCGGGCCCCGACCCGATTCTCCCGTGCGAGAAGGCGCCGATAGAGTGCCCGTCTCGTGAAGCGGCTCGTCGCCCTGATCGTCCTGGGCGCGTTGAGCACGGCCGCGGCGGGCTGCGACGTCTCGGCTCCGGCCGCCACCGTGGACGGCGTGACCGTCAGCAGGTCCCAGCTCGACGCCTCCCTCAACGCGGTTGCGGACAGCGCCGTGGCACAGTGCGCGCTCGCCATCCAGGCGAGTGCGGGCGGGGGCTCTCTGCCGACCGTCACCGGGGTGGGCGACCACACCGTCACCACCAAGTTCGCCGACTTCCAGCTCGGCGGACTGGTCCAGCAGGCCATCGAACAGCGGGCGCTCGCTCGCCGCCACATCCGGGTGACCGCCGCCGATGTCGCCGCGGCCCGTCAGGACTTCGAGACCCAGCTCGGCTCGGCTGCCAACCAGGCGGCGTCCCAGGGGGCGTCGCCCTGCAATCTGAGCGGCACGGCGCTCGTCGGCCGCCTCCCGCGCGCCTTCGTGGACCAGCAGGCGCGCTCGCTCGCCTACCAGGAGCGCCTCGAGGCGGCCACGGGACACGTCGACATACGGCCCGCCGCGCTCCGCGCCTACTACGACGCGCACCAGTCGTCGGCGGTGCAGATGTGCCTCGACTTCATCGTGATGTCCAACCAGGCGGACGCCCAGGCCGTCCACGACCTGATCGCAGGGGGGACGAGCTTCCTCGTCGCTTCCCAGGACGCCCGGGTCGCGCAGGGCTCCCCACCCGGCGGCCAGGGGCCGTGCGTCTACCCGTCGACCGTCACTTCGCAGCTGGGCCCGGCGGTCGAGACGACCCTGGCGGCCCTGCCCGACGGCGTCCTCGCCCCGCCCCAGGCGGTGCAGATCCAGAACCAGTTCGGGCCGAGCACCACGTACTGGCTCGTCATTGAGGTTCGTCAACACCAGCTGGTGCCGTTCTCGGTCGTCGAGGGCTCGATCCGGCGCGGCTTGTTGTCGCAGGGCGCGAATGCCTTTGGTGTGACCATGGACCGCCTCGTCCGCCAGGCCCGGGTGGTCGTGGATCCCCAATACGGCCGCTGGAGCACCCAGGGCGCAGTGTCGGGGCCCGTCACGCCGCCGCCCTCGCTCCTCCTCAACACCAAGGCGGACAGCGCCCAGTCGGGTGGCTCGATCCTGGGTGGGGGACTCGGCGGGTCCGGCGGCTGAGAGCGACGTGAGCCCGTCCGCCCCGGCGGGTGGCGACCGTCCCGAAGTCGGTGAGGTCTGGCCTGAGGCGGGTGGGGTCCGGCCCGAGCCGCGTGAGGACGGGCCCCGGGTGGTCGTGGTGGGCCTCGGGCCCGCCGGGCCCGATCTCACCGGCGCGGACGCGCGCCACGTCCTGGCGGGCGCCGCCCGCTGCCTGGTGCGGACGCAGCGCCACCCGTCCGCCTCCGTCGTGCCCGAGGTGGCCGCGGGACCGGTGGAGTTCCTCGACCCCCTGTACGACCTGGCCGAGGCCGTCGAGGACGTCTACGCCGCCATCGTGGAGGAGGTGGTCGCCGCGGCGCGTGCCACCGGGCCGAGGGAGTACGTCGCCTACGCCGTGCCGGGATCGCCGCTCGTGGCCGAGAGGAGCGTCGAGCTGCTGCGGGTCGACGGGCGTGTCGCGGTGGACGTGCGCCCGGCGATGTCCTTCCTCGACCTGGCGTGGGCGCGCCTGGGCGTCGACCCGCTGTCCGCCGGCGTACGCCTGGTCGACGGCACCCGCTTCGAGGTCCTGGCGGCAGGCGAGCGCGGCCCGCTCCTTGTGGCGCAGTGCGACACCCGCGCCGTGCTGTCGGCCGTGAAGCTCTCGTCCGAAGAAGCGTCCGGCCCCGACGCGTCCGGCCCCTACGCGTCCGGCCACGGCCGGCCCGATGCAAACACACACCGCACCGCGCACCGCACCGCGGTGTTGTTGCACCACCTCGGTCTCGCCGACGAACAGGTCGTCGAGGTGGACTGGGCCGACCTGGACCGGACGATCGAGCCGGACCACCTGACCTCGCTGTGGGTGCCGGCATGGGCTGCGCCGGTGGCGTCGGAGCTCGCTCGCCTCCAAGAGCTCGTGCGCACCCTGCGCGCCCGGTGTCCGTGGGACCGGCGCCAGACCCACGGATCGCTCGCCCGCCACCTGCTGGAGGAGGCCTACGAGTCCCTCGATGCCATCGAGACGGTGGCCCGCGCCGAGCCCGACGTGCCGGCCGACGCCGTCGCCCACCTCGAGGAAGAGCTCGGCGACTTGCTGTTCCAGGTGTACTTCCAGGCGCTTCTGGCGGCGGAGGAGGGGTACTTCACCCTGGCCGACGTGGCCCGCACCCTCCACGACAAGCTGGTCGGGCGCCACCCGCATGTCTTCGGCGACGCCGTGGCCGACACCCCCGAGGAAGTCGCAACACGGTGGGAGGTCCTCAAGAAGGCCGAAAAGGGCCGGGGCAGCGTCACCGACGGCATCCCGGCCGCGCTGCCCGCCCTCGCCCTCGTGGCCAAGCTCCAGCGCAAGGCGGAGGCGGTGGGCATGAGCTCAGGCTCGCTCGACGAGCTTCGGCTCCGGATCGAAGCGGGCCTGGAGGACCTGGTGGCCGACGGTGCTCACCAGGTCTCGGGCGAGACCCTCGAGGCGTCCCGCGACACGGTCGCCGTCCTGGGCGAGATGCTGTTCGCGCTGGCCGACGTGGCCCGACGCCTGGGCGTGGACCCGGAGTCCGCCCTGCGTGGCGCAGCCTCGGACTTCCGCCGTCGAGTGGCGGCAAAAGAGTAACTTCTACAACACCTACCACAGGAGTATCAGCAGGCGATGAGCGCCATCGAGCAGATCGCGGCGCGGGAGGTCCTCGACTCCCGCGGCAACCCCACCGTCGAGGTCGAGGTCGTGCTGGACACGGGCGCGGGCGGCCGCGCCATCGTGCCGGCCGGTGCGTCGACGGGCACCTACGAGGCGACGGAGTGGCGCGACGGCGGCGAGCGCTACGGGGGCAAAGGCGTGCTCGGCGCGGTCGAGCACGTGAACGGCGAGATCTCCGACGTGTTGTCGGGCTTCGACCCGTACGACCAGCGCGGCGTCGACATGGCGCTCGTCGACCTCGACGGCACCCCCACCAAGGGACGGCTGGGCGCCAACGCCGTGCTCGGGGTGTCGCTGGCGGTGGCGCGCGCCGCCGCGATCGACGCCGGCCTCCCGCTGTACCGGTACGTGGGCGGCGCCAACGCACACGTGCTCCCGGTTCCGATGCTGAACGTCGTGAACGGCGGGCGGCACGCCGACAACTCGATCGACTTCCAGGAGTTCATGATCATGCCGGTCGGGGCAGCGTCGTACTCGGAGGCGTTGCGGTGGGGGTCGGAGACCTACCACGCCCTCGCCGGTGTGCTCCACGGCCGGCACCTGTCGACGACGGTGGGGGACGAGGGTGGGTTCGCGCCCGACCTGGCGTCGAACGCCGAGGCGCTCGACATCCTGATGGAGGCGATCGAGGCGGCGGGCCGGATCCCGGGGGAGGAGGTGGCGCTGGCTCTCGACCCCGCCACGAGCGAGCTGTGGAAGGACGGCGCCTACCACCTGGCGGGCGAAGACCGGCAGCTGAGCTCGGCCGAGCTCGTCGACTACTGGGTCGAGCTGTGCGGGCGGTTCCCGGTCGTGTCGATCGAGGACGGCATGGGCGAGGACGACTGGGACGGCTGGGCGGCGCTCACCCGGGCGCTCGGGGGACGGGTCCAGCTCGTGGGCGACGACCTGTTCGTGACCAACCAGGCGCGCCTCGAGCGGGGCATCCGCGACGGCGTGGCGAACGCCATCTTGGTCAAGGTCAACCAGATCGGCTCCTTGAGCGAGGCGCTCGACACCATGGCGGTGGCAGGTCGGGCCGCGTACGCCAGCGTCATGTCGCACCGGTCGGGCGAGACGGAGGACACGACGATCGCCGATCTCGCCGTGGCGACGAACTGCGGGCAGATCAAGGCGGGCGCGCCGGCGCGCTCGGACCGCGTCGCCAAGTACAACCAGCTGCTGCGCATCGAAGAGGAGCTCGGCGAGTCCGCCGCGTACCTGGGCGCCGGCGCGCTGTCCGGGTCGCCCGGCTAGGTGAGCCGCGCATCGAGCCCGCCGCGCCACGCCGCTCCCCGACGGGAGCCGCCGGTGGCTGCAGCGGTGGTGCGACTGAGGACCACGGCGGGGCCGTGGGTCGTGCGGCACCTCAAGGCCCACAAGCAGCGCACCCTCGAACAGCGGCGCGCCAGTACCGTTCTGGGCGCGGCAGGTCTGTTCGCTCTCATCGTCATCGGTACGAGTTTCCCGCTGTCGTCGTTGCTCTCTCAGCACGGGCAGATGGCGTCCGACTCGGCGCAACTCGCCACTCTCAAGGCGCAGAACGCCGCGCTGGCGCGCCAGGCGGCCCAGCTGCACGACCCCGGAACCGTGGACGGATTGGCCCGGCGCGACTACGGGCTGGTGCGCCCCGGACAGAAGGCCTACGCCATCCTGCCCCCGTCGGGCTCGTCGTCACCGGTGACCGGAGGTGCGGGCCACGTCCCGCTCGACGGCCCCGTCGTGGCTCCTGGCTCGGCCATTGCCCAGAAGCTCTTGGGGGTCCAACCTCCCGCACCGCGCACGCTCGGCGCGCACGGCTCGGCCCGTGGCGGCAGCCGTTCCCATGGCACAGACGCCGGAGCGCCGTCGTCACCGCCGCCGGGGTTCTGGGGCCGCGTCGTCCGTAATCTGGAGTTCTGGCACTGACCGACGAGGGCCGCCCGAACGGCCCCGAGGACGATCCCGACCGGCGAGCGGTCGCCCTGCTCCTCGGCCGGCAACCCGCCGGGCCGTTCAGAGTCGCCGTGCGCCGCCTTGACGGCAGTCCGGTGGTCATCGAGAACGCCCCGCTCCTCGACGACGGCCGTCCGATGCCGACGCGCTACTGGCTCCTCGATCCCGACCTGCGAGACGCCGTCAGCCGCCTGGAGGCGGATGGTGGGGTCCGCCGGGCCGCGTCGGCCGTTGATCCCGATGAACTGAAGGAAGCGCACGACGTGTACGCGACACGTCGCGACTGCGCCGTTCCGCCAGGTCACACCGGTCACCGACCGAGCGGTGGGGTGGGAGGTACCCGCCGGGGCGTGAAGTGCCTCCATGCCCACCTGGCCTGGTTCCTGGTGGGGGGCCCCGATCCTGTCGGCGCATGGACGGCCGACGAGCTCGGACTGGACTTCGGCCCGTATGTGGTAGAGCGAGATGGTGGCGGCTGAAACTCCGGCCGCAGTCGCCGCGCTCGACTGCGGCACGAATTCGACCCGTTTGTTGATCGTCCGCGCCGACGGCGTCGTCTTGGAACGTCAGATGCGCATCACGCGCCTAGGTGAAGGAGTGGATGCCACGCGGAAGCTGGCTCCCGAGGCGATCGCCCGCACGCTGCAGGTGCTCGCTGAGTACCACGAGCTCATGGACCACCACCAGGTCCGGCGAGCGCGTCTTGTCGCCACTTCGGCGGCACGCGACGCGACGAACGCGGAGGAGTTCCTCACCGGCGCCCACGAGGTGGCCGGGGCGACGCCCGAAGTGCTCACCGGATTGGAGGAAGGTGCGTTGTCGTTCGCGGGGGCGACCGCCCACCTTCCACCCGAGCGGCTCGGCCCTGGCCCCGTGCTCGTCGTCGACGTCGGCGGGGGTTCGACCGAGCTCGTGGCCGGTTCGCTTCTCCGCCTCGGCGGGGATGACGAGTGGGCTTCGGTCGTGTCGATGGACCTCGGCTGCGTCCGCGTGACCGAGCGCTTCTTCCACCACGACCCTCCGCTCGCTGATGAGCTCGAAGAGGCCCGTTCGGCTGTCGACGCGCACCTCGCCCGAGCCCGCGATGAACTTCCCCGGCTCGAACCGGGCGGGTTGCTGATCGGTCTGGCTGGAACGGTGTCGACCCTGGCCGCGCTCGAACAGGGCCTTGCCACCTACGAACGAGGCCGCATCCACCACTTCGTCCTCACTCGGTCGGCGGTGGTGACATGGCTTGAACGTCTCGCCGCCGAGTCCAGTCAGGCGAGAGCGGCCCGCTCGGGCATGGTGGCCGGCCGCGCGGACGTGATCTTGGGGGGCGTGCTCGTCCTGAATGCGGTCATGGCGGACTTCGATCGACCCGAATGTCTCGTGTCCGAGGATGACATCCTCGACGGCCTCGCATCGAGTCTCGTCTGAGGATCAGTTGCCAACGGTAAAGCACATCGCGATCGCGCAGTGCAGGCCCACGAATTCGAGAAGTTGATCATGAAGCGCGTGCGACAGACACGGCCCGAGCCTCGCAAAGCGTGAAGTTGTTCTCGGATCATGCAAGTGTTCAATGAGCATCGCCTTCGAATGTGAGTGCTATCGTGCACCGATGTCAACGGGATGTGTCCGATGAACGGATCTCGTGAACCCGTTTCCCGGGCGCGCATCGACGGTGTGTTCGTCTTAGGAATGCACGCAAGTGGCATCGAACTGGTACACGAGCTGCTGTGCAACATGGGCTTCTTCCCGCTCGGCGCCAATGACGAAGCGACACTTCACGCTCTGGCGGGGTTCAATGACCAACTGTTGTCTTCTGTAGGCGGCACGAGCCAGAATCTTCCGGAGTCATCTCCTCTTGACTCGGTACGGCTGCTCGCGCCGTTTGCTGATGATGCAAGAACCCTCTTCGCCGACACGAGCCTAAGTCCAGAGAAGGCGACGCGGCCCTGGGTGTGGGGAGATCCGAGGAATAGCTTCTTGGCCTCCTTCTGGAGTAAGAGCCTCGCCATCAACGCTGGTGTCGTTCTTGTTCATCGAGATCCCCAGGTCGTCGCCATGCTCCTCGCCTCCGACCCGCGGCATTTCGCCGAGGTCCTTACTCAGTGGGCTCGGTTCAACGTTGCTGCCCTTGTCCAGTGCTCGGTGTTCCCCGCTGCGATCGTGAGCTATGAGGAGTTGGTCACGCAATCAGACGAGAGCTTGTCAGTCCTCGAAGAGTTCTCACGAGCGTGTGGGGTGTCACCCAACCTTTCGGTCGAAGCGACTGCGAAGGTTCTGGGCGACGTGGGTCTGGACGTGCCCGCGACGTCTCCGACGATGCGACCCCGTGCGCTCGAACATCATCACGAGGTCCTCGCACGCTCGCTAGGCCACCTCAACGGGTTGCATACCTCGAGCGGAATTCAGAAGTCGGCTGACTCAGAACGGCTCGTAGACGAGATCGCGAATTTCTACGACGAGTCGTATTACGGGCCCTCGTACGACAAGAGCGGGATACCGTATGGGCGCGACGAGAAATTCTGGGTGGATTTCTTTTCAAAGATCGCAGACGAGATCGTCACGACCCTGAGGCCACGAACCGCGCTCGACGTTGGATGCGCCTCAGGGATGTTGGTCGAAGCCCTTCGGGAACGAGGCGTGGACGCCAGGGGTATTGACATCTCTCCTTGGGCAATTGGTCAAGTCCCGGATGACCTGCGTCCTTACTGCCGAATTGGATCCATCACAGATGAGATCGACGGCGGTTATGACGTGATTACATGCTTCGAGGTCCTCGAGCACCTTCCGGCCTTTCTGGCAGAAACTTCGGTTGCCAATCTCTGCCGGCACAGCACGGCGATCTTGTTCTCGTCAACCCCCACGGACTTCGATGAACCCACCCATCTCAACGTCGAGCCTGTGGGGTACTGGGCCCGCTTGTTCCTTAGGCAAGGGTTCGTACGTGACGTCGACTTCGATGCATCCTTCGTGGCACGCCACGCCGTTCTGTTTCGCCGGCGCCCGGTGCAGAGCGAGGATCTCATTCAGGACTACGAGCGGGCCCTTTCGGAGACAACCATGAACATGGGCACCCGTCTCGAGAATGCCGTCGCGGAGCACGACCGACTGGCAGAGCGATTCAACGCGAACGTGGACGAGACGAAAAAGCTCGTTGTTGCCTGCGATCACCTGCGAGGCGAGGTTGTAAAGCTACAGGACGCACTTCGTGAGGCCCAGCGCATTCGGTCGGAGGAGACGGTCGCGGCTACGGCGGCCATTCGAGCGCACGAAATAAGGCAGCAAGAGCTCAGCGCTGAGCTGAACCGCGCCCAATCGGACTTGGACGCCATCCGCGCCACAAAGACATTTCGCTATACGTCGTGGTTGCGCCGCGTCTACGGTCGAGTTCTTGGAAAACAGAGGTTTGGCTGATCCGAGCGGCCGCAATTGTCTCCGGATACGCCCAATGCGGTTGACAGGCTTAACCACCACGAGGGGTTCCCCAGCCCAGCCTGCCGAAGCTCCGACTCAATGTCTCACTCAAACTCACCCGTCTCGACTCTGTCGCAGTGAGTCAACTGCGGGAACTTGAACACCTCGACATCGGGAGAATCGAGAAACGTCGCCGCTGCTTTCAGCGCGCAAGACTACTATGACCGACGATGAAGGTCGTCGGATTGCTCCTTGTACGAAACGAATGTGACATCATCGAAGTCAATATTCGTCATCATCTTGACAAGGTCGTCGACGAAATGTTGATCGTCGACAATGGTTCGACTGACGGGACGCTTGAGCTTCTCTGCCATCTTGCAGGTGCCTTGCCCATCACGGTCGTAAGCGATCCTGACTCCTTTCGACAACCCGAGATTGTTACCCGAATGGCGCAACAAGCGGCTCGGGACGGCGCGGATTGGGTTCTTCCCATCGACGCTGACGAGTTCTGGGCCGTCGCCGACGGGAACCCGCTGAAAAGTAGGTTGCAGGACGTGCCGTCGGACATAGGGGTGCTGAGCTGCGAGGTGGTGAACTTTGCCCAAGAACGAAGCATCGAGTTCGCAACTCCAGACTCACTGCTCAGGGCCAGCCGGCGGGTTGTACCCGGCGGCCCTTCGGATCGCTCCGAGGAGCTCGTTACGTCGGGAGAGATCGCCTTCATCGAGATCGAATACCCAAGGAAATGCATCATCCGGGCTGATACCCGCATGCAGATCGGGCGCGGAAACCACAGCGTGACCGGAGTGCCCGGTGGCGTCCTGACTACAGACGAAGTGACCTGCCTCCACATTCCCCTCCGAGCGCGCTCTGCTCTCACTGCAAAGATCGATCAGGGGAGGCGGCTTGAGGAAGCCGGTGTGCCCGGCGACAGCGGGTGGCACGTGCGCAGGTGGTGGCGTATGGCCCGAGAGGGGACCCTCGATGATGAGTGGGCCGCCAACAGCTACGAAGATGACGCTCTACTACTGGAAAGTGGCCAACTCCACCGAGTCGTACCTGACTCCCGCTTGGTCACGCTGATCGAGCCGTGGATCAAGTCGGGGCTTCCTGCCAATGCACCGCCGTGGATTCGATTCGCCCCCCCCGTCGGCGCTTACCTCCTGGCTTTAGACAGCGTCCCGGGATGGTTTTCCGAGGTCGACTTTCGGATCTTCCTCGCGATCGACGAGCTGCAAAAAGTTCGAGGCACAGTCGGAAATCTGTTCGAAATCGGAGGGTACTGCGGAAAGACATCGATCCTGCTGGCGTGGATGTTGGCAGCGGGTGAGCGATCGACAGTCTGCGACCTCTTCAATGAGAACAAACGCGTGTCAGAGAGCAACCGTGAAGAGAATTGTCGTTGGTACACAGGATTCACGCGGCATGATTTTGAACACCACTATCTCCGATTCCACCGCGATCTTCCAGAGGTGCTGGCATGCAGCTCGACGGAAATCGACCGAGATGCCCTGAGAAGCACGTGCCGACTCGTACACATTGATGGAAGCCACGTTCATGCCGTGGTAGCACAGGACATCGAAACTGCAAGAGCGTTGCTTCGTTCCGGTGGCGTCGTTGCGATGGACGACATTTCGACCCAACACAATCCCGGTTCAGCCCTCGCCGCGTGGGAAGCTGTCTCCAATGGCACATTCCGACCGATTTGCTTGACCGACGCCAAGCTCTACGCGACCTTCCAAGAGGATGACGGTCTGTTCGCATCAGAGCTGGAGAGCTGGGCAAGGAATCAACCCGACCTCAGTGTCGAGGTCCACGAACTGGCAGGCTGGAAGGTGCCGCGGATCTTTGCGAGGCCGGCGGATCCGGGCAAGGTCGCAATTCGCGCGTCGAGACTGAGTTCTCTCGAACCAGTAGGTGCGTTTCCTGAAGCGGGTCACGACATTGCAGCGAATGAGTCCGTGGCGCAACCGGTGTCTCCATATGACGAGCGTTTCTACGACACGGTGAAGACGTCCGCCCGATCCTCAGCTGAAGTGATCGTTCCCATCATCCTCAAACTGCTGGCGCCGAAATCAGTGGTAGACATCGGTTGCGGCACGGGTACTTGGCTCTCTGTGTTCTCGGATCTAGGTGTCGACGACATCGTCGGAGTCGATGGTCGGCACGTGGATCAGCGTTCATTGGACATACCACGCTCGGCCTTTCGGGAATGGGACCTGGAGGATCCACTGCCGCTCACTCGTCGATTTGACCTCGCGGTCTGCCTCGAGGTTGCGGAGCATCTCAGGTCGGAACGAGCGGAGACGCTGATCGATGAACTAACCGGCCTTGCTCCTACCGTCTTTTTCTCAGCCGCCGTCCGTTTGCAGGGTGGAGTCGGCCACGTCAATGAGCAGTGGCAGTCCTACTGGGTGGAGAAGTTTGCAAACAGGGGATTTGTTGTAGTCGATGCCATTCGTCCATCGGTCTGGGACGACGAGCGAGTAGCAATGTGGTATTCGCAAAACTCTCTGATCTTTGCCAACCAGGAGTCTTTGGCAGAGCATCCAGCGCTGATGGCGTCAAGGACCCCGAGCCTTGCTCTTCCAATTGATGTTGTGCACCCCTCGCTGTTCCTCTACTACCGATTGTCCATGAGCGGCCCCGTTGCGCGAGTTCCACTGGACGCTGCATCGACAGAATTGTCCCCGACGACCGCGATCACAGGACCGTCGCCAGTTGAATGTGCAGGGGCTCCGCCAGTTGGTCTGCGCGCATTGCTAAAGGCCCTGCTTCCGGCCGCTCGACGTGCTGTCAAAGCGCGACTGGCAAAGCTTGATCGGCGGGTCCGAAGGGGGCTTTAGGCAAGCGGAGTGGGAGGTTAGGCCGGAACGGTCTCTCGGAGCGCCATGGCGCAGGGGTGCACCCGCAAGGTGTGCACCTCTAAACTCCGCAAGCGATGGCATCGATCGATTGGTTGAAGGACACGTTCAGAGACGGCTACGACAGTGGAGATATCCTCGCGGTCACGCCCGATCCCCGACGAGTGCATGAGGAAGCCCTGATCGGCGGTTCCTACAAGGAATGCTTCCAGCTTGCAGCCCTGCCGTTTCTTCGACCTGACTCCGCCGTTCTCGAATTTGGACCGGGGCGTGGGTCGTGGACCAAGGCGCTGTTGGCATATGTCCCGGAGGGACGAGTAGAGACTGTCGACTTCTTGGATGTCACAAGTTGGCTGCTTCCGGAACGCTACGGGGGCCGCCTGGTTTGCCATCAGGTGGAGAGCATGGATTTGGACTGCGTTCAGGATGAGTCATTCGACTTCATTTGGTCATTTGGAGTGCTGGTCCATTTGAACTCTTCGCAAATCGCGGAGGTCCTGTCGGCTGCTCGTAGAAAAGTGAGGCGGGGAGGGGTTTCCGTACACAACTACGGGAACTGGCAGAAACTCTACCGAACTGGGCGGATCATGAGCCACGATCCGGATCTGCATCTGAAGGACACCGCCGATTCGTGGTGGCCGCCGAATTCCCCGGACGCCATGGCGGCGATCGCACTAGACGCAGGTTGGACTGTCATCCAGGCGGACATGGAACTCTTCGAACGCGACGGGATGATCTTGCTCAAAGCATGGTAAATCCGAACGTTTGAGCACAATTGGCTTAGCGAGACGGTGACGTCCTCGGTCACCCCCACACCCCCGACCCACACGTTCAGAACAGCGGCGTGACTCGATCTTGGATGGTCCGTGGTCGGCGGAGGTTCTCGCGGCCCGCTCCGGCGTTACCTGTGCTGGCCTGTTCTGCGTGGCTGGATTCCGTTTACGGACAGATTTGTGGTGCAGCCAGATGTTCCCTCGTGGGTTTGGCACGGCTGGCACCAGGCCCATGTCGGTCGCCTGGAACCCATGGATCAGGCCGAGCGCAACAACCTCAGGAAGAGGAAATCATCGCGTCGTCGCTTCCACGACTGACGAGACTTGCCTTATGAACGATTGCGTCGATCCGTACTTGGACTCAGCATACCCCTGGCCCTGCTTGCCGAGTTCCTCAGCAGTGTTGCTGTCCAAAACGGCGTCGACGCATCGCACGAGTTCGTCGGATGTCTCGAACCACAGCCCTCCACATCCCAATCTGGCGTGCTCGTGCGCCTTGCTTCCTTCTGGCACGAGGATCGGAGTGGCATACAGCAGCGACTCGACACAGCGGCGGGCGACCAGGCTCCCCGGTGCGAGGTCGATAGTGGTCCGCGCCCACGCCATGAGACGGAGGAGATCGCTTCCTCGTGTTATCGGCGCGGAGCGCACCACATTGCCCCGAAGCCACACGTCAAAGGCATCGGTGGCAACGATCGCGACGCGCTGATACGGAAAGGCCAACCGCACTAACCGAGCGAGGTTCGATGTATACGCGGTTGACGCCAGGGGGGCATCGGTGAGGACGACCAAGTAGTCGTTTTCTCCGAGATAGGGGTTGGGCTCCCGCCAAACGCTCGGATTTGCAGCCAGAGGTGGACCTACTGCGACAACGTCCTTTGACGGATAACTGTCGGAAACGACCTGGCGTTCTGATTCGGTCACAGTCAGAACCACGGCTGCCCGGTCAAAGAGTGGGGCGAAATGAGAATACATCGCGCTCGGCAGATCGGAGCACAGAGGGAGGAGCGTGACGGGGACAGGCATGTTCAGTCGGTCGATTGATCTCAGAGTCCCAAGCTGTCGGTAGTCGGCCACAACAATGGCCCTCGGACGGAGAAGGCCCAGTGGCTCCTCGGCCGCATCCCAGGCATCGAGCACTCCCTCGTCCAAGAGGTCAGAGACCTCGACGGGTTCCCTAGATCCTGTCGGACTGGGAAGGTCCAACTCGTGCCCCCGGTTGAGTACTGAATGCGCGAGCGACGCCACCAGTAGATCTCGCCTGATTTCGAGCTGAGGTTCAGGACACGTACCCAACTCGTGGATAGTGAAGACTCCATCTTTGAAGATGCGGGGCTGCTTCCCTTGAGTTGTGACGACGTGAACGTCGAACCGGCACGCCAACGCTCCTGCGACTTGACGGACTACCCACGAGGCCTCTCCGGATCCTCGCCAGGTGGGGGTAAGGATCGCAACCGGAGCGTCATTTGTCATCGACCGCTGAAGTTCCCTATCGAGGGCCATAGACAAGCTGAGGCTCAACCAGAGGAGGTATCGCTGAGATGTTGTTCTTGGGTGTCAATGGCTTCGAGATGATCCTGCAACCAAGCTGCGAGGCGAGCCTGATTCGCAGCCTCGGCGACTTGGCGCTCATTGATCTCCCGGGCCAGATCGTCGCACCTCTTGGCCAGGGAGTCCTGAAGTCGGACCATGTTGGCGAGCAACTCTCGTTCGTCACGCAGATAGCTGCCGAGCACTCGGAAGGTGATTCGTCCTAGGAGCTTGACGACCCGACCGCGTAAGCCCGAACCCCCCGCACCTGGATCGAAGCGATCTGGAAGAGCCCAGTTGCGGTGGAGGTAATCGAGGGACGGCTCGTCTCGGAGGGGCCAGTCTTGCCAACGTTCTAGCCCTTCAGTCGGCGGCAGTGGCTCCCATCTCATTGTCCGACCGTTCGAACGGATCCGCTTGACCAATTCACTAGGGTCGATAGCCTGTTCCAATCGATCGTTCTCCCTCGTGTGATGCCAGCAGCTGGGGACGAGCAGCCCATCTCATAGAAGCAGCGCAACCATAGAGCGTTGCCCACTCAGTCTGATTTGATCTACGCGGCGAGTCTATCTGCCGGCCAAGGGGGGCCGCGATGATTCCGACGCGTCGTGCTACTTTCCAGGATCGACTCACCGCGAGACTTCCTTGCGGCACGGGTTGGAAGTCGTCCTCGAAATGCAAGAGCAGATAACAAAACCGCCCGCAAAACCAGAAGGCTCCCGCGATCATCCGTCTGTGGTGCAACAACAGCTGCACTCATGGTCAATCGCTCAGTCGTCCGCGCCATGACTGAACGCGAGATTGCAGCGTTGCGTTGGTCTGTCGAGGGGCTCGTGTCGACGCAACCCCAAACGCCGGTTCCTCCGAGGCCGAAGCTGGGATGGGGAAGAAATGCGGGCGCGGATCATTCGGCATATCGGGCGTGGTTGCACGAGGGAGGGCTCGGAGGCGCAAGTCGCGCGTTACCCAAGCATGGCCCCTCGATCAGCATTGCAGTGCCGGTCTTTCGACCACAGCTCTGGTATATCCGCGCATGCGTTGAGTCGGTAGCCAACCAAGTGTACGAAGACTGGGAGCTCTGCCTGTGTGATGACGGATCGGCCGACCCAGAGCTGACCGACTTTTTGGAGCGTCTGAGCGCGAGTGATTCAAGAGTCCGAACCACAGTCCACGAGAGCAATCGTGGAATCTCGCATTCGCTGAACAGCGCGGTCTCCTTGTCGCACGGCGAGTTCCTGACATTTCTCGATCAAGACGATCTCCTAGATCCGGACGCGCTAGCGGAAGTGTCCGCAGTGATCAGTGACGTGGCAGAGGTCGATTTGATCTACACGGACGAAGACAAGATCAACGAGCGCGGTGCGCAGTTCCAACCCTTCTTTAAGCCCGACTGGGCTCCGGACCTCCTGCTCGCCTTCCCATATGTGGGCCACCTCATGGTCGTTCGCAGGAGCACGTTCGACGGCGTAGGAGGCTTCCGGCCTGAATACGACGGGAGCCAGGATTTCGACCTCATGGTTCGAATCGGTGAACGGGCAAGACGCGTTTTCCACATACCGCGTGTGTTGTACCACTGGCGCGCCGTGTCAGGTTCGGCTGCGAGTAGCGAGGATGCAAAACCCTGGGCGCACTCATCGAGCTACCGCGCCTTGACGGACGCCGTGCAGAGACAGGGAATCAGCGGTTACGTCGAGGAGACTGGATTGGCGGGTTCCTACCACGTTCGCCGTGAGGTGTTGGGACACCCTTCAGTCAGCGTCATCATCCCATTTCGAGACCAGGCCGCACTCACAGTCGGTTGTCTCGATTCACTCTGGGTTGATCCCGGATACGACAACTTCGAGGTGGTGTTGATTGACAACGCGAGCGTTGAGCCCGAGAGCACGGCACTACGGCGACGCCTTTCAAATTGGCCTCGGATCCGCATCTTGGATGATGTTCGGGAATTCAACTGGTCTGCGATCAACAATGCCGCGGCGGCGAAATGTGAGAGCGACCTTTTACTCTTCATGAACAACGATATCGAGGCGACGAAGCCGGGGTGGCTTCGCGCTCTGGTCGAGCAGGCACAGCGTCCAGAAGTCGGCGCCGTCGGGGCGCGGCTGCTCTTTCCTGATGGACTCGTCCAGCACGCCGGGGTGGTCCTCGCGCTCAACGGAATTGCTGGACACATCTTTACGGGACTTCCGTCCCACCAGCCTGGCTATTTCTTCTTTGACAAGGTGATCCGGCCTTACAGCGCTGTCACCGCGGCGTGCATGATGTGTCGGCGGGAGGTGTTCGAGGAGCTCGGAGGTTTCGACGAAAACCTTGCTGTCGCCTTCAACGACGTGGACTACTGCATTCGCGTCCTGGACGCTGGTTACCGGATCATTTACACGCCTCTCGCTGAACTCCTGCACCATGAGTCGATCAGCCGTGGACTCTCCGGTTTCGTTCGTGATTACCTGTACTTCTTTGAAAAGTGGGATCGGAACCGACTGCGGAACGACCCGTTTTACAATCCGAACCTGAGCCTCTTCGCGCCTTGGTGCTCGCTTCGGCCACGCGGGGAAAACGAACGATGGGAGGCCTTGATCGATCAACTGATCGGAGCCACGCACACATCCACCGACGCAGCTGTCGTCACATGAAGAGGGTGGAGCGCTAGGTAGCCTTGGTGCAGAGGGCGCTCGACGTGGCGAGGCGCGGAGTGGATTTGGACAGTCGTCAACGAGTCCAAGTTCGCCATAAGGTCCGGAAGGCCTTCAGCTGGCGATGAACTGTGGCCGAGCCTCCTCGTAGATTCGGCTCGGGCCAGTACCCAACCAAATTCGTCTCCTTAGGTTCCTTGTCTCCTGTCGTTATGGAGGCAATTATGTCCCATCGCACGCCGAGGCATCTGTTGCGTACTCCAGCACTTGCTGGGATTCGGAAAGGTCCCCACACGCGGCGCGTGCATCGATCGGCGTCGATGAAACAGAATCTCGTCTCTCTCATCGATTCAACTTCTACCGAGGAGACGTTCGCGATCCAGTCACCTTCATATTGGACTGCGGCGGCGCTGGCACCACCGCCGCTCTCTATCTGTGGCCGCATCTCACAGTTGCACGTTCGGACCAAGCGCAATGGCGGATCCCGAGGTGCCACTCGAAGGCTGATTCATGCGCGGCGCGAGGAGGAGGAAGGGCCGGACAGCGGCTCGACTCACCAGGAGTCGTGGGCGGCCAGCGGCCGATGAGCGGACGGCCCTCGAGGCGGGCGACGGCAAGCAATCGTCAATCCCCACACTCGGGGAAACCTGCCCGTAAGCTCCAACCGTCGTTTTCGCTCCGTAAAGGAGAGAGCGTTACTCTGTTGGGTGCCCTGGGACCAGCGATAGGTGGAGCCGCAATGAGGTGCCTTTCGGTCGTCATTCCTTGCTACAACGAGAAAGACACCATCGAAGAGATCCTCATCCGCGTCCTGGCGTCCGAATATGTTGCCGAAGTTATCGTCGTCGACGACGGCTCAAGCGATGGCACCCTGAGCCTGGTGGAAAATGTCGCCGACGACCGGCTCAAAGTCCTCGCCCAGCCGCGCAACATGGGAAAGGGGGCGGCTCTGCGGCGCGGCTTCGCGGAAGCAACGGCGGACTTCGTTGTCGTTCAGGACGCCGATCTCGAATATGACCCCGCCGAATACGGGCACTTGCTGGAACCTATTCTGGAGGGCAAAGCCGATGTGGTCTTCGGATCTCGCTTCTTCGCCCATCGTCCGCACAGAGTGCTGTACTACTGGCACTTCGTCGGAAACCGACTGCTGACCATCGTTTCCAATATGTTCACAAACCTGAATCTGTCGGACATGGAGACCTGCTACAAGCTCTTCCGACGCGAGGTCATCCAAAGCATCGAGATCGAAGAGGCTCGCTTTGGATTCGAGCCGGAGATAACGGGCAAGGTTGCGCAGGGCAAGTGGCGCGTCTACGAAGTCGGAATTTCTTACTCGGGACGGACCTACGCCGAGGGCAAGAAAATCGGATGGCGGGACGGGATACGAGCTGCCATCTGCATTGTCCGGTATTCGCCTCTCACGGCCGGTCTTCGACGTGGAAAATCCGTTGACCTGCCTCGCGCGACGCCAGGGCCTCCGGGCTCACCCGGCCCTGTCCCGTTGAACCTGGCACCAAGGGTCCATCCTGGCGAGCGCGCTCGTAGCGCTGCGGGGTAACCGCACCGCACTAGCCCTGACTGGTTCGACCTAAGTCCGATGCGGCTCGCGTTCCGTAGTCGAGCGCGGAACGACACGGGTCTTCCTAACCGCCCACTGTCGATTCGTGGCTACGTGCGAAGTGTTTGGCGCACAACGTCGGCTCGGCCGATCCTCCTGATCGTTCTCGTCATTCTGGCCGCCAACGGCACCTATCTCTTGCATGTCTTTGATCCGAACCCCATCAACCAAACCAGTGGGCTTGGCGTGGTCACACAGCCAGGACTCCTCGTCGGCAACCAGAACATCGATCCGAACATTGGTTTTACCGCCCAAGCTCTTGGTCATCGGGCCGCCGTCGACTGGGCCCACGGACATATTCCATGGTGGAATCCATACGAGGGACTTGGCTCACCACTTGCGGGGGAGATGCAATCTGCAGCGCTCTTTCCCTTGAACGGTCTCAACCTCCTGTCCAACGGTCAGATCTACTTCCGCATCGTCCTCGAGATCGTGGCGGGCGTCGCCACATTCTTTTTGCTCAGGAGACTCATCGGGCGTACGTGGTTATCGGTCGTTGGCGGAATCGCCTTTGCGCTAAACGGGACGTTCTCCTGGATGTTCCATGCGCCGGGGAACCCGATCGCGTTCGCTCCGCTCTTGTTGCTCGGGATCGAAATCGCGAGGGATTCTTCTCTGCAGGGTCGTTGGAGGGGTTTGGCTCTGATCGCCGTGTCCTTGGCCCTCTCCCTCTATGCAGGCTTTCCAGAGGTCGCCTTCATCGATGGGCTCCTAGGTGGAGTGTGGTTCATCGCCAGAGGCATCGGCTTGCCTCGTCGAGCTCTCGTGATCTACGGACGGAACGTCGCGGTCGGCGTCGTGACGAGCCTTCTCATCGCCGCCCCGATACTGGTCGCGTTCGCCGACTACCTCCCCCATGCGAACATTGGTGGTCATGGCTCCGCATTTGCGCATGCGGTATCGAATCCGGCAACCGCCCTCCCCGCGCTTTTCGTTCCGTATCTGTTCGGTCCCATCTTCGGTTTCTTTACCTATGACCACACCAATCAGCTCCTCCTGTTCTGGAGCAACGTTGGGGGTTATTTCGCGGCGAGCCTCTGTGCGCTTGCCCTCATCTCGTTGGCAGGGCGTCAATTCCGTGCGTTGAGGCTTCTGTTGGCCGCGTGGATTCTTCTCGGAATCGGCCGTCTGGTCGGTGTGAGCTGGGCGCTCACCCTCGTGAACCTTATTCCCGGGGTGAAGAGCACGGCTTTCTATCGATACGCGCCAGCGTCCTGGGAGCTCGCCATCGTTGTCCTGGCCGTCCTGGGCCTCGACGACATTCTCAAAAGGACGGTGTCGCGCGTCGTTATCTTGCTCGGCGGGCTGTTGATGCTCCTGGCCCTGCTTCTTGCGTATCTAACGGCGAGACCCGTTCTGCACAATCTCACGGGTGCGCCCCACAACCGGGCCTGGTCATGGGCGTCACTTGCGTGGGCCGCCTTTGTCATCGTCGTGATTGTCGCAATAGCAATGTATCGGGCTCGACCGTTTGCGAGAGGACTGCTGTCCACGGTTGTTGTGCTCGACGTGGCGGCGATGTTCATCGTTCCTCAATTCTCTGCGCCCCAGAGCGCTCGACTCGACACCCGACCCGTCACGTTCCTAGCGAAACACCTCAGTAACGGGCGCTTCTTTACGCTGGGTCCGTTGGCACCCAATTACGGGTCATACTTCGGACTGGGGTCTGCCGCCATCAACGATGTTCCAATCCCGAAGTCGTACGCGGCTTACATCGACGCCAACTTGGACTCGAACGTCGACCCACTCGTGTTCACGGGGACTACTGTGACCGATCCAAGGGGCCCATCACCGGCGGACGAGTTTGTCCGTCATCTTTCGTCCTACGCCGCTGTCGGAGTGAAGTACGTGGTTGTGCCGCAGGGGCTGGTTCTTCCCCCATCGTGGAGAGACGCTGGGCTCAGACAGGTGTTCCACGATCCATTAGCCCAGATCTTTCAGGTGCCCAATCCCGCTCCACTCTTCGGTTCTGACGATGGCGCGTGCCGCGTGCGGGTTGAGAGTCAGACCGTGGCGGTCGTCGACTGCCAGCGGTCAGCGAGGATCGTCTACCGCGAGCAGTACATGCCGGGATGGCGAGCAACGGCGAATGGGCGAGCGCTGCAGGTGAAAAGTCACGGCCCGGTCTTCCAGAGGGTCCAGGTCGCTGAGGGCCGATCGACTCTTCGTTTCAGCTTCCTACCCCCTCACTCGCTGGAGGCCGCTGTGGCCCTGGTCCTCGGCGTCGGGGTGCTCGTCGCCTTTCAGCTTCCCTGGGCTAGATCGCGCCGAGAGCCACCCTTCGAAGCGAAAGTGTCGTCCGCGGACGTGGATGCATAGCATCCGAGGGTAGTGATAACGGATCGAGTGCTCATGGGTCCGGGTCCCTCGAACCCGTACCCGGAGGTGATGTCGTCCCTGACGCGTCCCCTGCTCGGGCACCTCGATCCGGAGTTCCTTGATCTCCTGGACGAGACCTGCGACCGGCTGCGGACGGTCTTCCGAACGAGCAATCCGCTCACACTTCCGGTGAGTGGAACCGGCTCCGCGGGAATGGAGGCAGCCTTCGTCAACGTCATCAGGCCTGGTGACGTGGTGGTGATCGGCGTCAACGGTCTCTTCGGAGAACGCATGTGTGAGGTGGCGAGTCGAGTCGGTGCACTGCTCATCAGGGTTGAGGCGCCTTGGGGTGAGCCGATCGATCCGGACGCGCTTCTTGCTGCGCACGAGGGTCCTGCAGTGGTCGCCGTCGTCCACGCAGAGACATCCACAGGAGTACGTAACGATGTCGAGCCGATCGGGGCGGCGAAAGGCGAGGCGCTGCTCGTCACCGACATGGTCACCTCCCTCGGAGGCATTCCGGTCGAGGTAGATGGCTGGGGGGTCGACCTCGCCTACAGCGGAACTCAGAAGTGCCTGGGTGTGCCGCCTGGTTTGGCCCCGCTCACGGTTTCCGACCGCGCTCGTCAACGCTTTGTAGATCGCCCCTCTTCTTGGTATCTGGACCTCGGCCTGATCGCCCGCTATGTGGAGGAAGGAGGTGGGCGGACCTACCATCACACTGCCCCGGTCTCGATGATCTTTGCCCTCCACGCCGGGCTCGGGGTAATCCTGGAGGAGGGGATCGAACAGGTGTGGGCGCGGCACGCGGCATGCGGACTGATGATCCAGAACGGACTTGAGAAGCTTGGCCTTCGGCTGGTTGCACCGCCGGATCACCGCCTTCCCCAGCTGACGACGGTCTGGGTCCCGGAGGAGCTTCCTAAAGGGCTGGCGGAAGGTGATGTCCGGAGGACTCTCTTGGAGCGCTACGGCGTCGAGATCGGCGCCGGGGTCGGTCCGATGGCGGGCAAGGCATGGCGCATCGGGTGCATGGGACACACCGCGCGTCCTCGCAACGTGGAGCTGCTCTTGGGAGCTCTGGGAGAGGTGTTGGGCCGGTGATCGGACGCGCCACCAAGGCGACACCCCTCGAGCTCAGCGGTGGCCGGATCCTCCTGCGCACCCTGAGCGAGGACGACTACGAGCGATGGCTCGAAGTCCGGGCTCGGTGCCGAGAGTGGCTCGTTCCGTGGGAGCCCCGACCGGCGGGTGCCCCGCTCACCCCCGAGGACCGTGCCAGCTTCGCGGCCCGCTGCGCGGCCCGCGAGCGAGAACGCCAGATGGGGAGCGGTTACGGGTTCGGCATCTTCACGGGCGATCGCTTCGTCGGGGAGATCACCCTGTCATCGATTCAGCGGGGTCCCTTTCAGAATGCCTTCGTCGGGTACTGGGTGGATCATGCGGTGGCCGGACAAGGCCTCGCTCCCGAAGCAACCGTGGCCGTCCTGCGCTTTGCGTTCGAGGAGCTGGGGTTGCACCGGGTCGAGATCGCAATCGTTCCTCGCAACCGCGCCAGCCGGCGCGTCGTCGAGAAGCTGGACCTGCGAGAGGAAGGCGTCGCCGTCCGCTACCTCGAGATCGACGGCCGTTGGGAGGACCACGTCCGGTACGCCATCACCGCCGAGGAGTGGGCCACCCGGGGCGACAAGCTCGCCAAGGAGTGGCTGGACCGCGGGTGAGCGAGGTCAGCCCTCACCGCTCGAATGGACGACAGCGGGCGAGTGCCGGAAGAACTGCTCGATGTCCTGGGAGTACGTGTACGACGGTGGCTCCTTGCCGACGCTGCGGCGGAGCCGCAGTGCTCGGATGAAGCTCTCCACTGCGCCCGCGGTCGTGTAACGGCACGAAAACCCCGCCTTGGTGATGCGGCCGGTGTCGACCCCACGGCCGTAGCGAAGCAGGCTCTCGAGCTCGGGCGGAAACTCGATCAGCCCAAGCTGCACCAACGGTGCTGCGGCAGTGCGGGTGGCAACGGGCGACAGCGGCAAAAGGCGCGTTCCGCAGATCGCCGCGACCTCGCTCCATGGGAGCTTGCCCGTTCCGGCCACGTTGTACAGGCCCGGGATTCGGTTTCGGGTGACGTGCTCCAAACAGCGAACGACGTCGTCCTCCTCGATGAACTGCATGAGGGGGTCGTAACCCGCTACCGACGGACAGAAGCGTCTCGACAGGTTGGAGCTGATGGGGGTGACGATGTCGGTTCCGAGGACATTGGCAAATCGCAGGACGGACACGACCGTCGCCGGGTTGTCCTCGGCGAAGTCCCGAACGAACCCCTCGACCTCCAGCAGGGAACGCTCGACTCTCGTCCGGGCGGGTGAGGTGCGCGGGACCTCCTCGCGGAACCATGCCGGGTCCGTGGACGCAGATCCGTACACCAACGTCGAGGACTTCACCACGACCTGTCGCACGGGCGAGCCGGACTGGCCTGCAGCGGCCAGCAGGTTCATGGTTCCGATGACGTTGATCTCGTGCAGCGCGCGACCCGAGACCCGGGTCGAGTCCACGACGAGGAACGTGTGGACGATCGTGTCGACTTGGGTGGCTCGGACGATTCGCGACAGGATCGAATAGGCCTGGTCGGCTCGGACGAATTCAGCTCGCTCCAGGGCGACGCTGGGTTCACGGGTCCCCATGCCGAGGATCATGTCGACCTCGGGGTCCGATTCCAGGGCCTGGGCCATGCGCCCGCCCCAGAACGAATCGAGACCCGTGATGAGTACCCGGCGCCCCACAGGCGTTATCCGAGCCAGATGCTGCGTCTCTCCCGCAGCATCTCGTACAGCGTCTCCTGCATGTTGGTGCGGATCTTCTCCGCCTCGTCCATGATCCGGCTCTTGGAGTACCGCTCCTGACCGCTCGGAACGTCGAACTTCACGGGATCGAGGACCCGAATCTTGAATTTGGACGGGAAGTACAGAAGAACGCCGAGCGGACCGAAGGCCAGCATGTTGGCGGTAACGGGCACGTAGGGCACCCCGAGCATCCGCGCCACCGAAGGCAGCCGGAACAGGATGGGCATCGACTCCTCGGCGCCCACCACCGCGATCGGAACGACCGGGACGCCGGCCCGCATCGCGATTTCGACGAACCCTCCCCGACCGAATCGCCGGAGCCGATAGCGGTCGGTGTAGGTCTTGGAGGGGCCTTTGGTGCCCTCGGGGAACACCAGGGCGAGCTGGCCTTGGTCCCGAAGAAGTCGCAGGGCGTTGTCAGGGTGGGCCGGGACCCCGCCGACCCGGGCCCACATGGTGCCGAACCACGGCACGCCCCGGAAGAAGAAGTCCGCCATGCCGTACACGGGCCGGCCCAGCTCGACCTCGATGCCGTGCATGATCACGGGCGCGTCGGACGGGATGGCGGCGGCGTGGTTGGAGACGAGCAGCGCGCCGCCTGTCTTGGGGATCTTCTCCAGGCCTTCCCACTCGACGCGGAACCAGTTGTTGTAGAGAGGGGCGTAGATCCGCCGGGCAATGGCTCGGGTGTGCTCGGAGCGGCCCCACTCATCGACGTCCGACAGCCGGTGGCCCTCGACGGTCCCGTTCTCGAATCGGGGAAGCGGGACGAGCGCGGCGCGCTCGCGCTCGATCGTCTCTTTCTCGGCGGTCACGGAGTCATGGTACCCGGGCGGACCTGGGCGCCCTCGAGGTCAACAGGCAGGCAGTTTGGACGCGAAGCGCTACGGCCGACCGGCGCCCACCAATCCGCCGTACCAGACGGGGTCGAACTCGACGACCGTCCCGGTGTGCGCGGCCTGGATGATCGTGCTCGCTCCGAAGGGGCCCGAGCCCACGTACATGACGACGTGGTCGATGCCAGTCCCGTCGAGGTCGTAGAACAGCAAGTCTCCTGGCTGGACCTGGCTGAGCTGGATGTGGGTGGACTCGCCGTACTGAATCGCGGCCGAGTGCACGAGACCGACCCCGGCGGCACGCCACGCCAGCATGGTGAGGCCGGAGCAATCGACGCCTCGTGCGTCCGCCCCACCCCATTGGTACGGGACTCCGAGGAACCTCTCAGCTTCCCGCAGGGCGACCGCGCCGGCGCCGCTCGGCGACTCGGGCGCTCCCGTGCCGACCGTACCGGTCGCTCCGGCGCTGGCGGCCGCCTGATTGGCGGCGTTGATTGCGTCCGTGGCGGCGGCGGATCCCCCCGCGACCGTCTCGGCCACCTGCGCCGCCTGGGCCGCTTGCGCGGCCGCTTGGCGTCGTGCCGCTTCGCTTGCGGCCGCGGCCGCCACGGCCGCTGCCGCGGCGGCTTCTTTGGCGGCACGTTGCGCCACGAACTGGGCGAGCTGGCCCTTCACTTGGGAGAGCGTCGCTTGCGCCGCCTGGCCCGCGGCTTGGGCGGATTGCTGCGCCTGTCGCACCGCGACCGCCTCGTCCGATGCCTGCTGCTCTTGGCCCCGCAGAGCCGATTGCGTGGCGGCGAGCTGTTGCTCGCTCGTCTGGTATTCACGCACGGTGCGATTGATGTCGCCGATCGCGGCTCGTTGATACTCCTCGCGGATCAAGGCGGTGTCGGGCGACGAGGCGAACAGCGCGTCGAGATGCCCGATGGGCGTGTCGAAGATGTAGGCGTTCACCGCGGCGACCTGCAGGGCGTGCCGGGCTGCATCGCGCTGTTGTCGGACCGTGACAAGACGCGCCTCTGTGGCGGCGAGCTGGTCGCGAACCTGTTGCAGGTGGACGCTCGCCTGGTCGTACTGCTCCGACAGGGCGGTGACCTTCCTCTGCTCGGCCGCCACCTGAGCTTCCATCGCACCGACCTGCGTCTCGGTGCTCGAGATCGACGCGTTGATGCGTCCGAGATCGGTCGAGCCGGACACGCCGACCTTGGGAGCTGCCAGGGCCGGCAAAGCTGCAGCCAGCGTCGCGAGGGCGACTGTCGATCCGACGATGGCTCGGCGCAGCCCTCCCCGCCCGGTGCCCCGGGCGGCCAGGAATGTCACATCAGACACATCTTTCACGCCAGCCACGACTAATTTCTTCGGAGGGGGCCGGCGAGTCCTTGACCCCGCGAGGAGCCCCTTCTACGGTGCCGTCCGTCCGGGAGCGCTGCGGGCCGGCCAGGGTGTGGGAGGAAAACGGCACGTGGAAGGCGTTGTCGGGACCACCGGAGGGGATCTTCGGGGGGTGGGGGAGAACGGGATTTGGGTGTTCCGGGGAATTCCGTACGCCCGGGCACCCGGTCCATCGGGACGCTGGAGGGCGCCCCTTCCTGTGACCCCGTGGCGGGGGATCCGCGACGCGGTGACCTGGGGTCCCATCGCGCCCCAGACGTCACCGGTTCCCGGCTTCAGTCTTCCGGGTGACCCCACCCACTCGGACGAAGACTGCCTGAACCTCAACGTCTGGACCCCCCGGCCCGACGACCGGCTTCGGCCCGTTGTCGTTTGGGTCCACGGGGGCGGATTCACAACCGGCACCGGCGCGAGCACCCTCTTTGCGGGCCATCACCTTGCAGCCAAGGGTGTGGTCGTCGTCACGATCAACTACCGGCTGGGTGCCCTCGGGCTTCTCGCTCACCCGGACATGGACGGCGATGGCGCCGGTGGCTGGGCCAATTGGGCCCTCCACGACCAGCTCGCGGCCTTGGGCTGGGTGCAGGACAACATCGCGGCATTCGGCGGTGATCCGGGGAACGTCACCTTGTCCGGTGAGTCGGCCGGAGCGATGAGCATCTGCGATCTCCTGTCGGTCCCTGCCGCCTCCTCGCTCTTTCGACGCGCCGTCGTCCAGAGCGGGCCGCCCGTGGCGGCGGGTGTCGATTGGGCGATCGGCCGGTCGCAACGCCTGGCCGGCCATCTCGGTTTGCCGGCGTTCTCGTTGGAGGAGCTTCGGCGGGCACCGGCAGCTCAGTTGGTCAGCGCAACGCAGCGGCTTGCCGCCGAGATCCCGGGTGACGGGGGCTTGCCCTTGCCGTTCCTTCCTGTGGTCGACGGCGGCCTGCTGGAGCGATTCCCGGATGATTCGATCGTCGACGGAGAGGCCGCGGCGGTACCTCTGCTCGTCGGGACCACTCGGGACGAGTCCGCATTGTTCACAGTGGCCGACTGGACGAAACCCGAGCTCGATATGGGGCGAGTCGTTCGCCGGGTGGCGCGATTCGTCGAGCCTGACGCCGCCGCGGCGGTGGTCGAGGCCTACCGGGATGCTCGAGCCGCACGCGGAGAACCCATTTCAGGACATCAGCTGTGGACCGCGATCACGACGGACTATGTGTTCCGTCTCCCCCTCTTGTCGATGCTCGCCGCTCACCGGAAGTACCAGACGAAGGTCTTCTCGTATTTGTTCACGTGGGAGTCACCCTTCATGGGGGGAGCATTCGGATCGTGTCACGGGCTCGAGATCCCGTTCGTCTTCGGAACGGTCGCGAATCGAGCCATCCAGGTGTTCACGGGCTCGGGTCCCAGCTCCGCCGCACTCTCTGAGCAGATGCAGAGCGCTTGGCTCGCCTTTGCCCGCGACGATGATCCGTCGTGTGAAGAGGTCGGTTCATGGCCTGCGTTTGATCCGATCCAGCGGAGCACCATGGTGTTCGGCCCGGGTGGTGGCCTGTACGACGATCCGCGCAGCCAGGAGCGGCTCGCGTGGGAGGAGGCCGGCATATCCATTCCCGTCGGGCACAATCACGAGTAGCCCGTTCGTCAACCGTCGAATGACGCCTGGGCTGTTCCCCCGCCTCGAGATGGTCGACAATTGTCCCTTCGGGGGCGTAGCCCAATCGGCAGAGGCAGGGCGCTTAAAACGCCCACAGTGAGGGTTCGAGCCCCTCCGCCCCCACTCCCAAGCTCATCGGTCCAGGACCTGTCGGTCGCCAGTTCTTAACCGCTCGTCTTGCTCAGTCGTTCTGACCGGGGACGGTCGTCCGGACAAGGTGGTGCGCCCGCCGCCACAACTTCCAGAGCATCGGCCAGGGCAGCCAGCTGTTTGCGGTTGAGCCGACTGATGAAGTGCCGTCGCACTTGGTCGACGTGATCCGGAGCGGCCCGTTGGAGTCGCTTCCGACCAGCTGGGGTCAGGACGGCAAATGCGCCCCGGCGGTCGGTCGGACAGCGAACTCGCTCCACGAGGCCAGCCGCTACCAGACCATCCAGTCGACGCGTGAGCCCACTGGGGGAGAGCAACAGCCGCTCAGCCAGGTCGCTCATGCGCATCCGGCCTTCGTCGGACTCCGCCAGGTTGACGAGAACCCCATAGTCCGCCAAAGCCATGCCTTGGGTGGCCTCGAGTTCGGCGTCGAGACTCGACATGAGCTGGGCATGGGCGCGCAACAGTGCCCTCCAAGCTTGCTGCTCAAGGTCGTCGAGCCAACGGGCCGCTGCCATAACCCCAGCGTATCGGAGCAAACTGTAGTTGCGCACGCAAGGATAGGAAGTTCCTGAGGGTGCGCGCGCGGGAACCCTCCGATCTCGAGCCTCCCGTAGCCTGAGCGGCATGGCTGACGCACAAGCGGCCCTCGCTGATCTCCGGGACGACCTTCGAGCCGAGCACGCCGAACTGGATCAGGTGGTTGCCCTGTTGGGCGAGGTCGGCTGGGACGCGCCCACGCCGGCGGAAGGCTGGGCGGTACGGGACCAGATCAGCCACCTCGCCTTCTTCGATGAGACCGCCGCCCTCGCCATCACCGAACCGGGTCGATTTCAAGAGATCGCCGACGCCGCCATGAACCTCGACGGTGATCCGATGGACGAACACCTTCGACGAGGGCGCCGCCTGCGCGGACATGAGGTCTTGACCTGGTGGCAGACAGCTCGACGTTGTTTCGACGACGCGGCGACGACTCTCACTCCGAAAACTCGAATTCCATGGTTCGGGCCGCCCATGGGCGCGATGTCGTTCGTCTCTGCCCGGCTCATGGAAACATGGGCTCACGGCCAGGACGTGGCCGACGCTCTGGGCGTCATCAGGATTGCTACAAATCGGCTCCGTCACATCGCGCATCTCGGTGTGCGAGCTCGCCCCTTCTCGTATGTCGTGCGCGGCTTGACCATGCCGACGGATCAGGTAAGCGTTGAGTTGACCAGTCCGTCGGGCGAATTGTGGGCGTGGGACACCGAAAGCGATCCGCCCGATCAGGTCCGGGGCCCGGCCCTCGACTTCTGTTTGGTCGTGACCCAACGGCGGAACATTGTGGACACCGAGCTCGAAGTAAAGGGCCGCGCCGCAAACGAATGGCTCGGCATTGCCCAGGCGTTCGCCGGTCCTCCCGGTCCGGGTCGCCCACCTTTGCGCTGAGCGATTCCCGCCGCAGGCCTACGGTCGTTGGTCGCCTGAGAAGCGACTCGGAGGCCCGCGGCCGGCTTAACCCGTCGTCGGTGACGCGGCGATGCCCTCGGAGTGCGACGGAGGTGTGTCGCCCCCCGTCTGGGGACCGACGTCCGGGGGTGGTTTGACCAAGGCGCGTTGTCGGCGCCACAGAAAGCCGAGGACGACGAGACCGGCACCGAACAGGACGAGTCCGGCGACTTGCACGAGCACGGAACCGAGATGACCGATCTGGCCGAGCCAGAACCGTTCCTCCAGGAAACGCTCTGCACCCCAGAGCGTCATGGTCGCGGCGAGCACGAACCCCACCGGTCGTTCCCGGTAATAGCGCTCGACGAGGAGCAGGATCCCGAAGATGATGAAGCTGTCGATCGCCTGGAACACCGGGATCGGCAGGACCTTGAGATTGGGGTGGGTCCCGGCGTAGTAGACGCCGTACCAGGCATTCGTCGGGTGTCCGGGATCGCCACCGCCGTTGACCATCAGCTGAGGGCCGAGGAGTCGCCCGATTCCCCATGCCGCGACGAGCACGGGGGTGACGATGTCGAGCGCTCTGATCGTGTGCAGCTCGGGGCACCGGCGACGGGCCAAGATCACACCGGTGGGCACACCGAACAGCAGCCCGCCGAACGAGGACAACCCTCCGTGCCAGACCTGGAGGATCTCTCCTGGATGGGCGGTGTAGGTCGACAGGTTCGCCACGACGTGCAGGAGCCGGGCGCCCACGACGGAGGCGACCACCACCCAGAGGAAGACCCCGGTCAGCCATTGCGTCTGGTAGCCCAGCTTCTTCAGTCGGTGATCGAAGTACCGGTAGGCGAACCAGAAGGTGATGGCCAGCCCGATGCCGTAGGTGTGGACCTCGAGGGGCCCGATGTGGAAGGCGACGGGTATGGGCTTCATGGCGATCGTGGGGCGCACGATCTCGACCGGCGCCCGGTGGGTGAAGAGCGTAGCGCCGAGCATCCCCGTTTCCTCGTCGTGCACGTACGGCCCGACGGGGCGATGAGTCCCTCGTTTGCGCGTCTCGACGCAGTCGGCATTAGCCTCCGCGCCGCGTCGAGCCGACGCCACCGAGGAGGGGTTCGATGGGATTGCTGCAGGGGAAGGTGGCGGTGGTGACAGGGGCCGCGTCGGGCATCGGCAAGGCGAGCGCTCGTCGTCTGGCAGCCGAGGGAGCCACGTTGATCGTCGTCGACGTCAATCGTCAGGGCCTCGAGCAGACTGCCGACGAAATCGGGGGGCTGCCGGTCGTGGCGGACGTCGGCCAGGTCGGTGACTGGGCGGCGGTGGTCGAGGCGGCCCGGAGTAAAGGCGGTCTGGACGCGGCGTATCTCAACGCCGGGGTGACGACGGGTGAGCCTGACATCACGCGTCTGTCGGACGATCAGTACCGGAAGATCATGTCGGTCAACGTCGACGGCGTGGTCTTCGGGACTCGGGCCCTGGTCCCCGAGATCGCGGCGCGTGGCGGCGGGGCTGTGGTCGCGACATCGTCGTTGGCGGGGCTCATCGGCTTCCCCGGAGATCCCATCTACACGCTCACCAAGCACGCCGTCGTCGGTTTCGTCCGATCGGTCGCACCTCACCTGCAGGCGCAGAACATCACGATCAACGCGATCTGTCCCGGGCTCGTCGACACGCCGCTCATCGACGGCGAAGTGCGCGACGCCCTGGCGGGTTCGGGGTTCCCGATGATCTCGGCCGAGGCGGTGGCCGAGGCCGTGTGCGGTTGCGTCTTGGGTGAAGCCACAGGTGAGGCGGTCGTGGTCCAAGTCGGTCGCGACCCGGTGGCGTACCGCTTCGGGCGCCCGCCCGGACCTCGCGAGCCAGGCGCGGAAGGCAAGCTCCCCCCTGCGTGGCTGGCCGATCCCGGGCAGCCCTCCCGGGCGCCGGACGGCTGAGCGCTACGGGCGCCCCGCGCCCACCAACCCGTTGGTCCACAGGCCGGTGATCTGGATCTTCGTGCCGGTCTCCATGGCCTGGACCATCTGGCCGGGACCCGAGTACATGGTGACGTGGCCGATCGTGCCCCCCTCGCTGTAGAAGAGGAGGTCGCCGGGCTGCAGGTCCGATAGGGGCACGTGGGTCGTCTCGGCGTACTGCGCGGCGGCTGAGTGCGACAGGGCCACTCCCGCCTGAGCCCAGGACCACATGGTGAGTCCGGAGCAGTCGAACCCGGCACCCGGAGTGGCGCCCGCCCACACATAGGGCACGCCGATCTGTGACTCGGCCGCGGCGAGCGCTCTCCCCCCGCCACCGTTCGGTGCGGGCGGAGCAGACGACAGCGAGGTGTTGGCGAGGGCGGCCCGTTGCGCCGCCATGCGCGCCTGGAACGCGGCCGCCTGCGCGGCCGCTTCGGCAGCCTGCTGCTGGGCGACGAGCGTGGCGATCTGCCCCTTCAGATGCGTGAGGGTTGTCTGCTGGTTGGCGAGCGCGGCCTGTGCACCTTGTCGGGCGGCTTGCGCCGCGCTGATCACATTGCGGGCTTGGCTCTGCTGTGTCTGGAGTTGGGACACCTGCGCGTTCAGAACGCTTTGCAGCGTTTGGAGGCGGTCGATGGCGCCCGACACGCTGGTGCTCGCCACCTGCTGGTACTCCTGCACGACGGCGGCGCGCTCACCCGAAGGGGCGAAGAACTGGTCCAGTCCTGAATTCGAACCGCCCGAGGTGTAGTCCTGGATGGCCTGCCGGCGCAGGTTGTCCTGGGCCGCGGTCACCTGCGCCTTGGTCTGGGCGACCTCCGCTTGGCTCTGCGTCACTTGTTGGTCCAATTGCTGGAGCTTGATCTGATCCTGGTTGTACTCCTCGGACAGCACGGCGAGCTGCTGCCCCTGGGCCTGGATCTGAGATGCCAGCTGGGCCGCCTCGGCGCGAGCCTTGGCCAGCTCGTCCGCTGAGGCAGGGCGCGCCGCGACAAGCACCGCCGCGGCGACCATGATGATCGCCAGCGGAGCCAATACGAAACGGGGGGAGCTCCACCTCCGCCGCCCCGGCCTCGCCTCCGGGTGCCCGTGGAACGTCACAACGGCCCCCGTGTCTATCAACACCCGGTACGCAGAGCAAGCAATTCACCACGCGCGGCCACGTTCGGTGAGCTCGTGGTGCGCGGGAGGAACTCACCTGGGCGCAACTAGCGTCGTCGAGGTGCACCCCATCGAGCGGCTCCGGTACGTCGCCCGGGCCGATTGGGCGCCGCCCGCCCTGTTGGCGTCCGAAGCAGCGTGGGCGCTGGGCGAGCTGGCCCAACGCGAGGGGGCGGCGGTGCTGCCTGCCTGTCGGCGCCTCATCGACCGCCATCCGGGATGCGGGCCGCTGTGGTGGGTTGCGGCTTCCATCCTCACCGCAGGCGATCCCGTCGCCGAGGCCGAACGATGTGCGGAGGTCCTCGACGAGGACCCCACGTCGGAGCTCCTGGCGGAGGAGCTCTACGGCACTCGCCGCGTGGTCCGTCACGGAGGCATGGGCGAGGTGGCCGGGGCCGAGATCGTGGTGGTCCAGAGCGACGCGGTGGGCGCGGGCGGCATGGTGGTGGACGGCGACGACATCGGCATGATCGAGGCGGCCCGTGCGGCCGAGGTGCCGATCTGGGTCGAGGCGGGCGTCGGACGGGTGCTGCCCTCCAGGCTGTGGGACGCGCTCGCGGCGCGCGTACAGGCGGCCGGACTGCCGCACACCGGAGTGGTGGTGACGCTCCAAGGCGTGGATCAGGTCGCCGGACCGTCGGGGACTCAACCGGTGCGCATCGCCCTCGAGAACACCGATTGTCCCGAGCCGTCGGAGCTCCTGGCGCGTTGGTGACCGTTGCGCGGTTTGTGAGCCACGTCTTATCGGAAGGCTCGACACCGACCGGAGCCGCGACCCCTGTCACCCGACGCGAATCAGTGGGTATGGTGCCGCCATGGCTCAGAAACTGAACGTCGCCAACCTTCGGATTTCCTCCGGGGCCTTCCAACCCCACAGCCGCATCCCGCAGCGTTACACCGGCGACGCCGAGAACGTGTCGCCGCCCCTCGAGTGGACCGGCGCTCCGGACGGCACCAGGTCGTTCGCACTCGTTGTTCACGATCCCGATGCTCCGCTCGTCGACGGCTTCACCCACTGGGTGTTGTACGGGATCCCGGGCAGCGTCAACCGCCTCGCGGAAGCGACCGACGACTTCGTGAAGGGCACCAATTCGTTGGGCAACGAGGGTTACTTCGGCCCCGCCCCTCCTCCGGGCCACGGGGTCCACCACTACTTCTTCTGGGTGTACGCGCTGGATTCCGAACTCGACCTGCAGCCGAGCCTCGATCGACGGTCGTTGCTCGAACGGATCGAGGATCACGTCATCGAGCAAGCCCGCGTCGTCGGGCTCTACGAGCACTGAGCGACATTCTCCGAGACGGCGCCGGCCGGCCCGACATGGTGGCGGACGAGCGTTGAGCACCGACAACGCCGCACCGGGGGGTGCGGTCGGCCGGTACCTCGAGCTCGGCCTCGCGCTGGGCCGCCATGTCGACGGGTTGGTCGACGCCTACTACGGGCCACCCGCGCTCGCCGAGCGGGCGACCCGGGGGTCCCCTGTCCCGCCCGTCCAGCTCGCCACCCGGGCCCGCCAGCTCCTCGCCGACCTGGATGCCGGCACGCCGCTCGACGACGGCACCGTGGAGTCGGAACGGCGCGTCGTACGAGACGATTCGGGTCGCCGTCGGCACTGGATGCGCGCCCAGGTGAATGGTCTGTTCACGACGGCGCGCAAGCTCGCCGGGGAGCCCATCGGGTACGCCGAGGAGGTCGAGGCCTGTTACGGCGTCCGGCCTCAAGTCGTCCCCGAGGAGGTGCTCGCCGACGCGCACCGGCGTCTCGAAGAGGCCCTGCCCGGGTCGGGTCCGCTGGCGGACCGTTTGATCGCCTGGCGGGAGGAGCACGCCGTGCCGGCCGACCGGTTGATGGCGGCCATCGATTCGCTCGCGCAGGACCTGCGCGAACGCACCGACCGGCTCTTCGGGCTCCCCGACGGCGAGCACGTCGAGTTCGAGCTGGTCACCGACAAGCCGTGGTCCGGGTTCAACTCCTACCTCGGCGGCCTCCGTTCGCGGGTCGACATCAACACCGACCTTCCCGTGCTGTCGATCTCGCTCGCCCATCTCGTCGCGCACGAGGCCTATCCGGGACATCACACCGAGCACACTCGCAAGGAGACCGGGCTCGTCCGTCGCCGCCGGTGGCTGGAGGAGACGATCTTCCTCGTGGGCACGCCGCAGTGCCTCCTGGCCGAGGGCCTGGCCGACCTCGGGCTCGAGATCGTGGTGGGCCGTCGCCCCGAGGCGATGGTGGCCGGGCACCTCCGTCCCCTCGGCATCCGCTACGACGCCGAGGTGATCGCGGCCGTGTCCGAGGCGGGCGAGGCGCTCGGCGCCGTGCGCGGCAACGCGGCCTGGCGCCTGCACGCCGAGGGCGCCGATCCCGACGAGGTGGTCGACGACATGGCTCGATGGGCGCTGCTGCCGCGGGCGCGCGCCTTGAAGGCGGTCGAGTTCCTCATGCATCCGACGTGGCGCGCCTACATCACGTGCTACGTCGAGGGCCTGCCTCTGTGTCGGCGGTTCGCCCGCGGCGATCCGGCCCGGTATGCCCGGCTTCTGAGCGAACAGCTCGTTCCGGCTGATCTCGCCGCCTGAGCGATGCGTCTGTCCTGCTCGGTGTGAGCAGGCAACGACTCACCGGTAGCATTCGGTCATGTCCGAACGGAGCCGGAACCTTCCCCGCCGGTCGTGCTTCTCGACGCCGGGATCGAACGAGCGCTTTCTCGAGAAGGCGCCGACCGTGCCCGCCGACATGTCCTTCCTCGACCTCGAGGACTCGGTGGCGCCCGTCGAAAAGGAGGCGGCGCGCGCCAAGGTGGTCGAGGCGATCCGCCGCGCTCCCTGGGACGACCGTGTCCTCTGTGTGCGCATCAATGCGTGGGACACCGAGTGGACGTACGGAGACGTCATCGAGGTCGTGTCCAATGCAGGCGAGCGGCTCGACGAGGTCATGCTGCCCAAGGTGCAGTCCGCGGCCGAAGTCGTGGCGCTCGACCTGCTGCTCACTCAGGTCGAGAAGACGAGCGGCCTGCCGGTAGGTCACATCGGCATCGAGGCTCAGATCGAGACCACCCGCGGCCTGATCAACGTGGACGACATCTGCGCCGCCTCACCGAGGCTCGAGACCATCATCTTCGGTCCGGCCGACTTCGCCGCCTCCATGGAGATGCCGGTGCTGACCGGCGGTGTGCAGATCCCCGAGTACCCCGGTGACCACTTCCACTACGTGTTCAGCCGCATCCTCATGGCCGGCCGGGCCAACGGGCTGCAGGTGATCGACGGGCCCTATCTGAGGGTGAAGGACATGGACGGCTTGCGCGACTTCACCCAGCGCACCCGGGTGCTCGGGTACGACGGCAAGTGGGCGCTCACACCCGACCAGGTGACCGTCCTGAACGAGCTGTACTCACCCACCCAGGAGCAGTTCGACCACGCGTGGGACATCCTCGACGCCTACCAGAAGGCGACCGAGGACGAGCGCAAGGGCGCCGTCATGTTCGGGGACGAGATGATCGACGAGGCCAGTCGGAAGATGGCCACCAAATTCGTCGCCCGGGGTGAGCGCGCCGGGCTGGCGCGCACCAAGACCTGAAGTCTCGCTACGCCCGGTGCGCGGCCCGCTCCACCAGTCGACGCGCCACGACCTTGAGTGCGAGCGTCTCGTCTGCCCCCTCGAAGATCGACAGCACTCGTGCGTCCACGAAGTAGCGGCTGACGGGGAATTCCTCGGCGTAGCCCATGCCCCCGTGGATCTGCATCGCCTCGCGCGTGACCCACTCGGCCGCCCGGCACACGTAGGCCTTGAGCATCGACGCCTCGAGCGTGCCCTCGCCCTTTGCCATCAACCGGGCCACTTCGTACGAAAACTGGCGTGACGCCTGGATCAGCACCGCCATGCGCGCCAGCTTGGCCCGGGTGAGCTGGTAGTCGACGATGCGCTGGCCGAAGACGACGCGGTTGGTGGCGTAGTCGAAGGCGGCCTCGTACGCGGCCTGCATGACGCCGAGGGCGCGCGCCGCGGTCTGCAGCCGTCCGTTCTCGAACCCGGCCATCTGGAAGTAGAAGCCGCGACCGACACCCTCGTCGCCTCCCACCAGGTTGGCGTCCGGTACGAACCAGTTGTCGAAGGCGATCTCGTAGGAGTGCATGCCCCGGTACCCGAGCGTGTCGATGGGCCGGCCCTCCATGCGACCCGGAACACCGGGGGGGGCCGATGTCCCTTCTTCCTGGGTGAAGAGGAAGCCGCCACCTTCGCCCCGGGGTTTTTCCACCACGAACAGCGACAAGCCCCGGTGGGCTTTGGCGCGGTCAGGGTCGGTGCGGGCGAGGAGCATGAGCACATCGGCGCGGGCCGCGAACGTGCACCACGTCTTCACCCCGTTCACCCGCCAGCCGCCGGAGGTCGGCGTGGCGCTCGTCGTGATGTTCGCCACGTCGGAGCCGAAGTCGGGCTCGGTCACCGCCACCGCGTTCATGACCTCCCCGGAGGCGAGGCGGGGGAGCCACAGCTGCTTCTGGGCCTCGGTGCCGCCCGCCACGAGGGCGCGGCTCAGGATCTCGGGTCTCGTGATGAGGGAGCCGCCCGCGCCGAGCGACCCCCACGACAGCTCCTCGGTGGCGACGACCATGCCGATGTAGTCGCTCGACCCCCCCGTGGCGAAGCCGCCGTACTCCTCCGGGATCGACAGGCCGAGGGCGCCCATCTCCGCCAGCCCCGAGATGATCTCCTCGGGGATGTCGTCGTTGGCCCGGTGGATGTGCTCGGCCCGCGGCCTGATCTGCTCCTCCGCGAAACGGTGGAAGGTGTCGCGCACCAGCTCGAAATCGGTGTCGAGGTGCCGGTCGCCCTGGATCCCGCACAGCTCCGCCAGGAACGCCGGGTCCCGGAACGCGTGGACGAACGTCCGGGCGGGCTCGAGCCAGGTCGGGGAGACGCCGAAGGCCTCCTCGCGTCCGACCAGGCGTGCTCCCAAGTCCGCCAGGGCGTCGGCGACGAACGCGCACGCCAGGAGGGCTTCGTCGGGGCCCTTCGAGCCGTACGCCAGGGCCGCCTGGGCCGTTTCGATGGCCGCGGCGGCGTGGGCGAGGTCGTACGCCACCACCTGGTCGACCTCGGGCCCGCCGGCGCTCGCCAGTCGCTCGGCCGCAGCCTGCACCACACCGGAGGCGAGCTCAACCGCGGCGCGTGCGGCGGGGAGGTCGGCGGAGGTGCGCGTCACGGTGGCCGAGGCTACCCAGGCGCTACGGGCCCGCCGGCGCCTGGCCCACCACCGTGACGAGCGGGGGGAGGACGACGGGGTCGTCGCCCGGGTCCACCTCGGTGAGCGAGGCGAGGTAGGCCGTCACCGGACCGGGCCCGACGCCCGCCGGCGCCTCGGCCCACGCGTCGACGATGTCGAGTCCCGCGTGCAGAGCGAGGCCGGGCAACACGGCCCCGATGTCGGGATGGCGCGCGTCGGGCATGGCGAGCGGTCGCCCGCCGACCCGCCCCGCCGAGGTGATCGGTTCCTGGGCCACGACCCAGCCGCCCGGGCGCACGGCGCCCAGCATGCGGCGCAGGACCACGGCGGGATCGATGACGTGCATGAGGAGGAAGCGGCAGAAGGCCAAGTCGACCGCCTCGGGCAGCAGCAGGTCTTCGCCCGCCTGGGTGATCGCCACCACCTGGCTGAAGGCGGCCGCTGCGGACGCCACTTCGTCGCGGGCGCGCGGATCGCTGTCGACCGCGTACACGCGGCCGTCGCGCCCGACGATCTCGGCGAGCGCGACCGCCACGTCACCGCCCCCGGCTCCGACGTCCACGCAGCGCCAACCGGGCCCGATCTCGAGGCGCTCCAATGCCGTCGCGAGCGGTCGCCGGTACACGTCGTCACGCAGAGCGTTGGGCACAGGACGCGACGCTACCGGCTGTAGGGTGCACCCCGATGAAGGTGACGATGCTGTTGTGCGACTCGGCCCAGGTTGCCGACGGGAAGTTGTTCGTGTTGGGGGGCGGATGGTCGCTCACCGGTCCCGACCCGATGCCATCGGCCATCGCGATGAAGATCGACGTGGGATGGCACGAGGCGGAACAGGTGCATCACTGGGAGCTTTACCTCGAGGACGCCGACGGTCGGCCCGTCATGGTCGACACGCCCGAGGGCACCCATCCGGTGGAGGTGCGGGGCGAGTTCAACGTCGTGCGTCCGACCACGGTCCCAGAAGGCACCCCCATCGACGTCGCCCTGGCGGTCAACCTCGGTCCGCTGCCGCTCGAGGCGGGCAGCCGCTACGCGTGGCGGTTGTCGATCGACGGTGAGTCGAGCGTCGACTGGGCGCTCGGCTTCACGACGCGACCGCGGGTGGTGCCGTGACCACCTACGAGCGGCCCTTCGGGCGCTACCTCGAGGACTTCGAGGTGGGTGACGTCTACCGCCACTGGCCGGGCAAGACCATCACCGAGTACGACGACCACCTGTTCTGCATGATCACGATGAACCACCACCCCTTGCACACGAACGAGTGGTTCGCCGAACAGGAGACGGTGCACAAGAAGAACGTCGTGGTGGGCAACCTCGTCTACTCGCTCGTCCTCGGGATGAGCGTGCCCGACGTGAGCGGGTCGGCGATCGCCAACCTCGAAGTGGAGTCGCTCGTGCACCGCCAGCCCACCTTCCACGGCGACACCATCTACGCCGAGACCCGCGTGGTCGACGTGACCGAGTCGTCGTCGAAGCCCGACCGGGGGATCGTGACGGTCGAGACGAAGGGTTTCAACCAACGGGGCGAGGAGGTCTGCTTCTTCCGGCGCAAGGTGATGGTGTGGAAACGCGCCGCCGCCCCCGCCCGCCGACGCCCCTATCCCGACGACGTCTGGGCCTAGCCTCCGACGACCCACAACCGAGTGTGGTCCGGACGCCGGCGTTGACGGAGGCTGTCGTCGTGCAGGTCCCGACCCGCGCCGATTCGCTCGACCCTGGCACCCACACCGATGTCCGGGCGCTTCGTCGTTCCGTGCTTCGCTTCGGCCGACGTGGGTTGCGCCCGCTTCCCTGGCGGGCGACCCGCGATCCGTGGTCGGTGCTCGTGAGCGAGGTGATGTTGCAGCAGACTCAGGCGCCGCGTGTGGTGGCTCCGTATGTGCGCTTCCTCGAGGTGTTCCCCACGCCGGTCGCGTGTGCGGCTGCAGGTCTCGGCGACGTGCTCATCGCGTGGGCCGGGCTCGGCTACAACCGGCGGGCCAAAGCACTGCACGCCGCCGCCGGCGAGATCACGACGCGTCACGACGGCGCCGTCCCCGACGACCTCGACGCGCTGGTGCGGTTGCCCGGCGTCGGGCACTACACGGCACGTGCGGTGCTCGCGTTCGCGTTCGAACGGCCCGAGGCGGTGGTCGACACGAACGTCGACAGAGTGCTCGCCCGGGCGGTCGCCGGCAGCCCGCTCACCCCGGCCGCCGCCCAGCGGCTCGCAGACCGGTTGGTCCCGGCCCGCCAGTCCTGGCTGTGGAACCAGGCGCTCATGGAGCTCGGTGCGGTGGTGTGCCGCGCCCGTAACCCGGGATGCTCGCGATGCCCGATCCGCGCGCACTGCGCCTGGGCCAAGGCCGGCGCGCCGGAACCCGACCCGGCCCGACGCGGCCCGCCGCAGTCGCGCTTCGCGGGATCGGACCGACAGGGCCGCGGTCGGCTCCTGGCCGCGTTGCGCCACGGACCGGTGCGACCGGCCCAAGTTGCCAGAGCGTGCGGGTGGCCCGACGACCCGGCGCGCGCCGGGCGCGTGGCGGCGAGCCTCGTCTCCGAAGGGCTGGCCCGGCGCGTTCCACCAGGCGTGCTGCGTTTTCCGTGAGGAACAGCACCTTCGATTTCGAGGGGCAGCCAGGTAGTCTCGACATCGGAGGCCTCCCCGGCTCCGGTGCCGATGACTTGTTGCCTCGGTCCGTGGGTATCCAGGGAGGGAGACCGGAGGGGGTCGTTCACACTGCGAGTCAGGTTCTACGGGGTGCGAGGCTCGTGCCCCTGTTCGGGCACGCGCTACATGCGCTACGGCGGGAACACGGCGTGTGTCACCGTCGAGGTCGGCGACGAGCCGCCCATCGTGCTCGACCTCGGCACCGGGCTGCGGCCCCTCGGCCACGAGCTCGACGCACGCTACGGCGTCGACCAACCGGTCGAGGTGAGCGCGTTCCTCACTCACCTCCACTGGGATCACATCATCGGCCTTCCCTTCTGCACCCCGCTGCTGCGCGAGGGTGGCTGCATGGACGTGTACGGACCGCCTCAGGAAGGCGGGTCGCTCCACGACATCATCGACCGGGTCGTGAAGCCCCCCTTCTTCCCCGTGCAGGTCAAGGAGTTGAAAGGTTGTCTCGAGTTCCACGAGGTGAGTGACGACCTCGTCCCTGTCGGGTCGGCCAAGGTCCTCGTCCGGCGCGTGCCGCATGTGGGGACGACGCTCGGGTTCCGGATCGAGGCCGAGGGCCAGAGCGTGGCGTTCGTGAGCGACCACCAGGCGCCCGACGACCGAGGCAAGGTGGACACGGCCGTCCTCGAACTGTGCGACGGAGCGGACCTCGTCATTCACGACGCGCAGTACACCGAGGACGAATACCTCGTGAAGGCGACGTGGGGCCATTCGACGATCGCCTACGCGGTCCACGTCGCGGCCGAGGCCGGGAGTAGGCAACTGGCTCTGTTCCACCATGACCCGCAGCACACCGACGACGACCTCGACCGGCTTCTCGGCGACGCCAAGGCCAGTCGGGACGCCGGGCGTCTCGACGGCGTCACCTCGGCCGAGGAAGGATTGGTCGTCGATCTCGGTCGCCTCTGACGGAGCCGTGCAGAGCGCCGGGAGCATCGGGTGCGCCGGCGAGGTGACGTCATGGATGGTGGACAGTGAGCGAGATCGAGGCCGCCGACACCGGTGACGGCGTCGGTGCGACAGAGAGCTTCGACGAGGCGCGTTTTCGCGAGGTCCTCGGACACTTCGCCACGGGCGTCACCGTGGTCACCGCGACCGAAGACGGTGAGCCGGTCGGCTTCACGTGCCAGGCCTTCACGTCCCTGTCCCTCGACCCCCCCCTGGTGCTGATCGCTCCGGGGAAGACCTCGACCAGCTGGCCCCGCATCGCCCAGGCGGGCGAGTTCTGCGTCAACATCCTGTCCGACCACCAAGAGGCGCTGTCGCGTGACTTCGCCGTCTCCGGTGGCGACAAGTTCACCGGGGTCGGGTGGCGGCCGGGAGGGAACGGGGCGCCCATCCTCGACGGCGCCCTCGCCTGGATCGAGTGCCGTTTCCTACGGGCCCACGATGCCGGCGACCACGAGATCGTCCTCGGCCTCGTTGTCGACATGGGCGTGAACAAGGGCCGGCCCCTCGTCTTCTACCGAGGGGGCTTCGGGGGGGTCGGGCCGTAGGCGCGGAGTAGCCTCACGCCCCGTGCCGAAGATCATTCCGTCCGACCAGATCACCGACGTGGTCGTCGTCGAGGCCGAAGTCCACGGCGACGAGCGTGGCCGGTTCGTGGAGACCTACCGCCGGTCGTGGTTCCCGCTCGGACGGGAGATGATCCAGGGGAACCGCTCCGAGAAGCAGGCCGGCGCCGTGGTGGGACTGCACTACCACCTGCATCAGGCCGACTACTGGTACGTGTTGCGGGGCACGGCACGGGTCGTGCTGCACGACCTGCGGGTGGGATCGCCCACCGAGGGGGAGACGCTCAGCCTCGACCTGGACGGGGAACGCGACAACGGCGTCTTCATCCCACCCGGCGTGGCGCACGGCTTCGCGTCGCTGACCGACGTGCTCCTGTGGTATCTGGTCGACGGCTACTACAACCCGAACGACGAGCTCGGCGTGGCGTGGGACGACCCCGACATCGCGGCGCAATGGGGGATCGAGCAGCCGGTGCTGTCCGCCCGTGACCGGGCGAACCCTCTCCGGGCGGACCTCGACCCCGCCCTGCGCCCGCGCTACGGACTTCGAACCTGAGATCGCGACGAGGGACTCGGCTGGACGTGGAGCATCGGAACCGGCACGCTGGCGACGTGGACGAGTCGCAGCAATGGGTGCAGTTCGGGCGGTGGCTCGTCGAGCAACGCGAGCTGCGCGGCCTGCGCCGGCGTGAGGCGGCGCGACGAGCGAAGGTCTCCGAATCGCTGTGGCGGGATCTCGAGACCGGCCGCAAAGAGGCCATCGGGGGCATCCGTCTCCTGCCCAACCCCAGCCCGGACGTGCTCGAACGGGTCGCAGGCGCGCTCGAGGTGCCGGTCGAGGACCTGCTCGCCCGGATCGGCCGGCCTGCCCGGCGGACCCGGCCGCTCACTGCCGTCACCGACGGCCACCGCGACGAGGAAGAAGGGTCGCTTCTCGCCCTGAAGCTCCGCCGGCTGTCCGAACGCGACCGGATCCTGGTCGAGCGGCTCGTCGACACCATGCTCGAGCACGAAGAGCGGCCGTAGGACGAGCACGGATCCATCGACAGGACGAGAAAGGGCGGCATGCGTTTCGGGATCTTCTACGAGCATCAGCTGCCCCGCCCGTGGGCTCCGGGTGACGAGCACCGCCTCCTGAAGGACGCTCTGGAGCAGGTCGAGCTCGCTGATCGCCTCGGCTTCGACTACGTGTGGGAGGTGGAGCACCACTTCCTCGAGGAGTACTCGCACTCGCCCGCGCCCGAGGTTTTCCTCGCCGCCGCCAGCCAGCGCACCAGCCGCATTCGCCTGGGTCACGGCATCGTGCAGCTGCCCGTCGGCTTCAACCACCCCGCCCGGGTGGCCGAACGCATCGCGACGCTGGATCTCGTCTCCGATGGCCGCGTCGAGTTCGGCACGGGCGAATCGAGCTCCGAGGCCGAGCTCGGGGGCTTCGGCGTGGACCGGGCCACCAAGCGTGACCAGTGGGACGAGGCGCTCGGGGTGATCACCCGGCTCATGGTCGAAGAGCCCTTCGCCGGCCACGAAGGTCGCTTCGTGCATCTGCCGCCCCGCAACCTCGTCCCCAAACCGCTGCAGCGTCCGCACCCTCCGCTGTGGGTGGCATGCAGTCGCCGCGACACCATCCATCTGGCGGCGACCAAGGGAATCGGGGCGCTCACCTTCTCGTTTCTCGAGGCGGCCGAGGCGCAGCAGTGGGTGGACGATTACTACACGACCATCGCCTCCGACCAGTGCGTACCGGCCGGGTTCGCGGTGAACGCCAACATCGCGTGCGTGCTGCCGCTCATGTGCCACGAGGACGAGCTGACGGCCATCGACCGGGGCATCGACGGCAGCCACTTCTTCGGCTACTCGCTCGCCCACTACTACGTCTTCGGGATGCACCGGCCCGGCGTGACGAACGTGTGGGAGGAGTTCGAAGCCAACCGCGACCGGTTCGGGTTCAGCCGGGAGATCGCGTCCCAGACCGGCCAGCAGCTCGGCGCCCAGCTCATGGAGCACGGACTCGGGTCGCTGCGGGGCGCCGTCGGGACCCCGGCCCAGATCCGCGACCTGGTCCGGACATACGAGGACGCCGGCGTCGACCAGCTCATCTTCGTGAGCCAGGCGGGACGCAACCGCCATGAGCACATCTGCCAGTCGATGGAGCTCTTCGCCCGGGAGGTCATGCCCGAATTCGCCGACCGGGCCGATGCGCATGACAAGAGGAAAGAGGAGCGCTTGGCTGTGGCGATCGACGCCGCTCTGGCCCGGCGCGAACCGCCCCGGGCTGCCCACGAGGACTACGCCTTCCCGGCCGTACCCCAATTCTGACTTTGTGATTCTCACCGTGTGATTTCCTCGGGCGGGGGCCGTCCGAGGGATGGGAGGGCACAGAACGAGGCGGCGTCGGTCGTGGCGGCGTGAGCGCAGTACCACGAACCCTCCGCATTCGATTGAATGGTGAGCGTGACGGTTTCGATCATCGTCGCACTCATGGCCCTGGGAGCCGCCGTCGTGATCGGCGCGACATGGCGGCGGGCGGTCGACGAGCGCCAGTCGGTCAAGGACCATCAGCGCACGCTCGACACGCTCCGGCACCTTCCCGACCGACGGGTTCACGACCTGCGCGTGTCAGGGAAGGGTGCTTCAACGTCAGATGCCAAGCGTCGCGGTAGCACGGCTCCGGTTGAGCGTCCTTCTTCGTCCGGACGTCCCGCTTCCCCCGTGTCGCGCAACGGTCGAGAGGAAGCGCGCCCCGAGGTTCCCGGTCAGACCGCCTCGACGGGAACAGGCGGAACCCGGGCGCGAGATCGTGCCGGCTCGGCTTCGCCCAAGGCGGATACCGGCACCCGCCCCGTCTTGATGTTCGCGGATGAGCCCGGAGCCGTTGCGCACACCATCGGGAGGTACTCGGAGCGGCCGCGGGTCGAAGCGAGTCACGGGGAGCGCACCCCGACGGAGCCTGCGGGCCCCCCGGTGGACGAGTCCCCCCCTCCGAGCGAACTGCGCCCGTACCAGGTTCCCCGATCGGCGGTGGTTGCGATCGCGACTGTGGTCGTCCTCGCCGCGGGAGGGCTCGGCCTCGGGCTTGCGCTCGGCTCGGGCTCGCACGCCACGCATCGGCCGCACGCCACGCCGTCCGCTCGGAGCCATCACGCCACCGCGTCGTCGGTGATCACGCCCTCTGTCGCCGGTACGTTCAACGCCACGTATGCAGCGCCCGCGAGGAGTTACACCGTTGAGCTCGACGCGTCCGGACCGTGCTGGGTCATGGCCACGGATGCGGCGACGAACCACGTGGTGTGGACCGGGACGATGGCGGCGGGCGAGCGCCGCCAGTTGCCCGCGGCCGGCGGACTCGTGGTCCACCTCGGCGCATCCGGCGTCGCTGTCTCGCTCGACGGCAAGACCGTGCAGCTGCCGTCGCACTTCCAGGTGCCGTTCGTCCTGACCTTCCAGCCCGCCTGACCCCCCCTGGCGCCGGGACCCGATGGGCGGCCATGAGGGCTCATGTCGGGATTGCGGGCCTCACTCGGTCCGTCCGACCGCGTCGAGGATGAACGACAGCACGAGCGCTTCGTCCCGCCACGCCCCATAGCGGCCGGACGGTCCGGCGTGGCCGGCGCCGAGCTCGACCTTGAGGAGGAACCGCCCGGAAGGATCGCAGGCCCGCAGCTTCTGGACCCATTTCGTGGGTTCCCAGTAGCCGACCCGAGGGTCTTCGAGGCCGGCGGTGACGAGCATCTCGGGGTAGCTGACGGTGCGCACGTTGTCGTAGGGCGAGTACGCCTTCATGGTTTGGTAGACGGCGGCGTCCTCGACCGGGTTGCCCCACTCCTCCCACTCGATAACCGTCAGGGGAAGTGACGCATCGAGGATCGACGTCAGGCAGTCGACGAAGGGCACCTCGGCCACCATGGCCCGGAACAGCTCCGGGGCGAGATTCGCCACGGCACCGACGAGGAGTCCCCCCGCCGACGCACCGCGGGCCACGAGCCGATCCGGGCTCGTCCATCGGGAGGCGACGAGACTCCGGGCGCACGCTACGAAGTCCGAGAACGTGTGCGGCTTGGCGAGAAGCTTGCCGTCCTCGTACCAGCGGCGGCCGAGCTCCCCGCCCCCGCGGACGTGTGCGATGGCGAAGACGAAGCCTCGCTCGAGCAGGCTCAGCCGGAACGGCGAGAAGACGGGGTCGATGCTGTATTCGTACGCGCCGTAGCCGTACAACAGGCACGGCGCGCTGCCGTCGGGGGTGACGTCGCCGCGGTGCACGATCGACACGGGCACGCTCGTGCCGTCGGGAGCCGTCGCCCACAACCGCTCGGTGACGAAGCGCTCCGGGTCGTAGTCCCGAACCGGCTGGCGCTTGCGCAGCACAGCCGCCTCGGTGTCCATGTCGAGGTCGTAGACCGAGCGCGGCGTGACCAGAGACGAGTACTCGTAGCGGAGCACACTGCTGTCGAACTCGGGGTTGGGTCCGCCCCACGACGCTGACGGCGTCTCGGGGCACGGCACGACGTAGCCCTCGTTCAGTGGCGCGTCGAACGCCGCTCTCCTCTCCTCCAGGCCGATCACTCTGATGCGCGGCGTTCCCTCGCGCCGCTCGTAGCTCACCAGGTGGCGCGCGAAGACGTCGACGCCTTCGATGCGGACGTCGGCGCGGTGGGGGATCACCTCGCGCCAGTGCGGACGCGACGGCGCGTCGTCCGGGGCGACGACGACACGGAAGTTCTCCGCCTCGTCGTTGGTCAAGATGACGAAGCTGTCGCCATGGTGCTCGAGGCCGTACTCGATCCCCTGTCGCCTCGGCTCGATCACCCGGGGTGCGAGGTCGGGGTCGTCCGCGGGGATCGCCCACGCCTCCGAGGTCACCTCCGAGTGGAGCTCGACGAGCACGAACGCCCCGTCCTTGGTCCGGCCGACGCCCACATGGAACCGCTCGTCCGGCTCCTCGAACACCAGGACGTCCTCGTCGGACGAGCCGACTCGGTGGCGCCACACCTGGTACGGGCGGTTGGCGGGATCGGGGCGGGTGTAGAAGAGGGTGGCTTCGTCGTTCGCCCACGCCACCCCGTACGACGTGCCTTCGATCTCGGTGGCGAGGACGGCGCCGGTCGCGAGGTCGCGCACCCGCAAGGTGAAGCGCTCGTCCCCGGTCGTGTCGGTGGCGTAGGCGAGCCGCCCGTGGCCGGGGCTCACGCTCAGGTTCGCCACCCGTAGGTAGGGGTTCGACGACGCGAGCTCGTTCTCGTCCAGCAATACCTGCTCGTCCGGCCACGGCGCCTCGGCCGCTGCGGAGGGGGGTGCCGCCGATGGAGTTTCCGCCTGAGGGAGGTCGCCGGCATCATCGGCAGACGTCGGGGGCACGGGTGGTATGGATGGGTCGCGTCCGGGAGCCTCGACCGGCAGGCGGCAGTGGATGGCGTACTCGAGCCCTTCGACCGTCCGGCCGTAGTACCACCACGGTCCCTTGCGTACCGGCACGCTGAGGTCCGTCTCGACGATGCGTCCTTTGATCTCGCCGAAGAGACGTTCCTTGAGTGCCTCCAGGTGGGATGTGTTCGCCTGGGTGAAGGCGTTCTCGGCTTGGAGCAGGGCGAGGACCCCCGGGTCGTCGCGGTCCCGGAGCCAGAACCAGTCGTCGACCCGCTTGTCTCCATGAGCCTCGAGGACAGTGGGCCGCCGCTCCGCGACGGGGGGAGACGGGGGCTCGGCTGAGGAAGGGGCCGGTTCAGGGATGCCCCCGCCTGGCGCCGGCTGGTCCGGGCCGGGGGCGGGTATCGGATCATGAAGGCCCATTGTCAGGATGATCCCAGATCGGGCGTCGTCGGGCCCTGCCAGGCCACCAGGTTGTTACTATCTAGATAGGAGAAATACCTAGATGCGGCCTGTGGGCGTGGTCGGGCCTGGTGCCCGGCGGCCTGGGCCGGAGGTGGCTATGAGCACCGCGGATCTCGACCTCGGCCGGTACAAGCTCGGATGGAGCGACGCCGAGGACTACATCTTCAAGCCGAAGAAGGGCCTCTCGGAGGAGATAGTCCGGGAGATGTCGGCGATGAAGCGCGAGCCCGAGTGGATGCGCAATTTCCGGCTGCGCGCGCTGAAGCGTTTCTTCGCCAAGCCGATGGCGCCGTGGTTCGCGGTCAATATGCCCGACCTCGACTTCGACGACATCTACTACTACGTCAAGCCCACCGAAGGTCAGGTGAAGGACTGGGACGCCCTGCCTGACTCGATCAAGTCGACGTACGAGAAGCTCGGCATCCCCGAGGCCGAGCGCAAGTACCTCGCCGGCGTGACCGCGCAGTATGAGTGCGTGCGGGGCTCGACCCGGGTGTGGACCACATCAGGCATGCGGCCGATCAAGGAGCTGGCGGCCGGCGATGAGGTCTTCGCCCTGGACGAAACCTCGAAGCAGATCGTCCGCACCGAGGTGCTCGGCCAGCGCTGCTCAGGTGAGAAGGAAGTGTTCGAGATCACGGCCCGGGGCCGGACGATCGGCGCCTCGGCCAACCATCCGTTCCTGGTTCTGAGAGACGAGCGGCAGGAGGGCCGGAAGCACGCCCGTTTCCGGGCGCGGTGGGTGCCGGTGGAGGAACTGCGCGTCGGAGACCTGGTCGCCATCGCCACCGACGTGCCCGACTTCGGAGAGCCCGCCTCGCTCATGGTCCCCGACCGCCCTGAAGCCGAGGGCTTCCCGACGACCACCACCGAGGACCTGTGCTGGTGGGCAGGGGTCTACCTCGGCGACGGCTACCTGAAGCAGAGCAAGTGGCCTGTGGTGGAGATCGCGGTCGACCGGACCGACCTCGAGCTCGTGGACGAGATCAAGCGAGTGACACTCGACCTCTTCGGCATCGACCTTGTTCTGTCCGCGGACGGTTCGCGCCTGCGAGGTCGGGGTACCGCCGCGCTGGCCGAGTTCGTCGAGTTGAACGGTCTGGGTGGGACGTCGCACACCAAGCGCCTACCCGACTGGTGCTTCGGGCTTCCCCGGTCGCAGCGCCTGGCGCTTGTCGCCGGGCTTCTCGACTCCGACGGTTATGTGCGTAACCACGCCTCCGCCAAGGACGCCATGTTCTGCAGCGCCAACGCCACCTTGTTGGCGCAGCTGAAGGAGCTCTTGGCGATGTGCGGCATCGGATCGAGCCGCGTGATCAGCGTGCGAAACCGGCATCCGTTCGACCGCGACCGGATCTTGCAGGCGTACCACCTCCGGTTGAGTGGCCGGTTCGACCAACTGCCGGCGCGGTCCCCGCGCCGGCGCGACCGGCTGGGCCAGCGCCAGCAATTCCACACCTACCGCACCGCCAAGGGCACCGTCTTCCGCTCCCACACGAGCGAATCGCTCGGCTTCGTCAAGGTGGAGTCGATCAAGGCGGTCGGCGTCGAGCCCGTCTTCGACATCGAGGTGGCAGGGCACCACAACTTCGTGGCTGATGGCTTCGTGGTCCACAACTCCGAGGTCGTGTTCCACCGCAACCGGGAGGATCTCGAAGCGAAGGGCGTGCTGTTCTGCGACATGGACAGCGCAGTCCGGGACTACCCCGACATCGTGAAGCGGTGGTTCGGGACGATCATCCCGCCCAACGACAACAAGTTCGCCGCGTTGAACTCGGCTGTGTGGTCGGGAGGCTCGTTCATCTACGTCCCGCCCGGTGTGAACGTCGACATGCCGCTCCAGGCGTACTTCCGGATCAACGCCGAGAACATGGGCCAGTTCGAGCGGACGCTCATCATCGCTGACGAGGGTGCCCAGGTGCACTACATCGAGGGGTGCTCCGCTCCCGTCTACACCACCGACTCGCTTCATTCGGCGGTGGTGGAACTCGTCGCGCTACCGGGGTCGCGCATCACCTACACGACCATCCAGAACTGGTCGAACAACGTCTACAACCTGGTGACCAAGCGAGCCCGGGCCGAGGCCGAGTCGCACGTCGAATGGATCGACGGGAACATCGGCTGCCTGGCCGAGGGATCGCGGGTGACCACACCCGGAGGAGTGAAGCCGATCGAGCTCGTCAGCCCGGGCGACCAGGTCCTGTCTTACGACGACCAGAGCGGCCGGCTCTGTTTCCGGACTGTGACGGCCAAGCGATTCTCGGGGTACCAGCCGGTGCGCGAGGTTCGTTCAGGCGCCCGCATGTTGCGGGTGACGGACAACCATCCGTTCTACTCCTACCGGTATGACCCGTCCCGAGCGAAGAAGTCGGGACGATACGAGCTGGCCTATGTGCGCGCCGACGAACTGGAGCGAGCCATCGTTCCGGTCACGTCGATCGACTACGGCCACCCCCACAAGCTCCACGTGCCTGACGCGATGCGGTCGTACACCGGGGGAAACCAGTACTCCAAATCGTTCGACAGCGTTCGAGCGCGGAGAGTGCGGATGGCCCCGATCGAAGAGACGACCGATGACATCATGTGGCTGTTCGGGCTTTTCGTCGGTGACGGGTCCATCGATCGCGCTCCGGCGAAGGACGGCGGATCGCGTTGGGCTCACGTGACCTTCTCGGTTCCTCGCGACGATCGGGCTCGGGGTCGCCTCGTCGAGGTGATGGAACGCGTGATGCCGGGTGTCGCCCCCGGGGAGCGGCGCGACGGGGTGACCTTGCGTTGGTCGAGCATCGAGCTGGCCGACCTGTTCGAGGAGAACGGCTTTGCCACCGGGGCGAGGGTCAAGCGGCTCCCGGCGTGGGTGCTCGATCTCCCCGAGAGCCAGCGCCTGTCGCTCGTGGCCGGATATCTCGATTCCGACGGGTGTGCCCCCAAGGATGCCGGCTACTTCTCGATCAAGTCGGTGAACCGTGCGTTGCTCGAGGACGTCGCCGACGTTCTGACGTCGTTGGGCATCTCCTGCCGGCTCCACACCGAGCACGACGAAGAACGTCCCGTCGAGATCCTCGGTTACGCCTCGACGTCACGGGGGAGCCACATCCTGGTGTTCCCGGGCGACCCACGGATCCTGGAGCGCGTCAGCGAGTCGCTGCGCCAGGCAGTGCTGGCGGCTCCTCCGAAGACCCTGCGTTGGTTCCGCCAGGTGGGTCGTTCACAGATCGTCCTCCCCGAGAGCGTCGAGATCCGCAAGGTGGACGCGGGCGCGCCGGCGGAGGTCGTGCCCACGTGGGACATCGAGGTGGACGGAACAGGCAACTTCGTGTCCGAGGGGTTCATCGTCCACAACAGCCGCCTCACGATGAAGTACCCGTCGGTGTATCTCATGGGTCCGAAGGCTTCTGGCGAAGTGCTGTCAGTTGCATACGCCGGGGCGGGCCAGCACCAGGACGCCGGGGCGAAGATGATCCATGTCGCGCCCGAGACGACGTCGACCATCGTGTCCAAGTCGATCTCGAAGGACGGCGGGCTGTCGACCTACCGCGGGCTCGTGCGCGTCGACGAGGGCGCCAAGCACGCCAAGAGCTTCGTGCGATGCGATGCGCTCATCCTCGACGAGGACTCGACGTCCGAGACGAAGCCGTACATGGAGGTGGCCGAGCGCGACGCCCAGATCGGTCACGAGGCGACCGTGTCGAAGGTCGGCGAGGACCAGCTCTTCTACCTCATGAGCCGCGGGCTGTCCGAGAGCCAGGCGATGAGCATGATCGTGAACGGCTTCATCGAGCCCGTCGTCCGGACGCTTCCCATGGAGTACGCGGTGGAGTGGAGCCGGCTGATCGAGCTGCAGATGGAAGGCTCCGTCGGCTGACCTGGTTCTGCGGCTTGGGTTGCGATCGCGCTTTCTCCGCTCTTGCCCTGGTGGGAGGATGACGCCGTGCCGATGCGGGAGGACTGCAAACACTTCCAGAGCCGCACCTACGCCACGGGCGAGGTCGTCCGGTTCTGCGAGCTCGACCTCGCTCCCGAGGCCCCGTGGCGCTGCCCCGAAAATTGCCAGTCCTACAAGCTCCGGTTGGCCGACGCCGGGTGGGTGCGCGGCGGCCTGGTGGACCCGAAGGTCGAGGACGAGCCGGTCCCGGGCGGCCCCGACGTGGTCCACCTGCTCGAGGAGGCCGAGGACATCATCGACGCGGTGGTGCCCGAGACCTTGGCCGAGGTGCAGCGGGCCGAACACGAGGCGCAGCGGACGGCGGCCCTCCGGCGCCGCTGGCCGTGGCGTCGCCGCTGACCGCCCGTTCTGGCGCTCAGCGACCTTCGAAGCGTGCTGCCCGCTTCTCCATGAATGCCGTCATCGCCTCCATAAGGTCGTCGGAGGGGAGGAACCCAGCGTTCCAGGTGGCGACGTAGTCGAGGCCGTCGGCCACCGACTTGTCCTCGCACGCCTGCAGCACCGCCTTGGTGCCCTGCACAGCCAGGGGCGAGTTGGCTGCGATCTCCGCCGCCAGCTCGCGGGCGGCGGAGACCACCGCATCGGGGTCGGGGAGCACCTCGTTGACGAGGCCGATCTCCTGGGCGCGTGCCGCGGTGATGTCCTTGCCGGTGTAGGCGAGCTCGGCCACGTGCCCTTTGCCGACGATCCGGGGCAAGCGCTGCAGGCTTCCCAGGTCGGCCACGATGGCGATGCGCGTCTCGCGCACCGAGAACACGGCATCCGCGCTCGCCAGTCGGATGTCGCATGCGGAGATGAGATCGACGCCGCCCCCGATGCAGTACCCGTGCACCGCCGCCACCACGGGCTTGGGGCACGCCTCCACCGACGTGATGGCGCGCTGGAGCCGGACGATGCCCGGTCGCGTCGCGAAGGCCCGCGCCCCGGCGGAGGTGGGCTTGCCGTCGCCCGAGCCGTCGCTGCCGGCAAGCATCCCGGCCATCGTCTTCAAGTCGAGACCCACGCTGAAGTGCGGGCCTCGGGCCGCGACCACCACGCACCGGACGGCGCGGTCGGCCGACAGCTCATCCATGGCAACGGGCAGGTCGTTCCAGAACGCTGGTCCCAGGGCGTTGCGGGCCTCGGGCCGATCCAGCCACAGCGTGGCGACGGGACCGTCGCGTTCGATCGTGAGCACATCGGAGCTGTCCATGGCACAGACATTACGTCCGGGCTCGGCCGGCCCCGGTTGGGCGCCGCGGCGTCGCCGGTAGCATCGAACACGGCTGTTTCCGCGCCGAGACGCCGCGACGTCGTGCGCCGGCGCCTCACCTACGGAGGTAGATCCTGACCGCCTTCACCGCCGACGCCTCGACGTCGCTCGGCGGACCCGACTGGCTGGCGCGCCGGCGCGCCGAGGCGTTCGAGCGCTTCGCGTCCGCGTCTCTGCCGACCGAGGCCGAGGAGGTGTGGCGCTACAGCGGCGTCGACGACTTCGACCTCGGCGAGTTCGCCCCGGTGAGCACCTCGTCAGACGACTCGGTACGCGCTGGGACATCCGCTCTGGCCGTGGCGCGCCGGTCGGCGGACGCGTTCGGGCCGCGTTCGGCCCTCGTCGTCACCCGCAACGGGACCGTGATCGGTGTGGAGATGTCGCCCGCGGCACCCGACGGGGCGCTCTCGGTCGGCGGCGTCCTCGGCGACCCTTCCGATGCCTCGGGCCGGCGCCCGCGCTCGCCGGGCCAGGCTCGCGAGCTCCTCGGGTCGGTCGCCTCCGTGCACGACGCCTTCGGCGAGCTGCACGATGCGTACCTGGTGGACGTGGTCGTCGTGACCGTGGCCGCGAAGACCGTCGTGGCCGAACCCGTGGTGGTGGTGCACCTCGTGGACCGTCAGGTGCAACGTGACCAGGCTGTGTCGCTGTTCCCCCGGACCCTCGTGGCGGTCGGGACCTCGGCCGAGGCGGGCGTGATCGAGCTGTTCGTCGACTACCCCGCCGAACCCACCCCGGTGACACACGAGCGGGACCAAACGCGCCTCGAAGACCTTCCGGCCGGAGCCGACGGAGTCGGCGTGGCGGGGCGGGCCCTCGTCGTGCCAGTGACTGAGCTCGATGTCGGTGACGACGCGCACCTGCGCTACGCCAACCTCCAGGTGCTGGGGCTGGGCGCCACCAGCGTCGGCCTGCAAGCCAGCCGGGTGGGCCGGGACGCCACCCTGCGGTCGTTCACGGCTGGCCTCGGCGGCACCTACGCGCGGGTGCGAACCGAGTCGGACCTCGTCGGCCAGGCGGGGCGGACGGCGCTGCTCGCCGCGTACCTGGGAACCGGTCACCAGGTGCACGACTTCCGCACGCTCCAGGACCACCACGCGCCCCGCACCGAGAGTGAGCTTCTGTTCAAAGGGGCGGTGGCCGACACGGCTCGCTCGGTCTACAGCGGCCTCATCCGGATCCGTCGAGGCGCGCGCGGCGCCAACGCCTTCCAGACCAACCACAACCTCGTGCTGTCCGAAGGCGCGCACGCCGACTCCGTCCCGAACCTCGACATCGACGACAACGACGTGCGCTGCAGCCACGCGTCGACCGTCGGGCCCATCGACGAGGAGCAGCGGTACTACCTCGAGACCCGAGGGATCGAGCCCGCCGTGGCCGAGCGTCTCGTGGTGATGGGGTTCTTCTCCGACCTCGCCGTCCGGGCGCCGTTCGCCGGGGTGGGGAAGTGGGTGGAGGCCGCCGTGGCTCGCCGCCTGGCGGGCCGGCTTCCCGCCGAGGTGCAGGCCCCCGAGGCGTCCGCCCCTGAGGGAAACGACGGGGAAGGCGACGGACACGCCCCCGACGCTGGCCATGGCGATGGCTGAGGCGGTGCGGCTGTGCCGCCGAGACGAGGTCGAACCGGGCACGGCCCGCCGCTTCGACGTGGACGGGCACCCCATCGCGCTCGTACGCATCGGCGACGACTTCTACGCCATCAGCGACACGTGCAGCCACGAGGACTACTCGCTGTCGGAGGGGGAGGTGCTCACCGACGAGTGCGAGATCGAGTGCTGGAAGCACGGCTCGACCTTCGACCTGTGCACGGGCGAGCCGTGTTCGTTGCCCGCCACGAAGTCGGTCCCGGTCTACCCGGTGCGGGTGGAAGGCGACGACGTCGTGGTGGAGGTGCCATGACCGGGCACGAGCTCGTCGTGCGCGGGCTGCGGGCGGGCGTGAGCGGGATCGAGGTCCTCACGGGCGTCGACCTGGTCGTGCGAAGCGGCGAGGTGCACGCCGTCATGGGCCCGAACGGTTCGGGCAAGAGCACCCTGGCGCACGTCCTCATGGGCAAGCCGGGGTACCAGGTGATCGGGGGGTCGGTCACCCTCGACGGGGAGGACCTCCTGGCCCTTCCTCCGTGGCGGCGGGCGCGGGCGGGGCTGTTCCTCGCCCCGCAGTACCCCACCGAGGTGCCCGGCGTCGGGTTGCGCGACGTGCTGACCGAAGCCTTGGCCGGACGCGCCGGGCGCGCTCCGGATCACGACCCGGCGCACGAAGAAACGCCGAGCGGTCCCGTGCCGTCGGTCGCCGCGTTGGCGGTGACCGAGGCGGCGCGGGTCGGCCTCGAGACGAGCCTGCTCGACCGGCCCCTCAACGTGGACCTGTCGGGGGGCGAACGCAAGCGCAGCGAGACGCTGCAACTCGCGGTCCTGCAGCCGAGCATCGCCGTCCTCGACGAGATCGACTCGGGCATCGACGTGGACGGCCTGCGCGACGTGGCGCGCCGGGTAAGAGCCGGCGTGGACGAGTGGGGTCTCGGAGTGCTCGCCATCACCCACTACCGCCGGCTGCTGTCGGTCCTGCGTCCCGACGCGGTGCACGTGCTCGTGCGCGGCCGCATCGTGGCGAGCGGGGGACCGGAGCTGGCCGACGAGCTCGAACGCGCCGGATACGCACCTTTCGAGGCGACCCAGGAAACTGAGGCAGCACCAGGAAACTGATTCGTCAATCAGTTCATCCGGGGATACCATCACCGGCGCCCTCGTGGGGACCGTCAAGGAGGCCCGCCGGTGCGCTTCTTCAGCTTCCACCTGATGCCCTATCCCGGGTTGCCGCCCGACTACGACGGCCCCGCCTGGATCACCTGCCCCAACTCGTTCTACGACCCGGCGCTCGGCGGCTCGCTCTACAACCGCTACATCGACGAGCTGCTGTTGGCGGAGGAGCTCGGCTTCGACGGGGTGTGCGTCAACGAGCACCACCAGAACGCGTACGGCACCATGCCCTCGCCCAACCTGATCGCGTCGATCCTCGCCCACCGGACCTCACGGGTCCGCATCGCCGTGGTGGGCAACGCCCTCCCCCTCTACGACCCGCCCACGCGCGTGGCCGAGGAGTTCGCCATGATCGACTGCATCAGCGGCGGGCGGCTCATCGCCGGCATGGTGGTGGGCGGCGGCCCCGAGTACTACTCGTTCTCGTTGAACCCGGCCCAGGCGCGCGAACGCTTCGCCGAGGCGCACGACATCATCATCCGGGCGTGGACCGAGCCCGGTCCGTTCGAGCACATCGGCAAGCACTACAAGCTCCGCTACGTCAACTCGTGGCCTCGGCCCGTCCAGCAGCCCCACCCCGAGATCTGGATCCCGGGGGTGGGTTCGCTCGAGACGCTCGAGTTCGTGGCCCGGCACCGCTACGCCTACATGGGCATCCCGTACTTCCACATCAGCGTGTTCGAGCGGATGTTCAAGCTGATGCGCGAGGCGTGCCGCAACGAGGGCTACGAGGCCGACCCGCTCCAGCTCGGTTGGCTCGTCCCGATCTTCGTGGCGGATACCGACGAGGAAGCGAGAAGGCGCTACGAGGACCACTTCTGGTACTTCGTGCGGCGCCTGCTCCCCGGGATCAACATCTCGCCCCCCGGCTACACCTCGGTGCGGTCGTGGGAGAACATCGCCAAGGGGGCGGCGAGCTTCGCCCTCAACCTCCAGAGCTGGGACGAGGTGGTGGCGGGCCACTACGCCATCGTGGGATCGCCCGAGACCGTGGCCGAGATCCTGGCCGAGGACGTGGAGCGGATGGGGGTGGGCAACCTTCTCGGGCTGTTCCAGCTCGGGACGCTGCCTGCCGAGGACACGACGAGGAATCTCGAGCTCTTTGCACACGAGGTCATGCCCAAACTGCGCGCCGCGTTCCCCGCAACCGGTCACGCCGCCGCGCCCCTCGCCGCGTCATGACCGCCCTCGCAGCCGGGACCCTCGAGACCCGCATCGGCGCCGTCGAACTGCACACCGGGGGCGAAGGTGGGCCTGCGCCACTGCTGTACCTGCACTCCGCCCAGGGGGAGGGACCGGGGATGGCGCTCCTCGAACACCTCGCCGACTCGCGCCGGGTGGCGGTGCCGCTCTTCCCCGGCTTCGGGAGCTCCGAGGGGCTCGAGCACATCGACGACATCGAAGACGCCGCGTTCCATCTGCTCGACGTGACCGAGCGCCTCGGGTGGACGCATTGCGACGTGGTCGGCGTGTCGCTCGGTGGGTGGATGGCGGCCGAGCTCGCGGTGCGTTGGCCCGAACGCATCCGACGCCTCGTGCTCGTCAACGCGGTCGGCCTGTACGTCGAAGGCTCGCCCATCACCGAGATCTTCGGTCGCCCGTTCGGGGAGCTCGCCGACGATCTGTTCGCCGACCGTGACCATCCACTCGCGCAGCTCATGCGCACCGTCGCCGACACCCTCGAAAAAGACCCCGCCGCGATCCCGTTCGACGTCGTGCGACCGTTCCTCGAGGCTCTGGCAGCCACGGCCAAGGTGGGCTGGAACCCGTACCTGCACGACCCGAAGCTCTTGGGGCGCCTCCACCGCATCGGCGCGCCGACCCTCGTCGTGCACGGGGTGCGCGACGGCATCGTGCCGCGCCCCCACGCCGAGGCGTACGCGGCGGGGATCCCCGACGCCCAGCTCGTCGACCTCGACGGCGCCGCGCACCTCGCCGCGCTGGAGCGGCCCGATGAGGTGGCGAAGCTGGTGCTGGGTCACATCGGCGACTGAGAGCGGCCTGAGCGCGCCGCCGGCGCGCGGCGTCTTCGGCGTCGCGCCGCTCGTCGCGACGTCTCGGCTCTGCGGCGCGCTGCTACCTTCCCCCCATGGCGCGCCACCCGGATCGAGGGTCGGTCGCGGGCGGCCGGGCATCGACGACGGTGTCCCAGGTGGTCGCACCCGCCGGCCCCGATGTCGCGCCCCCGACGCCGGCCGGGCCCGGCGTCGCCCCCCCGGCCCCCCGGCGCCGGCGCGGCAGACGCAAGCGAAAGCGCAGCCTCGGGCAGCGACTGCTGCGCTGGGCGGTCGTCCTCGTGGCCGTGATCCTCGTCGTGGTGGGCTCGGCCTACGGGTACGTCCGGTACCGGCTGGGCCAGATCGCCTCGAAGCACTGCAGCACGTGTGTGGTCGCCCCGCCCGACGCCCCCTACAACGTCCTGCTCGTGGGTTCGGACACCCGGGCCGGGAACACGGGCCAGGCCGCGAGGTCGTTCGGGAGCTCGTCGCTCGTGACCGGACAGCGAAGCGACACCATCAAGATCGTCCATGTCGACCCGGGGGCCGGCACGGCCAGGCTGTTGTCCATTCCGCGCGACACCTACGTCACCCTGTCGGGGTTGTCGGCCGCGTCGGGCCTGGGCAAGGACAACAAGATCAACAGCGCGTTCAACGAGGGGACCGATCCCCTCATCCAGACGATCGAGAGCACCTTCGGCATCCCCATCAACCACTTCGTCATCCTCGACTTCAACGGGGTGATCGACATGGTGAACTCGGTCGGCGGGATCAAGCTCAACTTCCCCTACCCGGTGCGGGACAACGACAACGGCAACAACAACTCGGGGCTACAGGTCACCCACGCCGGCTGCCAGACCCTGAACGGCAACATGGCGCTGGCGTTGGCGCGCTCCCGCTTCTTCCAGTACGAGGTCCGGCCCGGCGTGTGGTACTACGACGGCAGCAGCGACCTCGGCCGGATCCAACGGCAGAACACCGTGATCCAGTCGGTGATCAACACGGCGCGCTCGAGCTTCAACCCGCTCACCATCAACGCCTTTCTCGGCTCGCTCGTGCACGACGTGACCAAGGACGACGCCATGTCGGCGACCATGATCCTGTCGCTGGCACAGCGGTACCACGCCTTCTCGGGATCGCAGCTGCAGACCTTCACGCTGCCCACCCTGGGGGCCTACGCCGGGGCGGCCGGGGCGGTCGAGGTGGTGCAACAGCCCCAGGCCCAACAGGTGATCACCCAGTTCCTGGGGACAGCCCCCGACGCCGTCGCCACCCCGCCCCTCAACGCGTACGGCTCGCCCGTGACCGTGCCCGCCACGACCACGACGACGCCACCGACCCGGTCGTCGGTGCCGTCCACGCCCACCACCACGGTGCCGGGGTCCGGGCCGTTCAATCCGACGCCCTGCTGACCGACCGCCGCGCCCGCAGCGCCTGCGGTGGTCGTCAGCTACCCGGCGAGCCCGTCTCCGCCTCGTCGAGGCCCTGCGCCAGGGTGTTCCATGACAGCGTGGCGCACTTGATCCGCACCGGGAACTTCACCACGCCCTGAAGGGCGGCGAGCTCGCCGAGCGCGTCGGGGTCGACCACGAGCGCGTCGTCGCCGCTGCCGTCGGGGCCGGCGCCGTTGCTGGCGGGCCCGCCCGGGTGGCGGCCGTCGCCGTCGCCGAGGCTCGCCTCGTGCACCGACATCATCGCCTTGAACGTGCGGATGAGGTCGCGCACCTGATCGACGGGCTTGCCCTTCACAGCCGCGGACATGAGTGAGGCCGAGGACTGGCTGATCGAGCAGCCCTGGCCCGAGAAGCGCAGGTCGGTGACGTTGCCGTCCTCCACCTGCACGTAGACGACGACCTCGTCGCCGCACAGAGGGTTGAATCCCTCCACCCGGCGCGCCGGGGGAGCCGGCAGCTCGCCCCGGTTCCGGGGGCTGCGGTAGTGGTCGAGGATGATCTCGCGGTAGAGGTCTTCGAGACCGGTCATGGCGATCCGAAGAGGCTACCGGCTTCGGCCAGTGCGTCAGCCAGCGCGTCCACGTCGGACTCGTCGTTGTAGAGGTAGACCGAGGCCCGCGCCGTGGCGTTCACCCCGAGCCGGCGCATGAGCGGCTTGGCGCAGTGGTGGCCGGCCCGGATGCACACCCCGGCCTGGTCCAGGACCTGGGCCAGGTCGTGGGGGTGGACGTCGCGGAATGCGAGCGACAGGACGCCGCCGCGCTGGTCGGTGCCGGGGGGGCCGAAGATGCGCAGGTCGTCCCCGAAGCGTTCGTGGAGCGTCCGTTGCGCGTAGGCGGTGAGCGCCATCTCGTGGTCGTGCACCGCATCGAGGCCGATCCCCTCGAGATAGCCGATCGCGGCTCCCAACCCGACCGCCTCGGCAATGGGGGGCGTCCCCGCCTCGAACTTCCACGGGAGCAGGTTGGGGCTGAACCCGTCGTGACGAACGTCGCGGATCATCCCGCCCCCTCCCAGGAACGCCGGCATCTCCTCGAGCAGCTCCCGGCGCGCCCACAGCACCCCGATCCCGGTGGGGCCGAGCATCTTGTGGGCACTGAAGGCGAGGAAGTCGGCGCCGAGTTCGCCTACGTCGGTGCGGACGTGGGGGACCGACTGGGCGCCGTCGGCCAGGACGAGCGCGCCCGCCCGGTGGGCCACCTCGGCGATGTGCGAGAAGGGTGGGACCGTGCCGAGCACGTTCGACATCGACGTGCACGCCACGAGCTTCACCCCGTCGACCAGGCGCTCGATGTCGGACAGGTCCAGCCGGTAGTCGTCGTCGACACCGAGCCACCGCAGCTCGACGCCGTGCTCCTCGGCCAGCATCAGCCACGGCACCAGGTTGGAGTGGTGCTCCATGTCGGTGAGCAGGACGGCGTCGCCCCGGTGCAGATTGGCGCGGCCCCACGCGGCCGCCGCCAGGTTCACGGCCTCGGTGGCGTTCTTGGTGAAGATGACCTCGTGCTCGGGGTCGGGCGCGCCGATGAACCGTCCCACCGTGAGGCGCGCCGTCTCGTACAGCCGGTCGGCCTCCTCCGCCAGCGCGTACACCCCGCGGTGCACGTTGGCGTGCGTCGTGCGGTAGTAGTCGTCCATGGCGTCGAGCACCTGCTGGGGGCGCTGCGAGGACGCGGCCGAGTCGAGGTAGACGAGACGCCGGCCGTGCACGGTGCGCGCCAGGATGGGGAAGTCCTTCTTGATGGCGTCCACGTCGAGGTGCCTGGGGTGCTCGGCGCCCCCGCGGCTCGCCGTGGTCGGCCGGGCCGGCGCGGGGGCGGTGCCGGCCCGTCCGGGCGGGGCGGTCATCTCCGCCACGGCTCGTACCCCTCGGCCTCGAGGCGGTCGGCCAGCTCCGGCCCGCCGTGCTCGACGATGCGACCGTCCACGAGGACGTGCACGGCGTCGGGCCGCAGCAGCTCCAAGATGCGCGTGTAGTGGGTGACGAGCAGCACGCCCAGGGCGGGGCGCTCCTCCCGCACCGCCTGCACGCCCCGGGCCACGGTGGCGAGCGCGTCGATGTCGAGCCCGGAGTCGGTCTCGTCCAGCACGGCGAGCAAGGGTTCGAGCAGGGCCATCTGCAGGATCTCGTTGCGCTTCTTCTCGCCGCCCGAGAACCCCTCGTTCAGATGCCGCTCCGCGAACGACGGGTCCATGCCGAGCCGCTTCATCCAGTCGAGCATCGACAGACGTACCTCGAGCACCGATCGGTCCTCGCCCGCCCGGGCCGCGATCGCCTGGCGGAGGAACTGGAGGACGGGCACCCCCGCGATCGCCTCGGGGTACTGGAAGGCCAGGAACATGCCCGCCTTGGCCCGCACGTCGGCCGGCCACGCGGTGACGTCCTCGCCCTTGAAGCGGATGGCGCCCTTCGTGACCGAGAAGCCCGGGTTGCCCAGGAGGGTGTGGGCCAGGGTCGACTTGCCCGAGCCGTTGGGCCCCATGAGCGCGTGCAGCTCGCCCTCGCCCACGGTCAGGTCCACGCCGCGCAGGATCTCGCGCCCCTCGGCGGCCACGTGCAGCTCCTCGATGTCGAGCAGCGCGGTCACGAGCGCAGTCTACCGCCGGGCCCGGATTTGCACTACGGCCATAGTGGCAATCCCCGGGTGGCGCTGCCGATTCCCCGATGCCGGGGGGAGCGCGCCGACCGGTCGCGACCCCTCCTGCGACCGCGCCCGCGACCCCGCCCGGCACGGCCCGCTCACCAGGAGATTCGAGAGATCGGGGCCGTCCGGTAGTTTCCCGACCCGTGAGCCAGCCCTGGACCTACGCGGGAAGCGTCCCACCCCTCGGGCAGCGGGGGGGAGTGGTCACGCTCGTGGACGAGTCCACCTTCGTCATCAGCGAGCACGAGGGCGACGTGATCACGCCGTCGGCGGAGGGGCTCTTCGTGCGCGACACGAGGATCCTGTCGCGCTTCGAGCTGCGGGTGAACGGGTCGCGGCCCGAGCCGCTCGCGGTGGTGAGCGACGACCCCTTTTCGGCGTCGTTCGTGTCGCGCCTGCCCCCCCGTCCCGGCCGGGCGGACTCCACCCTCATGGTGTTCCGCCGGCGCTACGTGGGGCAGGGCATGCGCGAGGACGTCGTGATCCGCAACTTCGGGGACGAGGCCACCTTCTGCTTGGTGGAGCTGTTCGTCGACGCCGACTTCGCCGACCTGTTCGCGGTGAAGGAGGGCCGCACGGGCGACCCCGACGGTGAGATCACCCGGGAACACGGCGACGGCTACCTCGACCTCGCCTACCGCCGCGGGTCGGTCACCCGCGGGACCGAGGTTCACTTCAGTCCGTCTCCGGCCGCCATCGCCGACGACCTCGTCAGCTTCGAGGCCATCGTGCCCGCGCACGGCGAGTGGGCGGGCTGCGTCGAGGTCCACCCTGTGATCGAGGGCAAGGTGATCGATCCCCGCTACCTGTGCGGGCAGCCGGTCGACCGCGCCGCGCCGGCCGAGCGGCTGGCCAAGTGGCGCCGCCAGGTGCCCCAGGTCGAGACCGACCACGAGGCGCTCGGCACCGCCATCGAGTGCAGCGCGGAGGACCTGGGGGCGCTGCGCATCTTCGATCCGGACTTTCCCGAGCGGGTCGTGGTGGCGGCGGGCGCGCCGTGGTTCATGACCGTGTTCGGCCGTGACTCGCTCATCACGTCGTGGATGGCGCTTCTCGTCGACCCCGACCTCGCGCTCGGTGTCCTGCAGACGCTCGCCCGATTCCAGGGGAAGAACATCGACCCCCGCAGCGACGAGCAGCCCGGCCGCATCCTGCACGAGATGCGCTTCGGCGACGCACCGTCGCTCTCCCTGGGCGGGGGGAGCATCTACTACGGGACGGCGGACGCCACCCCGCTGTTCGTGATGCTCATGGGCGAACTGCGCCGGTGGGGACTGGCGCGCGAGGTCGTCGACGAATTGATGCCCAACGTCGAGCGTGCCCTCGAGTGGATCGAGAGCTTCGGCGACGGAGACGGAGACGGGTACGTCGAGTACCAGAGGATGACCGACCGCGGTCTCGCCAACCAGGGGTGGAAGGACTCGGGCGACGGCATCCGCTACGCCGACGGGCGCATCGCGCACGCCCCCATCGCCCTGTGCGAGGTCCAGGCGTACGTGTACGGGGCGTACCTCGCCCGGGCCCACTTCGCCCGCGAAGCGGGAGACGAGGCGACCTTCCAGCGCTTCCGGTCCAAGGCCACCAAGCTCAAGGAGGACTTCAACCGCGACTTCTGGCTGCCCGACCGCGGCTGGTACGCCATCGGCCTCGACGCCGACAAGCGGCCCATCGACTCGCTCACCTCGAACATGGGCCACTGCCTGTGGACCGGCATCGTCGACGAGGACAACGCGCGCCTCGTGGCCGACAAATTGGTGTCGCCCGAGATGTTCACGGGGTGGGGGGTGCGTACGCTCGCCTCGTCGATGGGCGGCTACAACCCCATCAGCTACCACTGCGGGTCGGTGTGGCCGCACGACACCGCCATCGTGGCCGCCGGGCTCGCCCGGTACGGGTTTGTCGAGCACTCCCAACGTCTGGTCGTGGCACTCCTGGACGTGGCCATGCAGCAGGGGGGCAGGCTGCCGGAGCTGTTCTGCGGCCTGGACCGGGCCGAGTTCTCGACGCCCGTCGCGTACCCGACCTCGTGCTCGCCTCAAGCGTGGGCGGCCGCGTCGCCTCTGTTGTGCCTGCGCATCATGCTGCGGCTCGACCCGTGGATCCCGTACGGCAAGACGTGGCTCGCGCCGTGCCTGCCGGAGGGGATGCAGCACCTCAAGGTGGCCGGCATCCCGTTGGCCGGCTCACGCGTCACGGTCGAGGTCGAGGGAGACGACGTCGAGGTGTCGGGTCTCCCCCCGCAGATCGAGCTGATCACCGAGCCCCGCCACCCCGAGACGGCCGTCTGAGCTCGGCTCGCGGCCGGGGTTCTCACCACACGCGTCAGCCACCCGCCAGGGTCCGCAGCGCGTCGACCGGTCCGAGCGCGGCATGGGCCAGCTGCGCCTGGCCGCTACCCAGCGGCACGACGTCGTCGACGATCTCGGCTCGTGACGACGCCGCACCGCAGCGCGGGTCGAACGGGACGCGCGCCACGACCTCGACCGCGGCCGCGCTGACACCGGGCTGCGACACCTGGGTCCACCCGTCGTAGCGGCCGCACGGCGGGATCGTCGCCTCCACCGCGGTGCTGGCCGGGCCGACCGGATGCCATGCCACCGACACGAGGTCCTCGGGCCGCGCCACGGTGGGGGACCCCCGAGCCCCGCCGCACGCGGGTTCACCGCTCCGGTAGGCGAGTGCGTCCTGTCCGCTCTGCGCGTCGAGCAGGACGGCCACGAACCGGCTGGGGCGCGCCGTTCCGGCGCGCGGTCCCGAGGTCGCGGTGGTGGGACAGGGCGGCACGGCGCCCCACACGATCCCGACCCACGCCAAGCGGTGGTCGTAGGTCGGCACCGACGGGGTGGTGGTGGTCGTCGTCGGGCCTGTCGAGGTCGGACCGCTCGAGGTCGGGCTGGTCGAGCTCGGGCCCGTCGAGGTCGGACCGCTCGAAGCTGGGGTGCTCGAGGTGCTCGAGCTCGATGTCCCGGTGGCGGACGTTGCCGTCGTGTCGCTCGTCACCGACGCGCCGGACGACACCGTGGCGATCCCCAGGCCGAACACGGCGAAACCGTGGTCACCCACGACTGCGTCCGCTCCCCGGAACATGGCCTGCGCCCGGGATGCGGGCACGCCCGGCGAAACTCCACCGGGTGGCTCGACCCGGAGCCCTCCCTGGTCGAGCTCGACGGTGGTGGCGAAGCGATGATGCACCACCGACGTCAGCGCGGGGACGGTGGACGACCTCCCCGCCACGGCGCGATGGACGACCGCGCACGAGCTCGACGACACGATGAGGAAGACGAGCACACCGACGGATCGCAGCGGCGCGCGTGGCGTGCCTGGCATGCTTCGCACCGGGCCAGTCTGCCCGCCCGACGAAGTTAGGCTGCGGAACCAATGGACGTGACCGCCGAATCCCGCGGCACGTCCGAGGCCCGGTCGAGTGATTCGTCCCTCGTCCTCGGTGTCGACCTGGGCACGGGCGGTCCCAAGGTGGCGCTCGTGTCCGCCACCGGCGCGATCGTCGCCAGCGCGTTCGAATCCGTCGGGCTCACCTTGCTCGACGACGGAGGAGCCGAACAGGACCCGGGGGAGTGGTGGGACGCCGTGGCCCGAGCCGCGCGTCGCATGCTGGACGAATCGGGCGTGGAGGCGTCACGCGTGGTCGGCGTCGGGTGCACGGGCCAGTGGTCGGGGACCGTGGCCGCATCGGAGGACGGGACGCCTCTTCGGCCGGCCATCATCTGGATGGACTCGCGCGGCAACCGCGCCGTCGGCAAGCAGATGGCGGGACGGTTGAACGCGTTCGGGTACGACGTACGCAAGCTCCAACGTTGGATCCGCCTGACCGGGGGGGCACCGAGTCATTCGGGCAAGGACCCAACCGCGCACATCTTGTGGATCCGCGACAACGAACCCGACGTCTACCGCGCCACCCACAAGTTCCTCGAGCCGGTGGACTGGCTCAACCACCGCCTCACGGGAACGTTCGCGGCGTCCTTCGACTCGATCGTGGTGCACTGGGTCACCGACAACCGAGCTGTTGATCGCGTCCATTACGACGACGGTTTGCTGCACATGGCGGGCCTCGACCGCTCGAAGCTCCCCGACCTGGTGCCCTCGGCGACGGTCATGGGGACGTTGCATCCCGACGCGGCGCGACAGCTGGGGCTCGAGGCCGGGATCCCGGTGACGACGGCCTCCGGGGACGTGCACTCGGCCGTCGTGGGCTCGGGGGCGGTGGCCGACTTCGCCGGGCACATCTACATCGGGACGTCGTCGTGGATCACGTGCCACGTCCCGTTCAAGAAGACCGACGTGCGCTCGAACGTGGCGTCGATCCCGGCTGCGGTCCCGGGGCGCTATCTGGTCGCGGACGAGCACGAGACCGCGTGCGCGTGCCTCAACTTCCTGGTCGACACGCTTCTGTACCCGCCGGACGGGAACGAGGCGCGACCCGAGGGTGTGTACCGGCTGCTCGACGAGACCGTTTCCGGCGTGCCGGCCGGCGCCAACGGAGCGCTGTTCACGCCGTGGCTCAACGGGGAACGCTCGCCCGTCGACGACCACACCATCCGGGCCGGGTTCCACAACCTGTCGCTGGCCACCACTCGGGCCGACCTGGTGCGGGCCGTGTACGAGGGGGTGGCGTTCAACAGCCGCTGGCTGCTCGGCGCGGTGGAGCGTTTCGTGGGCCACCGCTTCGACGTGTTGGCGTTCATCGGCGGCGGTGCCAACTCCGAGGTGTGGGCGCAGATCCACGCCGATGTCACCGGCCGGAGGATCCGTCCGGTACAGGATCCCGTCCTTGCGAACGTCCGCGGCGCGGGACTGCTCGCCTGGCTCGCCCTGGGGAGCATCAAGGTGGAGGAGATCCCTGCAGCCGTGCCCACGGGACCGACGTTCGAGCCCGATCCTTCCGTACGCTCGCTGTACGACGAGCTGTCCGCCGAGTTCGTGAACATCTACAAGCAGACCAAGCAGATCCACCGCCGGCTCAACCGGCACTGATCCTCGTCCCACGTCTGGGGCGAAGACCCAGGTGAGGCGCCGACGGTGGGGCGCCGAGGGAGAATCGAGCCTGCTGGGTAAGGGCGTGTCCGGTCACGCACGTCTCGGGACGGGAGCAATGGGCACATCGACACCCGGTGGGATCGGCTCGGACCGACCGGTGAGACCGAGGTCGAACCACTGAGCTCGCTGTGGGCGTCCCAGGCAGAGAGCGTCGGGCCCGCCGACGAGCCGCGTCCCGCCGTCCGGCCGTGGGGGGGTCGCGTGTGGGTCGCCGTCACCATCGCCGGCTGGCTCGGTTTCGTCTGGTTCCGGCTGTGGCAGGCCACTCAGGCCCCGACACTGGTCTGGCAGGACTCGAAGTCGTACGAAGGCGTTGCCGGCAACGCCCTGTGGAGCTTGCACTTCTGGGCCGGTCAACGGCCTCCTCTCGTTCCGCTGGTGTGGAAGCTGACCGGGTCGGAGTCGGCCTTCGTGCTCGACCAGACCCTCTTCGCGGTGGTCGCGTGGGGGCTTCTGGCGTGGGTCGTCGCCCGGTCGGCTCCCTCGGGATGGCGGCGCACGATCGCCGCCGGAGCCGTGCTCGCCTTCGCCACAAGTCCCCCCATCGTGATCTGGGACCGTTCGGTCCTCTCGGAGTCGCTCTCTCTCAGCCTCGGCGCCCTCCTCTTCGCCACCGCCATACCGGTGGCCCGGCGTCCCACTCCGTGGCGTGTCGCCGCGTTGGCGGTCACCGCCGTGCTCATCGCCCTCACCCGCGACAGCCAGGTCTGGACCGTCGGCTTGCTGGGGATCTCCTTCGCCGCAGTGGCGATCTTCCATTTCGTTCGTCGGAGACGGCTGCCGCGGTACTCGGGGAGCCTCGCGTTGGCGTTCCTGCTCGTGGCCGGTGTTGCGGCGTGGGGCGTGCTCGACTCAGGCCGAACTCGAGCCAATGTCACCGACGTCATGTTCGCTCGGGTATTTCCCTTTCCCGACCGGGTGGCGTGGTTCGCCGCTCACGGCATGCCGGAGAGGAGCGAGATCGATCGGCTGGCGAAGACCGAGCCCACCACCAAAGGCTTGGCCAAGACCGTCGCGTTCGACGGCCGAGACCCGAAGTTCGCGCGCCTCAAGCACTGGATCGACGGGGACGGCCAGTCCACCTACTACGTCTGGTTGTCGACACATCCTCTGTACGTCGTGTCGGAGCCATTGCATCGGCCTGAACGCGCCTTCAACAACGCGCACGGCAACGTGTACAACTACGGCGGCCCGAAGCGTGTCGACTCACCCGTCGGACAGGTCCTGTGGCCCGGATGGGTGTGGTTGATCCCCATGTTCGCGGTCGGACTCGCGGCTTGGCTGGGCGAAGCCGGCAGCGAGACGTCGTGGCGACGGGAGCTCCACGTCGTCGCTGTGCTCGGGGGTGTCGGTGTGCTCGCCATGCTCGTGGCCTGGCACGGCGACGGTCAGGAGACGACCCGCCACACGATCGAGGGCTTTGCCGAGTTGCGTCTCGCCATCCTGGTCCTCCTCGTCATCGCCGTCGCGGGTCAGCACGTAGCCCTGCCGAAGCGGGGGCAAGCCCTGATCGCGAGGATCCAGACGGCGGCTCGGGCCGAGCGGATGCTCGGCGATCTCGAGAAGGCGTGGCGGAGAGACCGAGACACAGCCGAACGGGCACGCGGCGCGTCGCCAGAGGAGCTCGAGCGCTTGGTGCAGGGGCGAGTCGACGACGCTGTGTCGCATCTGAGGGCCCGGCATCGCGCCGTGGACAGCGAAGATGGGTCGTCCGCTGTCCGCCGTGACCCGACCGGCTTCCACGAGGTCCTCGCGGACGAAGCCGAGTTCCGGGCCCGGGTCGAAAGACGGGCCGAGCGCTTCTACCGTCGGTTCCGAGGCCGGGTCCGCTGACGCGCCGGGGCGTCGATCAGATCCGCTCGAAGTTGCGGGCCAGCTCCCAATCGGTCACGGTCTGATTGGCGCGGGCCCATTCCTGGCGGGCCGTGTTGATCAGGTGGAAGTGCACGTCCTCGCCGAACGCCTTGGCCGCGATCGGGCTCGCCTCGAACTCGGTGATCGCCTCCACCAGCGTGGACGGGACCCGCTCGACGTCGGTGGCCACGTAGGCGTTTCCCTCGAACGGCGCGGGAAGCTCCATCGCGTGCTCGATTCCCCACAGACCGCCCGCGATGACCCCGGCAAGGGCCAGGTACGGGTTCACGTCCGAGCCGGGGATCCGGCACTCGATTCGCCGCGATTCGTTGTGGCCCACCAACCGGAAGCCGCACGTGCGGTTGTCGATGCCCCACACCGCCGCGGTCGGGGCCCATGACCCGGGGACGAAGCGGCGGTAGGAATTGACGTACGGCGCCCACAGCCACGCCAGCTGACGAGCTCCGTGCAGCAACCCCGCCAGGAATTGCCGGCCAACCTCCGACAGGTGCGCGGGCTCCTCGTCGCCCCAGGTGCGCGGCACCCCCGATGCCGCGTCCCACAGGCTGGCGTGGACGTGACACGACGATCCCGACTCCGCCATCGACCATTTGGCCATGAACGAAGCGGAACGCCCGCACTGGTCGGCGATCTCCTTGACGCCGTTCTTGAACACCAGGTGCCGGTCGGCGACCTCGACCGCCCGTCCGTAGGTGACGTTCACCTCGTGCTGGCCGCGTCCTGCTTCTCCCTTCGAGAACTCGACCGGAATGCCCGCGGCCGGCATCTCGTTTCGGATTCGGCGGATCACGTACTCGTCGCGCGACGTCTGCAGCAGCTGGTAGTCCTCGATCGTGGACGCGTGGGGATGTAGGTCGCGCCACCCCTTGCCGGCAGCCTCCTCGAAGCTCTCGCGGAAGAGGTAGAACTCGAGCTCGGTGGCGCAGCGCACCTCGAGGCCCATGGCCGCGGCGCGTTCGACCTGGCGGCTCAGGACGCGCCGGGGGGAAACCTCCACCGGTGCACCGTGGCTGTCGACCACGTCGCACACCACCAGGGCCGTCCCCTCGAGCCACGGAATCGAACGGAGCGTGGACAGGTCGGGTACGGCGACCACGTCTCCGTAGCCGCTTTCCCAGCTGGTGAACCGGTATCCGCCCAGCGGTTCCATGTCCACGTCCACGGCGAAGAGGTAGTCGCACGCTTCGATCCCGTGTTCGAGCACGTGGTCGAGGAAGAACGCTCCGGTGACACGCTTGCCGACGGGCCGACCCTGCATGTCCGGAAAGGCCACCACGACGGTGTCGACACGGCCGTCCGCGATGCGCCGCTTGAGTTCGGCCAGCTCGAGCACCATGGCACGATGGCACGGGCCACGGGCTTCGTCCAGCACACCGCCTGGGTGGCTGCCGTGAACGAGATGGCGTTCTGAGGCGAGGACTTCTCTGTTCGGGCTGTTCGGGCTGTCGGGTCTATTCGGGGGTGACGTATGCGGCGGTGATGCCGCCGTCGACGACGAGCGCGGCCCCCGTCATGAACGAGGCCTGGTCGGACGCCAGGAACAGGGCGGCCCGGGCGATCTCCTCGGGCTGCCCGAAGCGTCCCATGGGGATGTGCACGAGCCGGCGGGCGCGGCGCTCGGGATCGGCGATGAGCGCCTCGAGGAGCGGCGTCTGGATCGGACCCGGGCACAAGGCGTTGGCGCGGATCCCTCGGCGGGCGTACTCGACGGCGAGTTCGCGGGTGAAGGCCAGGACCCCGCCCTTCGAGGCCGTGTACGCGACCTGTGCCGTGGCCGCCCCCATGAGCGCGACGAACGACGCCACGTTCACGACCGAGCCGCCTCCCGATTCGATCATGGCCGGAACCGCAGCGCGGCAGCACAGCCACACCGCCTTGAGATTGACGTCCATCACCCGGTCCCACGTTTCGATCGGGGTGTCGAGGAGGCCGCCGTCGTCATCGGGGAAGATCCCCGCATTGTTGAACAGCACGTGGAGCGCGCCGTACTCGTCCACCGCGGCCGAGACGATCGACTCCACCTGCGTCTGGTCGGTCACGTCCGCCCCGACCGCGATCGCCTGGCCGCCGGCCGACGTGATCTCCTCGGCCGCGGCTCGCGCCGCGTCTCCGACGAGGTCGGCCACCACCACCCGGGCGCCCTCCGCCGCGAACAGCCGCGCCGCGGCACGCCCGATGCCACTTCCCCCTCCGGTGATCACGGCCACCTTGGCAAGCAACTGCCCCGGCATCCCCGCAAGCTAACGCGCCGGACCGATCCGGGCAGGCGGGGTGTGATACTGGGTTGATGCCAAAACACGGTGCACCGCTCGTCGGCGTCACCACCTATCGCCAACAGGCCGCGTGGGGACCGTGGGACCGATTGGCGGACGTGCTCCCCGCCTCGTACGCAGACTGTGTGGCCGATGCAGGCGCACGGCCCGTGCTGTTACCTCCGTGCGACGGGCCGGGAGGAGCCGATGCCACCGCGTCCAGCGTCGTCGGTGCCCTCGACGCCCTGGTGCTGGTAGGAGGAGGCGACCTCGACCCGGCGCGCTACGGCCAGCACGCCCATCCCGAGACGGGGGCGGTGGACACCCGGCGCGACTCCAGCGAGTTCGCGCTGCTCGGAGCGGCGCTCGGTGGGGACCTCCCCATCCTCGCCATCTGCCGGGGGATGCAGGTGTTGAACGTCTTGCTGGGCGGGACCCTCGTGCAACACGTGCCGGAGGTGGTTGGTCATTCGGGCCACCGACCGGCTCAGGGCTGTTTCGCTCCGGTCCAGGTGACGACCGAGCCCGGGTCGATGCTGGCCAAGATCGTGGGTGACCGCGCCACGGTCAGCTGCTCGCACCACCAGGCGATCGACGTGGTCGGGACAGGTCTGTCGGTGGTGGCCCGGGCGGCCGACGGCACGGTGGAGGCGGTCGAGCTTCCCACCAACCGGTTCGTGATGGGGGTCCAGTGGCACCCGGAAGAGGACGGCGACCCGAGACTGTTCGACGCCCTCGTGAACGCACTTTGAGTACCGAATGACGAGGACGACTGAGCCGACTGACACGGTCCGTGTGGTGAACCCGGCCACCGAGAAGACCGTGGCCGAGGTCGCCCGCCAGGGCGCAGCGGAGGTCGACGCCGCTGTCCGGCGCAGCGCCGAGGCGTTTCCCGCATGGCGTGACGTCTCCCCGGCGGACCGAGCCCGACTCCTGCGCCGCTTCGCCGAACAGGTCGAGGCACACGCGGACGAGCTCGCTCTCATCGAGACCCGCAACGTCGGCAAACCCATCTCGGACAGCCGGGGCGAGGTCGCCATGGTCGCCGAGGTCCTCCACTTCTACGCCGGGGCGGTGGACAAGCATCGCGGCGCCACCGTGCCGGTGGCAGGCGGAGTCGATCTCACCTGGAACGAGCCCCTCGGCGTGGTCGCGGCCATCGTCCCCTGGAACTTCCCGCTCGCAATTACGTCGTGGAAAGTGGGCCCCGCTCTGGCGTGCGGGAACACCGTGGTGGTGAAGCCCGCCGCGCTGACCCCGTTGAGCGCGCTCCGGTTGGCGGAGCTGGCGCTCGACGCTGGGATTCCCGATGGCGTGCTGCAGGTGGTGGTCGGTTCGGGCACGACAGTCGGCACCGCGCTGGTCGAGCACCCGCTCGTTGCGAAGGTTTCCTTCACGGGTTCCACCGCCGCCGGACGAGACGTCATGGCACGGGCCTCGGGCACGGTCAAGCGGGTGACGCTGGAGCTCGGTGGGAAGTCCGCCAATGTGGTGTTCGCCGATGCGGACCTGGAGCTCGCCGCGGCCAGTGCACCCGGCGCGGTGTTCGGCAACGCCGGGCAGGACTGCTGCGCTCGGAGCCGCATCCTGGTCGAGCGGAGCGTCTTCGACCGGTTGGTCGAGCTGCTCGTCGCCTCCACCCGGTCCCTCGTGGTCGGGGACCCCGAGGATCCCGCCACCGAGATGGGCCCGCTCGTGTCATCTGAGCAGCGCGCCCGGGTAGCCGCCTTTCTCGATCCCCCCGAGCCGGGGCTCTGCGTCGCCGGACGGGGCAGCGCACCGGAGGGACCTGGGTGGTGGTACGCCCCAACCGTGCTCGCCCCGACCGACCCGGGCATGCGGGTGTGGCGCGAGGAGATCTTCGGTCCGGTGGTGTCGGTCACCGCTTTCGACGACGAGGCCCATGCTGTGGACCTCGCCAACGACACGCCCTACGGGCTGTCCGGGTCGATCTGGACCCGCGATGGCGCCCGGGCGCTTCGCATGGCGGGTTCGATCCGCGCCGGCGTGCTGTCGGTAAACTCGAACACCTCGGTGCGCGTCAGCACGCCGTTCGGCGGGATGAAACAGTCGGGCTTCGGCCGCGAGTTGGGGCTGGAGGCCCTGGCGTCGTTCTCGGAGGTCAAGAACGTGTTCATCTCGACCGAAAGATGAGCCGGATAACGTCTCACCCGTGAGCGGTGACCGGAAATTCTTGAAGCCGGTGGTGGCGGGGTTGGGCTTGGCCGGCACGATCGTGAGCATCTGGTGGTTCGCGCTGAGGCCCCGTCTCCGCAAGCGGGGTCAGGCGGGGTCGTCGTCGGGCTCGGGCTGATCCCTACGGCCCGGGGCGTGGGCCGTCAGGCGACCAGGGCGGGCAGAACCGCGCTGATCGGGCCCCGTAACACCACGTCCGCGATCCGGTCGTACTCGGTCGGCTCCCCGTTCACGATCACGATGCGCGCTCTGGCGGAGTGAGCGATCGGTACGAGGCCAGCCGCGGGATACACCGACAGCGTCGACCCCACGGCGAGCAACAAGTCGCACGCGAGGGCGGCGCTCTCGGCGCGCGCCAGGTCCTCGGCCACGAGGTTCTGACCGAAGCTGATGGTCGCCGCTTTGAGGATCCCACCGCAGACCCCGTGCCCCGTCGTCGCCTCGCACGACGGGTCCTCGTCGCCACGTCGAACGCGGTCGAGCACCACGGACATGGGAAGACGGTCGCCGCACGACATGCACTGCACCTCGCGCATCGTGCCGTGGATCTCGACGATGCGGGCGGGGTCGCTGCCCGCGGCCTGATGGAGCCCGTCGACGTTCTGGGTCACGAGGGTGTGCAACACGCCGCGTCGCTCGAGTTCGACGAGAGCCGAATGTCCGGCGTTGGGCTCGGCCTGCCAGGTCGGTGACTCGAGACGGTTCCGCCACGCCCTGCGCCTGATGTCCGGATCAGACAGGTAGAACTGGAGCGTCGCAAGCTTCTCCGCTTCGGGATTCTTGGTCCACACCCCCTGAGGGCCGCGAAAGTCAGAGATGCCCGAGTCCGTCGAGATCCCCGCGCCGGTGAGCACGACGACGGCGCGGCTGTCGTCCAGCAGCTGGCGCGCCAACTCGAATCTCTCGTCCCGGTCCACCTCCATCGCGTCAGTGTCCCACCCCCGGGCGGGACCGGCCCATGCGGGACGGGGCCGGTTCGACTCGCGGTCGCACTGGCGGTCCTGGTGGTTCCCGGTCAGGCAAGAGCGTCGCGCCACTAGCCTCGGACCAGCGTGATCAGCCCGCTGCGACCATTGCGCTCCCGGAACTTCGCCCTGGTCTGGGCGTCCGCATTGGTGTCCAACGTCGGGTCCTGGATGCAGACGGTGGCGCTCGGTGTCGTGATCACGGCGCGCACCCACGACCCCTTGTGGACGGGAGCGGTCGCCGCGGCCGCGTTCGTCCCCATCGGGGTGCTCGCTCCCGTCGGGGGGGCGCTCGCCGACCGCATCGACCGGCGGCGATGGCTCATCGTCACCACCTTGGCGGAGGCGGTGTTCGCGGCGATCTTGGCCGTGCTCGCCGCCACCGGGCACGCCCCGCCCTTGGCGCTCGTCGGGGTGGCGTTCCTCGGCGGGGCCTCGGCCGCCATCGGGTTCCCCTCCTACCAGGCCATGCTTCCCGACCTCGTGCCCCAGCGCGACCTGCTGGGCGCGGTCTCGCTGTCGTCCGCGCAGTTCAACCTGGGACGCGTCGTCGGACCGGCGTTGGCGGGCGTGGTCCTCACAGCCGGCTCACCTGCCTGGGCCTTCGCCGTGAACGCGGTGTCGTTCGGAGCCGTCGTGGCGGCGCTGGCGATCGTCCGACTCCCTCCCCGGGCGCCTGTCGTCTCGACCGAGCCGATCCTGCGCCGCATCGCCGACGGCGCACGTGTGGCGGCGGCCGAACCGGGCTGTCGCAGCGCCATCATCCTGATCGCGGTCGTCGCCCTGATCGGTTCACCGTTCATCGCGCTGGTGCCCGCGGTGGCCATCGAGGCGCTGCACCGCGGCGCGGGCGGCACCTCTGTCCTGGTCGTCGCCCAGGGCATCGGGGCGGTCGCGGGCGCCCTGGCCCTGGGGCCGCTCGCCGACCGTTTCGCCCGCCGCCGACTGCTGATCGGGGCGCTCGCGGCCTTTCCGATCGCCCTCGTGGCCTACGGCCTGGCACCGTCGCTGTGGGCGAAGGCGGCGGCCATCGTCGCCGTCGGGGCCGTGTACATCGGCGTCCTGTCGGGGCTCAACACCGTCGTTCAGCTGCGGGTACCGGCTGAGGCTCGCGGCCGGGTGCTCGGGCTGTACATGATGGCGCTCGGAACCATCTATCCGGTGGGGGCGGTGGTCGAGGGCGCGTTCGCCCGGGTGTTCGGCATCGACACGGTGACGACGGCCTCCGGGGTGGTCCTCATCGGCGTGCTTGCGCTTCTCGCCGTGGCCCGGCCCGGCCTTTTCACGGCGCTCGGCGACCCGGTGACGCCCGACGGCGACGCCACGGCACGCGCTACTCCCGAATCATCGTCACCCGAGACGGTGCCCATCGACCCCGCGCCCAGAGCCGCCCCGTGACGACTCCCTTGCCACGGGTCGAGCTGGTCGAGCCGGGACCGGCCGAGAAGGCACAGCGCCGGGTGGCCGGGGCGCTTCGAAGCCTGGGGTTGTCGCCCGGCGACCGGGTGGCGTTCTCGCTGCACTCCTCGGCCGATCTGCTCGTGTGCGTGCTGGGAGCAGCCCGCAGCGGCGTCGTGCCGGTGCTCCTCAACGCCACCCTGCTCGACGACGAACGGGATCTGCTCGTCGCCGACGCGGAACCCTCGTTCCTCGTGCAACGACAGTCGGAGCTTGCACCGTTTCTGGCCGGGGACGAACGCGAAATCGCCCCGTACCCGCTCGTCCGGCCCATGCACTACACCTCGGGAACGACGGGGCGGCCCAAGGGGGTGTGGTCGGGCGTCCTCGACGACGCGGACGCGTTGGCACTGTTCGAGGACGAAGCCGACCTGTGGGGCTTCGACGCCTCCGACACCCATCTGGTGTGCTCGCCCATGTACCACTCGGTGTCGATCCGCCTGGCGGCCGCCAGCCTGCTGCGGGGCGGTCGCGTTGTCGTCCTGTCCCGCTTCGATCCCGGACTCGCCGCGCACGCTCTTGCGCACCACCGCCCCACGACAACGTTCCTCGCGCCGACTGCGCTCCACCGTCTGCTCTCCCGTCCAGACTCGCCGGCACGCCTCGATTCGCTCCGACTTCTCATTCACGCCGGCTCGCCCTGCCCGGCCGCCCTCAAGCGGGCTGCGTTCGAGCGCGCCCCGGACGGAACGGTGTGGGAGTTCTACGGGTCGACCGAAGGACAGTTCACGGTGTGCTCACCCGAGGAATGGGTCGCTCGTCCCGGCACGGTGGGCCGGGCCCGACCCGGGCGCTCTCTCCGGGTCGACGAGGAGGGCGCGGTGTGGTGCACCGCGCCGCGCTTCGCCCGCTTCGAGTACTGGCGCGATCCCGACGCGACGGCGCGAGCCTGGGTGGAGGACGCCTTCTCCGTGGGGGACCTCGGACGGCTTGACGACGACGGCTTCCTCTACTTGGACGGGCGTCGGGACGACCTCGTGATCACCGGTGGCGTGAACGTCTACCCCGCCGAGGTGGAGTCGGTTCTGGCCGAAGTGCCCGGGGTGGCCGAAGTGGCCGTGTTTGGGATGAGCGATCCCGACTGGGGGGAGCGGGTGTGCGCCGCCGTGGTGGGCGCCGCCGAGAAAGAGGCACTGGCGCGCCATGCCCGGTCCCGCCTGGCGCCGTACAAGCGGCCGAAGGCGTATTTCACTGTCGCCGACCTACCGCGCACCGCCACCGGGAAACTGCGCCGCCGGGACCTCCCCGCCCTGCTCGGGCTCCCGTCGCCGGCGTCCCACGACGACCTCTGACCACGAGACCCCGACGGGCACGTCGCTCACCCCGGGCGAGCGGGACCGCCGTAGCACGCGGTGCCGGCGCCACCCGGGTGCGGGATGATCTGTTCATGTCGATTGCCACCGTCAACCCCACCACCGGCGAGACCGAGGAGGTCTTCGAACCGCACGACGACAAGGAGGTCGAGGCCAAGCTGAGCGCGGCACACGACGCCTTTGTCTCCTACCGGGACACGACCTTCGACGAACGCGCCCGCTTCGCGACGACGGCGGCGGGACTGCTCGAGGGTGAACTGCCCGACATCGCCCGCGTCCTCACCACCGAGATGGGCAAGACCTTTGCGTCCGCCAAGGCGGAGGTGGCCAAGTCCGCGAGCGCGCTGCGCTGGTTCGCCGAGCACGCCCCCGCCTTCCTCGCCGACGAGCGGGTCGAGACGGCCGCCTCCGACAGCCGAGTGCTGTACCGGCCCATGGGCCCCGTGCTCGCCGTGATGCCGTGGAACTTCCCCATCTGGCAGGTGATGCGGTTCGCCGCGCCGGCCCTCATGGCCGGGAACGTCGGCCTGCTCAAGCACGCATCGAACGTTCCCCGTACGGCGCTTTTGATCGAGGACGTCTTCCGCCGGGCCGGATTCCCCCCCGGGGTGTTCCAGACCCTCCTCGTGGGGTCGGATCGGGTGAACGGGCTGATCGAGGACGAACGTGTACGGGCCGTGACCCTTACCGGGTCAGAGTCGGCGGGTCGGTCGGTGGCGGCCGCCGCCGGGCGCGCCATCAAGAAATCGGTCCTCGAGCTCGGTGGAAGCGACCCGTTCATCGTGCTCCCCTCCGCAAATCTCGAGCGCGCCGTGCAAGTCGGCGTGCAGGCGCGGGTCCAGAACAACGGTCAGAGCTGCATTGCGGCCAAGCGGTTCATCGTGCACGCCGACGTGTACGAGGAGTTCGAGGAGCGCTTCGTCAGCGCGTTCGAGTCGCTCACCGTCGGAGATCCCATGGACCCCGGCACCGATGTGGGCCCGTTGGCGACCGCCAAGGGGCGCTCGGACCTGCACGAGCAGGTGGCGGACGCGCGCGGCAAGGGGGCGACCGTTCTGTGCGGGGCCACCCCGATCGACGGTTCGGGTTTCTTCTACCGGCCCGGGGTGATCGCCGGTGTCACCCCCGCCATGCGCGTCGCCTCCGAGGAGGTGTTCGGTCCCGTGGCCCTGCTGTTTCGGGCGGACGACGCTGAACACGCGCGGCGCGTCGCCAACGACACCACCTTTGGGCTGGGCGCGAGCGTGTGGACCACAGAGCCACAGGAACAGCGCGCCTTCGTCGAGGGTCTCGAAGCAGGCCTGGTCTTCGTGAACGCCATGGTCGCCTCGACACCCGAGCTCCCCTTCGGGGGCACCAAGCGTTCGGGCTACGGGCGTGAGCTGTCGAGCCTCGGCCTGCGCGAGTTCTGCGAGGCGAAGACGGTCTGGGTGTCCTAGTACCTAGAAGCTCCACCCCGGGCCCCAGTGCAGCTGGGGTGCCTCACCGGATGCCTTCGCCAGAAGCGTGAGCGCGCTCACCAGTTGCGAGCGCTGGCCATCGGGGATCGCCTCGAGCAACTCTCGCACCTCGCTTCTTCGCCGGTCGATCACGTCGTTCACGACACTTCGGCCGGGGTCCGTAATGGCGAGATTCACTTCGCGCCGGTCGAGGTCGTCGCGGGTGCGTCCCACCAGGCCCTTGCGGACGAGCCGATCGCACATGCGCGTCGCGGTCGAGGGGCTCACACGCAACGCCTCGGCGAGATCGGCAAGCCGGCGCGTCCCGCCGTAATGGAGCACCACGAGCGTCCGGAACTGGGGCAAGGTGATGTCGTCCGGACTGCCGGTGAGCGACCGCACGGCCACGGCCACCATCGCCTGACTGGCGAGGATGATGGCCTCGGTGACTTCCTCGTCGGTGGGCACGCTGGCATCGGGTGTCCCCAACGTCGAACCGTTTCGCTCCCGCCGCTTCCGGGTCGGGGCGGGCGTCCCGGATGCTCCCACGGCCAGAGTATGACCCATGTCGGGCGTCGCCGTCTCCGCCACGAGGGCCGAATCGCTAGCGCCCGACCTTGTCGCTCTGGAACGCGTCGCGGTGCTCGGCGGATGGGCACGAGCCCTCAGGAGCGCGCCGTCTTTCCGTCGATGACCGCGTCGAGCAGCGCGCGCGCCTCGTCCGTGCGCCCCTGGCGCACGAGTTCGGGAAGCCCCCCGTCGAGCGCGGCCCGCCAATCGATCGACTCGGTGCTTCCCCCGCGCTCACGGACTCGTCCCCTGGCCTCCGCGAGCAAGGCCGCCAGCTCACCCATCCCCGGGCCGATGCAGTCCTCAACGCGGTCACGCAACCACACCGCGAGCGCGGGGCTGGAGCCACCTGTCGACACCGCGACGGTCACGTCGCCGTGGCGGGCCACGGCCGGAAGCACGAAGCTGCAACGGGACGGGTCGTCCGCGACGTTCACCCACACGCCGGCCGCCTCCGCGTCCCGATGTACGGCGTCGTCCACCGCGGGGTCTCCGGTCGCGGCCACGACGAGTTGGAAACCGGCCGCTTCACCCGACCGGTACGGGCGCAGCTCGACCTGGAGAGGTGAATCGTCGATGGCGGCGAGCACCCCTGACTCGGCGAGATCCCGGGTTGCCTCGTGCACCTCGGGCGCCACCACCGTCACGGCCGCTCCGCACGCCACGAGGGAGGCCACCTTGCGGGCAGCCACCCGTCCGCCCCCCACGACGAGGCAGCGCCGGCCCCTCACGACGAGGCCCACCGGATAGAGAGGCGCTCCCACGCTCACGACCGGGCCCCTCGCCTCCGACGCGAGCACGGTGGTTCGGGCCGCCGACACGCGTCCGAGCCGCGCCGTCCAATACCTACGGACCCGCCGTGGTGGGGGAGGCCGATGAGGCCCGTGGGGGAGTCCCTGGTCACAAGGAAGATCGTTGGCCTCTGAAAGGGATAAAACTTGATCTGGTTAGTCATATATACTAAGTCTCGACCGCAAGAGCCGGTGGCCGGAGACCCCGGGCGCCGAACCACCACCGGACAAACCGACGGTAGACCGCCGGTCGGGACGAGGAGGGCGGATCGTTGGGTGCAGGCCTCCAGATCGACGTGGACGTGGAAGAGCTGGCCGAGCGGGCCGCCGAGTTCGAGACCGCCCCGGCGGGCAAGGTCCTCGGCTGGGCGGTCGAGCGCTTCGGCCGCAACCTCAGCGTGGCCTGCTCCTTCCAGGACTGCGTGATCATCGATCTGGCCGTCCAAGCGGACCCGGACATCGAAGTCATCTTCTTGGACACCGGCTTCCACTTCCCCGAAACCCTGTCTTTCGTCGAAGAGGTTCGCCACCGCTACGACCTCAACCTGCGCGTGGTGAAGCCCGGCCCCGAGGCCGACGCGTGGCCGTGCGGAACCGACCGCTGCTGCGAGCTGCGCAAGGTCGAACCATTGCAGCGCGCCCTCGACGGACGCGACGCCTGGGTGACGGGGCTCAAGCGTTGCGACACCCCGGTGCGCGCCGACGCACCGATCTTGTCGTGGGACCCGTTGCGCAACCTGGTCAAGGTGAACCCGGTCGCCACGTGGACCGACGAAGACGTCGAGTACTACGTCGCCGACCACGACCTTCCGAGCCACCCCCTGCTGTCCAGGGGTTACCTTTCGATCGGGTGCGCGCCCACGACGCGTCCGGTGGCGCCGGGCGAGAACCCCCGCGCCGGTCGGTGGGCGGGGACGGGCAAGACCGAGTGCGGCTTGCACGTCTGACCACGTTCGCGTGATCTGCTGATGGTCCGCGACCGCGACAACCCTCTCGGGGTCGAGATCCGCGGCAACGAGCGGGCCATGCACTTCGTGCGGCCCTACCGCCGGGTCGGCGAGCTCAACCAGGTCGAGCGCTGGAAGTTGGATCGCCACCCCCTCGACGTGGCGGACGCGGTCATCGACCGCTACGCCAAGGAAGGCCCCGGGGCGATCGCGGCGGTGCCGGGCGAGCAGGAGCGGCTCAAGTGGGTCGGCCTCTACCCCCAGCGGCAGGGGGGCGACGCCTTCATGCTCCGGATCAAGGTCCCCGGCGGCGTGCTGCGCGCCGACCAGGCGAGGGAGATCGGCATCGTCGCCGACGCGTTCGGGGAGGGACCCGACGACAGCGCCGTGTTCGGCAACCGCTACGCGGACATCACCACCCGGCAGGACATCCAGATTCACTGGATCCAGATCGGGGACGTGCCTCGCATCTGGCAGCGTCTGGCCGACGTCGGGGTCACGACCGTCCAGGCGTGCGGGGACTCGGCTCGGAACGTCCTGTGTTGTCCGGTGTCGGGAGTCGACGCCGACGAGGTCGTGTACGCGCTGCCGGTGGCCCGAGCGATCTCGGAGTACTTCACCGGCAATCGCGACTATGCCAACCTGCCGCGCAAGTTCAAGATGAGCGTCACCGGGTGCCTCGAAGACTGCGCCCAGGCCGAGATCAACGACATCGGGTTGTGGCCGGCGCGCACCCCGGACGGCACCGTCGGGTTCAACGTGCTGGCGGGCGGCGGGCTGTCAGACGGTGAACGCATGGCGTCGGACATCGACGTGTTCGTCCTTCCGGACCAAGCGGTCGAGATCACTCGGGCGATCGCACAGCTCTTCGGCGAGCTCGGCAATCGCGAGAACCGCGGCCTGGCCCGCATGCGTTATCTCGTCCAGGAGCTCGGTCCCGAGCAGTTCCGGACGGAGCTCGCGGCGCGCACCCGCTTCCCGCTGCAGCCCGCGGGGGAGGAGCTGACCACCCGCTACCGAGGCGACCATGTCGGCGTGCACCCCCAGAAGGAGCGGGGTCTTTCGTACGTCGGGTGCTGCGTCCCGGTGGGGCGGATGTCCGGGATCGAATTGGTCGAAGCCGCCCGTCTCGCCCACGTGTACGGCGACGGCGAGGTGCGCCTCGGCACCGACCAGAACTTCGTCCTGACCGGCGTGCCGGACGACAAGCTCGACGATCTTTTGACGGAGGAGCTGCTTCAGAAGTACTCGCCCTATCCCGGGCCCTTCGAGCGGGGCGTGGTCGCCTGCACTGGCAGCGAGTTCTGCCGGTTCGCGGTGGTCGAGACCAAGGAGCGAGCCGTCACCTGGGCTCGCTGGCTCGACCGGCAGCTCGCCGGGGACCCGGTCGCGCCCACGCCGTCCCGGCAACGTCCCTCCCCTGACGACGAGGATGCCGGCGTCATCCGCATGCACTTCTCCGGCTGTCCCGCGTCATGCGCCCAGCCCCAGATCGCCGACATCGGATTCCGGGGGGACACGGCCCATGTCGACGAGCGCATCGAGGAGGCGGTCGACATCGGCATGGGAGGCTCGCTCGGCCCCGACGCGGGGTTCATCGACTGGATCGAGAACGCACGGCCGGTGGACGAGGTCCCCGAGGCGCTTCTTCGCGTTGTCCTGCGCTACCGGGCCGAACGGCACGGGGGAGAACCCTTCTACAACTGGGCGCGGCGCGTGCCCAACGAGGAGCTCGCCGGCACGCTGTCCGGGTGGGAGGCCCTGACAGCGCGTCCCGGAGCACAGCCGTGAAGGGTTTTCGGATCCGGGAGGAGATGAACGGCGTCGTCGAGCCGCCCGGGAAGACGTGGTTCTGGGAGCTCGAGGCGGGCGTCATCTTCGCCGACCGCTGCATCCAGTGCGGAACGTGCGTGGCGGTGTGCCCTTCGAACTCGATCGGGGTCAATCCCGACACCGAGCTGCCCGAACTGGTCAAGATGTGCACCGGCTGTTCGCTGTGCTGGGACTTCTGCCCGCGCGGTGGGCTGCGGTACGAGTCCCTGTGGCCACCGTCGACCCGCTCGGAGGACGCGAGCGACGCCCCGATCGTGGTCAAGTCGGACTCGGCCGACACGTACTGGAAACTCACCGGCGGACCCCCGGGTGACGGACTCGGGGCGGTGGTCGGTCAGTACGCGGTGCGCGCCGGGGCGAGGGCGGACGACGTCCAAGACGGTGGCGTCGTCACCGCCATGCTGCTCGCTCTGCTCGCCGGGGGCGACATCGACGGCGCCCTCGTGTCGCTTCCGAGCGACGACCCCGACGAACCGTGGAAGGGCATCGCCACCGTGGCGACCACCGCCAAGGAGATCGTCGCGGCCGCGGGAAGCTTCTACAACCAGACGATGGCGCTGGCCGAGCTCGACCTCAGCAAGTACGACCTCCCGCCCAAGGCGCGGCTCGCCGTCGTGGGTACGCCGTGTGAGATCCAGGGCATCCGGGCCATGCAGGCGCGCCGCTGGCCGACGGGGGCTCACCGGATCGACGCCGTCGTGCTTACGATCGCCCTCTTGTGCACCAAGAGCTTCGACTACGAGGCGCTCATGCTGCGCGAGCTTCGCGACCGGAGGGGCCTCGACCTCGACCGCGTGAGCAAGGTCGACGTCATCCACGGGCGGATGATCGTGGAGTACGCCG
>Ga0307477_10000137_pt1 | contig 101604 bp, 85 predicted proteins | sample atmos_gasesECM2C_FD_203316 | JGI IMG/M metagenome (GOLD analysis project Ga0307477, IMG submission 203316) | Hardwood forest soil microbial communities from Morgan-Monroe State Forest, Indiana, United States - atmos_gasesECM2C_515 | ecosystem: Environmental > Terrestrial > Soil > Temperate... | reverse complement strand
GAACTTCTCACCCGTCACCTCATTGACTGCGTCATTCATGTCCTCCCAAGCCACGAATGCTTTATACGGCGGCAACGCAGCCGGCGAGTTCGTCAAATTCACCCCGAGTGCGTCGTACACCGGATCGCTCCAACCCGGCACCTATTACATCAATGCGACCTCGGCGCCGGCGCGTCCAACGGTGTCGGGGGAATCGGATCCCGTCTATCAGGCCGACTTCCGAACGCGCATCGCCGGGTTCGATTTCCTGGCCCGCTACTACGTCGTGTCGGATATCCTTACGTCGACTGCCGGCATCGGAGCCACGGCCACGTCGTTCCCGATCCTCCCGGTCACCGTCTACGGTAACCAGGGTACGACGGTGTACAACGGCGTGCCCGGGCAGATCCAGACCTCGTTCATCCAATCGGGGGCGAGCTTCGACCGCCTCCACGGCGGATCGATGGAACTGTCCCGCACGATCGGCAACCACTTTCTCACGCTGTCGTTCGATCGCAACAAGGTCGTGAGTTCGTCCGATCCCGGCAGTACGATTCTGTACGGGGGAACGCCGTTTGTCTTCAATGCGTGCTCGGTTTGTCCGGGCAGTTACAACGGTACGACGACTGCGTTTCTGCGCGACGTCATATCAGCCGGCGATCAGGCGCAAGTGAGCATCGCCGATTACCTGACGGTCTCATCGCTGCATTACGGGCTTGACACGCTTGGTGTAAACCTGGCGACGAGCAACTTCTACAATCACTCGCCGCGCTTGGGCCTGAACTACCGGCCCGACCGCGATACGATCCTGCGCTTCTCGATCGGCGCTTCGGTCGCGCCGCTCTATCTGAACGACTACATTCCGAGTACGTCTACCCCGGTCATCCAAGTGGGCAACACGTTCGCCACGCAAACCCAGCAAAACCTCGGGCTTCGTCCGGAAACCGGCTTCGGTTTCAACCTCGGATTCGATCGCCGCTTCGGCGACGGTCTCACGATCGCGTCGATGGACGTCTATCGCACGAACGTGCAGAATCAAGTCTTCTCGAGTTACATCATAAACGGCACGTTCACTGGATTCCTCAACAACAATCCGACGAGCGGTCAAATGATCACCGTGCCGCTGCTCGTCTCGGAAAACCGGAACCTCGGCCACGCGCGCTACGAGGGAATCGAATTCGGACTACATCGCTCACCGCCCGTCGGGTTCGGATTTACGCTCCAAGGAGCGATGCTGCGCGCGTATCCCTATCTGGTTCCGGACGGATTCTACAGCAACACGAGCAACCCGGCCGTTCTCGCGACGAACCTCGGTACCGTTGCTGGTGCAAACTTCGCGTATTCGGGGCTCCCGGGGATTCCCGGGACCTCTGCGGGCAGCGTGGCGTTGAACGTGCCGTATGCAACGGGTTACGGCGCTATCTCGTTTCGTTCGCAGCGCGGCGGATTGCTCTCGCTAGGCGCTACCTACCAGGGCTCGAACAATTCCATCCACGTCCCAGCGTATTTTCTCGGGAATGCGACGGCTGCGTTTCCGATCTGGGATCACGGCACGATGCTTGAGTTTAGCATCTACAACCTCACGAATTACCTGCCCGGCAAGTACGCCACGGAATTTGGCGGCATTCCCATTCCGCTCGTGAACGGCAGCGTGAACCTCACGACGCAGGGCGTCTTGGGACCGCGGGTCATGCGCATCTTCATGTCCCAGAAGTTGGGGAAGTAAAACTGCGATCTTGAGATTCGTTCGAGTTCTGGCGGCGGCGTTGCTGGCGGCTTGCATTACCGGTGTCTCGCAAGCCGCCCCGCAGCGTTCGAGCGGCATTGCGCTCGGCCCGGTCGTGCGCGTAAGTCACTTTGGCTCCGCGCACGTCTTTCAAGCGTTCCTCGCCGCGTCGCCGGCCGATCCGAAGCGCTTGATGCTCTGTGGGTCGCTCGAAAACTCCGGCGAGCTTTGGATGCACGCCTACGTGTTGCTTTCGACCGACGGCGGCAAGCGCTGGCGCCGGACGCTGCTCGACGACACGACGGGCTGGATGTCCGAAGAAGCTTGCGTTTTCGGCACGGGCAATCGCGCCTATTTCACGGCGGGCGCGTCCGACGTGTACAACGGGTCGCCCCATCACGAGTCGGGCCATACGCACGTCTATCACTCGGAAGACGGCGGCGCGACGTGGAGCAAGATGTACTCGCGACCCGACGGCTGGATCGACTGGCCGTGGCTCACCGTCGTGCATTCGCAGAGCGGCGGCGAAACGGTGGTGTTCTTCGGCAACCACGCGACCGACAAGTTGGGACACTGGATGGACGCGCGTCCCGCCGTGCAAGAATGGGACAACGCGAGCGGCGTGCTCACGGCGCCCGTCGCGATCGACGGCCCCAACGTGAACGGAACGTTTTCCGGTGGATCGGTCACGCTCGCTGACGGAACGGCGCTGTTCGCCGCACCGTCGCGCTCGCTCGGCACTGCGTCGTGGGCGACGAGCGAAGGCGGGATGCGTGTCTTTGCGTACGATGTCGCAACGCACAACCTGACCGACCGCGCAACGCTCCGCACCGTCATGGGCGGAGCGTTCGGATTCCCGGCATCGATGGCGATGGCCATTCGCGGCAAGTACAAGGACCGTCTCTACTCAGCGTGGACCGAGTTCGATGCCCGCGTTTCTCAGCTCTGGATCGCGAGTTCGGACGACGGCGGCTTCAATTGGTCGTCGCGGCCGGTCGTCGAGGGGATCGGATCCAAGAAAGCCGGCGAGTGCGGGCTCAGGAGTTTGACGTTTGCGCAGGTCGCGGTCGATCGCAACGGTGCCGTCGGGTTGCAGTGGCTTGAAAACAGCACGGATATGGTATTCGCCGCCTCGCTCGACGGCGGACGCACGTTTGGGGGACGAACGGTGCTCTCCGAGTACGGCAAAAGCGCGGGCCAAACGGCGCAGTATATCGGCTGGACCGTTCCTTGGAACGAATATACTCGTGCCGCTCAGGCGCTGAACTGGCTCGGCAAACCATTCCGCCAGATGTGGGATGCAAAACACCTCGGCTTGTCAGTACGGCTGGGTCCGTCGCGCACGCTGCAAGAAGGAGAGCTGGTCGCCGACGCAGCCGGCGAGTTTCATGCCGGCTGGTCCCAACCGCAACCCGACAGCAAGTACGTCTATATGTCGCGTGCGATAAGCGTCGATCGGACTGCGCTCATCACCCCGCTCCCGAAAACCACGCGGGGCGCCAAGTGCCGTTCCAACCCCGATCTGCAGGGCGTCGAGGAAACGATTCCAGACCCAGTTGTACCGGCCACTGCCGATGAAGACGTGACCGCGTCATTTGCGATCGTGCCGACGAAGAGCTCGTACGACGCTGTGACGCATCACGTGACCGCGGCGTTCAATCTCCTCAACAACGGCGATAAACCGCTCGCGGGCCGGTTTTATCTCCGCGTGCTCGGATTGCACTCGGACTTTGGCACACCCAAAGCGCAGTTCGATCGCCTCGATCTCAGCGAGCGCGAACTTGCGCCGAAAGCTCAGACCGCTCCGATGCGATTGCGCTTTACCATCACGGGTTTCAAACCAATGCACGTTCTCGTTGGTGCTGCGGTAGCGATGTATCTTCGGGTTTATCGAATCCAAGAATAGACGTGCAGCTCAGGCTCTTTTGCTCGGCGCTGACGGCAGCGCTGGTGCTCTGCGCAACCGGTGCTCCTCAGGCGGCAGCGCGGCGCGCCGCCGCGGTCACGCTCGGTTCGGTCGAGCGCGTGAGTGATTTTGGCTCCGCGCACGTCTTCCAAGCGTTCCTCGCCGCGTCGCCGGCCGATCCGAAGCGCTTGATGCTTTGCGGAGACTTTGAGAATTCGGGCGAGATGTGGATCCATGCGTACGTGTTGCTGTCGACCAACGGCGGACGAAGCTGGCGTCAGACATTACTCGACGATTCGTCGAGATGGATGTCGGAGCCGGCGTGTACGTTCGGTACGAACGACCGCGCGTATTACACGGTAGGCGCATCGGACGTGTATAACGGACAGCCGCACCACGAGACGGGACACACGCACGTCTATCATTCCGAAGACGGCGGCGCGACCTGGAGCAAAATGTACTCGCGTCCCGACGGCTGGATCGACTGGCCGTGGCTCGCCGTCGCGCATCCGAAGAGCGGAGGCGAAACGGTCGTATTCTTCGGCAACGGCACCACCGACAAGCTCGGGCAGTGGACGCCGAAGCGGCCGGACGTTCAGGAGTGGAACAACGCGAGCGCCGCCCTGACTGCTCCCTTCGCAATCGATGGCCCGAGTGTGGTGGGAGCGTTCTCCGGGGGATCGGTGACGCTCGCCGACGGAATCGCGTTGTTCGTCGCGCCGTCGCGGACGGCCGGCGCCGCATCGTGGGCGACGAGTGAAGGTGGAATGCACGTCTTTGCCTACGACCTCACAAGCCACACATTGAGCAACCGGGCGACGCTTCGCAGCGTCATGGGTCGCTCGTTCGGGTTCCCGGCATCGATGGCGATGGCCGCGCGGGGCAAGTACAAGAGCCGCATCTACGCGGCGTGGACCGAGGCGGACCTCGATGCTTCACAGCTGTGGATTGCGAGTTCCGATGACGGCGCTTTCACCTGGTCGGCGCACCCGGTCGTCGATGGGATCGGCTCGACGACCGCCAAGAAGTGCGCGAGCAACATCTTGGCGGAGGCGCAAGTCGCGGTGGATCGCAACGGCACCGTCGGACTGCAGTGGATTGAAAACGGGACGGACTTGGTATTCGCCGCTTCGACCGACGGCGGACGCTCTTTTGCGGGGCGAACGGTGATCGCGAGCTTGCGCGGGAGCGAAGCGAATCCGCAGCAGTATATCGGTTGGACCGTTCCTTGGAACGAATACGGACGCGACGAGGCCGTTCTCCTCGGGTTCGGTAAGCCGTACCGGCAGATGCTGGATCAGAAACACCTCGGCTTGGCGGTGCGGCTGGGGCCGGCGCATTATCTCCACCAACCGCAGCTCGTGAGCGATGCGTCCGGCGCGTTCCGCGCCGGCTGGGCGCAACCGCAACCCGACAGTCCGTACGTCTACATGATGCGTAACGTTACCGTCGATTCGGCAGCTGCTATGACGCCGCTCCCGAGGTCACAAGCGCCGTATGCAAAATGCCGCGCAAATCCGGACATCCGGAACGTGCTCGAGGCGATCCCCGATCCCGTCGCCCCCGTCACGGCAGACGAGGACGTCACCGCTTCGTTTGCACTCGTCCCGTTGAAAAGCACCTACGACACCGCGACCCATCGCGTGACGGCGAGGTTCGCTCTCGTCAACAATACCGACAAGCCGTTAGCCGGCCACTTTTACCTGCGCGTGCTGGGGCTCCATTCGGACGTCGGCACGCCGCAGACGCAAACTGATCGCGTCGATCTGGCCGAGCGCGAACTGGCGACGAAAGCGCAAACTGGGCCGGTCGAGTTGCGCTTTTCGATCGCCGATTTCCGGCCGTTACATGTGTACGAGGGTGAGGCCGTCGCGATGTACCTCCGGATCTACCGCGTCCACGAATGAGTGCGGCCCGGACCTTCCGGGGCGTTGGAACCCTAGGCAAGATACAAGCGTAGCGCCGCTCTCGTCACCCTGAGCGGAGGCGCGGCGCTTCGCGTCGCGCCGAAGTCGAAGGGCCACCGGGGCCTCCCTAGGTGCTCCACCCATGCGCGAGACCTGGCTGGCCGGGCACAATGGGACATCCGTGATAGACCCCCAGGCGCGAGCTTTTCTGCGCGAAGGAACTTCCTACACAGACAGAGCGCGACTCGAAGAAGCCCGTGTCGCGCTGGAGATCGCCCGGCAGCGATCGTCGGTGGAAGGAGACGCCGATTGCTTCGCGGACGCCACGCTCGCCCTCGCGAGAGTCCACAACGGGCGCTATGAAAACGCGCACGTCCTCGGGTTGACCGATGAACTCTTGTCGGGTTCTGCTTATCTCGATAGCACGCGGTTCATGCTAGCTGCCGAGCGAAGATCGTTCGCTTTAACCGACATCGGACGCGCACACGACGCACTCGATCTTCTGAACGCGGCTGCAAAACGCGCTCGCACGTTCGCCGTGCAAGATCTCCTCGAATTCCTCGAGGCGCGCGTCTACGCCGAGACGCGCCTGGGAAAGCTCTCGCCTGCGGTATATAATTCCAATCTCGCGACCGCATTTGAGGGATCCTCCGATTATCGCCAGGTTTTCCACCACAACGCTGCGATGGCGTTCGGTGAGGCAGGACTGCTGCATGAAGCGCTTTCGCATTCCGATCAAGCGCTGGCGACCATCACGACGTCGTCGCGCCGTCCGTGGGTGGCGCACTTGAACGCTTCTCGCGCCTGGCTCTTACTGCACGGCGGCAGGCTCGAAGAAGCCCGGGCTCATCTCGACATCGCGATGCAAGAACGTACCCTGACGCCGGTCACGCTCGGCCGGCGGGGCGCCGCCGCTGCGATGCTGGCCTATCTCACGAAGGACAAGGAGCTCGAAGCCGTTGGCGACGACGCCGTTCGCTGGGTGACCTCAGGCGCGGCCGAAGGTTATCGCCTCGGCCCCATGGCGGTCGGCTGCCACGCACTGTTCATTGCGCGAGGTCTCACCAGCGAGGCGCGAAGTTTGCGTACAAGGGTCTTAAGCGATCTTCGTTGCGTTTTCGGGACGTGGTGGTTCCTTTACGAAGTCGTCGTGCACGGTGACAAGGACGAGCGCGAGCACGCGATGACATTGCTGTCGGCGTCGAACGACGAACAACCGATGGCCAACGGTTTTCGATTGCTGGCGAACGCGCTCGAGTCGGGTAGAGCGGGTCGGTTACACGAATCCATCGGCTCCGCTCGCGAAGCTGAGACGGTTTTCGCCGATTCGGGTTTGATGCTGCATGCCGCCGCGGCGATGAGACTCTCGGGCAGGAGCCGGCACGCCGATGCGACTCTGAAACGCTGCCAGACGCGACTCCGGATCAGAGATTTCGCGCGGTACGACAGGCTCAAGGGAGACCGGCGACTCACGAAGAGGCAAAACGAGGTCGCGCAGATGGTCGCCGCCGGGCTGAGGAACGGCGAGATCGCGGGACGCCTAGGCCTTCGGCTGCACACGGTGGAGCATCACGTCGCCGCGATTCGTCAGCGAGTAGGAGCCGCTTCTCGCCGCACGTTTGGGGGAGCACTCGTCTTAAATAATCCTTAATCTCGGCGCACAAAATGGCGGAAATTTCCAGGCCTAGCCTCCTAGGCTAACTCCTGCCATACTCGCCTCATGGTGGCAGTCGAGGCCGTCGTTGAAGTTCGGCGTGGGTCGTACATTGAGTCGGTCCACTCATTTGCCGCGTGCGTCGTCGACGCCGCGGGGGACGTCATCGAAGCCATCGGCGACGTCGACTACGCGCTGCCGATCCGCTCGCTGGCCAAGCCGTTCATAGCGGCGGAGTTCGTGCGCAGCGGCGCCGCCGACGCGTTCGGTTTCGGCGAGACAGAAATAGCCTTGTCGGCAGGGTCGCACGACGGCGAGCCGATCCACATCGATGCGGTCGGCAAAATGCTCGAACGCCTGGGCCTGGACGAGAGCGCGCTGGAGTGCGGGCCGGCGCTGGAAGGCAAGATCCGAGTCGGTTCGCCGCTGGCGAACAACTGCTCGGGGAAGCACGCCGCGGTGCTCGCGATGTGCCGCCACTATGACCTTCCGATTCAGTCGTACATTAATCCCGGCCACCCGCTCCAGCGAAAACTCGTGCCGCGGTTGATGCTGGATTTCGGCCGCGATCCGGCGTCGACCGACATCGCCATCGATGGCTGCGGGTTGCCGATCTTCGGTGCCACGCTCAAAGAGATCGCGTCCGCCTTCGCGCGGTTCGGGAGTTCGAACGAGCATGCGGTGCGCCGCGCTCGTAGCGCAATGGCAGCGCGACCCGAATATGTCGGCGGCTCACACAGCAATCTCGACACGTCCGTGATCTCCGGAAGCAGCCGGCGCGTCTTGGGAAAGATCGGCGCGGAAGGCCTTCACGCCGATTGCCTCGTCGATTCCGGTATCGGACTCGCGATCAAGATTATCGATGGCAACTCGCGCGCGCTTCCCGCGGCGCTCTCCGGGTTTCTCTGGAGGCTCGCGGCGAACAATGGTGCGAGCACGACGTGGCTGAGCGATTTGGAGAGCCCGCTCGTCTATAACGCCGCCGGAAACGCCGTCGGCGACATTCGACGTGGCACGCGCCGCGTATCGATTCACAATGCAATTCTACGTTCGGAGGAAATGCGATGATCGTTCTTAACCGCGTGCTCGCGAAAGTGGTTCTGGCGCTTTGCGCCCTGGCTCTGCCGCTGAGTATGGTACTGCCGGCGTCCGCGCAAGAAGTCAATGCCTCGGTCGTGCGCGGTGTCGTGAAGGACACGTCGGGCAAGCCGCTCGGCGGCATCGCGATCGCGCTGGATGGCGCAGGGTCGCATTTGACGACGACGACAGACGCCACTGGCGCGTTTTCGTTCAGCGTTTCGAAACCAGGGTTGTACAAACTTTCGGTGAGCGCGAAAGACTTCGTCACGGTGAAAAAAGACTTCGCAATTTTGGGCGACGTCAGCATCGATGTCGAGATGGCGCCCGTCGCGTTCAAGGAGCTCGCCCACGTGATCGCGCGCAGCGGCGACGTCGCGATCAATCCGAGTCCCGCCTCGGTGACCTCGATCTCGGCGGACGTGTTCCGCGATCGCGGCGAGATTCTGCTGCGGCACGTGATCGAAGAAATTCCGGGCGTCACCGTTTTCCGCAATCCGACGGCGAATTTCTCCACCTCGACGTCGCCCATCTCGATCACGAACCCGCAAATCCGCGGCGCGTTCAGTTATGAGACCGCCAACCTGATCGACGGCCATCCGGTGTACACGTTCATGCCGCAGGGCGGCTTCGGCGGCTATAACCTCGCCGCAATCGACCCGTATCAACTGCAGCGCGTCGACGTGGTCAAGGGCCCCGGGGTCGACGCTCCGACCATCAACAGCGCGGTCGGCGGTTCGATCAATTACGTCACATCCGTACCGGCGTCCACGCGTCACAGCTATTTGCAGTTCGGCACCGATGGCTTCGGCGGTTCGATCCTCAGCTCGACGTTCTCGGGTCCGGTCTTCGGCCGTTGGAGTGCGTCGGCTTCGTATACCGCGATCAACTCGCCGGGGCCGAACTCAGGCCAAGGCCGTCTCTTTACCTTCGCGCCGCTTCTCAACTACGGCAGCGCGACGCAGTTGCTCAACGGTCAAAAGGTCTCGAACAACTGTGCGTCGCCGAATACGAGTTCCGCCTGTACCACCACCAACCTCATCATTCCTGGAACGACGTTCGTTTCTTCGTTCATCGCACTGAACACGACGCAACTGGTATTCTGCTGCACGGTCAGCGACATCAATTACCAGAATCATGCCGAGAATCTCAAGCTCAACTATCATATCGGAAAATCCACCGACTTGAGCTTCGCCTATATGGGCTCGCAGTCGTTGGGGAACTCGATCAACAACCAATTCAACGAGTCGATCACCTTCAATCCGACGGGGACCTCGTACAGCGGCCCTCTCGCGCCCGGCACGATCAGCATGATACCCGGCTTTAACCCGATTCAGTACGGCGAGGAAATCTATCAAAACGTATTCCTGACAAAGCTTGACAGCGACGTGGGTAAAGGACATCTCACCGCAGGCTATCTCTGGCTGGCATCGCAGAATGTCTTCGGTACGGGGAGCGTCGTGCCGGACTCGACGCAGGTCGTTGCCTACGGCAACGCATTCCTCGGGACGTCGACGACGCCGACCGTCTTCAGCGGCACGCCTGTGACCCTTTCGTTTAACAATACCTTTCTGATCCAGAACGGCAGAACCGGTCTCCAGGGCGGGAACTTTAAGTACACGTTGCCGGTCGGTTCCACCACGCTCTCGCTCGCCGGCGATCACACGACGTTCACGCCGACGTACTACACCTATCTGTCGCTCTCGGGCGTCATTACGCCGTTCCCAGCGAACGTTGGCGCCGCGCAGACGTTTTCGGCGCTCGCGCTGCATGCGTCCGGTCCGCTTTCCAACACTTTGACGGGGACCGTCGGGCTGTATCTGAACTCGTACGACAACAAAGTGAGCTCCGACGGCGACAAGACGTTCCAGCACAACGTCACCGGCTATACCGCGCCGCGTTTCGGCTTGGTGTTTCGTCCGTCGCCCGATCTCGCATTCCGTGCGTCGGCCGGCGGCGCGATCGCGCCGCCGCCGATCACGAAACTCGATGTCGCCAGCACCGTTCCGGCCGGCTCGCCCCCGGCAAATCCGGTGCTCTACACGCAGACCGTCAATTCGAACGGCCTCAAACCCGAAACGTCCTGGGCGTACGACGTTGGCGCCGACTTCCGGCTCGGCGATCCCAACACGCTCGTCTCGCTCGACGTCTACCGCACCAATTTGCGAAACCAGTATCTGACGTCGACGAGTTTGAATGGCACGTTCAACAATCTGCCGCTGTATATCTCGACGACGTCCAATCTCGGCAACTCGCGGTACGAGGGCGTCGAGTGGACGCTCAAACGCAGCCCATCGGTGGGCTGGACCTACACGCTCGACGGAGCGCTCATGCGCGCGTATCTCGTCTCGGTTCCGGCCGGATTCTATGACTCGAACCTGGGGCCGAACACCAAGAACTCGCTGGTCGTTCCGAACGTCAATTTCCAGGGAACGTTCCTCACGGGCGCGGGCGTCGGGGATGCGCCGATTCCGTACTCGCAGGGGTATGCCGAGGTCGGGTACCGCTTCCCGCATCGTTCGAACGCGACGCTGCGCGCAACCTATTACGGACCGAATAACACTTACTACCGTCCCGCCTTCGTCATCTTGGGCGCGACCGCGCAGCTCGGGCTGGGCGAGCACGCCGCGCTGCAACTCTCGGCCGACAACCTGAGCAACCAGTATTCGAGTCCATATCTGGACGCGATCTCGAACAAGGCGGTTCCGCTCGAGAACGGAAACGTCGGCGTCCCGTTCGGCGATAATTATGGACCGCGGACGGTAAAGCTGTCGATGAGCTATCGACTATAGAATCGAACCGTCAATCGTGATCGATCTTCGGCGTCCACGCACGTTGGGGCCGCTCTTGGCGTGCGCTGCCCTCGTGTTTTCGCTCGCTCGTGTGGCCGCAGCATCCCAGTCGGCAGGGCCGCCGGCTCGAGCCGATGACGGAAATGTGTACGTATGGAACGACGTCGTCGCAAATCCGAAGGATGCTCGCAACCTGGTGATCTGCGGCGCGCGCACGACGAAGCGAGGCCTATTTTATTGGGAGAGCTTCGTGCTCGCGTCGTTCGACGGCGGGCGCGCTTGGCGCGAAACGCTCGTCGACGGCTCGACGCCGTGGGTCTCCGAGCAGTCGTGCGCCTTTACGTCTAACGGCGACGTGTACTTCAACTCGGAAGCCTCGAAGTGGTTTGCCGGGAAGGCTCACCATGATTTTGGCCAACTGCATCTGTTCAAGTCGATCGACGGTGGACGCACCTGGCAGTCACCCTGGATCAGACCTTGGTTCGATCACACCGCGATGACCGCGAGCCCGGATGGTCGCCGGCTCTATCTCTTTGCGAATAGCCCGCTGGGAAACTTGCCGCAGCCGCGCGGATCGCTTCCGGCGCTGATCGTCCTCGACGAAACGCGACGTCTCTTGCCGCCCGTGGTGCCGAATCAACCGCCGCCGGACGTCCTGGCTTCGTATCCGAACGCCGCTCGTGCGACTGATTCGACGGTGGTGGCGGTCGGTTTCGGCGAGACCTACGACGATCGCGGCGGACGCCAAGGAACGATCTTCTCGGTGCGTTCGACCGATGCCGGCCGATCGTTGTCGGATCTCAGGATCCTCTCTCACGAAAGTGGTTGTTCGTACGGCGCGACGCTCGACGCCGATCGGTCGGCAAAATGGCGCGGCCGCCTGTATGCGGTGTGGCCGGTGCACGGCAAAGCGACTTCGTTCTACGACTGTTCGCTGAAACTGGCGGTTTCGGATGACGGTGGAGCGAGTTGGACGCAGAAGACGCTGCCCGAATCGTTCACCGGTTACGGACCGATGGTTGCCGTCGACGGCAACGGCCGCCTCGCGATCGCTTGGAAGCGGACGCAGGACGATTGCGTTAACTTCGCCTGGTCTCTCGATGGCGGCGATTCGTTTGCCAAACCAGTTGTCGTCGGAGCACCGTGCCTGCCGTTTGATCCAAGCGACGATTTCTATTACGACGGATTGTTGCTTCCCGGCGCGCTGGCGATACCGCCCCCGGGACACGTGTATCCGCCGCACGGGCCGCGAGACGAACCGGTCTGGGGCATCTCGCTGCGCGTGCAAGCGAGTCCCGGCGCGCGCGAAACGATGGCCGCCGCCGCCGACGGAACGTTTCATTTCGCATGGTCGGCCGCCGGCGCCGGACGTGGGAAATTGATGACGGCGAGCGTTTCGCTCGACCCGTTGAAGATCTCGGCCGGAGAGGCCCACATCGTCGGCACGCGCGTGACGACCGCTGCAGCAAGACGACCGGCTTCGCCGAGCGCGCCGGCAACCGTCGTTCGCTTCAGCGGTTCGACGCGCGATTTGCGGAAGGTCTCTTCGGCGATGGCCGTCGAGTTCGAAGCTTCGAGTTACGACGCGAAAAAAGGCACGGCTACCATGACGCTGCATCTCGTCAACAGCGGACCGCTCGCCTTGGCGGCTCCGTTTGTTTTTCAAATCGACGACGCATGGAGCGGTGGCGGAACACTCACGGCGCTCAACGGTCTGCCGTTCCAAGGAAAGCCGGTTCTCTTGGATCTTTCGGCTGCCGTGAGCGGCGGCGTGCTGCGCCCCGATGGGCGAAGCCGAGCGGTGCGGCTTGTCTTTCAGATCGCGAAGAGCACGCCGGCGACAGGCCTTAACTCCTGGACCCTAGCGACCGCGGGCGGCGAGTTCTTCGCGCGCACATGTATGCCGGGAGACGTGATGCAATGCCACTCGTCAAGCGCGCGTTGATTCCGCCAACGCGTTCACGGATTGGAGAGGTTTCTGCGATAATCGGTAGGGTTCTCGTCGGCGCCGCACTGCTGCTGCTCGCATTCGCTCCGGGCGGCGCACCGGCGCGTTTGGCCCCCAACCTCACCCTCGGGCCGATCGTCCGCGTCACCGGCACGGACGCGCGTGAGGTCGATTTCCTCTGGTTGACCGCGGACCCGAACGATTCGAAACGCCTGATCGCGTGCGGCACGCTGAGCGATGGTCCGCACGTCAGTCACCCCGGCTTCGTCTATACGTCGGCCGACGGCGGCACGACGTGGCGTCGCACGCTGCTCGAGACGGCATCGTCGTGGATGTCGGAGGCGGCGTGCGTGTACGGTTCGGGGGGCCGCGCGTATTTCACGGACGGAGCGTCGGATGTTTACAACGGCGTTCCTCACCATCAGTCGGGTCACACGCGTCTCTTTCGTTCGAGCGATGGCGGTTTAACGTGGACTCACGTTTGGACGCGGCCAGAGGGCTGGATCGACTGGCCGTACATGGCGGACGTTCCAAAGCGAGCGGGAGCCCCGGAGACGCTGGTACTCGTCGGCAATTATGCGACGCTGCGTCTCGGCGAGTTTCCGGATAAACATCCGCAGGCCGTCGAATGGCACGACGGCACAAGCTCCGCATCCGCAGCCGTAACGATCGCTGGAACCGGATGGTTCGCGACATTTCCCGGCGGAGCCGTTACGCTATCCGACGGTACGGCGCTGTTCGCCTCTCCCGCGATCGCGAGCTCGTCACCGCCTCCGGGGGAGCGGCGGATGTGGTCGAACTCCGATAACGGCATTGCGATTTGGGCCTACTCGACGGTCGATCATCAGCTCGTCTTACGATCGCAGGTCCGCCGAAAGTTCGGAAGATCGTTCGGCGTGCCGTCACTCGTTCAAGATCGCGGCCACGGCCGAAATCGCGGGAGACTCTACGCCGCTTGGCCCGAAATCGATACGGACACGTCGGCGATATGGCTGGCGACGTCCGATGACGGAGGCGTCAATTGGATGCCGCGGCAGTTGCTGAGCGGACCGGGAATGCGCCGTTCGTCGCTTTGCGGCGGCTCGGCCGGCCTCAACCGGTCCCGTCTCGCGGTGAACGACAAAGGCGTGCTCGCGCTGGGGTGGGTGGAGAACGGGACCGCGGCCTATCTCGTGCAGTCTGTCGACGGCGGGCGCACGTTCGGAAATCGGATCCTTCTCGCAAAAGTGCCGGACGCAGGTGCGAATCCGCCTCAGTATCTCGGCTCGACGGTGCCTTTCAACGAATACGCCATGGCGAGTCACCTTGCGCTTGCGTTGGGGAAACAACCGGGGCGCTATTACGATATCGCTCACTTGGGTTTGAGCATACGGATTGAGCCCAAGACCACGATTCGGGAATTCGACGTGGTCGCGGATGCGCGAGGCGTCTTCCATGCGATCTGGACGATGCCCGACGCGCACAGTCCCGGCGCGCTGTTCACCCGCACGATCTCCGGGTCGCCCGGTTCAACGAGATCGGCGTTTCTGGCCCCTGGTCCGGTGCAGACGTGCGATGCGCCGCCGGAGAGGTTGGTTGACTTCGAGCCGCCGAGTCCAAGCCCGGCGCCCCCATCGAACGAGCAGACCGAGGTGACGCAGTCGATCGGGCTCGAGCCGATCGAAAGTTCGTTTTCGAAGAGCACGCACGAGGTCAGCAGTCGCGTCACGATCGTCAACAAAGGTGACGCGCCGATCCGCGGTTCTCTGCGGATCTATGCGCTCGAATTGCATTCGGATTTTGGTTCGATCGCTGCCTCGAACGCCGACGGTACGTCGCGAGCTGTGTCGTACTGGAATCTGGCACTGCCGCCCAGCGGCCTCGAACCGCACGGCCGGCGCTCCATACAATTCCGTTTCCAGGTGTCTGGCTACAAGCCGTCCGCTCGCTACGACGGCGACATCGCGGCAATGTCCCTCCGCGCTTACCAAGAAGACGAACCTTCGTCGCGCTGAGCGGAGGGGCGAACCGTTGTCACGCTGAGCGAAGGCGCGAACCGTTTGTCACGCTGAGCGGAAGCGCGAACCGTTGTCACGCTGAGCGAAGGCGCGAACCGTTGTCACGCTGAGCGAAGCTCGCGAAGCGAGCGGAGTCGAAGCGCCGACGGGACGTCGATCTCCGCCGTAAACCAAAGAGCCGTCCCGTTTCCCGAGACGGCTCTCTAGGAAGCCTGATACCCTTCCTACACTCTAGCAGACCCATTGGGGTTCGGTAAAGTGGGCTGGAGGCGGCGCGACTCGAACGCGCTCCCGAAGAGTATCAGGCTTCGATGCTAACCCGTTACACCGCGCCCCCACAGTGTAATCCTAGATGAGGATCATCACCGGAGCGTTACGGGATCGTTACGAAATCGTGGTTGGCTCTAACCAAGAGCCTGAGCACGGCCATCGGCCGGGTGGCGATATGCTAACCAATTGGATTACATCCAACGCGCTCGGCTGGTTCGACCGTTTACCTCTGCGCTCACCGCGTCTCCGAAACATCCTGCGTCCTTAGCCGCAGCCGGCCTGCGTTACTCGACGTCGACGTCGAGCATGTTGTCGAACGATGAAACCGAGCCCGGGTGGAAGTTCTTGACGCGCGTGCTCAAGATGAAGCGCGCGTCCGGAATGCTCGTCACGATCAGCGGAACGTCACGCTGGAGCTCGCGCATGAGAATCGCGTCGTCGGCACGGCGACCCGCGGCGGTGTATTGCCGGTAGAGGTCGCGCATCGCGGCGTCGGCGCGCCGATTGCACCAGCGGCTCACGTTCTGGCCGCGCGGTGCGGCCTGGTCGCACGCGAACAAGGACGAGAAGTCGCCGGATGGATCGGTGCCGTTGTTGATCATCGCGACGTCGAACTTTCCACCGTAGACGATGCCGCCGTTCGCTGCGGGTGCGAAGAGCAATGCGCTGTTGTAGTGTTTGGCGGTGAGCGAAATGCCGATCTGCCGCCAAGCCGCTCGCAGGATCTCGACGCGACGATCCGAGTCCGGATTTCCGATGCCGAGTGCGAGTTCGATGGAGAGCGGCATTCCGTCCCTTGCCCTGACGCCTGCGGCCGTCAGCTTCCAGCCCGCGGCGTCGAGCAGCGCGCCGGCCTTCGCAAGATCGAAGGGTCGCTGCTTCGCCAGCGAGGGCGCGAAATAGTCCGCCCCCGGAGGCGCCGGTTCTTCTTGGAGCACGCCCAGACCGTGATCGATCTTTTGCTGGAGCAATTCGCGATCGGTCGCGTACTCGAGCGCCAGCCGCACGCGCGGATCGCGCACGGCGGGGCGAGTTGTGTTGAAGTCGAGATGGTTGAATTCGAATCCGGGATGGCGGAGCGACGTCAATCCCGGCAGCTTTATGAGACGCAGAAAAAACGAGGACGGAGCGCGATACCACATGTCGATTTCGTGCGCTTGCATCAGCGCTGCGAGCGTGTTCGCATCGGGTACGATCTGAAAGTCGATTTCCCGCAGGCGCGGCGGACCGCGGAAATACGTTGGATCGGAGACGAGGACGACCCGCTCGCCGCGGCGCCATTCCTTGTATTTGAACGGACCGATTCCGACCGGCAGTTGATTGTACTCCGCTTTGTTGATGTCGGGCAGATTGCCGAGGATGTGCTTTGGGAGCACGCACTGACTGTTTCCGGTCGAGAAGAAGACGCCGAGGAAGGGCGAGTACGGGCTCTTGAGCCGCAGGCGCACCGTGTAGGGATCCGGCGCTTCGACCGTGCGGATCTGATCCCAACCGGTACGCGAGATCTCGTTGTTCGCGGGATTGAGGACCGCGCGCACCGTGAACGCCACGTCTGCGGCATCGAACGGCGCGCCGTCCGACCAATGGATGCCGCGCCGCAAGTGATACGTGATCGTCAAGCCGTCGCGGCTCACGCCGCCGTTTTGCGGGGTGGGGACCTCCGTCGCGAGTTCCGCATACGGCCGGTTGTCGGTCCCGTATTTGATGAGCCACGCCATCGTCATCGAGGAGAGAAACTCGACTGCGCCCTGCGGATCGAGGTGCGGATTGAGGCTCGACAGATCGGCCCCGGTTGCGTAGCGCAGGACGTGAGGCTTCGCCGCGCCGGCGCATCCGGCGAGCGTCGCGGACAGCAGGACGGCCAACAAGCGCCTCACATTATAATCGTACGGCCTCTCGCCGGCCGGCGCATGGGGAGTTTACCTAGTCGCCTTGTCGCCGCACGTGATCGCGTGATAGGGTGGGTGTGAAAACACGATGCTTTATACCGACGCCTGGCTGGACGAGAAGCCGTACAAAGAGATCTACGACGGGCGGGTTCACCCGAAGGTGAGCCCGCAGCTTCGGCATATGCTTGTTCAGGGCACCGTTATTGCGCTCTTATTTGAGTGGGGGCGCGAGCGCGGTGTCTCGGGTCCGGAATGGCGCGTCTATCTCGATGAGAACACGAGCCTCGTGCCGGACGTCTCGTTTATGTCAGACGAGCGACTCCGCCAGATTCCGGAAGAACAGCGTGAGAAGCCGCCGATCTCGCCGGAGTTAATCGTTGAGATTCGCTCTCCGCAAAACCGCGAGCGGAACATCCGGCGCAAGACGACGCTCTATCTCGAGCACGGCGCAGTCGCCGTTCTCGAAGTCGATCCCGCTCGGCGACTGGTGCATGTCACGACACGCGAGGGTGAATCGACGCTGCAGGCCGGCGACTCGTTCACCCATTCCGCGTTTCTCGGTCTGACGCTTCCGGTCGACGCGATCTTCGCGCCCCTCGAACGCCTCAGCTAGCGCGCTCGCCTTGACACCTGCGACCGCGAAATAGTATAAGTCTTCTTACGATGTTCCGTTTCGCCGCGTCCTACTGGTACTTTTACTTTACGCCGCATGAGGCAATGCCGGTGAGATAGGCGCGCGACCGAACGTCCATTGTTCGTGGCCACCCCTCACCGGGTGGTTTTTTTGTTGTCTCTCGAGGAGCTCGAAATGCCGTCCAAGATGCCCCTTGTCTCGCGCCGCTCCGATTGCGGCACCGTCGTCGACGTCGCCGGCGTGCGCTTCGGCGCGGGCGAGTTCGTCCTGATCGGCGGGCCGTGCTCGATCGAGGGTCGAGCGCAGATCCAGGCCGCCGCGCGCGCGGTGCGCGAGGGCGGCGGACAGATGCTGCGTGGCGGGGCGTACAAGCCGCGGACGTCGCCGTACGATTTCCAGGGGCTCGGCGCCGACGCGCTGCCGTTGATCGAAGAAGCCGGCCGGCGCAACGGCCTCCCCGTGGTCGTCGAGGTGCTCGCAGAGAGCCAAGCGACGCTGGTTTACGCCGACATGCTGCAGATCGGCGCGCGCAACATGCAAAACGTGGCGTTGCTGCGCGCCGCGGCGCGGACCGGTTTGCCAATCCTGCTCAAGCGCGCTCCGTCCGCGACGTTGGACGAGCTGCTGTCGGCGGCCGAATATATCTTGCTCGAAGGAAACGAGCGCGTCGTGTTGTGCGAACGCGGAATCCGCGGCTTCGATTCGCACACGCGCAACGTCTGCGATCTCGGCGGCGCGTTGCGTCTGAAGGAACTCTCGCACCTTCCGGTTATCGTCGATCCGTCGCACGCCAGCGGACGGCGCAGTTTGATCGAACCGCTTACGCTTGCGGCCGCAGCGGCCGGCCTCGACGGCGCGATGATCGAGGTACACCCCGAGCCCGACGCATCGGTTTCCGACGCCGCGCAAGCGATCGACGGCGCGACGTTCGCGCGTATCGCCGAGCGCGTCCAAATTATTCGGAAGGCACTTGATGGCAATCGAGTCCGGCGTGACCTTGGCGTGCCGGCGCCAGTAGCTTAGTCCCACCTGGCGCGGGCCGCGGCTTCTACGCGAAGGTGAACATTGACTCGGTTGGTCGCGAGTCGTACGATGTAACTGCCTTAGTCAGAAGGGTGTGCAGCTTCCTTAAGCTACGGGAACAGGGCTCGGTCGAAAGACCGGGCTCTTTCCTTGGGGGCACGGTTTGGGCCAGGCTCTCGAATCGAACAGGAGTTCGATGCCGGGGCTCGAAGAGACGAGGCAAGTGAGCTGGCTGGCTAAGCTGCGGAACGTCCTCGGGCGCTCGCGCGACTCGCTCGCCGGCATCCAGTCGCTGGCCGAGGCGCGCCGCCCCATCGACGACGCGTTTTGGGACGAACTCGAGGAAATCTTGATCGCAGCCGACTTCGGCGTCCCGACGACCGACAAAATTCTCGGCGGGCTTCACATGGTCGCGCGTCAGGAGCTCTGGCAGCGCAGCGACGAGGTCGTCGGCCGATTCAAATCCGACGTCGCGCGTTTCCTGACGCTTCCGAACCAGGACTTTGAGGTGCACTCGAAGCCGGCCGTCGTCTTGTTCGTCGGCGTCAACGGCAGCGGGAAGACGACGACGATCGGGAAGCTCGCCCACCTCTTGTCGGCGCAGCGCAAACGCGTGATGGTGGTGGCGGCCGATACGTTTCGGGCTGCGGCCGCCGAGCAATTGGAGATCTGGGCCGAGAGAAGCCGGGCCGAGTTCGTGCGCGGTCGCGAAGGCGGCGATCCCGCCGCAGTCATCTTCGACGCACTCGCAGCAGCCAAAGCGCGCGGCGTCGACGTCGTCCTCATCGACACCGCCGGCCGCCTGCAAACCAAGACCAATCTAATGGAAGAGCTCAAGAAGATGCGACGCGTGATCGAACGCGAGAGCGGCGCCCCGCCCGACGAGACGTTGCTCGTCGTCGACGGAACGACCGGCCAGAACGCGATCTCGCAAGCCAAACTCTTCAACGAAGCGACCACGCTTACGGGCGTAGTGGTGACCAAGCTCGACTCGACCGCGAAGGGCGGCGTGCTGGTCGCGATCGTCGACACGCTGACCGTCCCGATCAAGTTCATCGGGATCGGCGAGGGCCTCGACGAGCTGCGCCCCTTCGACCCCGCCCAGTTCGTCAGCGCCGTCTTCGAACGGGCCTAACCTTGTCACCGCATAGCTCGCGTAGCCCCTCTCACCCCGAGCGAAGCTCGCGCAGCCCTGTCACCCTGAGCGAAGGCGCTGAGCTTGGCTCAGCGCCGGAGTCGAAGGGCCATCCACGCGAACCAGTGTGCCACCCAGTTGGCACACCCACCCAGTACGATCGAGCGAAATAACCCACCATTCTAAGGAGAACCCCCGATGGCGCAGCAAGACGAGAAAACGGTAGCCCTCAACAACGCTTTGGCCCAAATCGAGCGCCAGTTCGGCAAGGGCTCGATCATGAAGATGGGTGATTTTTCGGAGCGGATGTCGATCGACGTCATCCCGACGGGCTCGATTGCGATCGACCTCGCGCTGGGCGTCGGCGGTTTGCCGCGCGGCCGCGTCGTCGAGATCTACGGACCGGAATCCAGCGGAAAGACGACGCTCGCCCTGCACGTCATCGCCGAAGCGCAGAAGATGGGCGGGACGGCGGCGTTCGTCGACGTCGAGCACGCGCTCGACCCGCAGTACGCCCAGGGCCTCGGCATCGACCTCGACTCGCTTCTGGTTTCGCAGCCCGACACCGGCGAACAGGCGCTCGACATCGCCGAGATGCTGGTCCGCTCGAATGCGGTCGACGTCGTCGTCGTCGACTCGGTCGCGGCGCTGGTCACCAAGGCCGAACTCGAGGGCGACATGGGCGACACCCACGTGGGCCTTCAGGCGCGGCTGATGTCGCAGGCGCTGCGCAAACTCACCGCCGCAATCTCACGCTCGAAATGCGTGATGATCTTCATCAATCAATTGCGCGAAAAGGTCGGCGTGATGTTCGGCAGCCCCGAGACGACCTCGGGTGGCCGCGCGCTGAAGTTCTACGCCTCGGTGCGGCTCGACGTCCGAAAGCTCGAGCAAATCAAGATCGGCCAAGACGTCGTCGGCTCGCGGACGCGCGTCAAGGTCGTCAAGAACAAGGTCGCGCCACCCTTCCGGCAGGCCGAGTTCGACATCACCTACGGCAAGGGAATCTCGAAGATGGGCTCCGTGCTCGACATCGCGCTCGAACGCAACATCGTCGGGAAGAGCGGTTCGTGGTACACCTACGGCGACGTGCGGATCGGCCAAGGTCGCGAAAACGCCAAGGCCTATCTCGAAGAGCACCTCGATCTCGCCGATGAGCTCGACACGAAGATTCGCGAAGCGCTCAAGGTAGGCGTCAAACCGAACGGGGTCACGGGCCACGCCGGCGTCGCGGTTGCAGCCGGCGCCGGCGACGACGAATGAAATTGTCATGCTGAGCGAAGCGAGCTGGCAAGTGTCACGCTGAGCGAAGTGAGCCAAGCAATTGTCACGCTGAGCGAAGCGAGGGAAGAAATTGTCACGCTGAGCGAAGTGAGCCAAGCAATTGTCACGCTGAGCGAAGTGAGCCAAGCAATTGTCACGCTGAGCGAAGTGAGCGAAGCGAACGAAGTCGAAGCGCCGACGGGCCATCGCACGAGCGCGCGGGTCGCCGCATTGCGGGCGTTGACCCTCCGGCGCCTGACCGAAGCGCAGCTCTGGCAACGGCTCGCGCGCAAGGGCTACGCCGATGCCGACATCCGCGACGCCGTTGCAGCTTGCAAGACGTGGGGCTATCTCGACGATCGCTTGTTCGCGCAGCTCTACGTCGACGGTCGTCGCAAAGCCGTCGGCGACGCGCGACTGATCGCCGAACTCGTGCGTCGCGGCATCGATCGCGATGCAGCGCGCGCTTCAGTCGAGGCCGCCGACCTCGATCAAGACGCGCGTCTCGCGACGGCGATTGACTCCATCTATCGCAAGAATCCGGATCTCGGTTATCCGAACGCTGCTCGGGCGCTTGAACGCCTGGGCTTCCCAGCGCCGGCAATTTATCGCCACCTGCGCAATCGCGCCGCCGTAGATTTTCCAGAGCTGAGCGACCGCGGCGAGCGCTTCGAGGATTCACGCCCGACGCAAGCGTAAAGAGCCATATGCGGCGGCGCTCTCTCATCGCGGCGGTACTCGCGGCGACCATGTTCGCTTGCGCTCTCCCAGCCCACGCCCTCGAACTCGAGACGATCGCCAAGGCTGCTTCGGAATATCACAACCCGAACGGGCGTCTGGAGGCGATGTATCGGGCGGCGCTGCTCAACACGAGTCAGCAAGCAACCATCGCGCCTGATGGGACGGCTTACGTCAAGACCGGCGACATCCCGGCCGAGTGGTTGCGCGACGCGAGCGCCCAGGTCCGCCCCTATCTTTTTTTTGCCAAGAGCGACATGCAGGTTGCATCCCTTCTGCGCGGGATCATCGCGCGCGAGGGGAAGTATCTCAAGGTTGATCCCTACGCGAACGCCTTTACGCTCGACTATCGCGTCTGGGAGCAAAAATTCGAGCTCGACTCGCTGGCCTATCCGATCATCTTGGCCTGGAGTTATTGGAAGGCGACCGGTGACGATTCGATTTTCACGCCGGATCTCGCGGCCGGTTTCGACTCGGCGCTGGAAACGATGGAGCGCGAGCAAGATCACGCGCGCAACTCGAAGTACGCGCACAAAGAGCTGCACGACGACGCCGGCAATGCGCAGCCGAACGCCGTCGCCTATACCGGGATGATCTGGTCCGGCTTTCGTCCGTCAGACGACGCCTGTAAGTATAACTACCTGATTCCATCGGAAATGATGGCGGTGGTCGCACTCGGCGACCTCGAAGAGATCGAGCGCTCGGTCTATCGCAACCTGATCAAGTCCAATCGCGCCAAAACGCTGCGGGCCGAAGTGCAGGACGGGATCCAAAAATACGGCGAGGTGTTCACGCCGAATTACGGCTACGTGTACGCCTACGAGGTCGACGGCCTCGGCCACCAAACGCTGATGGATGACGCGAACATACCGAGCTTGCTGTCGGCACCGTATCTCGGCTACACTCGCCCCGACAGCTTCGTCTACAAAAATACGCGAAAATTCTTGCTTTCGAAGGACGATCCGTATTACTACACCGGCACGATCGCGCGCGGGATCGGCAGCGCTCACACCAGCGACGGCTACGTCTGGCCGCTGGCGCTGATCGTTCAAGGCTTGACCTCGACCTCCGACGCGGAACGCCGCGACGTCTTGGGGGAGCTGCTCGCGAGCGACCCGGGCGATCACCTGTTGCACGAATCGTTCGATCCAAACGATCCGCAAAAGTTTTCGCGCAAGGATTTCGGGTGGCCGAACGCGCTCTTCAGCGAATTCGTGATGACGGAATTCAACGGCGTACCGGCCCAGCCGATGGGTGATACCTCCGACCTCGAATTCCGCGGCGATTAAGCCCGCTGTGTCATGCTGAGCGAAGACCGCGCTGCGTCATGCTGAGCGAAGGCCGCGCTGTGTCATGCTGAGCGAAGACGCCATGTCATGCTGAGCGAAGCCGGCGCTGTGTCATGCTGAGCGAAGGCGCGAAGCGCCGGAGTCGAAGCACCGAAGGAGCTCCCGCGGTTGTCGTCGGCATCCAGTGGGGCGACGAAGGCAAAGGCCGCGTGGTCGACGCGCTGGCGAACCGTTACGATATCGTCGCGCGTTTTGGCGGCGGCGACAACGCCGGCCACACGATCGTCGTCGGCGACCAAAAGCTCGCCCTACGCATCGTTCCTAGCGGTGCGTTGCAACAGCGCCCCGACTTGTTCATCGGCGGCGGCACCGTGATCGGGCTCGACAGTCTCCTGGGCGAGATCGATAAGTTGGCAGCGCTCGGTGTCGACATTCAGCGCATCAAAATCTCCGACCGCGCGCATATCGTGTTTCCGTATCATGTGATGGACGACATGTTAAACGAGGCGGCGCGCGGCTCTGCGGCGATCGGGACGACCGCCCGCGGCATCGGCCCCGCATACACAGATAAGACGGCGCGAAGAGGGATTACCTTCGGAGATTTGCGCGACGGGACGTTCGAGCCGAAACTGCGCGCCAATTGGAGTGCGCACGCGGCGCGCGTTGGCGACTCGATGAGAGCAATCGAGGCGAACAACCCTTCGGTACGCACGCCGACGGACGTGATCCCATCGTCCCAGGGCCGAGCCGAATTCACATTTCAGGTCAGGAATATTTTCGAGGAAATCAACGCTCAGTTGCCGCGCATTTTGCCGCACGTCGTCGACGGTGTCGAATACCTGCACGGCGCACTCGAGAGCCGGAAGTTGCTCTTGATCGAAGGCGCCCAAGGTTCGCTGCTCGACGTCGGCTACGGAACCTATCCGTTCGTGACGAGTTCGCATACGATCGCGGGCGGAGCGTGCATCGGACTCGGACTCGGGCCGACGCAGATCGGAACCGTCACCGGCGTCGCGAAGGCGTATTGCACCCGGGTCGGCGGCGGGCCGTTTCCCTCGGAACTCGACGACGACATCGGCACCCGTTTGCGCGAACGCGGAGCGGAGTTTGGTACCGTGACGGGACGACCGCGTCGCTGTGGCTGGTTCGACGCGGTCGCGGCCCGCTACGCCGCGCGCATCAACGGCTTGACCAGCGCGATCGTGACCAAGCTCGACGTGCTGAGCGGCCTCGAGCGGATCGGCGTCGTGACGGGTTACCGGATCGACGGGGAACCGGCAAATTTCGGCGCGGCCGGGAACCCGCTCTTGAAGGTCGACTTGCACTGGCTCGAGGGCTGGAGCGACGATATCTCCGGCTGCCGAAAAATCGCGGACCTGCCGCGTACCGCGGCGGCCTACATCGCATATTTAGAAGAGGCTCTGGGAGTCCCGGTCGACGCCGTCTCCGTCGGACCCGAGCGCGACCAACTCGCCGTCGCCTAGCCGGACTCCCCGACGCTAGACATCGCTCCACGTCGGCGTGATGGTACCGGAGGATGGCCTCATCGCGTTTCGCCTATCCGCTTCAGCCGCTCTTGAACGCTCTCGTCGTGCGAGAGAAGGCGGCTCGGTTGAACCACGCTCGGGCGGCGTTGGGCCTCGACCTTGCCGTTCGCGAGCTGGTCGCGCTCGAGCGCTGCGTCGGCCTGCTGATTCGGGCCCTCGAGCACGCGGGTCCCGCCTGGCATTTCGGTGAGATCGACCGGCGGCTGGGGAGGATCGAGGCGGGGCGCGCGGTTCGATTAGGGGAGATAGCCGCGGCGCGCTCACGGATCGGAAGCGCCCGTGCCGAACTGGACGCGGCGGTCCGCCGGCGGCAGGCGCTCGAACGTCACCGCGCGCGCTCCTTCGAACGGCATTGGCGCGCGCTCGACGCGGTTGAAGAAGCCGAACTCGAAGAGGCCCAGGCGCTGCGACGGGGTTCGCCCCTGGACGGGTGCGAACAGGTTTCGGCGTGATCGCACTGACGCGTCCGAACGGCCATCCGGTGGTCGTGAATTCCGATCTGATCGAAACGGTCGAGTCCGCCGGCGACGGCTCGACGGTCGTCCTGTTGACGACCGGAAATACGTTGAGCGTGACCGAGACCCCGGAAATGGTCCGCGAAGCCGTCGTCGCATACCGGCGACGCCTGCGCCAGCCGGATTAGCATGGACGTTGCGTCGCTCGGCAGGTTGCTCGCGAGTCTCGCGATGATCGCGCTCGTGCTCGCTGCGTTGCGTGTGGCGCTGCGTTTCAGCGGCCGCCCGCTCGCGCGGCGCGCAGCGCTCATGCGGGTCGTCGAGACGCACTTCTTGCCGGGCGGGACCTCGCTGCACGTCGTCGCCGTCCTCAACCGCTATTATCTCGTCGGGCGCGGAACGCAGATCTCGCTGCTCGGCGAACTGCCCGCCGATGAGATCGCAGAAAAGATGGCAAGAACAGCTTGAACCGAGCGCGAACGCCGGGTAGATGGCAGATGGATCCCGCCTCGAGACTCATGCCCCGTACGGCAACTCATCGGCGACTCAGTCTTCCGACGACGGAACTGCAGCGCAGGAGCTGCGCCGCGACGTGAACCTGAAGCGGACGCTGCTCTTCATCGGCATCGCCGCGGTGTCGGCGGGGATCGCGTATCTGATCTTTCGCGCGGCGTTCGCCCGTCCGCCCGTCGATCCGACGACGGAGCGCATTCAGTCGCTCATCGACGAGGCGAACCGGCTGTTGAAGCAGCTCGATGACAAGAAGTCGGCCTAAGGTGCGGCTTCAACGTAGTGTCTCGAGCGGGCACTAGCCCCGCGACGCTTTCCGCTCCGCCACTGAGCCCCGGAGACCTGGTCGAGATCGAGTGCACCGACTTGATCGCGAAGACGGGTCAAGCCGTCGGTCGGGCGGACGGAATGGTCGTCTATGTGCTCGGCCCGATACCCGGCGAGCGCGCTCGCGTCCGCATCGAAGCGGTCAAGGCGAAGTATGCGATCGGCGAGCTCGTCGAGCTGTTGATTGAATCTTCCGAGCGCGCCGAGCCGTTTTGCCCGGTCTTCGGCGTCTGCGGCGGCTGTCAGGTCCAGCATCTGATCTATCCGTCCCAACTCTTATGGAAGCGAGCGCTGGTGGCGAACGCTTTGCAGCGGCTCGGCGGAATCGAAGGTGCGCGCGTCGCGATGACGATCGGCATGAACTATCCGCGCGCGTACCGCAACAAGATGGCCCTCGTCGTGGATCGCAGCGAAGGGGCGCCGTCGTTCGGCTTCTACGCAGCGCGTTCGCACGAAGTCGTTCCGATCGATGCCTGCCCGGTCGTGATGCCGCAGCTCGACCGCTACATCGGCGGCCTCCAGCGTGCCGCTCGCGCTCCGGCCAGCGAGGCTGCTTTCGCCGATGCACTCCACGTCGTCGCGCGAGCGGCGCACGCCTCGCAAGAAGCGGTCGTCTCGCTCACCACGCGCCGCCCTTCGGAAGACCTGGGACCGGCGGCGGCCGCGCTCGCAACGCATCTCCCGGGCGTCGTCGGTATCACCAATTCGTACGAGCCGTCGAGCGAGAACGCGGTGATGGGCCGGCGCCAGTCGACCGTCTTCGGGCGTCCCGAGATGCGGGAGAGAATCGACGAGGTGCAATTCCGCGTCTCGCCTGCGTCGTTCTTTCAGGTCAACAGCGAGATGGTCGGGAAGATCTTCGACTTTCTGCGCCACCGTTTGGCTGGAATCAGCAGCGTGGTCGACCTCTACTGCGGCGCCGGAACGTTCGCGCTGTTCTTTGCGAAGAACGGTATTCGCGTCGTGGGGATCGAGGAGAATCCCAACGCGGTACGCGAGGCGCGCGCCAATGCGGAGCTCAACGAAGTCGCCGATAAGACCACATTCCTCGCCGGCCGCGTCGATGCGACGCTGCGGACGAAGCGCGGCGTCGAGACGCTGGCGGAGGCGAACGTCGTCTTTCTCGACCCGCCGCGCAAGGGTAGCGACGAGCCGACGCTCGACGCGCTGGTTCGCGCCCGAGTTCCACGCATATGGTATCTCTCGTGCAATCCGGCGACGTTGGCGCGCGATCTCGCCCGTTTGGTCGCCGGCGGTTATCGGGTCGGCGACGTCCAACCGTTCGATATGTTTCCTCAGACCGGGCACATCGAGGCGCTCGCGTTCGTCGAGGCGGTGTAATGCCTGGTGAGATCGACGTCCCATACGTCGCGAAACTTGCACGCGTGGCGCTGAGCGCCGCGGAGATCGAGCGCTTCGGCGCCCAACTCGGCGCGTTGCTCGAACACGTCGAGGCGCTACAAAAGCTTCCGATCGAAAACGTCGCGGCAACCGCGCAAGTCGTTCCTTCGGTGAACGTGATGCGCGATGACGTCGAGCAGCCCTGCCTGCCACGCGACGTCGTCCTCGAAGCCGCGCCGCAACGTGAGGGTTCGTACTTCCGCGTCCCGCGAATCCTGGGTGAACCGGGATGAGCGAAATCTTGGATCTCGGCGCGCGCGAGATCGCCCGTGCCGTTTCCGCAAAGAAAACCAGCGCGCTCGAAGTCGCCGAAGCGGCGTTGGAGCGCGCGCAAGCGCGCGACGGCGCGGTCGGCGCCTACCTGACGATCACCGCGGACGTCGCGCGCGAACAGGCGCGCCGTGTCGATGCGCGCATCGCGGAAGGCGCGAGCCTATTCTTGGCGGGCGTTCCGGTCGCGATCAAAGACAACATGTGTCTGGCGGGGACGCGCACGACGGCGGCTTCGAAGATCCTCGGCGAATGGATCGCGCCGTACACGGCGACGGCGGTGCAGCGCCTGCTCGACGCCGGCGCGATTCCGGTAGGGAAGGCCAATCTCGACGAGTTCGCGATGGGTTCGTCGTGTGAGAACAGCGCGCTCGGCGTAACGCATAATCCTTGGGATCTCGCACGTGTCCCCGGAGGATCGTCCGGCGGCAGCGTCGCCGCGGTCGCGGCCGGGATGGCGACGTTTGCGCTCGGGAGCGATACCGGCGGCTCGATTCGCGAGCCGGCGGCGTTTTGCGGCGTGGTCGGATTCAAACCCACGTACGGCCGCGTCTCTCGTTACGGCCTGATCGCGTTCGCATCGTCGCTCGACCAAATCGGTCCGATCGCCAAGTCGATCGTCGACTGTGCGCTGGTCTATGAGATCATCGCAGGCGCCGATCCGGCCGACGCGACGACGGTCGCGCGCGAAGTGGAGCCGGCGCTCGGCGCGCTGCGGGAGGATCTCAAAGGTGTGCGCGTGGGGATCGTGCGCGAATTCGATCTTGCCAGCCTCGAGTCCGACGTTCGCGCGGTCTACGAACAGGCCTATCGCGATCTCGAACGTCTCGGCGCCGAGCTCGTCGACGTCGAACTTCCGACCGCCGACTACGGCGTCGCGACGTACTACCTGATCGCACCGGCCGAGTGCTCGTCGAATCTCGCGCGGTTCGACGGGATGCGCTACGGTCTGCGCGTCGAGAAAGCCGACGTCGGAGCGACCTACGAAGCGACGCGCGCGGCGGGCTTCGGCGACGAGGTCAAGCGCCGCATTCTGATCGGCACCTACGCGCTGTCGAGCGGCTACTACGACGCATATTACGTCCGCGCGCAGAAAGCGCGGACGCTGATCGCAGCCGATTTCGAGAAAGCCTTCGAACGCTGCGACGTGATTGCGTGTCCGGCGGCATCCTCGCCGGCCTTCGAATTCAACGCCAAGTCGGATCCGGTCAGCATGTACTTGATGGATTATTACACGATTCCGATGTCGCTCGCCGGTTTGCCGTCGCTCTCGGTGCCGTGCGGTTACGTCACGCCGGCCGGGAGCACGAACCCCTTGCCGCTTGGCTTGGAGTTGACGGCGCCGCTCTTCGCCGAGCGCCCTCTGTTGGGCATCGCGCACGCCTACGAGCGCGGCACGCTCCATGCCGAAAAGCACACCCCCCCAGTTTGTCACCCTGAGCGCAGCGAGCGAATGCGAGCGGAGTCGAAGGGCGAACCGGCGCTATGAGTTCTCCTGCGGCTGTTGCAGAGCCGGTCTTGCAAGTAGATGGCGTGGCCTACGAAGCCGTGATCGGCATCGAATGTCACGTCGAACTCAAGACCGAGACCAAGATGTTCTGCGGCTGCCGAAACCTCTTCGGGAGCGAGCCGAACACCAACGTCTGCCCGGTCTGTCTGGGTTATCCGGGAGCGCTTCCGGTCCCGAATCGGCTCGCCGTCGAAGCGATCGTCAAGGCCGGCCTCGCCTTCGAAGCCGAGATTCCACCGCATTCAAAGTTCGACCGGAAGAATTACTTCTATCCGGATATGCCGAAAAATTATCAGATTTCGCAGTACGACACGCCGTTCACGCTCGGCGGCACCGTTTCTTTTTGGCTATCCGATGGGACGCGGCGAGAGGTTCGGCTTACGCGCATCCATCTCGAAGAGGATACGGGGAAATCGATCCATGCCGGCTCGGCCGGCGGCCGTCTCGGCGGCAGCACGCATTCGCTGGTCGATTTCAACCGCGCCGGCGTTCCACTGATGGAGTGCGTCTCCGAACCGGACATTCGAAGCGCCACGGAGGCGGTGGCCTACCTCGAGGCGCTCAAGCGCACGTTCGTGGCGCTCGACGTCAGCGACGTCAAGATGGAAGAAGGCTCGCTGCGCTGCGATGCCAACGTTTCGATCCGCCCCGTCGGTTCGAGCGAGCTCGGAACCAAGACCGAGATCAAGAACATGAACTCGTTCCGCAGCGTGCAGCGAGCGATCGACCATGAAGTGGCGCGGCAGGCGGAGGCACTCTCGCGCGGCGAGCGCATCGTCCAAGAGACGCGCGGTTGGGACGAAGCGGCTGGTACGACGATCGTGCAGCGCAGCAAGGAAGAGGCGCACGATTACCGCTACTTCCCCGATCCTGACCTCGTCCCGATCGAGTTTGCGGCCACGGACATCGCGCGGTTGCGCACCGAACTGGGAGTTCTCCCCCAAGCCCGGCTCGACCGGTTGATCGCCCACGAGAGGATCTCGGTCGTTCAGGCGCATCAGCTGGTCGATACGACCGGGCTCGCCGACTATTTTGACCAAGCGATTGCGCTGACCGGTGCGCCACAGGCGACGCTCAATTTCGTCTTGGGCGAACTTTCCCGGCTCGCAAACGAAACCGGGAAGGCGGTGGCGGCGTCGCTCCTCGGCCCGCAAGCGCTGGCTGAGATCGTGGATCTCACAACGCGCGGCGCAGTCGGCTCGAAGACCGCCAAAGATCTGATCTCGCGCATCTGGAGCGAGGGTGGATCGCCGGCCGAGATCGTCGAGCGCGAGGGGCTCGCGCAGGTCTCCGACGCCGGAGCCGTCGACGTTTTCGTGCGCGAGGTCATCGCAGCGCAGACCGACTCGGTGGACAACTTCAGGAATGGCAACGAAAGGGTTTTGAAATTCTTGGTCGGTCAGGTGATGAAGGCGAGTCGCGGAAAGGCCGATCCGAAACTCGCCGAAGAGCGCCTGCGCGTGCTGATCGCGGAACACAAACTGTCACCCTGAGCGAAGTGAGCGAAGCGTCTGTCACCCTGAGCGAAGTGAGCGAAGCGAACGTAGTCGAAGGGCAATCCACGCGCCCCCTGGCTGACGAGCGGACGCTCGAGATGCTCGACTTCGCCGCGATCCGTACGATGCTCGCGCAGCATACCGCGAGCGATCGCGCCGCCGTTCGAGCGCGCTCCCTCGTACCGCAGACCGGCGTCGAAAGCGTGCGCGGCGAGCAAGCCGCGACGCGCGAGATGCGCAGCGTCGTCACTACCGAGGCGTTCGATCTGCCGCGCGTGGTCGAAGTCGGCGATTCCATCGAACGCGCCGCACGCGGCGCGCCGCTCGCTGCGGAAGAGTTACGCGACGTCGGAATCGCGCTCGCCGCCTGCGACTCCGCGGTGCGCCGGCTGCGCGCAGTGGCCGCCGACGCACCGACGCTGGCGGGGCGCTGCAGCGCCGTCAACTATCTCGCGGCGCTGACAAAACGGCTCTCCGACGCGATCGACGAGCGCGGCCAGGTGCTGAACCGGGCTTCACCGGCGCTTGGGCGCATTCGACGTCAGGCCTCTACCGCACAGGACGAAGCGCGCGAGCGCTGCCAAGCCATCTTGCGCTCCCCGAAATATGCCAAGGCGATTCAAGAAACGCTGGTGACGGTGCGCGAGGGCCGCTTCGTCATCCCCGTCAAGGCTGAATTCTCGGGGCAGGTCCCGGGAGTCGTGCACGACACGTCGTCAAGCGGTCAGACGCTGTTCATCGAACCTCTCGCCGCCCTCGACACCAACAATCGTTTGCGCGCACTTCGCATCGAAGAACAGCGCGAGATCGCTCGCATTCTCACCGAGCTCTCGGCACTCGTCGGCCGGAACGCGATTCAAGCGGAGATCAACCTCGACGTCTTGGCCGAGATCGATCTGGCTCTGGCGCGCGTCCGCGTCGCCGAGTTGATGCACGCGAACGCGCCCGAGATCGTTTCCGAAGCGCTCCTCGATGTGCGGGACGCGCGTCACCCCCTGCTCGGAGAGCGCGCCGTGGCGCAGTCCCTCAAGCTCGACGAGAGCGTCCGCATGATCGTGATCAGCGGACCGAACATGGGCGGGAAGACCGTCACCTTGAAAATGGTCGGACTGTTCGTCGCGATGGCCTATTGCGGGCTTCAATTGCCCGCCGGCGAGGGGACCGCGATCGGCGACTTCGACGCTCTCGCATGCGACCTCGGCGACGAACAATCGATCGCCGAGAACACCTCGACGTTCTCGGCCCACGTGAGCCGGCTTCGATTCATTTTGGAACGAGCCGGACCACGTTCGCTCGTCCTGATCGACGAGATCGCCAGCGGAACCGAGCCCGCGTCGTCGGCGGCGCTGGCCGTCGCGCTGCTCGAAGCGTTCTTGACTAAAGGGGCGCGCGGCGTCGTGACGACGCACGCGACCGAACTCAAGCTGTTCGCGCATACGACGCCCGGTCTGAGCAACGCGAGCGTACGCTTCGACGCCACGACCTACGCGCCGTCCTACCAGCTCGACGTCGGTTCGCCGGGCCAATCCTTGGCCTTTCCGTTGGCGCGGGCGCTGGGCCTCGATCCGGCGATCGTCGCTCGCGCCGAAGCATTGCTCGGCGAGAACGAACGCGACTACGACCGCGCGCTCGCGGAGGTGGCCGAAATTCGCGGACAGGCGGCGGCGGAACGCGAGACGCTTGCCAAAGAGCGGCGTCACTTGGAAGCCCTGCAAGAGAACGCGCGCCGCCGCTCGGAGGCCCTCGAGCGGGAGCGCCGCAAGCTAGCCGACGAAGCCGAAGAGCGCCTCTCGCGGACTCTGCGCGAGTTTGCCGCGGAGCTCGAGCGGCGAAACAAGGATCGCGGCCCGGCCCGGGCACGGATCACGCCCGGACAGAGCGCTCTGCTCGGAAACGTGCTCGATGAGGTCCATCGCGAACTCGGTCTGGCGAGCGCTCCAGGCGACGCCTCGACGGCGCCGCTCGTCGCGGTCGGCGATTCCGTCTTCGTCGCGTCGTTCGACAGCGAAGGGACCGTTGTTGACGATTACGGCGACAACGTGCTGGTGGCCGTCGGCACGTTGAAGACGGTCGTCCCGAAAAGGGCGCTACAAGTCACCAAACGTGCCGGTCTTGCCGCAGCCCGGCCGACGGCCAGAAGTCGCGCCGGCGCCGCGGCGCTCGACGCGGCCGCTTCCGCGCGCACCGAACTGGACGTCCGCGGAAAGCGCTTCATCGAAGCCGAGCCGCTGGTCGAGAAATGGCTCGATGAGGCGCAACTTCTCGGGATCTCGCCGCTCCGTTTGATCCATGGGAAGGGGACGGGACTATTAGGGCGCGGGTTGCAGGAGCACCTCAAGCAACATGCGGCGGTGAAATCGCTGCGTTACGGCAACGCCGACGAAGGCGGCAGCGGCGTCACCGTCCTCGAGTTGCGGACCTGACCCTGGCCAGTGACCTGCGCGAAGGCGCAAAGCCGTCACCCTGAGCGGAGTGAGCGAAGCGAACGGAGTCGAAGGGCAGCCGAGATGAGTACTGCTGGCGGCGTGCGCGAACAAGTCGAAATCCTTACGGACGCTTGCGTTCACGTCGAAACCAAGCCCGAACTGGAATCGCGGTTGAAATCGAAGCCACGGTTGACCGTCAAATTCGGGATCGACCCCACCGGTTCGCTGCTGCATCTCGGTCATGCGGTCGGGCTGCACAAAATGCAGCAGTTCGTCGAACTCGGTCATCGCGTGATTCTGCTGATCGGGGACTTCACCGCGCGGATCGGCGACCCGACCGGCCGCAACGAACTTCGCCCGCCGTTGACAGAAGAAGAGATCGCCGCCAACATGCGCGACTATCGCGCCCAAGCCGGTACCGTCCTCGACCTCGAGCGCGTCGAAGTCATGTACAACTCGGCCTGGCTCGCGCCGCTGACGTTCGCCGAAATCAACCGCCTCGCGGCCCACACGACCGTCGCCCAAATGCTTGCGCGCACCGATTTCGGCGAACGGTACCGCAAGGGCGCGCCGATCGGACTCCACGAGTTCCTCTATCCCGTTGCCGTGGCGTACGACAGCGTCGTGATGGAGGCAGACGTCGAACTCGGCGCCTCCGAACAACTCTTCAACCTTCTTATCGGCCGCGAATACCAAGAGCTCTTCGGCCAGCCCAAGCAAATCTGCATGACGACGCCGATTTTGGTCGGCATCGACGGCACGATCAAAATGAGCAAGTCGAAGGGTAACTACGTCGGCCTAACCGAGTCTGCCGAGGAACAGTTCGGGAAGTTGATGAGCACACCCGACGAGGCGATTCCGGAGTTCGCTCGGCTGGCCGCGTTCTGGAGCCGTGAGGAAGTGGAGGACCTCCAAAACGGATTGCGCGCCGGCACGCGACACCCGATGACGGCGAAGAAAGACGTGGCAGAAGCGATCGTCGACCGCTACCACGGTACCGCCGCGGCACGTGCCGCACGCGAACGCTTCGAGCGGACCGTGCAACGCGGTGAATTGCCGGACGAGATGCCGACGATGACCGCCGGCACTGAGTGGCGCGGCGTTACAGACGCTATTCTCGCCGCCGGTCTCGCGGCGAGCCGGCGGGAAGCGGAGCGGCTCATCGCTGGAGGCGGAGTGAAGATCGACGGTGTCCCCGTCGCCGAAACACGTCAAGCCTGGGCGGCGACCGTACCAGTCATCCTCTCCGTCGGTACCCGTCGATTCGTTAGGATCATGCCACACGGGTAGCTAAGCAACAGATCTCCGCGCACGTCACGGCTCGCCGTGGTATACCACCATCGCGGGTGGGACTCGGCTGCGAGCGCTCTAGCGGCCGGCCGCCGGCGACTGGTTTGAAAGCCGGCCTATGAGCCCCTCGATGTCGTCCACGGTCAGGACGTAGCGCTCTTTGCAGAATTCACAGATGGCTTCGGTGCCGTGTTCCTCGCGCGAGATTTTGAGTAACTCGTCCCGCCCGAGGGCGAGCAAGGCGACTTCGACCCGCTCTCGGCTACAGCGGCAGGCGAAGGCGATGTCGTATTCCCGGGTGAGACGGAGATCGAGATTCCCCGAAAGCGAAGTCGCGATCTCATCGGCCGTCGCACCGGCCGTGATTTGAGCCGTAATCGGCTCCATCGCCGACGCCGCGCGCTCTAGCGTCGCAATCGTCCGTTCGTCGGCGCCGGGCATCAGCTGCGCGATGACGCCTCCGGCGGCCTTGATGCCCTCGGGATTGGCCAGCACCCCTAGGGCCACGACGGACGGGATCTGCTCGGAATCGGCCAGATAGCCGGCGACGTCTTCCCCGATCTCACCCGTCCGTAGCGGGACGATACCGACGTACGGCTGCCCGACCTCGAACGACCTCGTGACCTGCAAATGGCCGGACCCGACGATCCTCGCGACATCGAACTTCCCTTGCGCATTCAGCGGCAGGTCCGTCCGGGGCGCACGCGCGTAGCCTCGCGCCCCGAGCGTGCTCGGCGAGGAGAGGCTGACATCGGCGGTCAGGCCGCGTACCGGTCCATCGCTCGCCACCTGGAGGGAGAGCCGTTCCCTTCCCTTCAGGCTGGCGCCGAGCAGTGCGGCCGCGGTTACGAGCCGCCCGAGCGCGGCGCTTACCGTCGGAGACAATTCGTGACGGATCTGCGTTTCGCGCACGAGCTCGGTCGTAATCCCCGCAACGACCGAAAAACTACCATCGGCGGCGGTCGCGGTGACGATGCGGTCGGACACCGGCTCGCACTTTTCGAGGGCGGGCCCTTTTCCTCCACGAACGCGCCGCAGATGAACGTGCTTGTCGTCCATGGGCCGAATCTGGACCTATTGGGGACGCGCGAGCCCGAAATTTACGGTAGCGAAACGCTTGCCGATATCGACGCGCGCATCGCCCGCGTCGCGGAGGCGCTAAAGATAACGGTTCGTACCGTGCAGCTCAATTCTGAAGGCGATATGATCGACGAAATTCACCGCGCCGCCACTTCGGTCGACGGGATCGTCATCAACCCCGCAGCCTTCTCCCACTACGCCTTCGCGCTACGCGACGCGATCGCAGCTGCCGGGAAACCGACGGTCGAGGTCCACCTCACCAACATCTATGGGCGGGAGGCATTCCGCGCGCAGAGCGTCACGGCGGGGGTTTGCCGCGGCACGATTGCCGGCTTTGGCGCCGAGTCGTATTGTCTCGCGCTCCGAGCGCTGGCCGACCTGCTGCGCCGGTGAGCCGCAAAGGCTCATTCGGGCAGGATTATTCGCGGTCCGCTGGGCAGGAGGGCGCGTGGCGCTTGCGTACAACAAACTAGGCGTGCGGTTCGAATCAAGCGAGCAGCACCGATCAAATGGGCGCCTACTACGAGCAACTGCTCGTAGCGCTGTGGAGAGAATAATTTGACAAAAGCCGAACTAGTCGATTCGCTGGCAGAAGAAACTGAACTCTCTAAACGTCAAGTCGGCGAACTCGTCGAGCTCTTCCTCGAGGAGATCAAGGCTGCGCTCGTCAAGGGCGACAAAGTCCAACTGATTCCGTTCGGCAACTTCGTCGTTCGCGATCGGAAGAAGCGCGAAGGCCGCAACCCGAAGACCGGCGAGAAAATCAGCATTCCGGCTCGGCGCGTTCCCGCTTTCAGCGCGGGCAAAGGCCTCAAAGATGCCGTCGCCGGCGGGAAGAAGAAGCGCGCAAAGCGTTAGCGCGGAAGCTTGCCGCCTAGCCCTCAAGAAGCGCCTCACGGCGCTTCTTCGTTCGAGAGGTCCGGCATTCGAGAGGTCCGGCCTTGATGTCACGAAGAGGTCCGGCCTTGATGTCACGCTGAGCGAAGCGAGCGTAGCGAGCGAAGTCGAAGCGCCAACGGAATCCGGGCCTCGAACTCCGAATTTTAGGGACACGGGCAGTAGCGTAGCTTGGTTAACGCGCCAGTCTGGGGGACTGGAGAGCGCTGGTTCGAATCCAGTCTGCCCGACCAGTTCTGTCACCTTGAGCGAAGCGCGCGCCGCCACTGTCACTCTGAGCGAAGCGAGCGTAGCGAGCGGAGTCGAAGGGCCAACGGAGCTCCGAATCCCGTCGGCGCTTCGACTTCGCGCCTTCGGCGCTTCGCTCAGCGTGACAGTGAGGGCGCTGCGCTCAGAGTGCCGTGAGGGTTTGGCTCGGGTCGAGTCCAACTTCGCCCGATGCCCCTCTCTCGCCGAATCTACTGGAGCCTTGTGCTCGCGGGGCTCGCGGCTTTGCCGCTCGTCCTCGGTCCGCAGCGCGCGGCCGCGCAACGTGCAGGTCTTGGTCAGCCCGCCGAGCCCGTTGCTTACGACACGTTTGTCAAAGACGCGCAGCCTCAGCACGGACTCTTCACGATCTGGCACAAAAGCGGTCGCGTCTATCTCGAACTCGCCGCCAACCAATTGGACCGCGAGTTCGTGCAGACGATCGTGGCGTCGACCGGGTTGGGCGGCTTCGGGTTGGTATGGGGTAATACCGATCATCTTCCGACCGAACTGGTTCGCTTCGAACGCGCGGGCAACGCTATTGCTATCCTCTGGCCGAGCCCGTATTTCGTCGCGCCGCGCACGCCGGCGGCGCAGCGCGCGATCGATCGGTCCTTCGCGCGTTCGATCGTCGCACTGGCGCCGATCGTTGCGATCGACGAGCGCAGCGGTGCGGTCGTCATCGATGCCACGCCGTTTCTCGACGACCAGTTGAATCTCAAGAATATTTTGCGCCGCGGAGCCGGTGGAGGCGGCCGCACGCAACCGTACGCGCTCGATCCCCAACGCAGCTATTTTGGCCCGACGAAAGCGTTTCCGAACAACGTCGTACTCGAAGCGCGCCAAGATTGGGTCTCGGAAGATCAACGCCTCCGCGACGTCGTACCCGATCCGCGTCACGTCCAAGTCCGCGTCGTTTACAACATCGCCGAACCACCGCAGAACGACGGATATCGTCCCCGTCTCGCCGACGACCGCGTTGGAACCTACGCCGACGTCTATCTTCAGTTCGACGACGAACGCGTGCTTTCGCGAAGTCTGCGCTACATCGTGCGTTGGAATCTTCAAGCCTCCGACCCGGCGAAACCGGTCTCGCCGGCGACGCACCCGATGGTCTTTTACCTCAGCAACACGATTCCGGAAAAATATCGGCCAGCAATCCGCGAAGGCGTTTTGAAGTGGAACGATGCCTTCCAAAAGATCGGGATCAGCGGCGCGCTCGAAGTCCGCGATCAGCCCGATGATCCGAACTGGGATCCCGATGACATCCGTTACAACGTCTTGCGCTGGATTACCGAATATCGCGGAAGTTTTGGAGCCGACTCGCAAACGCTCTTCGATCCGCGGACCGGCGAAGAATTCCGCACTGGAATTCTCATTTCAGCCGACGTTCCGCTGAATGCGCAGCGCGCCTGGACCTATCTCGTCGATCCGGTGCGCAATGGCCGCTCGACCGACCCGATGCCTCAAGACTTTCTCGACCAAACGTGGTACGGCGTCATCCTGCACGAGACCGGGCACAATCTCGGCTTCCAACACAACTTCATCGGCTCGTTGGCCTATACGGCGAAGCAGCTGCAGGACAAGAACTTCACCTCGAAATTCGGCATCACGTCGACGACGATGGAATACGCGCCGCTCAATCTCTGGCCGCGCGGGACGCCGCAAGGCGACCTCCACCAGGCGGTGCTAGGACCGTACGACTATTATGCCGTCCATTGGACGTACGCGCCGATCCCCGGCGCGAAGTCGCCTGAAGAAGAACTGCCGACCCTGCGCCGCTGGGCTTCCGCCTGGAGCGATCCGCGCTATCGGTACGCCAGCGACGAAGACGTCTCGTGGGCGAACGGCCACGCCGCGGACCCGCGCGTCGAAACGGGCGACCTCACGAACGATCCGCTCGCGTGGTGTGCGATGCGTCTCGCGATGTATCGCGATCTCATGCAGCATCTCAACGACCGTTTTCCGTTCGCAGGCGAGGAATACGGCACCGAGACCGACGCCTTCTCCTATCTGTGGCGGCAGTATACGGCCTGCGCAAACCTTCCGGCGCACTTCATCGGAGGCCAGTATCTCTCGCGCGCGCATCGCGGAGATCCGCATGCTGAATTGCCGGTCGTCCCCCTCTCACGCGCCGAACAGCGACGCGCCTTCGAGCAACTCGACCGCAACGTCTTTTCAGCCGACGCGTTGCGGTTACCGCCGGCGCTGCTTTCACGGCTGACCTACACCGAGTGGGCCGGTTACGGCTACGATTTTCCGACGTACGGCCAGCTGCCGCAATGGGCCTACGATCCGCCCGAACGCCACGACATCTCGCTCATCGATCTGGCCGGGAACCTCCAAGCCGGCGTGCTGCGTCAGATCTTCCAGCCGCTCGTTCTGGCGCGCATCGTCGACGGACCGTCGGAGACCACGGACCGCAACCCGATGCGTCTCGCCGACCTTTTCGCCTGGATGCACTCGAGCGTCTTCCGCGAACTCGCCTCCCCCGCAACCTTGTCGTCGATCGCGCCGTTGCGTCGTGCGTTGCAGCGGCGCTACGTTGAAACGCTCGTGGACGTCGTATCGTCGACGGATCCAAAGATGCCCGCCGACGCGCACGCCCTGGCGCGCGCCGAATTGCTTGCGATTTCCGGCCAGGCCGCGCGCTCGTTGCGGTCAGCGAGACTCGATCCCACGATGCGCGCGCACCTCGAGATGCTCATTGCGAGCGTCGCAGAACGCCCGCGCGCCTCCCCGTCCGCCGCACCGAGCCGCGTGCGCTGAAAAAGACAAGCGGGGCAGGCATCCTTGCCAACCCCGCTTGCCGGCTCTCTGGTCAGGAGCGCCGTTTCTCGCAAAGACAGCCTATCATGCACGCATCTCGGCTGTCGTGTGACGCCGCTCACGAAAACGTAGGGCTCCCCGAAGCGCAGCACTAATCACGACAGCGTGCACGCCGACGTGAACGAGCGGCTTTCGAAAGCCTACGATCCTGCAACCGTGGAGCCGCGGCGCTACGCCGAATGGCTCTCCGCCGGCGTCTTTCACGAAGAACCCGATCCGGCGCGGCCGCCGTTCATCATCTCGATGCCGCCGCCGAATATCACCGGCCGCGCGCACCTCGGTCACGGCTCGACCTATACGCCGCAGGATATCTTGACGCGTTATCATCGGATGCTTGGCGAAAACGCCGAGTGGATTCCGGGTCAAGATCACGCCGCGATCGCGACCGAGGCCGTCTTGGTTCGCGAACTCGCCAAAGCGGATCTCACGCGTGAGAAACTGGGCCGCGCAGAATACCTGAGACGCGCGTGGGCCTGGCGCGACCAGTACGGCGGCGAAATCAACGAAGCGTTTCGAAGGCTCGGCTTCGGTCCCGACTGGGTTCGCGAGCGTTTCACGATGGATCCCGGGCTCTCGGCGGCGGTCGCTAAGGTTTTCGTCGCGCTTTACCGGGAGGGCCTCATCTATCGCGGCACGCGCCTGGTGAATTGGGACCCCGTGTCGCAATCGACGCTCTCCGACGCCGAAGTCGACGACGAAGAACGCGACGGATTCCTCTGGCACATCCGCTACCCGAGCGAAGACGGCTCGTTTTCGATCGAAGTCGCGACGACGCGCCCCGAGACGATGCTCGGCGATACGGCCGTCGCCGTTCATCCCGACGACGAACGCTATCGCGCACTCCTCGGCAAACACGTCGTCCTCCCTCTGGTCGGGCGGAAGCTGCCGATTCTCGCCGACGCTGCGGTCGAACGCGACTTTGGAACCGGCGCCGTGAAGGTTACGCCGGCGCACGACCCGCTCGACAACGAAATCGGTGAACGTCACGGGCTGCCCATGCCGAGCGTGATCGGTTTCGACGGAAAAATGACCGCCGAAGCCCCCGCAGCGTACCAAAATCTCGATCGCTTCGAAGCCCGCAAAGCCGTCGTGCGCGATCTGGAAAAACAAGGCCTGATCGTAAAAACCGAACCGCGCCGCCACACCGTCCCGGTGAGTTCGCGCTCGGGCGCGGTCGTCGAACCGCTCCTCTCGCTCCAGTGGTTCTGCCGGATGCAAACGCTGGCGGAGCCGGCACTGCAAGCCTATCGCGACGGCCGCATTCATTTCGTCCCCGAGCGCTTCGGCCGAACCTACGAAGCGTGGCTCGAGAACATTCGCGATTGGAACGTTTCACGCCAGGTGTGGTGGGGCCATCAGCTTCCGGTCTGGTACGGCCCGAACGGCGAAACGATCGTCGCCGAAACCGAAGAGGAAGCCTACGGCATCGCCCAGCGCGACTACGGCATCACGCAGCTCACACGCGACCCCGATACGCTCGACACCTGGTTTTCCAGCGGACTGTGGCCTTTCTCGATTCTCGGTTGGCCCGAGAAGACGCCCGAATTCGAGCACTGGTATCCCAATCAGGTCATGGTCACCAGTCGCGACATCATCTTTTTGTGGGTCGCGCGGATGGTGATGCTCGGCATGAGGTTCGCCGGCGACATCCCGTTTAGCCAAGTCTTCATCACGCCGCTCGTCTTCGACTTGCAAGGCCGAAAGATGTCGAAGAGTTTGGGGAACGCGATCGATCCGATCGATTTGATTGAGAGATATGGCGCGGACGCGACGCGCTTCGGCATCGTTCGTCAGATGCGCCTCGAATCTCAAGAACTCCGATTCGACGAACGCTTCTGCGAAAAAGCGCGCGAATTCAACAACAAGATGTGGAACGCGCTGCGCTACCTGAAGTCGCTGCCCGAAGGCCTGCCCAGCGCCGGCACGCTTCCGCCGAAGGAGAAGCTGACGCTAGCCGACCGCTGGATCCTCACATTGCTCCGCCAAACCGTCGTCAACGTAACCAACGCCTTCGACGGATTCGCGTTCGGTGTCGCCGCCGATCTGCTGATCGATTTCGTCTGGTATCGTTATTGCGATTGGTATCTCGAAGCGACCAAGACGCCCAGCGAGACGCGCGCCGCGGTGCTCTCCTACTCGCTGAACGTCACGATGCGTCTGCTCCATCCGATCGCTCCGTTCGTCAGCGAAGAAATCTGGCAGGCGCTTCCCCACGACGGTGCGACCATCGTCACAGCCTCCTGGCCCGACGCGACCGAAATCCCTCACGACGACGGCGCCGCCGCTCGCTACGAAGCGTTGATCGCTACCGTCACCAAAGCGCGCGACGTCAGGGCGCAGCTCGGCCTCGCGCCGCGCGAGAAACTGACGCTGGAGATCCCCGCAACGCTCGACGCCGACGCGCGCAATCTCCTTGTCCTGCACGCCAACGCCGAACTTGTGGAGATGACCGGCAACGGCGAAGCCGCCGGCGCGCTGGGCGACCCGCTCGCCGGCGTGACGGTGCGCGCGCCGACGAACATCCTGCGCGAGCGCTTTAGCAAAGAACTCGAACGTCTCGACGGCGAGGTCGCGCGGCTCGAGAAGAAGCTCGCCAACGAACAATTCACGGCCAAAGCGTCGCCCGCCGTCGTCGCCGGCGAACGCGCGAAGTTAGCCGGCTACGAAAACGAACGCGCACGCGTTCGCTCGCAACTCGACTCGCTGGGGTGAATTTACCAGTGCCAGTCCCGTCGCGGGACGTATTTTGACGTCGACGTTGTCTGGAGCGTGATCACGACGATGTCGCCGCCATGCGAATCCTTTGCATCTTCGATCGTGACGCTTCGTGTGAATACGGGCGGATTGCCGTTGGCGTCGAGATGCACGGTGCGCAAACCGGTTGCCGGCGTTCCATCGACGGTCGCGATGAAATCGTCATCGATTCGATCGGAGTACCACTCGTCGACGTCCTGAAATTTGTCGAACGTCGTTAGCTGGACCGTCATGGCGTACCCTGGGCCGTCCATTTTTCGGACGACGCTGACGTCGCGAATGGTCGGATAGATCGGCTGATCGAGATGAGCCAGATCGTCCTCCGAAAGTTGGCCGTGCGCGTAGCGCGGCGCCGGCGTCGCCGTCGAGCTCGCCCCAGCTTCTTCGTCGTCGATACAGCCGGCGCACAGGACCAATATCCCGAACAATGCCGTCGCCCGCGCAAGATTTCTCACCATTCGGTGCATCGGCTGCCCGGCAAATTGCGACCGCTTTCCAGGCACGAATGGTGACGCCCGTCACGCCCCTGTCACGCTGAGCGAAGCTCGCGCGGCATTTGTCACGCTGAGCGAAGCTCGCGTTAGCGAGCGTAGTCGAAGCGCCGCCGGCGCTTCAGTTCAAGGAACCGAGCGCCGAAAACAGACCGCCTCTGAGCCCTTTCCCGAATTGGTCCCTTTGTACTCGAGCCGGCAGACCCACGACGTGTTCTCGATGGTGAGGGTCACGACGCCCTGATGTCCCGATGGTCCTTGCATCGTGTGATTGCAGCGCCCCTGAGTCTCTGTTTCGCCGTGATGCCAGATGAATTCGGGATTGGTCGAAGTTGTTTTCCCGAGGTTGTTGCAGCGCGAATCGACTTTGGGCCCGGGGGAGCGCGGACACCCTGCGTCGACGCACTCCAATTTCAGCGACCACGCATACGCTACCGGTTTTCCGAAAGGGTTCTGCGCTTGCAGCGGTTCGGCGTTGACCGAGTACGTCGTCAGGAATTGCGCCTGCTCGAAGTTAGCCTCAATCGGGCCCATGTCGGGCTTGGACTCGACTACGCGATTCGGCTGCGGGGTGGGTGCCGGAGTCGACGTCGGTTTTGTGACAGTCTGTCCGGTGGTCGCAATCGGCGTGCCCCAAACGCGCGTAAATCCGTATCCCTGTGACGAACTGTTGAACGACCAGGTGTCCGGTCTCGAATCCTTGACCTGACACGTGGCCGGCCCCTTGACCACGATGTCGAGTTTGATTTCGAAGTCGTGGAATGTGTTCCCGGACGGATTGACGCCGGTGGCTTGATACGGACCCCACGTACCGGAAGGTGGACACGAAAGCGTGATTGTCCCGGGGAGGTCGCCGAAGTAATGATGCGTAGCGATTAGGGTCACATGAACCGTTTCGCCGATTGTGAAACTGGGAGACCGAGCGTTGCTGCGACCACCGATGCTTTCGGAATTGAAGTTATCGAAGATCGTCCCGGGCAAGCCTGCGACCGCGATGGCCGCGGTCGCGGCAACGGCCACTGCGAGGAACGCAAAACGTGACCAAAAACGTAACGCCGGTGGCTTCGAACGTTGCATGAGGCACCTCGTCGTATGTCCGCTGGGCCAGACGCTCCGGTAACGTTCTCGCGCGCCACGCGGTTCCCCAGCCGCGGGCGGCCGCGTCCAAGGCCTGCCGGGACGGCGCTGCGAAGAGCGAGGCCGATGAGCACGCTCGAGGCCGTGCGCGAACGGACGCTGATGTCGGGCCGCCAGATCGACCGCATCATCGCGCGCCTCGCGCACCAGATTCTCGAACCGGACGACGCCCAGGACGGCGTCGTCGTCATCGGTATCCGCCGCGGCGGCGAGCAGCTCGCGCGCCGCCTGGCAACCAAGATCGAGGAAATTTCCGGCCTCAAGCCCGGCCTCGGTTTCCTCAACATCAACCTCTATCGCGACGACGACGTGGCGCGCGCCCTCCCCGAATCGGAGATCCATGAAGATCTCACCGGCAAGGTCGTCATCGTCGTCGACGACGTGCTCTACACCGGCCGCACCGTCCGTTCGGCGCTCGACGCCGTCACCGATCTCGGCCGGCCGCGCACGATCCGGCTCGCGGTTCTGATCGATCGCGGCTTGCGCGAACTCCCCGTGCAAGGCGACTACGTGGGCCGCAAGATTTCGACCACGCGCAACGAGCGCGTCGAAGTCAACATCAACAAGACCCCTTCGAAGGAAGATCGCGTCGTGATTCGCTCCGAAGCCGATGCGGGAGCGTAGCCTCCTCGACCTCGACGATTTCACCGGCGACGAAATCTCTTACGTGATGCAGCGGGCGACGGCGTTCCACGCCCGCCCGCCGGCTCGCGACCTGTTGCGCGACGTCACGGTCGTGAATCTCTTCTTCGAGCCGAGCACGCGCACGTACACTTCGTTCGCGATCGCCGAAGCGCGTGTCGGCGCCGACGTCGTCGCGCTGCCGCCGGGCTCGTCGAGTCTCGGGAAGGGCGAAACGATCGAAGACACCGCGCTCACGCTGGCCGCGATGGGCGTCAAAGTCATCGTCACGCGTCACCCCGAGTCCGGCTTCCCGTATAAACTTGCCGACTCGTTTTCGGGCCACGTCATCAACGCCGGCGACGGCAGCCACGCGCATCCGACGCAAGCGTTGCTCGACATCTTGACGATCTGGACCGAATTCGGCCGCATCGCCGGCCTTAACGTCGCGCTTGTCGGCGACGTCCTGCACTCACGCGTCGCGCGCTCGAACATCATCGGCTTGCGCCGCCTCGGCGCCGACGTCACGCTGATCGGGCCGCCGACGCTCGTCCCCGACGCGATGGAAGCGGAAGGCGTCCGCGTCGAGCGCGATCTCGACGCGCAAATCGCGCGGATGGATGCGGTGATGCTGCTGCGCATCCAGCACGAACGCATCGCTTCCGCGGTCCTGGCAACGCTCGGCGACTATGCACGCGCTTACCAACTCGATGCACGCCGCCTCGCGATGCTCGCGCCGCACGCCATCGTGATGCACCCCGGCCCCTACAACCGCGGCGTCGAATTGACCGACGACATCTTTTCGTTCGGCGGCTGGCGCTACGCGCAACAGGTTTCGCACGGCGTCTACGTGCGGATGGCCGTCCTCGACTTTTTAGTCAACGGCCGCAAGTAGGCATGTAGGTTCGGCGAAACGTGATCGGCGTCGGAATCGACTGGGGCGGAACGAAAATTGAGATCGTCGCGCTGAACGCCCACGGCAACGAATGCTATCGCAAGCGCATCGCGACCCCGCGCGGCGATTACGCCGGCTGCTTGCGAGCCGTCGGCCAACTCGTAACGGAAGCGGAAGCGACCGTTGGCGAGATCGTGAGGATCGGGGTTGCTATTCCTGGCATCATCGATCGAAGCACGTGTCTCGTCAAGAACGCGAACTCTACGTGGCTCAACGGGAAACCGCTTCAGGCAGACTTCGAAGCGATCGTGCAGTGTCAGGTTCGTATGACAAACGACGCGAACTGCCTCGCGCTCGCCGAAGCGACCGATGGAGCGGGACGCGGTAAGGCCGTCGTGTTTGCAGTGATCTTAGGAACGGGCTGCGGAGCCGGAATCGCATTGAACGGTCGAGTTCGCGTCGGTTTGAACGCGATCGCCGGCGAATGGGGACACAACCCACTCCCCTGGATGACGGAGTCCGAGTATCCGGGCGATGGTTGCTACTGTGGCAAGTTGGGATGCATCGAATCGTGGTTGTCCGGCCCGGCATTCGAGCGCGAATACCAACGAGCGTCGGGCACGATCGTCTCAGCCAAAAACATCGTACTCCGCAGCGAGGCCGGCGACATCGAGGCAACGAGGGCCATGGAGCATTACGAGGAGAGGCTCGCGCGTGCCCTCGCCACGATCGTGAACGTCCTAGACCCTGACGTAATTTTGCTCGGTGGCGGTATGTCGAAAACGGAGCGCCTATATCGAACCCTGCCTCCGCTCATCAAGGATTACGTATTCGGAGGAGCGTGCGGAACGCCTATTCTTCCGGCGCTGCACGGCGACGCAGGCGGCGCCATAGGAGCCGCAAGGCTCTGGGACGAGCGATCGAATCTTTGACGTTATGAGCGAAAGTAATACCACAAGAAGAGCGTCATAAAGTGGACGACACGTTTGTCACGCTGAACGAAGCTCCAAAATGATATCACGCTGAGCGAAGCTCCGAAATGATGTCACGCTGAGCGCAGCGAGCGCAGCGAGCGGAGTCGAAGCGCCAACGGAGCCCGGCCGTCAATGTCGAACGCGGCGCAGCGTGACCGATCTCCTGATCCGTGGTGGCCGCTTCGTCGATCCTTCACAAGGGCTCGACGCGCAGCGCGACATCCGGTTGTGCGATGGCCTCGTGGCCGAGATCGGCGAGCACCTCGAAGCGCGCGACGCCGAGATCGTCGATGCGACCAACGCCGTGGTCGCGCCCGGCTTTATCGACATGCACGTTCACTTGCGCGAACCCGGTCAAACGCACAAAGAGACGATCGCGACCGGTACGGCGGCCGCCGTCGCAGGAGGCTTCACCGCGGTTGCGTGCATGCCGAATACGCAGCCGGCGCTCGACACGCCCGCGCTGATCACCGAAGTCCTGCGCCTCGCCGAAAGCGCCGGCCTCGCGCGTGTCTACCCGATCGCCGCGATCACGCGTAACCGCGAAGGCCAAGAGCTCGCACCGTTCCGCAGCTTGTACGAAGCCGGCGCCGTCGCGTTCAGCGACGACGGATCGACGATTGCGAGCGCGCGTATCCTGCGTCAAGCGGCGCTCTACGCCCGCGACATTCCCGGCGTCTTCATCTCTCATTGCGAGGACGCCGTGCTCAAGGGTGATGCGGTGATGAACGAGGGCGCGCACTCGCTGCGGCTGGGCCTCCCCGGCGAACCCGGACTCTCCGAAGAAATCGTGATCGCGCGCGACCTTCTGATCGCGGGCGAGACGAAAAAGCCCTTTCACATCGCGCACATCACCACCGCGCTCGGCATCGAGCTGATCAAGTTCGCCCGCGCCCAAGGCTTCGCCGTCACGTGCGAGGTCACGCCGCACCACCTGCTCTTGCACGATGATGCGTTCGGCGGCTTCCGCGCAGACGCGAAGGTCAACCCACCCCTGCGCGCGCCGCGCGATTCGGCGGCGCTGCGCGCTGCGGTTCGCGACGGCGTCGTCGATGCGCTCACCAGCGACCACGCGCCGCACGCGCGCGAAGAGAAGACTCGCCTGCTCAGCGACGCACCGGTCGGTTTCTCGGGTCTCGAGATCGCGCTCGGCGCCTACGCGCTCGCACTGCCGGACCTGCCGCTAAGCAGATTCGTCGAGGCGCTTTCGACCAACCCCGCACGCATCTTGGGGGTCCCCGGCGGCACGCTAAAGATCGGCGCTCCCGCCGACGTCACGATCTTCGCCGATCGCTCGTGGCGCGTCCAAGCCGCACGATTCTACTCGAAGGGAAAGAACACACCTTTCGACGGCCTCACTTTCCCGCGCCAAGCGATCGCAACGATCGTCGCCGGGCGCCTGGCGATGCACAACGGAAGCATTCACCGGCAAACAGAAACGTGATGTCTGTGCGCACTCTGGTCGCTCTCGGCTTACTCCTCCTCGGCATTACATCGGTCGAATTACCATCCGCGAAAGCCGCCGATCAGTTGGCGGAATGTGGCATCGGTCCACGGATTTTGGCGGCGATGCCCGATGGTAAGACATATGCATTGGTCCTTGCTTCGAGCGACGCGGGACCGCTTGACGTCGATGTGTCGCTGTACTCGGCATTCGACGAGTATCTCGTACGGCTGTCGAGAGTCTCGTTCGAGCCGACCGATCGAGCGTTGGCATCGTTAATGCGGCGACGATTTCAGTCGGCGCCGCAGTTCATCACGCTGCCGAAGGCCGCAGCGGTACTCATGGTCATCGCGCCGCTGAATTCGAACTCGGCTAAACCCGGCTGCACCTCCTTCCTGTACACCGAAGCCTATCGGCGCCGCCTTAACCCGAATTACAGATTGCCGGACGCCCTCGTTGCTGAGAGCGCTAAACTGTTCGAGAACTTGGGACAACACGAACCAGCCCTCGCTAGCGTCATCGGTCCCAATCCCTACACCTGCGCCGCGCCTTTTGCTGATGTGCTTACGACAAGAGCTATAGAGCCCGACTATCCGCAGAGTGCGATACGGGAACGCGCTACGGGTTCGGTCCAAGTGAAGGTGACGGTCGACGCGACCGGCTCGGTCCTAACGGCGACGATTTACAAGAGTTCCCGCAACGTCGCCCTCGATAGTGCCGCGGTCGCTGCCGCGAGGGCGAGCAGCTACGCTCCGGCACGTGTGCGTTGCGAGCCGGTCGGTGGCTCATACCTCTTTCGCGCCGATTTTACTTCCCAATAGTCATCCGATTGAATCATCCTTCAACCTCTTGCTCGCGGATGGGACGCGCTTCGAGACCGAAGCTTTCTCGTACGCGGCCTCCACGTATTTGACCGTCAGTTCCCCTGTGTGTTAAAATTCCTTACATGGAACGGAAAAGTAAGGCGACGATCACATCCAAGGGGCAGATCACCTTGCCCGTGGCCGTGCGCCGTGCCTTGAACCTGCGCGCAGGGGACATGATTACGTTCGAGCTTGACCGGAACGGAGTGCGTGTCGTCCCGGATAAGACGAAGGACAGATTCCAGGCATATGCAGGCAAATATCGAGTCGGCCGCGGTAAGTCCGGTGAGGAGATCAACGCGTGGCTTAGGCAAATCCGTGGTCACGATGAGGAATGAGCATCGCCGTCGACACGAACGTCATCATAGACATTGTCGCCGGCGACGTAAGAACGGTCGCGCGCGCAATGAGCGTCATGCAGGAAACAGGTGGCCGAGAAGCCCTGTTCCTCTGCCCGGTAGTCTACGCGGAACTCCACGCACATCCAGGTTGGAAAGCCGTGGACATCGATTCCTTTTTGCAGAACACCAACGTTCTGGTTGACTGGGAACTTTCTCAAGATGTCTGGTCGCGCGCTGGTTCGTCCTTTTCGACCTACTGTCGGAGAAGAACTCGCTCAGGTGGCGGGTCGCCGCGGCGGCTGCTCGCCGACTTTGTGATCGGAGCCCACGCCGAGTCGGTGGGCGGCATCGTAACCGCCGATGTTTCATTTTTTAAGACGAATTTTCCGGCGCTGCGTATCGTGGACGCGGGGGGATGAAAAAGCCGGCGGCCCTCTTGCTAGCGGACGGGACGCGTTTCGACGGTGAAGGCCTCGACTATGAAGCGCTTGCCTTAGGAGAAGCCGTCTTCTATACAGGTATGACCGGATACCAGGAGGCGCTCACCGATCCGAGTTATGCCGGACAGCTGCTGACGTTCACCTATCCGATGATCGGCAACTATGGCATCTCCGACGCGGCCTCGCAGCATCAGAGCGCCTGCGTCGCCGGCACGATCATCAAACGCATCGCCGTGCATCCATCGCATCACGCCTCGCGCGGTGACCTCGGCACGTGGTTGAACCAACAGCGCGTTCCAGCGTTGATCGGCGTCGACACGCGCGCCCTCACGATCGCGCTGCGCGAACACGGCACGATTCGCGCTGCGCTCGCCGTCGGCGACGCCGCGCTCGCGAAGATGGAAGCCGCTCTCGTCCCGTACGCGCGCGAAACGAGCACCGTCGGGCTCGTCGCCGATGTCGCAACCCGGCAGATCACGAGCATCGGGTCCGGCGACGGCGCAGGCCCGCGCATCGTCGTCATCGACTGCGGCGTGAAGCGCGCGATCGTTCGCGATCTCGCTGCGCTCGGCGCGCAACTGACCGTCGTTCCCTACGACGTCTCGCGCGACGATATCCTCGAGCGTCGCCCTGACGCCGTCGTGATCTCACCGGGCCCCGGCGACCCGACCGATCTTCCGGAGACGATCGCGACCCTGAAAAGCCTGCTCGGCGAGCTCCCGATGTTCGGCGTCTGTCTCGGCCATCAGCTGCTTGCACTCGCCTGCGGCGCGAAAACCTATAAACTCCCGTATGGCCACCGCGGCGGAAACCAGCCCGTCAAAGCGCTGCGCGACGACACCGTCATCGTCACGGCGCACAACCACGGTTACGCGGTCGACGGCGCGTCGCTGCCGAGCGAACTCGAAGCGACGATGGTCAACCTCAACGATGGTACCAACGAAGGCTTCCGCCATAAGAAGCTTCCGATCGAAGCCGTCCAATTCCATCCCGAAGCATCGCCCGGCCCGTTCGACGCGCGCTATCTCTTCGCCGAATGGGTCTCCTCGCTGCAATCACCGTCACGCTGAGCGAAGCGACCCCGAGCTTGTCGAGGGGGAACGACGTCGAAGCGCCGACGGAGTACCACTCGGGCATCACAGCTTACATCCCATAACGGTTGCGCGAAGAGTTTCCGCATCGCCCGGTTTCAGTGCCTGCGCCGTGTCTTTCCAGTTCTTCACGATGCACCAGACGACGTGTGATTTCAACACGTACAGGGTCGCGTCTCTCGGCATGATAGTCAAAGCAGAAGCGAGCACGCTGGGCTTCCTCGAAGCCACTTGACTCAATCCATCCGCAATCAATTCAGCTAGCGCTCCGTCCGTGTTATGGAGCAGGCCGATCAATTTCTCGACGGCTTCCGAATCGCCTGAGACAGCAAGCCGGGACAGCGTTGCAAAAAGGCTGTAGTTGTGCTCGCCGATTCGATCCAGTAGAAAATGCACGCCTTCCCTCGACGTCGGAAATGCTTGTTCGAATTCGGCTTCTCTGCCTTGAGGCTGGGCGACGTAGCGCAATAAATGGAAGACCGCGAGGCAATCTATCGAAGCTCGGCCGCCCGGCGGGTCCGGATCGATGCCGCGCTGCGCATCGGCCATCCATTGCTTTACCGGGCACGGCGCCGCACTTACGTCGGAAAGAACGCTGAACATCCACAAGGGAAGAGCCACCAAGAAAGAGATGGCTCTTAGAGTGGCTACCCTTATCATAAGTTAAGATCCCCATCTAATCGGTAACTGCTCGGCACGAGGAATCCAGATTGCGGCGGTCGTCTCCGTAAGGCTCCGCAGTGTTCTCCAAGAAACTGGCGCCCACCCAGGCTGAGATGACGATCTTTCTGAGGGCCTTCGGCGGCACGACGTACTGCGTCTCGGACCTGGAATGACCGCTCTCGAACAGCTTGCCCGACACTGAATGCGTCGCGGGCAGGAAACGTTCCTCGCCGTTATTCAAAGAACAAACGATGGAAACGCGCCGGCAACGGAAGTGAGCAGAGCAGCTAGTTGAATTTCCTCGCTCCGGTCGTAGCGCAGGCATCGGCCCAAACGCTTGCGCGTCTGCACGTGCGCTCGTTCGTGATGACCGCCGAACCGAAATCTTTGCACGTCGGCGACACGTTGCGCTTGCGCATCGTCACGCACGTGGACGAGAACGTCGGGCAACTCGACAACGTGACCCTCCCAGATCTCTCCGGCTTCGATTCGCTGGGTGACGAGCGAGCCTGCTCGTCGTCGGGTCACGGCACCGAGTGCACCGAAATCCTGGCGCTCTCGCCCACCGAAACCGGCGATCGCACGATCGCGCCGACGACGCTCGATGCGATCGATGCGCGCAACGGCAAACCGAGCCACTTCGCGACCAACCCGGTGACGATCCACGTCATCGGCGCCGCGCCGCAACCGAACGGCGTAACTCGCGCTCTGATCGATGATCTTCTCAAGCCGATCGCGATCCTGATCCTGGTCGGCGCCGCCGCGTACGCACTCTTGTGGGGTTTCGGCCGAAGGCCGCGACCCAAGCCGGCGCTCCCGAGACCCGTTCCGCAAGTCGTCGCGCCACCTGCGCCGGTCGATCCTCTGCCGCCGCTGATCGCCGCGCTCGCAGCGGAACGGACGCGCCCGCGCGTCCTTGCCGTGCGCGACGAAATTCGCCGTCGCGTCGGCGCGCGCGAAGACGAAACGCTCGGCGATCTCCTGCGCCGTCGCGCCGCAGGTGACGATCGCGCGCTCGTCGACGTGCTGCGCGCCGTCGAACGCGCCTCGTTCGTCGACGACGATCGGCTTCCCGGCGCAATAGACGAAGCGCTCGCAGCTCTGTCGAACTGGAAGCGCGCATGATCGCCGCCGAACAAAAACCGCAAACGCTGCTCGATGCACTCGAAACGACGATCGTCGGGCAACGCGTGACGCTCGAAGCGCTGCTCTACGCGCTGATCGCCGGCGGTCACGTCTTGCTCGAAGGGCCGCCGGGCCTCGCCAAGACGCTCGCCTGCCGCGCGCTGGCCAGCGCCGTCGGCGGCTCGTTCAAACGCATTCAGTTCACGCCCGACCTCCTTCCCAGCGACATCGTCGGGACGCGCGTCTTCGATCAACGCTCCGGCGAATTCACGACCGTGCTCGGTCCGATCTTCGCGCACATCGTCTTGGCCGACGAAGTCAATCGCGCGCCCGCCAAAGTGCAATCGGCGCTGCTCGAAGGTATGCAAGAACACCAAGTGACGATCGGGCCGCAAACCTTTCCGCTTCCCGATCCGTTCGTGGTCACGGCGACGATGAATCCGCTCGACTCGGAAGGAACCTACGCGCTGCCGCTGGCGCAAATGGATCGTTTCTTGGTAAAAGTACTGGTCGATTATCCCTCGACCGAAGAAGAAGGCCGCATCCTCGAACGTTTCGGCGGCGAGCAGCCGGCGATGCCGCGCGACGTCGTGACGGTCGCGGACGTCATCGCCTGGCGCCATGCGGCGCGTGCGGTGCACGTCGAACCGCGCTTGAAACGCTACGTCGTCGATCTCGTCGCAGCAACGCGCGCGAAGCACGACTACGTCGATCGCGGAGCGAGTCCGCGCGCCACCCTCGCTCTTGCCGCACTCGCGCGCGCCCGCGCGCTCGTCGACGGTCGCGATTTTGCGGTTCCCGACGACGTGCGTGCCGTCGCGCCGGCCGTGTTGCGTCACCGGCTCGCGTTCAATTATCGCACGCTCACCGACAAAATCGATCCCGAATCGATCGTCGCGAGCGTGATCGGCGCGGTGCCGACGCCGTGAGGCGCTCGCTGTTCGTCGCCGCGCTCGGAACCGGCGCGCTCTTCGCCGGCGTCGGGGCGCGGCCCAAACCGAATCCGACGCCGACGCCGACGCCGAATCCGGCCGCCGAAAAACTTTTCGCGCGCGCTAAGGATTGGTGGCGCGCGCGCAAGGATGTACCCTACCTCGACTACGCCGTGCTGTTGCGCTTCAAGCACAACAAGTATATCTTCGACGATTGGTGGCAGTGCAAGTTTCGCACCAAGGACGGCGCCATCCGCATCGAGCGGCTGGTCATCCTCGAAGACGAAGCCAAGCGCCTCAAAGGCTTTCCGATTTCGATTTTCGGCTTCAAGATCGGCGACACCAATCCGCAAGCGGAGCCGATCCGGCCCGAGGAACCGTTCATCGAACCGACGGCGAATTTCGGAGTCCTCAGTCGCTATTCGTCGAACGTGTACGTCACGAGCGAGCCGACCGAGAATCCGCTCTTGCTCCCCTCGCCGAGCGCTAGTGCGACACCGCCGCGCGAGATCGGACACGTCGAAGTCGCCGGTCGCGACTACGACATCCGGCTCGTCGGTGAAGAAGAATTGCGCTACGGGAGGGCCATTCATTTGAAGCTCACGCCGCTGCACGATCCGCGTTTCTACCGGTTGCGCGACCTGTGGCTCGACACGGAAACCGATGCGACCGTACAATTGACCGTCGACGGCATCTACAACGGAAAACCCTACGATAGCGTCCGTTGGACGGTGAGTTACGTCCCGATCGACGGGCACTGGTATCTCCAGCAGCTCCGCGGCGACAACTTGCACTTCGGCCTCGACACCAACGTCGAAGCGATGGAGATCGACTTCGTCGATTACCATTTTCCGGCCGACGTCCCGCCCAAGACCTTCGACCGGCTGATATGAAGCGTTTCGCGCTGATCCTAAGTTTGGCGCTCGCGCCGGCGGTGCTAATCGTGCTCGCCGTCGTGGCGTACGTCGGTTGGGGCGTCGCCGCCGGCGGCCGCGACGCGACCGGCACGCTCGCGGGCAGCGGGGTTCGCGCGCCCGTGACGATCGCGCGCGACGCGCGCGGCATCCCGCACATCCGCGCCCAAAACGAACGCGACGCATTCTTCGCCGAAGGTTACTTGCAAGGCAGCGACCGGCTGTTTCAGATTGATCTCTACCGTCGCGTCGTCGCCGGCCGCCTCGCCGAGATCTTCGGTCAGAAGGCGCTCGCGACCGACGAAGACGCGCGCGTCTACGATCCGGTCGGCCTGGTCGCCGAAGAAGAACGCCGTCTGAAACCTGCGCTGCGCGACGACCTCCAGGCATTTTCCGACGGCGTCAACTTCGCGATGCGCACGCGACCCTTGCCGCCGGAGTTTCGCATCCTCGGGTATAGTCCCGAGCCGTGGACGCCGCGCGATTCACTCTTGGCCGCGACGTCGACCGTGCTCACCCTCGCCGATCGCTGGTACGACGTCGCGATCCGCATCGCCATCGGCGATGCCTATGGCAAAACCGTCTTGTCCGCATTCTATCCGCTGAGCGATCCGAAATACGACGTCCCGATCGCCGGAACGAAACCTGTCCCGCTTCCGTCCTTACCCCCGCTGCCGAACAGTCCGTTCGCCGACACGCCGCCGCTCGCGCTGCAAACCGAACCATTGCGCGAAGGCGTCGGCAGCAACGACTTCGCCGCCGGCGCGGCGCTGACGGCGACGCATCGCGCGCTGCTCGCCAACGATCCCCATCTCGAACTCCACATGCCCGGCGTGTGGTATTTGGTCGACCTCGCCTCGCCGGGGATGCACGTTGCCGGCGCGACCCTCGCCGGCGTCCCCGGGGTCATCCTCGGTCACAACGCACACCTCGCCTGGGGCGCGACCAACGGAACGATCGCCTCGACCGCGTTCTTCCGCGAACGCTTCCGCAACGCCGACGAATATCTGGCCGGCGGCCACTGGCTGCGCGCGACGCACCGCCTCGAAACGTTCAAGGTTCGCTTCGGCAAGACGGTGACGCGCGACTATCTCTCGACGCGCCACGGATTCGTCGCCGGCGAGGGCCGCTCGCGCTACGCGATCGCGTGGACCGGCGAACGCGATCGCCGCGCCGGCTTCCAATCGTTCTACGACCTCAGCCGCGCGCGCGACGTCCGCGCCGCATTTCGTGCCCTCGAAAGTTATCCCGGACCGTCGCAAAACTTCGTCTTCGCCGACGATTTCGGAAACGCGGGCTACGCGCTCGCTTGTTGCGTCTGGCTCGACAAAGCCTGGGGCCTCGCGGCGCACGACGGCGCGAGCGAGCCGTCGACGCTGCCTTTGGTTCCGGTTGCTCAGCTCCCGAGAGTCGCGCCCTCGCGCGGCGCGCTCGTCTTCAGTGCGAACAACGATACGTACGGCGCGGGCTATCGTTACCGGTTGACGTCGAACTTCGCGCCGCCCTATCGCGCCGCGCGCATCGCCGAAGATCTTCACGCGCACAAGAAGTACACGGTCGACACGTTTGCGTCGATCCAAGCCGACGTCACGTCGCTCCCCGAACGCGAACTGGCACGCGCCGCCGCCTCCGCTCTCGCCCGCGTTGTCACGCCGACGGGACTTGTCGCACCCAGCCCTTCACGTGAAGAGGCAGTCGAGCTGAAATCGATGGCGAACGCGCTGGCAACGTTCGACGGCCGCTTCGTCCCTGACTCGAAGGCAGCCGTCTATGCGTCGTATCTGCGCCGCGCCGCAAGCGAACGGCTCGTACGCATCCACCTCGGCCCCAATCTCGCCGCCGCCTACCTCGATGGCAATTACGGCACCGCGCTCGAGCTTGTGTTGCGCGTGCTACGCGAGCGTCCGCGCGGCTGGGTGCCGAAGAACGATTACGACAAGTTTCTCGTCGACAGCGCGCGCGAAGCGCTCGCCAATATGAAGAAGCAGAAGCGGTTCGGCTCGAGTTGGAGCGTCATCGGCGCGCGCGTCGCGCGTCATCCCCTCGCGAGCCTCGGCATCGGCTGGTGGGACGGGACGCCCTTTCCCGGCGCCGGCGACGGCTATTCGCCGCACGTGCAGAGCGGCGGCGTCACGCAGAGTTTTCGCGCGGTGTGGGACGTCGGGAATTGGGACGCCGGCGGTATGGTCATCCCGCAAGGCGAATCCGGCGAGCCCGGTTCGCCTCACTATCGCGACGGCGCGGCCCCCTGGATGGCGGGGACGCTGATCCCGTTTCCGTTTAGCGACGCCGCCGTTTCGGCCGCAACGAAAGAGACGCTAGAACTCAAGCCCTGACGGCTCGACCTTCGAAGGGGTTCCTCGATGTTCCGGCGGACCTCTTTTCGAGTAAACGACGGAACCAAAGAGCTCTCGGCGGCCACCGTGTTCGGTATAAAGGCGGTTAAGTTATGAGTATGATTGTCTGCTACATGCGGGGCATGAGGATCCGAACCGATCGTGAAGACGTTGCGATCGAGGATTTGCAGATCGGTGACGCTGTCGTCACCGCCTCGGGTCGGAAGCGTCCTGTCGAATGGATTGGGCATCGGTCGCTGGATTGCTCCCGTCACCCCGATCCAAAAAGTGCCTGGCCGATCTGCGTTTCGGCCGGCGCGTTCGGCGAGAACAAGCCCGCGCGCGATCTGTGGCTTAGCCCTGGTCACGGAATCTGGGCTGAGGGCGTGCTAATCACGATCAGCGTTTTGCAGAACGGTAAGACCATCGTTCAGCGTGAACGCCCGTCGGTCGAATATTGGCACGTACAACTCGACGAGCACGATGTTATTCTGGCCGAAGGCTTGCCCGCCGAATCCTATGGCGGCTGGGGCAAATCGTTCTTCGCAAACGGCGGCAAGGTTATCGAAGCGCACCCCGACCTGAGCTTGGAACGATCGGTCAATTCTTGGCTGCCGCGAGTCGAAGAAGGCCCCGAAGTCACGCGAACCAAGGCGCTGCTGCTCGCACGGGTTAAAGCTCTCGGTCACGTGACGACGCCTGAGGCCGGCCTTCATGTGATAGCCGACCGCAAGCGAATCGAACCCGTCGAGCTTGGCGCAATGCGTTATGCTTTCAAGGTCCCGGCCGGCTCCGCGGATATTAGATTGATGTCGCGCTCGTTCGTTCCGGCTCATATTGCAGCAGAAAGCATGGACGCGCGACTGCTGGGAGTAGCAGTCAAGCGATTGCGGATAGACGGTGCCGATATTGCCCTTGACGATGCAGCGTTCTTCGGTGTGGGGTGGCACGAGCTTGAAAGATCCGCTGCGTCGCAGCATCGTTGGACGGACGGCACGACTCCGTTGCCGGCTGGAACGCGTCGCCTCGTCGTCGATCTCTGCGGAACCGGCCGTTACTGGGAAGAGCCAACGGGAAGCGCTGCCGCTCAGTTCGCGTAGGTCTTGGCGCAGGAAAAGACTGAACGGGGCAATAGTTCTTCAACAAGCGCCCAGCTCAAAGGCGGCGGCGATGGCACCCTGGTTCGACGAGTTCACCAAGCAGCTAGCGACCGGCAAGTTTTCGCGCCGGACGCTTATTGGCGGCCTCGCGGCGACCGTAAGCGCTTCCGCGACCGCCACGCCGTGGCAAGCCGCGTTCGGCGCGGTGCCGAGACGAGCCGGGGCGATGCCGGCGGGAAAGTCCCTGACGTTCGGTCCGTGTGCTGCACAGGCTAAGCTCGGTCACTACGAGCGTCACCTTACCAGCCGGTCGAGTGCGGCCGGCCGAGCGGTCGTCTTACGCCACACGCATTCATACGATGCGGCGGGAGGGACGACGCTCGAGACGACCATTCTCATGGACGGCCAACCCGTGCTCGACATTTCTCGCACAGGGTCGCAGTCGTCGAAGTCTTACAAGCTGACGGTGAGCAACGCGTTCGGCTTCAAGAAAGCCGTCATGACGTCGGCTGACGGCACGACGCTTGAGGGCGAAATCGACGGGCGGAAGATCGTACCCTACACCGCCGGTTCGGGCAGCGCAAAGGTAAAATTTGCCGACGGAACGCCGTTCAACCCGCGTCCGCAACCCGGTTTGGGCGACGCATTAAGGACGGCCTTCACTCAAGCGAACAAGGATCTCCAGCTCTGCGTTCCGCCGGCTCAAGCTCATGTCGGCGACGTGCGGCGCGTCGCCGGCGGGCCGCAGATCGCCGATCACCGTCAGCTTCTGAAAAAAAAGGTCGCGAACAACGGGAGCTACCCCGGCCAGTTCGGCGCCCCGATGAGCGCTCAAAACCTCAACGCTCTGTTGACGCGCGGCTGCGTTCGTTGCGGGAACAACTGCACCTCGAATTCGAATTCGTGCGAAAACGATGCTGCCTTGGCGCTTGCGTTATCGTTTGGCGCCGATCTCAAAGCGTACTACGACCTGACGGTGAAGTGCCCGGAAGACGACTGGAATTGCCTAGCGAAATGCAACGCGTCTCATGCTTGCCTTGGACAGTTGTGTCCGGGGGAAGCGCCGGCGCCGGGCAGCAGCCCGTACCTGACCTGCGACAAGGGCGACGTTTGCGTCAAGACCTTCGGCGGAAACACGGGCGGCTATTGCTGTCCGCGTGCTTACCCGACGCCATGCCCGGGGAGTTGGGGCAACATCGGTGCGCCCGGTGGTGACCAGACGATCATTGCCGGAGTGCTTGGAAACAACATCTGCTGCTCCGGTACGTGCCTCTTCACCGGATTCGGTACCGGCGTTGGTGCCGGTTACGGCTACCAATGCTGTCCCAAGGGTCGCGTTACGTGCAGTAGCGGCAAAGGCCAACCCGGCACATGCTGCCCGCCTGGAAACGTCTGCGTGGAGCCTGCACCCGTCGACGGTCTCAAGCCGATCGAGAAGACCTGCTGCTCTCCGAATGAGATTCGGCACGGCAAATGTTGCCCCGGCGGACAAGGACGGGGCTGGTGCGGCGATCAGTGTTGCAGCGGTCCGTGCAACGGCGACAAGTGTGGGACCTTGAACCTGGGAGGGCAAACGGGCAACTCGAGCAAGTGCCGCGCACCGCTCCAGACGTGTACCTCAGCGATGAAGAACTCGACCGGAACCAAGACCGTCTGTTGTCCGAAGGGAAGGGCGTGTTTCAACGGACGGTGCTGTAAGGCGGGGAAGATGGTGTGCGCGAACCCGAGCCGCGGCAACGCCATGGGTTGCTGGCCGATTTCAGTTTGCTCGCCGACTCCGAAGTAGCTCGACGACGCCCTCTGTCTCGTCTAGTGGACGCAACTCCCGCGTCCGTTGCGAGAGGTACCCGGCGGACAAGTGGCGATCGGCTTGGGCGTTCCCTGCGGTGGCGCCGTCGCGAATCCGTAATGCGGGTCCGAACTCGTCGTATGGCCGCTGATGCTACACGAGACGTTCCATTCGACTCCCGTGACGTCGATGGTCATCGAATCCCATCCTGAGCTGCGCTTCAAATAACAACCGTGCGTCGCCGGCTCTCCGCCTTTTAGGAGAATGACGTAACCGGAGCCGGACGCCGTCCCCGCCCTGTCGGACACGAACGTTTCCAATTGGACGACGACGTTATCCCCGGCAGGAAAGCTGTTTTCCATCGACTGATGGTCCGCGAAACTCTTCGATTCCGTCCTATCGCCGTTGACGGTCCAAAGCACTTTGAGCAACGTCAAGGAGTGGTTATTCACTTTATACGTAACGTTGTAGGGACTCGGTATGCACGTTCCGGTTCCCGGCGAGATGCCGTTCGGAATGAGGATTTGACCGGGAGGGCAGTTCCCCGCCGCTTGAGCGGGAGGATAAGCGAGCAGCGCGACCGTCGCGAGTACGCCGAAAACAAGTATCGCCAAAGCGTAATTGAAAGGCTTCATGGCCGCGCTCTACTCCGGCGCACACCCTTATCCTCGTTACCGAGCACTCTTATGCTCGCTCGCAAGGCGATGCAAGCGACCAACGCTTAACCCATGAACCGTCTGGGTCAGTCGGGTCGGTAAAGTAAGAGCGTGCACGAAAGCCGAGGCCTTGGGTTTATTTCATCGCGCGCGAAAACGAAAGTGTTTCCACGCCGGCTCCGTCGATCGTGCAAGACGCGCTCTTCAAATTGAACGGAAAGCGCTTACGCTCGCTGCAGTTTAGCGACGCACTTGCCTAAGAACCGGACGCTGGCTTTGAGTCACGCTGAGCCAGCTTTGTCACGCTGAGCGAGCTTTGTCACGCTGAGCGAGCTTTGTCACGCTGAGCGAAGCCGCCCCTCGACAAGCTCGGGATAAACTCCGCGCCGAAGTCGAAGCGCCGACGGAGCTCCGAGATTGGTTGTCCTGAGCGCTTCTACGCTGTTCGCGTAGATGAGGCCGGTCATGACTCGAGCGGCCAATAACCCGTAGTCGGTAAACCGAGCGAGATCAAACATGCAGAAAACTCTCCCAGTTCGGCGGGACGCGCTCTGCCGGACCGGGCACGGTCTGACTCAAAGGATGCGAATGCGGAGGTGGCAAGGTTGGCCCTTCGAAGACTTGTCCGGAGCGGTAGTCGTAGAACCAGTCTTCTCCGGGTTCGAAGCTCGTAATAATCGGGTGTCCGGTCGTCTTGTTGTGCTTCGTCGCATGCTGATTTGGCGACGTATCGCAGCAGCCGATGTGTCCGCATTGAGCGCAACGGCGGAGATGCATCCACCAGCTCTTGGTTGCCGAACACTCGACGCAGCCGGTACCGCTGGGTTTGGCCTTTGGATTGATTCCGTCCGTCTCGAGGTTCACTATTAGCGAGGTCTGATGATCTGTACCGCAGGCGACAGCGTGCTAATCGCCGAGGCGAACTGAGACTCGAGCGCTTGGATGTCGTTCCAGATCTGGCCGGCGGCCGAGGAGTTCGAACAACTGATGTCGCCCGAAGTCGAGCCCCTGTACGTGATCGTCGTGGCCGTGCCGAACGAAGCGCTCTTCGCACAAATGGTTGTGGCGAGGCTGGAGACGGGGAGATTCGCATCGACGTCGGAGTAAAACTGGCTCGTCGACGATGCCGTCGCGACGCCCACGTGGGTTTGCCCATCCACCGTGATCGCGACGGTGCCGTCGAACTGGATGACAAACGTAAACGGCTTCGAGTTGGTGCTTCCGCTGGTATTGAATGTAGCCGGCGGAGGTGTCCCGCCCGGCGCGATCGAGCTACCTCCGCCCCCGCAAGCCCCAAGCGCGAGCACAAGCGATAACCAACCAATGAGACGCATCCGTTCCACGCCACCCTCTTCCCGGCACGTGTCCGATAATCCCAGGAGACGCGACGTTATCACCTCAGACGATGCCGGCCTCAAGGTCGTTGCGCGGCGCGTTCGCGCGTGCGCGTCGTCGTGCCGCGAGATCCAGGACCGATCCGGTATGATAGGTTGATGAAGGCCGACCCTTCGATCGAGCAGTAGAAAGTTTCGATCGATGCAACTTGTCACGCTGCGAAGCGCCAATTCTTGTCACGCTGAGCGAAGGCGCGAAGCGCCGAAGTCGAAGCGCCAACGGCGTTCGGTTCGCCGTCCTCTAGGATAGTTTTGTGAGCGGCCTTCCGTTACCCAGCACTCGAGCAGATCACGTATTTCCGACGTTAACGCCGGAACAGGTTCGCCGTATTGCCCCACACGGGCGGGCGCGCGCGATTCAAGCGGGCGAAGTACTCTACGAACCGGGAGCTACCCCGGTCCCGTTCTTTGTCGTCGTCTTTGGTCAGCTCGAGATCGCCCGCCTTTGGGCCGGGACCGAAACCCTGATCACCATGCTCGGTCCCCGGCAGTTCACCGGCGAAGTCAACTCTCTTTCCGGTCGCCCAGCCATCTTGCGCTTGCGCGTCTCGCAGTCCGGGGAGGCGATCGAGCTCGATCGTCAAGCGATGCTGGCGTTGTTGCAGACCGATGCCGAGCTTGGCGAAATCTTGATGCGAGCGTTCATTCTCCGCCGGGTTGAGCTGGTAGCGTCGGGTATGGGTGACGTCGTGCTCATTGGGTCGACGCATTCCGCCGGTACGCTTCGAATCAAAGAGTTTCTGATGCGCAACGGGCATCCGTACTCGTACATCGATCTCGATCGGGATGCCGGAGTGCAGAGTCTACTGGAGAATTTTCACGTCGCGGCCGGCGAGATTCCCGTGGTGATTTGCCGCGGTCAGGTCGCCCTTCGAAATCCGACGAATCAAGAACTTGCGGACTGCCTTGGCTTTAACCAGACGGTCGACCAAACGCGGATGCGCGATGTGGTCGTGATCGGAGCGGGTCCCTCCGGATTGGCCGCCGCCGTCTACGGCGCATCGGAAGGGCTCGACGTTTTGGTGCTGGAGACGAACGCGCCGGGTGGTCAGGCCGGTTCCAGCTCTCGCATCGAAAATTATTTGGGATTCCCCACCGGGATTACCGGGCAGGAGCTCGCCGGGCGGGCCTTCACCCAGGCGGAAAAGTTCGGCGCGGAGGTGCTCATAGCCAAGAGCGTGCGTCTTTGGTGCGCTCGTATGCCGCACACCGTTGAAATTGAAAGCGGCGCCCGAATCCCAACTCGCACCGTCGTGATTGCCACCGGGGCCGAGTACCGAAAGCTGCCGTTAGAGAACTTGGCGCGCTTCGAGGGCGCGGGCATCTACTACGGCGCGACGTTTGTGGAAGCCCAATTGTGTGGAGGTGAAGAAGTCATCGTGGTGGGCGGGGCAAACTCCGCCGGTCAGGCTGCGGTGTTTTTGGCGAAGAGCGCATCGCGCGTCCATATGCTTATTAGATCCGCCGGTTTGGCGGATAGCATGTCGCGCTACCTGATTCGCCGGATCGAGGAGACACCGACGATCGAGGTGCGACCACAGACCGAGATCGTCGCCCTGCTCGGGAACGATCATCTCGAAGCGGTCCGCTGGCAGAACAAGCAAACCGGCGCAACTGAAGAACGCCCCATTCGGCACGTCTTCCTCATGACCGGCGGCGCCCCGAACACGCGCTGGCTCGACGGCTGCGTCGCGCTCGACGCGAAAGGCTTCATTAAGACAGGACCGGATCTTTCGCCGGAGGACCTCAGCGCTGCAGGTTGGCCGTTAACCCGTCGACCCTACTTACTCGAAACGAGTTTGCCGCGAGTTTTTGCGGTCGGCGACGTTCGCGCCGGCAGCATCAAGCGTGTCGCCTCCGCGGTTGGTGAAGGATCGATCGCCATCTCCTTCGTCCACCAAGTGCTCCACGAATAGATCTGACTTCTCCGATTGCGGACTCTGAGTCGCCATGGACATTTAGCGGCCTGCGGGTATATAGCGTACTAACACAACTCCCTTATCCAAGGGTCTTGTTTCCGTGAGTTCCAGAGTGGCGTGCACGCCGTCTCTTAAAAGTCGTTTTCCTTCGCCAAGCACTACGGGGTAAATCAGCAGGCGATATTCATCAATTAAATCTTGCTCCATAAGCGCTTCGCTGAGCATGCCGCTGCCAAATACCAATATGTCTCTGCCTGGCGCTTGCTTAAGGTTTGGTATCTCCTTCAATGTAATCAGTCTGGAGTTGTTCCAGCTGAGTTCTTTGAGCGTATGGGAGAGAACATATTTGGGAAGGTTGTTCATGCGCTCCCCGAAATCGCTTGTGTCTGGCATTTTTGGCCACGCGGAAGCAAAAATTTCGTAGGTAACTCTTCCCACCAGAAGCCCATCGGCGGCAAATAGCTCGTCGCGCTTAAACTTCAAGAAGGTATCGCTTACATACGGCATGGTCCAGCCTTTGTATTTGTAATTTCCCTCGCCGCCCGGACTTTCCATGACGCCGTCAAGCGAAACAAATTCCGATACCACTATTTTCATAAACTACTCCCCGTAAGATGCCCTAAACGCTCCTCCGCGACGTCGAGGACGCGCAATAGCCGGCGCTGCACCACGTTGTCGATTTCGCCGCGTTGGCGCAACTCGCGAAGCGCCTGACGTTCGGCGGCGAGCACCTCGCGCTCGGCCTCGGCTTCGGCGCGTTCGCCGGCAGTGTGTTCGTCACTGAGGCTGCCGTCGGCGTGGCTGCGCTTGTGCTGATAGCGCCGGCGCAATTCGCGCGCATGATCGGCGCCGATCTTGCTCTTCTTTTCAAGTTCGTCGATCCGTTTCAACGCGGCCTCCGCCATGCCGAGGATCCCGCGTCGGACGTCGTCGCTTTCTTCCTCGTCGACGCCGCCGACTTTGAGCCATTCGAGAACGAGCGGCAACGTTAACCCGCCGCCGACCAGCGTTACCAAAATCACCGTGAAGGTCAAGAAGATCACGAGGTTCCGATGCGGCAGCGCGAACCCGCCCGCCATCGTGACCGGAATTGCCAACGCCGCGGCCAGCGATACGGCGCCGCGCAGTCCCGACCACGCAGCAACCAACGCGTGTTTCCAATCTCCGCCCGGGTGTTCCGACGCACCACCGATAACCGGGAGGAATTCCTGACCCAATGTCCAGGCGAAGCGTGTCACCAGGACCGTCGCGTTGATCAGGAACGCGTACCACAACAACGTGGCCCACGAGTATTCGATGAGCACCAAACGGGTCAACTCGTGCAGTTGTAAACCGACCAGCAAGAACAGCAGCGCGTTGACCAGGAAGACGACCGTGTCCCAGTAGCCCGACAAGCGCAAACGCGCCGCCGGCACGATGACCTGCGGGGAATTCCAATTCGCATAAATTCCGGCGAACACGACCGCGAGCACGCCCGAAATGTTCAGCCGCAGCGACGACAGATACGCGAGGTACGGCAAATTAAACGAGATCACGCCTTGCAACTGCTCGTCCTTGATGCGCCGCCAGCCCTCGACCGCCAGCCACCCCGCGATCAGGCCGATCGCGATCCCGCCGAAGCCCGAGATGAAAAACTGCATGACGGCTAGGCTCCAACTGAACGCACCGCCCGCCGCCACCGTCACCGCAGCGCCATACAAGATGAGCGACGATGCGTCGTTCAAGAGGCTTTCGCCGGAGACGATCGCGCTCAGGTGACGCGGCACCCGCATCTTTTCCAGCACCGGCAGCGAGGCAAGCTCGTCGGTCGGCGCGACGATCGCGCCGAGCACGAACGCCATCGCCCAGGCCAGATGCGGGATCGCGGCGTGCGCGACGACCGCAACCGTAATCGTCGTCGCCGTCACGAGCCCGATCGCGAGCAGCCAGATCTGCCCGGCGTTCGCGCGCATCACGTCGGTCGGGGCGGTGATCGCCTCCCAATACAGCAGTGGCGGCAGAAAGATGATCAGTACCAGGTTCGGATCGAGTTCGATGCGCGGCAAGCCCGGGATGAAGCCGAGCGCGAGACCGCCCAGCACTAGCGCGACCGGATACGGAACGCTCGCTCGTTTCGCAAGCGCGACGAGCGGAATCGTCACGCTGAACAGCCCGACGATCAGCCAGAGTTCGTTCTGAGCCATGTTCCGAAAGCGCGTTCCTCCGGCCGACCGCACCGTCCCGCCGCCAGGCGCACGCATCGTGAAGTCGAAAATAGGACGATGCGTTCCGACCGAAAAGGCTTTCTCCAGAAGGCCGCGGCCGTCGTCGCTGCCGCGGCCGCAGGCCCGCTGATCGCTGGAGCTCCGGCCGGCGCCGCCGACTCGCGTGTCGCCACCAAGTACCTCCTCCTACTCGATGGACAACCTGGCGGCTGGTTGCTTACGGCGGGCGTCACCGGCCAGACGATTCCGGCGACCGCCGGACCGGCGATGTCCTCCGCCTTCTTTAACTGGTTGAAAGCCTCGTTCGGCGGAGGTGGGCCGCGCAAGAACGGCGCGATTGTCAGCGCCGATAGCAGCTTCTCGCCGATAGCCCGGACGGAGTTTTCGAACGCGATGCTCACCGACATCGGCTTTCCGGCGCTCGATGGTTCCTCCAAAGATCCGGCCTACATGTCGCTGAAGATCAGCACTGAGGGAACGAAATTCGAAATTCTGAACGCGGCGCAGACAGCCGCGATCGCCGTTCCCGCTCCGGGGCCGCAGAAAATTTGGAATTCGTCAAACTTCCGCCTGACGATACCGGGCGTCGACTGCAAGTACGTCTTGAAAATCGACGGCATCCGCAGCGGCGGCTCCACGTTGGCGGCGACGCTCCCCGCATCGCACGTCCTCGATTTCGTGCAGTGGAAGACGCATCCGGTGAGCAAGCCGGTGACGCTTGAGTACCTGGAGCCGAACGATCAATCTGTTTTCTTCAAAATTGATTTCGCTGGCGTCCAGCTGACGAACGTTGCCAAGGGTGCCGACCAGGTCAAGGTAACGATGTCCTACGGCGGCGCGAGGCTGGCTCAGACGCCGTAGAAAGCCTCGTCGGCACGCCTGCTTGATTAACCTTATACTAAGACCGGGGGGATGAAACCGGCGCCCTCATAACTGGTCTCCATCGACACGTTTCTGACCCGTCTCCGCGACGCTCCACCCCATCTGGTCTACGCGGTTGCGCTTGCGCTGGGCCTCGTCTTGGCCCTCGCCGGCGCCATCTATCTTTCGTATTGGGGCGGCCTGATCACGAAGAACGCGTTCGACTATCAGTCGGCGGTCGTCGCGGCGCAACGCGACGCTGAGGTCCTCCAGGTCGAGCAGTTCGAGCGCCGGGCGCCGCCCGCGCAGCTTCGTCAATACGAAAAACTCCTCGAGAGCGACTTGGATCGGGTCAATCAGGAAGCCCAGAGCTCGGTCGAACGGGCCCCCGCTTTTCACGTTCCCGCTAAGGCGCCGGTCGATTTTCAGGCGCTCAGCGACCAGCTCGGCACGCGCGAGGCTCTCGGAAAGAAGCGTTTCGAAGATTCGGTCAACGCCAACGTCCGCAGCCGTAACTTTTCGAACTTCCTCTTCGCGGTCGTCGCATTGCTCTTCACGTTCATCTCCGCGCGCTTGCGCCGGCGAGTCGAGGAAAGCCGTTCGCTCGTCGAAAACTTGCAACGCGCCTTCATCTCGCAGCGCACCGACCTCCCGAACGTCCGCATCGGCAGCGTCCTGATCTCTGCTACCGAAGGCGAGCGGATCGGCGGCGACCTGTTCGACGTCTACGGGATCGATGGCCGCTACGGCTCGTTCTTGGTCGCCGACGTCAGCGGGAAAGGCGTCGCCGCCGCGGTCGACACCGTCTTCATCAAATACGCGATACGCACGCTGCTGAGCGAGGTCAAAGATCCGGGTGACGTGCTCACGCGTTTCTCGCTGCTCTACTCGCGCAACGCCGAAAGCGACGATACCTTTGTCGTCCTGTTTCTGGGCATCATCGACACCGAAACGGGCGAAGTCCGTTACGCTTCTGCCGGCCACGAACCGGCTTGGTTGCGCTCCGGAAGAGCGGTCATCCCGCTCCCTCCGACAGGTCCGCTGGTCGGCGTTCTGACCGATACCGAATACGGTTCCGAGGCGCTCCGGCTCTGGCCGGGCGACGCGATCTTCGTGAGCACTGACGGCCTGACGGAGTCGCGCGATGGGCGCGGCCGCATGCTCGACGCTGAAGGCGTACGGCGCTGGCTCGAACAGACGCATGACGGCGCGCAAGGTACCGCGGACACGATCGTCAAGCGGCTGCGCCGCCGCAGCCAGCGCATCGACGACGACCTTGCGATCGTCGTCGTTCGCTACCAGCCGCAGCCTCAAACCCAACTCGTTTCGGCGACGCCGGCGCTGATCGGGGGCACCGACACCTGAATCCGCTAGCCGCGCGGCTGCGCACGGCGATGCTCACCGGCCGGCGGCGGCCCGGCGTACGTGGCGCCGGCGCCCCCGTAAAACGCCGCTCTGACGGTTACGAGTTCGCCGAGTTGCGTCAGTACGTCAGCGGCGACGATCCGCGCCGTATCGATTGGGCCGCGACCGCGCGCGCAGGCGCGCTGCAAACCCGTGTCGTCTTCGAAGACCACGCGCTGACGCTTGCGACGGCGCTCGACGCGTCGGCCTCGATGTTCGTCGGGCGGAAGAAGAGCAACTACGACCTCGCTACCGAAGCCGCCGCCTTCTGGTACGGCGCCGCTATCGACGACGATCGCTGCGCGCGCGTCACGCGCGACGGCCTGGTCTTCGCGCGCGACCTGCGCGGCCGCGTCGCCGCGCGACTCTGTCTGGAAGCCACAGCGAGCGAATCGCATGTCACCTTCAGCGAAGCGAGCGAATCTCATGTCACGCTGAGCGAAGGCGCGAAGCGCCGAAGTCGAAGCGCCAACGGGGCAAGCCCGCTTAGCGAATTGAATGTCGCCCCGAGCGAAGTCGAAGGGCCACCTCGCACCTTTGCCGGCATGTTGGAAATTGCACTCGCCGCATTGCCGCGCGAGGCTCATCTCCTGATCGTCTCCGATTTCTTCGAACTCACGGAACCGCCCTCACTACCGGCTGGACAGCCAAAGACTCGCGCCGCCGTTGCACTGGAGCCGCTCGTACGCGCCTGCGCCGCGCGCTTCGACCTCACCGCGCTCATCGTCTCCGATCCTTGGCGCAGCGGCCTTCCGCTCGGCGGCTTCGTCCGTTTACGCGACGCCGAAACCGGAAGACAGGGCCGCTACTTCATCGGCCCGCACGAACGCGCGCGCTACCGCGATGCCGTTTCGCTGCGCGAACGGCTGACGCTCGGCGCGCTACTGCGCATGGGCATCCGCGCCGCCTTCCTCGATGCCGACCATCGCGTCGAAGACGCACTCTTCGAAGCCTTCGGCATCGGCTGACCTAGTCCGGCGTGACAACATCACAAAACAAAACGGGAGGCGAGCATCGCCCGCCTCCCGTCGCTAGGTTCCTACGAAGTGCTAGTTTTGAACCAGTTCGATCACGACGCTCGTTCCGCCCGAGACGGTCTGCGAGGTGATCGGTGAGGCGAAGCTCAGGGTGCCGTTCGACGGACTGCCCGCGCTCGCCGACCCGACCAAGAAACCGAACGTGTAGAAATTCGCGGTGTACGTATGGTTGGACAGCAGCGCGCTCGAGCTGAGCGAAACCGTCGCGCTTCCCGCGTTGAAGGTTACCGAACTGGATGACGTGAGCAGCGCATTGATGTAGAACACGACACCGGTGTTGCTCGGTTCGCCGCTGACCGCCGTCGTACTGGACGTGAGTGTGATCGTCGCGCCGCTCGCGTTGTTCGACGTGTAGCCGAGCGAGCCGGTCCACCCCGCGAACGGCGGGAGGACGAGCGTGCCGCCCGCCGCGATAACCGATTGCGTGCTGCTGAGGGAGGTGCCGCATGCGATCGCGGTGACGAGTTGACCGGGCTTGATGAGGACGGTGTTGCCCATCGGTAATACGATCGAAGGCACCGTTACCGTGTTACCCGAGATTGCGCCTGTGGCCGGAACGCCGAACCAAGTGAGCGGCGTGCCCTGTCCTTGATTGTTATACACGTCCAGTTCGCAGCCGGTCGCGCCTCCGAAGCCGGTTGTTTTCGTCAAGGTAACCGCCGGCGTTGTCGTACCGAAACTGATGGTCACCGGGCCCTGGTTATAATACGAGGCGTAGATCACGGGCGATAAACTGCTCGTGGCATTATCGGCCGGGAGCGTATTCGGATTGACGTCGCCGTTGTTGAGCGCGTCGCTCAGCGTGAAGCTTCCGCTACCCGACGCGACTTGCGGGAATTGGACGCTCCCGGAGATATTGTTGTACGCCGCAAGATTGGCGACACTAGGCGTTTGGCCCGACGTGGCCGTCACGTTTGCGGTCGACCCCCCGAATACCCACGTCTGTGCGGCCTTGATCGTCGAAGAATAGATGCCGTTGCCGGACCCGACCACATAGAACGTCGAGCTATTGGTGGAGATACCGACTCCGGACCCGCCCTCAACGGAATACGCGAGGTTATCCAAGTCGTAATAATAGATCGAATTGCCGCCCGCATTGGCCGGATAGCTCAGCAGGAAGACCCCGCCGTCGGTTACCGGGGTAATTGCCGAGGCGTTGCCGGGTAACTGTGCAAATGTGCCATTCGAGTTTTCGTAATAGATGTTGCCGGTAGAATTGAGAATGTAGAAACCGCCGGGGTTCACAAAACCTGCGCTGCCGGCGAGGGTATAGCTGTTCGTATCCCACGATGCCGCGATTCGGACTCCCGCGCCGGGAACTTGCGACCAGGAGCCGCTGCTGTAATGCCAGATGGCCTGATTGCTTCCGACGGAGTTGCCGTTGGACGTCACGTAAAACGATCCGTCGGCAGCGACCGTGATATCCGTTGCACCGCCGCCATAGGACGTCCAGAGTCCGCCGGTGTTCGAGTAGACGCCGCCGCCCGAATTGATGGCGAAAAGCGTGCCGTTGGGCGCGACGGCTAGCCGTGAGGCCGCACCTGAGATGTTGGTCCAAGTGCCGCTAACCAAATGCCAAATAAATTTATCGTTGCTGCCCTGCGGCCCACCGTTCGAAAGCACCCACAGCGATCCGTCCGGTGCGGCTGCTACAAAAGATGCGGCTCCGGGAACCGTCGTGTATGGAAACACGTTTTGAACCGCGGTTTCCGGGCTGCGGCTCGAGCTGAGCATGACACTGGCCGGTTGAATCGCCGTCTTCGCCATAGGCGCGGGCGGAATGAGCCCCGGCGAGACCGATTGGGGCATCACGTTCATCAAGTTTTGCGCTGATGGCGCGTTACGCACGTTCGTCGAAGAACAACCGGCTGCTAACACGACGCAAAAAAGCGCGCTAAGGGAGAGACGTAGCGATTTCATAGAAAAACCTTTCTAGACGGCTCTTTCTTCTGGGAGGTTACCGACCGGCCCCGCTTGCCAGGCGAGCCAAGAACGTCGAGTGCTCGCCTGTGCTGGTGACTCGTTCCGGCCCCGTCAGAGTCCTTTTACGACCGTATTCCCCAGCGGCCTGGAGTCGATATGCGGGGGCGGGGCGCCGCCGAACGCGGCGCAGACGACGGTGAGCGGCCCGGCGCCATGTGCAAGACCGAAACGTGCACGCGGATTGCCAGCGAGTTCGGAGCGGCCGATGCGGGATCGCGGCGAACTCGAGCGAGACGACGAATCTCAACCGCAGCTCCGCCCGCGCCCGCTCTGAGGCCGACTTGATTTCGAGATGAGAGTTCTCATTCCAATCCCGAACCTCGACTTCGACCCGACCGAGGTTTCGGTGAGCTGGCGCGTCTTGAAAGACGAAGGCCACGAGATCTTTTTCGCGACGCCCGACGGGCGGCGCGGCGCCGCCGATCCGCTGATGCTGACGGGCCAGGGCCTCGACCCGTGGAGTTGGGCTCCGCCCCTGCGCCGAGTCGTCGCCGTCGGTCGTTTCATGCGCGCCAATCACGACGCGCGCGAGAACTATGTGTCGCTCGTTCGCGATCCGGCCTTCGGCGCGCCACTGCGCCATTGCGACGTGCGCGTCGAAGCGTTCGACGGTTTGATCTTGCCGGGCGGTCATCGCGCGCGCGGAATGCGCCCGTATCTCGAAAGCGAGATACTGCAAACGTTCGTCGGTGCATTTTTCGACAGCGGCAAACCCGTCGGCGCGATCTGTCACGGCGTCGTGCTCGCAGCGCGCAGCCTCGAGCCGTCGACCGGGCGCAGCGCGCTCCACAGGCGGCGCACGACGGCACTCACGTGGGCACTCGAGCGGCTCTCGTGGCGGGTGGGACGCATCGCCCGTTTCTGGGATCCGAACTACTACCGGACGTATGTCGAGACGCCGAACCAAAGCGCCGGCTTCTGCAGCGTCCAAGCCGAGGTGACGCGCGCCCTCGCGCGCCCCGAAGATTTCATCGACGTTCCCGCCGGCACGCCCGACCGGAAGCTAAAGATGAGCGGCCGGGCCCGCGACACGCTCGACGACGCACGGCCCGCTTGGGTGGTGCGTGACGGCGCGTACGTCTCGGCGCGCTGGCCGGGCGACGCGCATACGTTCGCAAAGGCGTTCGCCGCAGCCCTCGCAGAACGCTAGCTCTATGCCGACCGACCGAAGCAACCGCTGTCACGCTGAGCGCAGCGAACGCAGCGATTGTCACGCTGAGCGCAGCGAGCGCAGCGAGCGAAGTCGAAGCGCCGACGGGGCGTCCGATTGTGGGCTTTAGCCTTCGGCGTCGCGAATTCGCAGTCGCCGTCGCAGGGCTTTTGTGTTCCGTGCCACGTCTCGCACGAGCGGCGGAAGCCGTGAACGTGCTGTATGCGGGTTCGCTCGTGACGGTGATGGAACGCGGCATCGTTCCGCTCGCGGCCAAACACGGACTCGACGTGCAAGGCGAAGGCAAGGGTTCGGTCGAGCTCGCCAACTTGATTCGAGCTGGATTGCGTTTCCCCGACGTTTTCATCAGCGCCGATCCCGCCGTCATCGACTCATTGATGGGTTCGGCGGATGACGACATTGTCTCGTGGTACGCAATCTTTGCGACGACGCGGCTCGTGGTCGGTTACTCGCCCGCCTCGCCGCTTGCTCATGATTTTGCAGAAGTGTCGCGCGGCCGGCGTTCGCTGCTCGACGTGTTATCGATGCCCGCCCTGCGCGTGGGCCGCACCGATCCTAGGCTTGACCCGAAAGGCTATCGTACGATCATCGCGGCGCGACTCCTCGAACGTCTCGCGCACCGGCCAGGCTTTGCGACGCGATTGCTCGGCGATGACCTGAACCCGGCGCAGATCGTCGCCGCCGGCGGACCGATTCTGGTGCGCCTCGAAAGCGGCGACCTCGATGCCGCGTTCATCTACGCGACCGAGAGCGTCGCGCGGAACGTGCCGTTTGTCGAATTGCCCAAGGAAGCAAACCTCGGCGAGGCGAGCGAGGCGAAAACGTACGCGACGGTCAGCGTGACCATCGACGGGAAGACGCATGCCGGCGCACCCGCCGCGTATGCCCTGACGATCCCGAACCCGCCCAGGAAACGCGATCCGAATACGGCGGTGCACCGGGACATGGCCTCTCGCTTCGTCGCGCTGCTGCTCTCTCAGGAAGGTCGTACGGTGCTCACGAAGAGCGGGATGACGATGCTCGCGCATCCCAAGATCGTCGGCGAAGCTGCTGAGGTTCCATCGCCGCTGCAAAGCGTGCTCCGGTGAGTTGTCATGCTGAGCGAAGCCGCCCCTCGACAAGCTCGGGACAGGCTCCGCCGCCGGAGTCGAAGCACCAACGGGATTTCGCGCACCCGCTCGAGCTCCAAAGCCTGCTGCGATGACCTTCACCCATCCGCTTTGGCTCATCGCCGCCGCACTCGCCGTCGCGGCTTTCGCGTGGTTCTACTTGACGATCGAGAAACGCCGCGATGCGCAGGCGCTCGTCTATTCCAATCTCGACTTCGCGCTCGGCGCGATGAAGCCGTCGCGCCTCCCCGCCATCGCGATGCTCGTCGCCGCGCTGATCGGCGTCGGGACGCTGGCGGTCTCGCTCGCCGGCCCAAAATTCATCGCACGCGTCCCGACGCGTGACGGAACGGTGATGATCTGCATCGACACCTCCGGCTCGATGCGTGCGCGCGACATTCTGCCGACGCGCTGGGACGCGGCGCGTGCCGCCGCACGCGCCTTCATCGACGCCGTCCCCGCCGGGACGCGCGTCGGCATCGTCAGCTTCTCGTCCGGCGCGAACGTCATCCAGCCGCCGGCGAGCGACCTCGACGCCGTGCGCGACGCGCTCGATCGCATCCCGCCCGCCAACGGCGCCACCGCGATCGGCGACGCGCTCGAGGCCGCCTCCTCGCAACTCCCGGCTCAAGGCCGCCGCGCTATCGTGTTGCTGACCGACGGCGTCAACAATCGCGGCGCCGATCCGCTCGAGGCGTCGCGCGAGATCGGCTCGCGCGGCATCGTGATCTCGACCGTCGGCATCGGCACGAGCGGCAGCGGAGAGATCATCCCGGGAACCAATGAAATGGCCGACATCGACGAAAACGCGCTGCGCACGATCGCGAGCAACGGCGCCGGCACGTACGCATCGGCCAACGACGCCGCCGAACTCGCCGCGACGTTCCGCCGCCTCGCGCTCGACACCGTGTGGGAGAAGAAGCGCGTCGATGGCAGCTTCCCGCTTGCGCTCGCCGGCGCGGGTCTCTTGCTCGCGACGTTTCTCGCCGGCCTCGCCACCGGCAAACTTCCGTAGAACGTCGGCACTTCGAAACCCAAGGCCTTGGGTTTTTTCCATCGGGCGCCAAATCGAAGGTATCCCGGACGCTGACCCAATCCTTGCGTGGCCGACCACGAAAAGCGCGTCACACTGCAAGCCCCTCGTTGGAGCGCTCGCATTAGCTATTCCTGAGAATCGCATCCACGTCGGCGAGGTCCTGAGGCCTTCCGACGGCGCGCTTGTTTTTCAGCAAAGCGTCACGGCCGATAACGTTGACCGTGATTTCGCCGAGCTGCACGGCGACTCGCCCCTGCCAAGCCTCTTCGAATTCGACACTTTCGATCGACGTCAGCACGTCGACACGAACCGGCGCGCGGCCCATCATGTAGATCAAGTCGTCGCTCGTAAAGTCTCTTTCGCTCACGTCTTCTAGAGGGGCACCGAACCGGAGCAGAGCTCGATAGACCCGCGCGGCATTTTCCGGATCTCGAGCCACGAACAGATCGAGGTCCTTTGTCATGCGCGGACGAGCGTGAACGCCAACCGCGTATCCGCCGACGATCAAGAACCTAGCGCCTTCGGCGACGAACTCCCGCAACAGTTCGCTGAAGTCTTGGTGGATCTCCAACCTGACCCTCCCACGCCAAGGCCTCTAGCCAAAGGCGATACATTTCGGCAAAACGCGATTCCGGCGTGGACGTACCTTCATCGGGATCGGGTACGCCGTCGAGATCGGCGAGACGGCCCCTTCGAGACCACCACGTTGCACGACGAGTAGCTGCCCTGTCTTCAGCTGACTGGCTTCGTTCACTCGACTCGGACATGTGAATTACTTCGACGTCGGACGCCGGAAACCGTGTCCCATGATGCCCGGACGACGGAAAGCGCGCCGGCGATGTCGCAATATTTCCCTAGCCATGAAAGATCGCCCGATCGAAACGCACCGGCCCGCGTACATTGAAGAGGCCCTCGACGAGGCGAACGTCGACGCCGACCCGTTCGCGCAATTCGCTCGCTGGCTCGACGATGCGATCTCGCGCGACGACGTCTTCGAAGCGAACGCGATGGCGCTGGCGACCGTCGGCGGAGACTGTCGCCCGTCGGCTCGGATGGTTCTGTTACGCGGTCTCGACGAGCGCGGCTTCGTGTTCTACACCAATTACGAAAGCCGTAAGGCGCTCGAACTCGCCGCTTCCCCCGCCGCGGCCCTTCTGTTTTATTGGGAACCGCTCCACCGCCAAGTGCGCATCGAAGGCGAGATCGCGCGGATCGCTCCTGAAGAATCCGATGCGTATTTCTCGCAACGTCCGCGCGGGCATCGGCTCGGCGCGTGGGCCTCGCCGCAAAGCCGCCCCGTCAAGAACCGCGCCGAACTCGAAGCTGCCGAGCGCGCCTACGAAGCGAAATTCGAAGGCCGCGAGGTTAACCGTCCGCCGTATTGGGGCGGCTATCGCCTGACGCCGAATCGCTTCGAATTCTGGCAAGGCCGCCTCAACCGCCTCCACGACCGGATCGCGTACGAGCGCGCCGGAGGAGCGTGGCGGATTTCCCGCCTCGCGCCTTAGCACGCTTCCGAACCCACGCGCTGAATTCGGCGTCGTCGATTTTACTCGCGGCTAGCGAAACCATTCGCTCTACGGACTCCCCATCCGGCGCGTTGAAATCGTACCCGTTCAGGTCTAGGAAGAGTTCGAGAAGAACGAAGCCGACGCGTTTGTTGCCGTCGACAAATGGATGATTACGAACGACGGCGATTGCATATATGGCCGCGAGCGCAGGGACGGTCGGACGTGGCTTGCTGTAAGCGTCTAGATTCTCAGGTCGCGCGAGAGTTGATTGCAAAAGCCCGAGATCTCGCACACCGAGCGCGCCGCCATGCTCGGCTATCTGTGCTTCGTGAATTGCCAGCGCCGCATCTTGGCTGATCCAAACTCTACTTCGCGAGCTCACGCAAAACCGCGCGGCGGCGTTTCATGATCTTCTTCGCAGCGGTTATTTGAACCGCAAAATCGGGATCGTAGGGCGTCACTCGGTATCCATCCGGAGACTCGGTCAGATACAGTTTGTCGCCGACTTCGACGTGCAGGCGTGCCAATGCGTCCTTGGGCAACACGACGCCTACCGAGTTGCCCACCCGCGTCAACTTTAACGCCGCCATGCTCTACCTCGTTATTACACTTGTAATTACAAGAATGATCATACCGCGAAAAGCATTCGCATAGCAAGCCCCCGAAGCGGTCGGCTTCGTGCCGGCGCCGCTCCCAAGGCCGGATTCGGTCCTGCCGCGCTTATACGCGCCGAAGGATGGCGAAGACCCGGGCTCGCACGGTAACGTCCGCGGTTCTAATGTTCCTTAAACGTCGGGATTCGAGAGGAAAGTCATGCCGAAGCACCCCGTTCTTTTCGCAGCCGCCGTTGCAACGCTCGGTGCACTCGCCGTTGCGCTCGCAGCTCAGGCACCGTCAAGTCGGCCCGCGTTTGCCGCCGGCACCAGCGGGGCGGCGGTGTTCAGAGACAACTGCGCGACCTGTCACGGCGACAAAGGCCAAGGCGCGCCCAATGTCGCACCGCCGCTCGCCAAGAATTCCTACGAAACCGGCGATCCGAAGAAAGTGATTCACACGGTCCTTCATGGACTGACCGGGCCGATCAAAGTCAACGGAAAACTCTGGGGCGACGGCACGATGCCGGCCTGGAAGGGTTCGCTGACCAACGCCCAAATCGCCGCCGTGATCACGTACGTCCGCAGCTCTTGGGGCAATAAAGCCTCTGCCGTTACCGAGAAGCAGGTCGCGTCGAGCAAGTAGCCGTCTCGCTGCCGCTCGTCGGCGCGGGCGGCGAACCGGTCTCGTTTCGTGCGACGCTGCGTTCGCACGGCTTGGGTCGCCTCGCGCCCAACGAAATCGACGACGCCGGCACGTCGCTGACCACGACCCTGGAATTAAACGGCAAGGCTCGTACCATTCGCATCTTCGAATCGTCACCCGGCACGCTCGCCGCCGCCACGCAACTTGTCACTGCCGGCGAAGCGTCGAAACTTGTCACGGCCAGCGAAGCGTCGAAATCTCTCACGACAAGCGGAGTGCCGAAATTTGTCACGCTGAGCGAAGCGCCGAAGCTTGTCACGCTGAGCGAAGGCGCGCAGCGCCGGAGTCGAAGCGCCGCCGGGACTTTAGCCACGCGCGAGCAAGCGGCCCTGCAAACTGCTTTGCGGAAGATGTTCGCGCTCGACGACAATCTCGCGCCGTTCTACGCCGCCGTCGCAGACGACCCCGATCTGGCCTTCGCCACCAAAGGCGTCGGCCGGATGCTGCGCAGCCCGACCGTCTTCGAAGACGTGATCCGCACCGTCTGCACCACCAACTGCGCCTGGTCGGCGACGATTCGCATGATCGAAGCGCTGGTCGCGCATCTCGGTAAGAAGGCGCCAGGCGCACCGAAAGACGGTTGGCACGGCCGCGCGTTTCCGACGCCGCAAGCCCTCGCCGAAGCCGATGAGAAATTTTACAAAGAAATTGCCCGCGCCGGCTACCGCGGCGCGTATTTTCGAAAGCTCGGCCAACTCGTGGCGAGCGGCGAGATCGATCTCGAATCCTGGTTCGACCTGCCGCGCACCGAGTTCGCCGATCACGAACTCGAAAAACGTCTGCTGGAATTACCCGGCGTCGGCCCATACGCAGCGGCGCACATCATGCTGCTCCGCGGCCGCCGCTCGCTGCTCGTTCTCGATTCTTGGACGCGGCCGACCTACGCGCGCCTGATCGGAAAGAAGAAGGTCTCCGATAAGTCGATCGCCCGCCGTTTCAAACGGTACGGCGACGAAGCTGGCCTTGCGTTTTGGCTCTTCCTTTGGAAGCGCCGCCACGAAGCGTAGTTTATCGGAACGACCAGTTCTGCACGCCCTGGAAGAGCATCCCTTCCGCCGACGGGACGAAACCCTGAACTCGCGTTGTCATGATGTCGATCTCGAGATTTTGATAGAGCGGCAGAAACGGAAGATCGGCCGCTACGTGCCGCTGCACGGTAATATAAGCGCGCCGCCGCGCGGCGCGGTCGTAGGTGCTAGCGCCGGCGTCCTCCGCGGCGTCGACCGCCTTCGAGCAGTAGCGCATCGAGTTCAAGCCAATCGGCGCATGTTGCGCGCAAGATAGGAACCACGTCGTCTCAGGATCCATCCCGCTGACGATTCCGCCGAGAAACGCCTGAAATTTGCCGCTCGACAGCGGGCCTTTCGTGGCGTACAACTCGGTTATCGACCCCGGCCGCAGCGTTACGCCGAATTCGACGACCTTCTCCGCGGCCTGGATCTGCGTCGCGAGACGCGGCCCGACGCCGCCGTTGGGTAAGCTCAGCTGCACCTCGAGCGTCTTCCCGTCTTTCGCGCGTGTCCCGTCCTTTTGAAGATGCCAGCCCGCCGCTTCGAGCAGCGCGGCCGCTCCGAGCGGATCGTACGGCGGATAGTACACGGCCGGATCGTACGCCCACCCGAACAGACCGCGCGTCGGATTCGCTGCCGTCCGGAATCCGTAGGTCGCGTTGCGCACGATCTTCTGCAGATCGAGCGCCATCGCGAAGGCACGCCGCACTCGCGAGTCGGCAAAAATCGGATCTTCGGTGTTGAATTGAATCATCGTCGTGAGCGGACCAGGGGTGCGAAAGATGCGGTATCCGGTGAGTTCCGGCGCGGCGCGCTCGATCACCGAGCCCACCGAAAGCGTTCCGTCGATCTCGCCGGTGCGCAACTGCGCTAGAATCGTCTGCTCGACCGGGATGAACTTGATCACGACGTGTTCGACCGCGGGCCGTTTTCCGAAGTAATAGGGATTGCGCGCAAGGACGAGCTTCTCGCCGTGGTCCCAGCGTTCGAAGCGATACGGCCCCGACCCGACCGGATGCGCGTTGAAATCGGCGTGATCGAGTGACGGCAACTTTTCGAGCAGATGCGCCGGCAGGAGCGCGTAGTTCTGATTGGGAGCAAAGAAGGTAAGTAAGATCGGCGCGTAAGGTTTCTTGAGACGGACTAAGACCGTGAAGCGGTCGGGCGCCTCGACCTTGGCGACCTGGTCGTATCCCTCGGTTCCCGCGGTCGAGTTCTTCGGATTCATCAGGGCCTGAAAACTAAAGACGACGTCGTGCGATGTAAGCGGCACCCCGTCGCTCCATCGAACATCATGACGCAAGCGATAGCGGATCGTTCGTCCGTCGGCCGAGATGCCGCCGTTGCGCTGGGTCGGCACGACGCTCGCGACGTACGGCACCGGCGATCCGTTGTTGTCGCTCGTGAGAAGGGATGAAAAGAGAAGATCCTCCATCGCTGCAGCTTGCGAACCGTTCATGAGCAGCGGGTTGAGCGTATCGGGCTCCCAAACCGACGCGATGGTCAACGCGTTGCCCGGCGAGTTCGGCGCAGTGCCGTCGTTCGATCCGCCGGCAACTCTCGTGCACCCGGCCAGAACGATCGTCAGGAAAGCGCACGCGAGTCTGAAGGCGGAAGTCTTAGTCATACTGTGCGCAGTCTTAGTCATGCTGTGCGCGGTCTTTGTCATGCTGAGCGAAGCGCCGAAGGCGCGTAGTCGAAGCACAGACGGAGCAACGAGTTCGTCACGCTGAGCGAAGCTCGCCCTTCGACAAGCTCAAGGCAGGCTGAGCAAGCAAGTCGAAGCGCCAACGAGTTTGTCACGCTGAGCGAAGCTGCTCTTCGACAAGCTCAGGGCAGGCTGGGCGAGCAAGTCGAAGCGCTAACGAGTTTGTCACGCTGAGTTTGTCACGCTGAGCGAAGCTCGCGAAGCGAGCGAAGTCGAAGCGCCAACGGGACGTCGAGTTCCCTTTGGCCTGTAGCGCATTCTAGGCCGGAATTCGACGGACGAACGAACGGTCTTCATTCAAGATGCAGCCGGCCGCTTCGGCTCGGCGCAGGCACTCGACCGCGCCGGTATCGGACATCAATCTCTCGCGATACTCCTCATAGGCCGTTAGATTGGGAAAGTCGATCAGTCCCATCGCCGTATTGGTCGGTCCTGCGACCTTCGTCGGCAGATAGTAGCCGGCGAGGACGCCACCGCAGCGTGCGATCGGCTCGGCCAAGGCGCGCGCGTAAGCCTCGAAGTCAGCGAGCTTGTTGGCGTCGAGCGTATAGCGTATGCACAACGTGATCATCATCTACCACCATCCTTGTTTCGCATACGGTCGCGACCAGAGAGATATGCTCAGCATGACGGATCTGGTCCACGCCGCGTGCATCCGCTCGACGTCCTCGGGCGAATGTCCCTTGCGCGCGAGAAACTCCTTAGCCGTCGTGATGACGACGGCCGCGAAGGCGACGACGTAACGCAGCGGCACGAGGGCAGGCGTCTGCGCGCGATCCGTCGCGTTCTTCCGCTCCGGCGTGTGGCGTCGGCCGATCTCATTTTGATAGTCCAGCCACGCTTGATCGTAGGGTCGCGTACAACTGTCGATCACCCACCGAACGAAGCGTGGCTTGATCGCCGCCTTATAACGCTCGTCGGCCTTTCCGTCGGGGTCGTAGAACCATCTCGCCAATTCTTCCTGATGAAGAAACCTCGCGCGCCACGCGTCGACCATCGCTTCGGCCTGATCCGAGAGCACTTCGCCCGCGAGCCGCAGATAGCGCCGATCGTCCTCGGTCAAGCCGGCCGCTTGCTCGAGTTCACGCAGCTCTTCAAGAGTGACGCGCGATGGCGCTACTCGTTCGCTGCCGTAGTCGTAACCGCCGATGTTCGTATCGGGGGCGATGCTCATTGTGGCCTCCAGACGATTCCGAACGCTTCGCGAAATGCAACGATTCCACTCGCGGTGACGTCCAACGCGCGCGTGGCCGCACGCCGGCGAACCCATTGGTTGTCGAGCGCGTGCCGGCACAACGCCGCGCCGACGACTCCGGCAATATGCGGCCGGCGTTCGCTCCAATCGAGGCACGCTCGGCACAGCGGGCGGCGTCCGAGCGGCTCACACGCGATGCCGAGTTCGGCAAAGAGCGCCACGCCGGCCGGCGTGCACCGCACGCCGTGCTCGTCGAATGCGATCGCTCCGCGTTTTCGAAGCGCGTCGGCGAGCGACACCCCGAGCACTCCGGCCAGGTGGTCGTAGCAGGTGCGCGCCTGCCGCAGCGCCGTGTCGAGTGCTCGCGCGGTCGGATGTCGCGGCTTCGAAGGCGGAGCGAGGACCATCAGCGACTCGAGTGCGTTCGCGACCTCCGGTGAAGCGAGCTTGTAATAGCGATGGCGGCCTTGCGGAACGACCGCGAGCAACGCGCCGCCGACCAGGCGCTTGAGATGCGCGCTGGCCGTCGAAGGCGTCACGTTCGCCGCACGCGCGAGTTCCCGGCCGGTCCACGCGCGGCCGTCCATGAGCGCCGCAAGCATCTCGGCGCGCGACGGGTCAGCCACCAATTGGCCCAGCCCTGCCAGGGAACGATCTACGTTTCGCACGCCACCCGGTTTCCACGACGCTGCGCGCGCTCCCACGATCGTTCGACACCCGTCGAACCATGAGTCCCATCTAGGAGCCTGTCGAGTTATAGACCATCAGTTCAACACATGGCCTGCGGCTGCGGCCGTTTTGACGATTTTCATCGTCGCTGCTCGCTCAAATGACGCTGTCATTCCACGCTCGTCGCTCCTCGAACTCGACCAAAACGATCTGCTTCGAACAGATGGCCATAACCCGACAGGCTCTAAGGAACCGTCGATGAATCGCCGCAAAAACCCAAGGCCTTGGGTTGTTTTCATCGCACCCCGAAATTGGTGTATCCCCGCCGCCGCTTCGTCGGGCTCCGATGACCCAGGGCTCGGGCTGATGATCGAGGGCTCGACCGAGTGAAGGTCCAGGGAGTGCACCAAGGCCGGCGAATAACTAAAGAATTAGGTGAATGGCGGCCGGAGGTTAGGCGATGCGGCGATTCGCGCGATCGGCTTTGCTCTTTATCGGGCTCTGCCTCGCATCAGCCCCACGAGCCGCATTCGCACTCCCGCCCGATCAAATCGAGGGATGGCGCAGCGATCTCGCTTTCCTCGCGAACTCGATCCGCGAGATTCACCCGGCACCGTTCAACGTCACGAGCCGAACGGATTTCGACGCTGCCGTCACCCGCCTGAACGCCGACCTTTCGAATCTCGACGGGGATCGCGCCGTCCTCGAGTTTTCACGGCTCGTCGCATCGGTCGGCGACGGCCACACGATGCTTCAACTCTTCCACGTCTTCCACGGAGCAGCGGCAATCGCGCCGTTCCAGTCATCTCCAATTCGCCTCGAACGCTTCAGCGACGGATGGTTCGTGCGCGCTGCGACGACGGCGTATTCCGCGATCCTCGGCGGCCGGGTCGAGTCGCTCGCCGGCATGCCACCGGACGCGGTGTTCAAGGCCGTCAGTCCATACGTCTCGCGCGACAACGAGATGACCGTACTCGATCGCGCGCCGGAACTCATGGAATCAGCAGAAGCGTTGCACGCGCTCGGTGTCACGCCGGATGCGAATTCCTTCCCAATAGTCGTCTCGAGAGACGGAAAGCGCGTCACGGCGGCGGTTCGTCCGCTCGTGACGACGGCGTACCCCATTTTCGTCGACATGCGCGATTCTCAGGCCCCCGTACCGCTGTGGGCGCGCCGGAGCGACGAACCGTATTGGTTCGATTTCGATGAGCCGTCGCGCACGCTGTACGTCGCGTACAACGCGGTGCTCAGCCGCGCCGACCATCCGCTGAGCGCGTTTTGGCCGGAGGTGATGCAGTTCGCGCAGACGCATCCCATAGCGCGCTGCGTCATCGATTTACGCCGCAACGGCGGTGGCGACGGATTCCTCAACAAACCGATGATCCTCGCGCTCGTGCGCTCGCCGGTTTGCGATCGCCAAGGCACGCTCTTTGCGCTGATCGGCCGCGCGACGTTTTCCGCCGCGCAGATGGCGGTGAGCGACCTCGAGAAATGGACCGACGTCACCTTCGTCGGCGAACCGGGCGGCGCGGCGCCGAACACCTTCGGCGATCCCCGCGTCGTCGTGCTCCCGTATTCGAAGATCGCCGTCGGTATCTCGACGGTATTCTGGCAGACCACCAATGCTTTCGACCGCCGCAGGATGGTGAAGCCTGCCGTCGCCGCACCGTTTTCATCGAGCGATTATCGCAACGGCGTCGATCCCGCGCTCGTCGCGTTGAACGGCTGGAAGCCGCTGGCCGAACTCCTCGAGCCTGCACTCCGCCAAGGCGATGAAGCGGCGCTCACGGCAACGGTCGACCGCTTTGTTGCCGATCCGCGCAACATGTACGCCGCCGAACTTCAGATCAACATGACGGGATACTCGCTGCTTCGAAGCGGCAAGCCTGCGATGGCACTGGCCCTATTCCGCGCGAACGTTCGTTTGTTCCCGGAGTCATGGAACGCGCACGACAGCCTTGCGGAAGCACTCGCCGGCTCGCATGACCGGCCCGCAGCGCTCGCGGAGTACGAGCGTGCCCTCGCACTCGCGCCGCCTGATCAGGTCGCCCGCCTTCGGACGACAATTCTCGGCCTCAAAGGTTCGGTCAAGCAATAAGCCGAGCCGCCGCGGCTTAACCGCAGCGAGAAGCGGGGCGATACTCCCGTATGGAACAGCCGCGTTCGAGCTCTCGCCGGAGCGGCCGAGCGACCCATCGCCGTCCCGGACGATTTGCTCAACATTGGGTAAGCGACCGACATGGATGTATTAGATCTCATCAAACGCGACCACGCAGAAGTGAAATCGCTGTTCGACCAATTCCAGGCTCTCGGTCAAGGCAATGAGGCGCAGCGCGCCGGCGTCGCCAAAAAGATCTTGGAACAACTCCCGGCGCACGACCATTCCGAGGAAGCGGCCGTCTATTCTCCGACGCGCGACCGTGTCGAAGACAAGAGCGACCGCGCTAAAGTCGCGGAGGCGTTCGAGGAGCATCAGGCCGCGAGCAAGCTCGTCAAAGAACTCAAATCGCTCTCGCAGTCCGATAAAAAGTTCACCGCGACGATGAACGAACTCATCGCCGCCGTGCGCAAGCACATCGAAGACGAAGAGGGCAAGGTCCACCCACTCGTTCGCGAGTGCTTCGACGACGCCGAACGCGAGCGGATGGGCAAGCAGTTCGAAGAAGGCAAGCAGCGCGAGCTCGCCCGGTCGGCCTAACAGTTAGCGGCTTCGATTCGCCCGATTGCGCTCGTATGACGCCAAGTTCGGAAAACCGGTGAGCGCCGTCGCGCGCTCTGTCGGCACCGCGATCCTCATCGACAGATAATTACTGCGCGTTCGACCCCCGCACCGGGCGATCGGATCCGTCATCGCCACCTGGAGCAAGGCGTCGCCCGCGGTCCTGCGCTAGTCCGGCCAAAACCCTTCGGGCAACGGCGTTTTTCGCCGCATCTCGTCACCGCTGCGTCTGGTACAATGCGCTCTGGCATTCGCCCCCGCCACTCGCGGCTCATCCGCGCGACCGTCCTCCGACTATGACCTGCCACCCCAGCGATTTGGAATCGCTTTTTTGATGTACGGCGAAGACGTTCGTTGCGGTTGATACGCTATTTCTTGAGACTCTGAGGGCGTCGGGTAATGAGTGGGTTGGTTAACCCAAGGCCTTGGGTTTTTTCCATCGCAGCCGGAAATGAGTGTATCCCGACGCCGCTTCGCCGTGCTCCGATGTCATCCCAAGCAGCTTCAGGCCGCTCGCTTCCTGGGGCGTCCGCCCTTCGCGCCGTTCGCTCGCGCAGCGGCGGTTTTGGCCTTCGACCGTACCACACCGCCTTGTTTACCGGTCGAGTATGCCGTCTTAAACCCTAGAGCATACTCTATGAACCACACGAGATCGAGTCCGTCGTCTAGATCGGGCCAATCTAGATAAGTGCCGTTGCCTACGAGGCGCATGCGTTCGATTTGCTCTGGTCGCGCACTCTTGAGCGTTTTGATGTTAGCTCGTGGAACGGCGACAAAAACACCTGTGCGTAATCTTATGATAAGAAGCTCTCGCTTGCGATCGTATCGGACTGAGACGGCTCGTGGCTCAATCGCGGCGCGACGTTTGCCCTCTGCTTCCATCTTTCGAAACGCGGCTTTGGTGAGGGGAGGAAACGCGGTTGGCTTCACGGCCCGGGGTGAATCCTATTCCACTCGGCGAGTAAGAAATCTCTGTTCTCGGCCAGTAACCGCCGAATCCGCGCGACTTCGATCCATTTCATGCCGTGGTTTTCGGGTTCCCTTTCAAGATCTAAGAACATCTTGATTGAAGCGCCGCCGCGCAGGACGTGCACGTGCGGAGGCGGATGATCAAGCGTGTTGATTCTAAAGTGAAATCCTCGGACACGCAAGACCGTCGGCATGTAAGAAAACCCAAGGCCTTGGGTTTTTTCCATCGCGCGCCGAAACAAAGGTGTTCCCACGCCGCCTCAATCACGCGGTCGGTCCCGGTCGTCAACCCTGAACCCGGCGCAGCCATGAGTCGGCCGACGGGTTGGGTAATATGCCAGCGTGGCAAAGTCCGAAACCATAGAGTCGGCGGCGTCGCTGTCCTCCGGCTCCGGCATCGAGGTGGCGTTCAAGATCAACGGCAAGCCGGTCCGGCTGGCCCTCGATCCCCGAACGACCTTGCTCGACGCGCTGCGCGAGACGCTGCAGCTCACCGGCACGAAGAAGGGCTGTGATCACGGACAGTGCGGCGCCTGCACCGTGCACGTCAACGGACGCCGCGTCAATTCGTGCCTCTCGTTTGCGGCGATGCACGACGGCGACGAAATCCTCACGATCGAAGGCATCGGGACGCCGGACAACTTGCATCCGATGCAGGAGGCGTTCGTCGAGCACGACGGTTACCAGTGCGGCTACTGCACCCCCGGCCAAATCATGTCGGCCGTCGCGCTGCTCGCCGAACCTTGCGGACCGTCGAACGCCGACGTGGCGGAGTGCATGAGCGGAAATATCTGCCGCTGCGGCGCCTACCAAAACATCGTCGCCGCCATCCAAAGCGTCCGCGATCGTCACGTCATAGCGAGCGTTCGCGATCGTCGTGTCATCCTGAGCGAAGGCGCGACGCGAAGCGTTGCGCCGGAGTCGAAGGGCCACCGGAACACTTGAATACGTTCCGGTTAGAACGCGCAGAAACCGTCGCCGACGCGCTGCGCACGATAGCAGCCCGCGACGGCCAAACCCGCGATGGCCAAACCGGCGAGGTGAAATTTGTTGCCGGCGGTACGACGCTCGTCGATTTGATGAAGCTCGGGGTCGAGACCCCAACGCAGGTGATCGACATCAACCGGCTCCCCCTCGCCGGCATCCAACGCACGGAGGACAACGGACTTCGCATCGGCGCGCTGGCGCGCAACTCCGACGTCGCGCATCACGCCGACGTCACAAACGACTACCCCGTCCTCTCACAGGCCCTACTTTCAGGCGCTTCCGTACAGTTGCGCAACATGGCCACGACCGGCGGCAACCTCATGCAGCGCACGCGCTGCGTCTACTTCCGCGACACAGCGATGCCGTGCAACAAGCGGGACCCCGGTAGCGGCTGCGCCGCACTCGACGGGTTCAATCGCAACCTTGCCATCCTCGGAACGAGCGAGCACTGCATCGCCTCGAACCCATCCGATCAGAACGTCGCCTTGACCGCGCTCGAAGCTACGGTACAGATTGCAAGCAGCACGAAGGGCGAGCGCAGCGTCCCCATCGGCGATTTCTTCTTTCTCCCGGGCGATACACCCGAGCGCGAGACCGTCGTCGAGCCCGGCGAACTCATCACTTCGGTAACGCTTCCTCCGCCTCAAGCGGGCGCGAAGTCGACCTACCTGAAGCTCCGCGATCGAGCCTCGTACGAGTTTGCCCTTGCCTCGGCCGCGGTCATCATCACGACCAACGAGGGAAATATCGAGAAGGCGCGCATCGCGATGGGCGGCATCGCGACGAAACCGTGGCGCAACCGCGACGTTGAAGTGGCGCTGGAAGGCAAACCGGCAAGCCGCGAGCACTTTGAAAACGCGGCGCGCATCCTCCTGAGCAACGCCAAGCCCAGACATGGAAACCAATTCAAGCTGGAACTTGCAAGGCGATGCTTGATTCACGCCTTGACGCTAGCTACGGCGACAGGGGCGACAGATTCAACGGGGCGCGACGGGCGCGCAGAGCAGTGAGCACGAGCATCATCGGTCAGGCCGTTCCGCGCATCGACGGACCGCTCAAAGTGAGCGGTGCGGCGAAATACACATCGGATCATCACCTCGAGCAGATGGTCTACGCGGCGCCGGTCGGCGCCACGATCGCCAACGGCCGCATCGCAGCGCTGGAGACGAGCACCGCCCGTAACATGCCCGGTGTGATCGAAATCTTCCATCGCGGCAACGTCGGCGCGCTCCACAAACCCTCGCCGGAAGCGGGGATGATCGACGAAGCTCGCCCGCCGTTCGCCGACGACGTCATCCGTTATTATGGCCAATACGTCGCGCTCGTCGTCGCCGAAACGTTCGAGCAAGCGACGGAATCGGCAAAGCGCGTCAAGGTCACCTACGACGGCGTCACAGCACCGAACGTCGACCTCGACCTTACCGCTTTTCACAGGGTCACGCTGAGCGCAGCGAGCGCAGGCATTGTCACGCTGAGCGCAGCGAGCGCAGACATTGTCACGCTGAGCGCAGCGAGCGCAGCGAGCGAAGTCGAAGCGCCATCCGGCGCCACGCCGAATGAGGTCAGCAAGCGCGGCGATCCGGAAAAAGCGTTCGAAGCTTCACCTGTCAAGGTCGATCAAACGTACGTCACGCCGGCCGAAACGCACAACCCGATCGAGCTACACGCATCCGTCGCGCAGTACGACGAAGACGCCGAGCTCTTCACGCTCTACGAAACGACGCAAGCCGTAGTCAATCACCGCAACGTGATGAGCTCGATACTCGGCGTTCCGAGAGAAAACGTACGCATCATCATGAAGTACCTCGGCTCCGGGTTCGGCGGAAAACTCTGGCCCTGGACCCACGGCACGCTCGCCGCAGCGGCCGCAAAGCAGCTCAAACGTCCGGTGAAACTCGTCGTCACGCGCAAGCAGATGTTCGAAACCGTCGGTCACCGTTGCCGCACCCAGCAGCGCGTGCGCATGAGCGCCGAACGCGACGGCGCGCTCACAGCCCTAATACACGAAGCCGTCAACGACGCCGGGATGCTCGACGAGTACGACGAGAACTGCGGTGAAGCGACGCCGTTCTTCTACGGAACGCCCAATCTGCTCGTGACCGCCGCGCAAACCAAGCGCAACATCGGGTCACCGACGGCGATGCGCGGGCCCGGCGCCGTCCCCGGCCTGTTCGCGACGGAATCGGCCTACGACGAACTCGCACTCGCTCTCGACATCGATCCGGTCCAATTGCGCCTACGCAACGAACCTGAAAAAGATCAAGCCTTGAACATTCCCTTCTCGTCACGCCACTACAACGAATGCCTCACGCTCGGTGCCGAAAAATTCGGCTGGTCAAACCGAACTCCCGCGATCGGGTCGATGCGCAAGGACGGAATCGTTCTGGGATGGGGAATGGCCGGCTGTTCTTGGTTTGCCGCGCGTTTTGACGCCGAAGCGCGCGTCGAACTTCACGAGGATGGTTCGGCACGGGTCGCGATCGGAACGCAGGACATCGGCACCGGCACCTACACCGTCATCGCGCAACTGGTCGCCGCGGAAACGGGAATTCCGCTCGATAAGATCGTCGTCGAGTTGGGCGATACGCTTTTGCCGCCCGGGCCCATCTCGGGCGGTTCGATGGTCACCGCCTCGGTAATCCCCGCCGTTCTGCAAGCCGTTCGCGAAGCGAAGAAAGCGCGCAAGGGCTCGGCGTTCGCTTCGGGCTCGGGCAAGGGGAAGCGCACGTTCGGCGAAGAGCATCCGAAGTTTTCGGTTCATTCCTACGGCGCGCAATTCGTCGAAGTCGGTTGGCAGCCTGAGATCGCGCGCCTGCGGGTCAATCGCATCGTCACGGTCGTCGACGCCGGCCGGATCATCAACCCGCGCATGGCGCGCAATCAGATCGAGGGCGCGCTCGTCATGGGCGTCGGCATGGCGCTCTTCGAGGAAACGCACTACGACCCGCGTTCGGGCGCTCCGATCAACAGCAACCTCGCCGATTACGTCATGACGACGCACGCCGACGCACCGCAGATGGACGTGACCTTCCTTGATTATCCCGACACGGAACTCAACGAGCTCGGCGCCCGCGGAGTCGGCGAGATCGGCCTCGCCGGTGTAGCACCGGCGATCGCGTCGGCCGTCTATCATGCCAGCGGAGTGCGCGTCCGAGAGCTACCGATCGAAATCGAAAAACTGCTGTCACGCTGAGCGCAGCGAGCGCTGCGAACGAAGTCGAAGCGCCGACGGGTCCTTAGGCGGCTCGCGGCCGTTTGATTTTCTTGCGCGGCCGAAGAGGCTTGAGTTTAGCGATCTCCTTCGCTTCTGCGCTATGGACAGCGTCGTAGAGATCCACGGAACGTTGAAGATTCAACCACGTGAGAGCGCCCACACCGATCACTCGCTGCAAACGCATCGCAATGATTGGTGTGACCCGACGCTTTCCGGTTAGGATCGCATTGAACGCTCGGCTTCTAATACCGAGACGGTCAACCACCTGTTTTTGCGTAAAGCCGAACGTAGGCTCGTCGAGAAAGAGACCTCTCAGGATCTCGCCTGGCGTGCTCGGCCTGCGATACTTCGGTATGTCAAAATCGAAATCTCTCATGTCAGCCCTCGTCGTGGAATTCGCCGGCTTGTATATCGTAGGCCCCGGAATCGGACCATTTGAAGCGAATTCGATATTGTCCCGCGGCCTTCGTCGGCCGCTCCTCGCGGATGTCGCGGGTCGCCTGGTCTTTGAATCGATCCATCGCAGGCCAAGTCACGCCGTCGGCTCCCACCCACAAGGGGCCAGCCTAAGCAGGACAAGGCCCGGCCCCGCCTGCTCCCAAAACTCAGGGCCCGTGACTCGCCGCAGCGTCCTCGTGATCGGCTCGGGCCCGATCGTGATCGGGCAAGCCGCCGAATTCGACTATGCCGGCGTCCAAGCGTGTCGCGCGCTACGAGAAGAAGGCCACCGCGTCGTCCTCGTCAATTCGAACCCGGCGACGATCATGACCGACCCCGAGATTGCCGACGCGGTCTACCTCGAGCCGCTCACGACCAGCTCGCTCGAAGCGATCATCGAACGCGAGAGACCCGACGCGCTGCTCCCGACGCTCGGCGGCCAAACCGGCCTCAACCTCGCGGTCGAACTCCACCAAGCCGGCGTCCTGCAAAAGTACGACGTGGAAGTGCTCGGCACGCCGATCGCTACGATCGTTCTCGCCGAAGACCGCGCGGCGTTCAAGGACAAGATGCAGAGCATCGGAGAGCCGGTCCCCGAGTCCGTCATCGTGACCGACGTGGAAGCCGGCGTCGAATTCGCAACAACAGCCGGCTACCCGCTCGTCGTACGACCCGCGTACACGCTCGGCGGCACCGGCGGCGGGATCGTTCGCGATGAAGCCGAGCTGCGAGAAACGCTCGAAACGGGGCTGAACGCGAGCATCATCCACCAAGCCCTGGTCGAAACCAGCCTCCTCGGCTGGAAAGAAATCGAATACGAGATCCTGCGCGATAAGCGCGACAACTGCATCATCGTTTGCAACATGGAGAACATCGACGCCGTCGGCGTCCACACCGGCGACTCGATCGTTGTCGCGCCGAGCCAAACGCTCTCCGACGTCGAGTACCAGATGCTGCGCACGGCGAGCATCAATGTCATCCGCGCGCTGAAAGTGGAAGGCGGCTGCAACATCCAGTTCGCGCTGCACCCCGAGCGCAGCGAGTACATGATCATCGAAGTCAACCCGCGCGTCAGTCGCTCGAGCGCACTGGCCAGCAAAGCCACCGGTTACCCGATCGCGAAAATCTCCACCAAGATCGCGCTCGGCAAAACGCTCGACGAAATCGAAAACCCGGTCACCGGCGTCACCAAGGCCGCCTACGAACCGACGCTCGACTACGTCGTGGTCAAAATCCCGCGCTGGCCCTTCGACAAATTCCCCCGCGCCGACACAAGACTCGGCACGCAGATGAAGAGCACCGGCGAAGCGATGGGCATCGGCCGCACGTTTCAAGCCGCGCTCCTGAAAGCCGTCCGCGGCCTCGATCTCAAACGGGAAACCCTCACCGGTATCGGTCTCGAAAGTTGGTCGGAAGACGAACTCGACGAAGCCGTCACCAAACCTACCCACGAGCGCCTCTTCGCCATCGCCGAACTCCTGCGCCGCGACCTGACCGGGCGCGAACTGAGGCGCGAAGAGAATTCCGCTGCCATCATCGACCAGCTCGCCCGAGCCTCATCCATCGACAAATTCTGGCTCTACGAAATCGCGGAGCTCGTGGAAGAGGAAACGGTGCGGTTCCGCGCGCTTCAAAAGGAAACGGCGCGCTTAGTCGCCACTGAAAAGGAAACGGTGCGCTTGCGCGCGCCGGCTGAGAACGCTGCTGAAAGCGTCGCGCAAGGCAAACGTTCTAATGATGTCACGCTGAGCGAAGCTCGCGAAGATCATTTCACGCTGAGCGAAGCTCGCGAAGATCATGTCACGCTGAGCGAAGCGCCCGAAGGGCGCGGAGTCGAAGCGCCGCCGGGACTCCCGCTCAATGGCAAAGTCGCATTCCGCATGGTCGACACGGCAGCCGCCGAGTTCCCCGCCAAATCGCCCTATTATTACATCAGCCGCGGCGAGCAAGACGAGATGCGCAAGCCGACACGAGAGGCGATCGTCGTCGTCGGCAGCGGCCCGATTCGAATCGGCCAAGGCATCGAGTTCGATTACAGTTGCGTCCACGCCGCCTGGGCTCTCAGAGACGCCGGCCGAGCAGCGGTCGTCATCAACAACAACCCCGAGACCGTCAGCACCGACTTCGACATCTCCGACGTCCTGGTCTTCGAACCACCCGGCGCCGACGAAGTCGAGGCCGCCTACAACGCGACGAACGCAAGAGGGGTCATGCTCGCCTTCGGCGGTCAAACTGCGATCAACCTTGCCAAAGAACTCAACCGACGCGGGGTACGCATCATCGGCAGCGACCGCAAAAGCGTCGACATGGCCGAGGACCGGAAAAAATTCGACGCCGTCCTCGAAAAGATCGGCGTCGCACGCCCCAGTGGCCGCGCAGCAACGACATTCCGCCAAGCACGCGCGACGGCACGCGAACTCGGCTTCCCCGTCCTCGTGCGACCGAGTTACGTCCTGGGCGGCCGCGGCATGGAGATCGTCTATAATGAAGGCCAGCTCGCGTCATACGTCGAGACCGCGCCGCCGATCACGCCCGGCGCGCCGCTCCTAGTCGACAAATATCTCCCCGGCTTGGAAGTCGAAGTCGACGCCGTCTACGACGGCGAGGACGTCCTCATCCCGGGCATCTTCGAACACATCGAACGCGCCGGCATCCACTCCGGCGACTCGATCAGCGTCTACCCGCCGCAGACGATCGACCGCGCGATGCAAGAGCGGATCGTCGAGGTCACGCGCGCGATCGCGCACGCGCTCGGGACGCGCGGCCTGATCAACATCCAGTTCGTCATCCACGAAGGCCAGCCGTTCATCATCGAAGCCAATCCGCGCGCGAGCCGCACGGTGCCGATCATCTCGAAGGTCACCGGCGTCAACCTGGTGGCCGCCGCGACGCGCGTCGCGCTTGGCGAACGCCTCGCCGACATGCCCTACGGCACCGGCCTCATCCCCGAGATGCCGTATGTGACGGTGAAGATTCCGGTGTTCTCGTTCGCCAAGATGCGCGGCGTCGAGACGATCTTAGGGCCCGAGATGAAATCGACCGGCGAAGTCTTAGGGATCGACGACACCTTCGGCGGCGCACTGCGCAAGGGATTCATCGCCGCCGGCATCCGCGGCATCGTCACGCTAAGCGGAGCGACCGACGGCCACCGCGCTATCACCACGCTGAGCGGAGCGCCCGCATGCCATGTCACGCTGAGCGGAGCGACCGCTGGTAATGTCACGCTGAGCGAAGCACCCGAAGATCGCTGTCATCCTGAGCGAAGGCGCGTAGCGCCGGAGTCGAAGGGGCCGCCGGGTCATCGAGCTCGAATCTTGGTGTCAATCGCCGACGAATCGAAAGAAGAAGGCCTGGCGATCCTGCGTCGCTACGCCGCCCTGGGCTCCACCTTAGTTGCCACGAACGGCACGCACCAAGCACTACTGGAATCCGGCATCGCCGCCGAGAGAATCAACAAGATTGCCGAAGGTTCGCCGCACGTGCTGGACGCGATCGCCTCGCGCACCGTCGACCTCGTCATCAACGACGCTGCCGGCCCCCGCGAGCTATCCGACGGCTACCGCATCCGCCGCGCCGCGGTTGAAACGAGCATCGCTTGCCTCACGAGTCTCGACACCGCCCGCGCGCTGGTCCAAGCCCTCGAATCCACCGCCGGCCCCCCGCGGACGCTTCAGGAATACCGGCAGTCGGTGGCCCGCGTCTAGGTTGAGGCACCCTTGGGCACTAAGACGTAGGCGTGCGTGTACGCACTGTAGATGAGGCGAGAGCCAGAAGGTGATTCGATGAAACCATTCCGCTTATTGCCGCTGTTGGCCGCGTTGTTATTCGTTGGAGCGGCTCCCTTCGCGGGCACTCAGCGACTGATGCCGGCTACGGCATTGGGCGAAATAGGCGAGACTAGCCCCGTGCACCACGCTCCCCCAAGCCATGGGCCCATCGTCGTGAATATGCACTTCGCCAAGTGGGGTAATGGATCCGCGAATTTGATCGTCAATCCAGACGGCACGTACCTGTTTTCAGGCAAATGGAATACGGCAAAGAAGAACAGAGATTTCGACATCGTTGTTGCGCTGAAGAGTTCGCTTGGCGGCGTCGTCCTGTTCCATTATGTCGGAAGCATCAGGAACGGTGGGGTTCAATGGAGCAAGCAGGGCCAGAGCGCCATCCTCAAGGACAACTTCAAGTCATTCGCCGGACCGCACGACTGGATTGCTAAATACTCTTTCCCGCTCGATCCCGTGGTGAGAAAAGAGCTGGCTGCAGAGCGCGAGAGTGACCGCCAAGCGCAGGCTGCAGCGCAGCAGAAGAAGCGCAAAGAACAAGAGGCCGCCTGCGCGTTCGATGCGAAGCAAGGTATCCTACAGTACTTGGGCTACGTGAATTTCTGCGCGCAGTTCAACTCGGCTTGGTAGTTGGCTCTGACCGTTGGCCCGTCGCTCGAACCTTCGATCTCCCGCCGCTGTGTGGGCGCTCGCTACGTGAGCACGTTGCAAAGCCAGGCCTCAGCGTACCGCCACGAAAGTTCCCCAATCCCGATCTACGGGCGCTAGCGGACGATCTCGGCGATAATCTCGGCCGCGCGCGCAACGACGTCTCCGGAAACCTTTCCGGAACGCTCGGCTCGACGTGCCCGCCAATCGAGGGATTTTAGTTGATGAACCATGGCGGCGCCACGGACGGATGATCCCTTGGGGAGAGGGATTTCGAAGGCGTGTCCCTTCGGTTTGCTTGTGATCGGGGCAACAAATGCAAGGCTGAAGACGCGGTTGAAGTTGGCCGGAGAAATGACCAACGCGGGGCGCCCATCCAAGATGATGACGTCGCCGCGCTCGGGTACGTTCACTCGAGGATCTCGGCGCCGATCGGTACCGTTGCCGCGGCTTCAGACTCGCGCTCTTGCACCGTAGCGAGCCACGCATCGAGCCGTGATCCCGCGACGGGCTCGACGACAAGGCCATGCTTGAAGCGACGGAGAGTCACACGGTCGCCTTCGCGCAGACTCAGCTCGCGCGCCAGCGTGGCGGGGAGCCGCACGGTCAAGCTGTTGCCGTAACGCGCGATCTTGGATACGATCATTTGTGTATCCGAAAGTATATACATAGCCCCCTCTTACCGTCAAGCCGTCGATACGGAATCACGCGCTGCAGGGTGGGCGTCAAAGTCCGCGGGGGCCCGCGCCGGCCGCCGCCGCAGCACTCGTTTTCGCTGATTTAGAAAATAACCCAAGGCCTTGGCTTTTCGCATGAAGCCCGACCGAAGGCTCTCGGATCGGGAGCGAGACAAGTTGGAGGCCTTCATGGAGGCCCGCTTCCCTGACGGTCCGCTCGGCGCGAGCATTACGTCGCTGCACGGCTTTGTGACCAGCGTTATCTCCGGTCCGATAATCGTGCCGTCGGAATGGATACCGATCGTCTTCGGCGATTCCGACGAGTCCGCATGGGCAGACACAAAGCAAGCCGAGCAAAGGATGAACCTGCTCATGCGCTTCCAAAACGAGGTGGCCGACGGCCTCTATACGGGACGATTCGCGATCATGATCGATCGGGTCGGTGAGCCGCCGGACACGGAGGATTTCGCCGACGACTGGTGCCTTGGATACGCTCTCGGTTTATCACTCCGCGAAGACGAGTGGCAAGAACCTATGGAAGACGAGGACGTGGGGACGTACTTTCTTCCGATTCTCGCCGTCGCCAACAGGGAGCCCGACGGAGTCGCCTTACGATTCGGCCGGGAGGAATACGACGAGGTACTTCAAGCACACCCGCAGTGCGCTGTCGCAATCTATGATTGGTGGCGCAAGAAACTCTACGGCTCGACCGTACCGCAGGCCGTCACCGTGCGCCGAGCCGGACCGAAGGTTTCCCCGAACGCACCTTGTCCGTGCGGCAGCGGAAAGAAGTACAAGCGCTGCTGCTCGCCGCTGCGCTCGACGTAGCCGAGCCGTCAGCGCGTTCCCGGGCCTCGTCTTTTCCTGGCCGCAGTAGGCTTACCGCGTCCTCCTCGCGCCCCAGGATATTGACGGGCCTCATAGCTGGACCTCGTGTCATCGGGTCGCACGAGGCCGGCGCCTCCCGGCGCCCACTAAGGGCCTTCTGCTGCCGAGCGCCGCTTGGACTGCGATCGGGTCTTGCGAAATCGCGTAAAGCAGGACTCGTGCCGGCTCCGACGGCTCTCTTCGGTGCTGCTCCCATTCCTGAATAGTCCGCAGTGGGAGATAGAATCGTTTAGAAAATGCTTCCTGCGAAAGCCGCAGGTGTTCCCGCAAAACGCGTACATCGATCATGGGCAGAACGAGGCGCGGGGGCCCAAAGTCTTCATCGTTAAAGCCGTCTTCCTTATCCCAGCGCTCGAGGTCACGTTCGGTTGTCGCGTTGATGATCTCGAGATTGACGCGACCCTTAGGTCGTTCTTTGCCTTTTCGCTGTCTGACAATAGCCATGGTATTGTGCTGCCTCGTGTTTCTTTGCGAGCCTGGAAGAGATTATGCGCCTCTTACGCCCTCTGGGCGTCCAAATCACTTGGATAACGAGCCCATCGACTTTACCGATGACGACATATCGACGCTCGCCGCCGTCCGGTCGTTGCTGCTCGCGTACGACATAAGTGCCGTCGAAAACCCTCGAGGCAAAATCAAAATCGAAGCCTCGATCGGCAAGGTTCTGTTCGCTCTTGGACTCGTCCCATTCGAAGCCCTCGAAGTCTTCGTGCACGCCACAACTCCAAAATATCACGCAATGCCGTATCCGTCAATGCCGTATACGCGCCACGCATATCCGTCACGTGGTGCTGCGCACATCGAGTGATCACGCCCGGCTTACCCAACGGCAAGGGGGGCCTGCCTAGTTGTCATCGCGCTGCGGCGCACGTCCAAGATTTAGGCCGCCGCTACACTTGTTTTCGCCGATTTAAAAAACAACCGAAGCCCTTGGGTTTATTTTTCATAACGGTCACGCGGGCTAGCCCGGCCCGAACGTCTCCAGTCCGTGCCCGAACGCCGACGAAGTTCTGCAATCCCGATTTACGGGCACAAACATGATACCGAACGGGCGATCGATGATGCCCTGGTCGCTCACATTGGGACGGAACTCTTGACGTAAGCCTCCTGCTCCGACGTTTCGATAGCTCCCGGCCTCGCCCGGCGTACTAAAGCGATTGCCTCAGTGGGCGCGACGCCGCACTCGATCAGAAGCTTGGCTGCAACGGTTCCGGCTCTCCCCAAGCCGCCACGGCAATGCACCAAGACGCGCTTCCCGTCGCCGAGCATGGCGCACAACCGAGGGCCATCGAGAGACCATGCCTTCTCGAAGGAGCGCGACGGCGCCGAGAGATCGCGAATCGGCAGATGATACCACTCCATTCCGTATTCGCGAACCTTGTCCGGGAGATCAGGCACCTCGAGTAAGGTAAATTCCTCCCGTTCGATTAGCGTTACGATCGCGCCGGCACCCCAAGCCTTGATGGCAGCAATATCCGCGGCGAGGTCTCGATCCCAGCCGGCGTAAGCGTCTTTCTTTCCCGGACAGAGCGTGATTCCGATGATGCCGACGCCGCCAGGAACGGCAACCTCCGCTATTTGAAGCGGCGAATCCGAACTCGTGCGCACTAAACGTTTTCCCCGCATTCTCCAAGAATATCGCGACGCGGCTGTCCGCGTCTAGGACGGCTGAGGTCCGTCAAGATTTTCAGCCAAGAGAAACTTCTCGACGTGCGCTGTTCGCGCGTCAGGGTGTTTCGAGCAGAACCTCTCGAACTTTTCGAGGATGTCGGCGACGTGAGCTGCTATGCATCTCTCGCTTTCAGCGCCGAACCCTTCTCGTCTCACGGCGGCTGCCAAACCCCCGTCTTCAATGAAGGTCCGCATTCGATCGACATTACCGCCCGTGGCCTTTACGACAGCCTCGAAACTTTTTCCAAGTCGCTTAACGTACTGGTACGGGCTGAATTGGACGAAGCCTGGATCATCCGGCGTTAGATCGAAGAACCCCTTATCCTCGGGCTGACCGCTCACGAATCCGCCTCCACTTGCATACTAGCCGCGTCCGATTCGAGATCTTTGTCGGCGTCAGAGCTCTTTTCCGAAAAACATTCCCTGCAGAGCACAGCAGCGATTTCCTTGGCCGTCATAACCCGCGGATTGAAAAAGAAGCGAGGGCCTTCCTTAGTTTCGACCCTAAAGTAGCGCGGCTCAGCCTCATCAGCTTTAGCTTGATCCGATTCGCCGTGATTCGACATACAATGACCCTCCGACTCAACGAGGTTTGGCAACATCAACAGAGTGCCGCCCCGCACAAGCGACAAAAAAAGCACCGGAAACAGAATCCGGCGCTGATCGAAGAGTCCTTTAGTTTTGGAACTCTTTGAGCTTGCGCTCAGGCCGTTACCACTCCGACTTCAAGTATACTATAGCAAGTCAAGACTCGCTTGCAGCCAGCGCCCTCAGTTTGGCGGCTACTTCGGGGTACCCCGAGGGCACTTCGTTTCGCGCTTTTTAAGAATAACCGAAGGCCTTGGGTTTATTTTTGCGATATGGCACCGCCATCACGCCGCTCGCTGGCGCTTCGGCCGCCCGCCCTTTCGGCCGTTCGCGCGGGCAGCTTTTGCCTTTGCGACACTGCGCCGCGCGCCGCCCTTCCTTCCGATTTCGCTCATCCAACGCCGGTTCCCGAAGACGCCCTCGATCAGGCCAGGGACGTAGTGGTCGAGATCGAGCGACTCCCAGTGAAGAGTTGAGCCGTGGTCCTCGACTGTGACCTCAGCAATCTGGCCAGCACTCGCCTTTTCCAAGCCTTGCATTAGCTTTCTCGGAATAACTAACTCGACTCCGGTTGCAAGTCGGACGACCATCGTATCCTCTTTCGTGCGATACGTTGCTGCGATTGCTCGCGGCCGATATTGATCGTAGATTTTGGCTCGCGCGATCGCGGTATCGATCTCCGCATCGGTGGTAGCAACGCGGGCTTTGGTTTTCATGACTGCATCCTTTTCCAAGCGGCAACGATCGCTTGGCGTCACGGGGAATCACGTTGTTTTCGCGATCGGCGAGCGCCACGGTTCCCTCCGCCGAAAACTCCACAATCGCGATCGTCTCGCCATATCGGCCGTGCGCGTGGATGGGCGCATGATCTTGTGGGTGGACTCTAAGCCGGACTCCGCCGACGCGAATCGTGCTCATGCAGTATAACCTAACCGCCGTTCGGTTTCAAGCCGTTTGTGTTCCAAACGTGCGATCACGACGAAGGCAGCGCTCGTCAAGGGCTCAAGGCGTGTGCGTCGGCTGGTAAAGGTAACGCGCGCCTCGGCTCGCCCACCGTACGGTCCGATGATCCGAGCCGACCTTACTTCAAGTAGGCGTCCTTTTTGTTCCAGACGTGTACCTGATGGCACTCGGGACACTTTACGGACATGTTTGAAAGACTAACATTCGCCAGAGCTTCCGGGGGCATTACTATTCCGGTTGGGACGTCCTTGCCGGTCACCGGACATTTGATCATGAGACTAGCCATGTCTTATGGTTCCGGCGCCGACGCCTAAGTACTGCACTTGGAGACGAACGTCGCGTGTCTCACTCGAGGCTCGGCGCCGGCGACCTTTCTATCCCGCTATTTGAAGCGGCGAATCCGAACTCGTGCGCACTAAACGTTCACCCGCATACTATACCGAAGTCGCTGGCCTGACCATCAGGCATTTTGGTTGCTACGCCTCCGATTATAGCAGTCAAGAGCGGTTAGCCGAAGCCAGCGTTGATCGTTAGGGACCACGACAGGGAAAATGATCGCTGTCGAGGGAGGCCCGCGAGTGGCAAAATTGTCCACGGCGCTATCCAAACGAAACCTCAGAACCAGAGGATTCGACCGCGAGGACCCAGCAAGGGTGGATGAATCGCAAATCTCCTCGATCGTATGGGAGCGTATCGAAAACTTCGTCGGGTTCGGCCGGCGGGACGCGCCCGTGGTCTTTATTGGCATGGAGGAGGGGTTAAAAGAAGCGGGCGACCTCCTGGCCGACCTTGCGATTCGCTCAACGTATGAGCACCCGGTCATGGACCTCAAAGAAGCGCACCGCGACGTCGCGGGTACTGAGCGGTACTTCGATCCCGATAGCGCGCCGCGTCAACCGACGTGGAGGGTCATGGCGGACCTTATGCTGCGGCGGGAGGGCTCGAAATCGCCGACCGGCGACGAGCGCCGGCGATACCGGGCGCTCCGGCTCGGGCGATCCGGCGGCGATACGCTACTGGCCGAGCTGCTACCATATCCGCATCCGAAGAACTCAGATTGGCTGTATAAACCCTTCGGCAAGTTCGAAACACGCGCGGACTATGAAAACAGCCTGCTACCCGAAAGAAAGCGTCTCCTCAGCGGTGTCCTAGGCGAAACGCGACGCGAGCTCCGGCTCGCGGACGCAAACGGCGCGCGGGTGCTGCTCACGACCCACTTTGCCGACCGTGGGTTCAACACTGACGTGCAACTGGAAGAGTTGGCGCGAGTTGCGCTGCAAAGGTAATTGAGCAACCCGTCGTCGCGAACCGGCTCGCCTCGCGGCGGCAGCGTCCCCTGGCCGCTCGCCGTTTCGTTCCTCATACGGCCGCTACCAGACGAATTCGCCTTGGCGGATGTCTACGCGATCGCGACGCCGCTTCGCAGAGCCTTCCCGAATAATCGTCACGTCGAGGCAAAGATCCGGCAGAGCTTGCAAATTCTGCGCGACCGTGGTGAGATTGCATTCGAGACGCCCGGGCGTTACCGCAAACTTCGCCCCGAGCGCCAGAAAAGCGTTCGAATCGACTTCGGCGAGGCCGCGCAATATGTCAGCGGATCGCAAATAGCCAGGGTCGCGATTGAGTCCTGGGTCGCTCGAAATATCGATTGCTGGCGCTGCAACTCTTCGCTCTTGCTAGTTCCAGCGAACACGCTGCTGCTTGACGCGATCTGCAGCACGGACGATCGACATGAAATCCAGATCAAGGCAGTGGCCGGAGTTTCAGGCGACCGCCTCTTGGGCGCCGCTTTCGGACCGATTTCAAAACGTCTGGAAATCGGAAGTTTACCGGACTATCTCGTCATCTCGTACGATCGTCTCCGCAGCATCGTTCTGTTGGCAGAATTCCTCGATGGCAGTAACCTTCTCCATGATCGAGTGGTAAAGCGCACGGCTCTCAAAGAGGGCGCGCGCCGAGCTGGCTGGGTCGGCGCGACGATTGATGTCAGCGGCTTGCCGCGGCACGTTGTGGTCGGGCCATCCTTTGAGCCGGCGGCCGACGTAAACAGTGCCCCAGTGTCGGCCACGTGACGAAGAGCCCGCCGATCGGCAACAGAGACGCCGCGACGGACTCCGCAAACCCGTTCAGCGAAGGGCTGATCGCGAGATTGTGGGCGAGCTATGATCCGAAATCGTTCCAGCGCGAAGAGTTGCTCGCGGAGGAACATGTCCTCGCGCGGTCAGGACACTACACGGTATTCTTTGGGCCGCTGGGAGCTTGGCCTGATGCGGCTGCAAAGGCCATCCTTGTCGGGTTAACGCCCGGCTATCAACAACTCGAGGCGGCCGCCAGGCTGTTCTCCCAGACGTCAGCCGAGGTTAGGTCCGATGAGCCTCGGCGGGCACCCAAAATGTACCACCTGTGGGCAGTTGAAAATGTACCAGGGATCGGTGGGCAGTTGAAAGTGTACCAGTCCCGCTGATCCTGCCCG